>Ga0207700_10000558_pt1 | contig 21900 bp, 21 predicted proteins | sample LARL82metaG_FD_184348 | JGI IMG/M metagenome (GOLD analysis project Ga0207700, IMG submission 184348) | Corn, switchgrass and miscanthus rhizosphere microbial communities from Kellogg Biological Station, Michigan, USA - LAR L8-2 metaG... | ecosystem: Host-associated > Plants > Roots >...
GGGCCGAGGCGGGCATCGACTATGCCCCGGACTGCGTCACGGTCCGCGTCCGGCTCCCGCAGGACCGGCACCGGCACCACCTCCCGCACGCCGCTCCCGGAGCGCGAGTGCCCGCCGCCGCCCGCCACAGCGGCCGCCCGGCGGCCCGCCCGGTAGCGAAGCCGTCGGCGCGTCGAGCCGGGGTGCTGAGCGGCTACCGGCCGTGAACTGGCCGAACGCGGACCCGACGGCCGCCGGACCCGGGTCCGGCGATGAGTTCCGGTGGCCGCCGGTGTCTCAAATAGTGAGCTCGCCCCTCTTGAAGTCATAACCACCGATCGGAGCCGGACGGTCTGGCGGGGCCGGCACCGGGCAGTGCCGGCACCAGGAGCCGTCCGCGGGACTGAGGAGGACGCCATGCACCCGATGTTCGTGCAACTGTTCCTGTCGGGCGACGCGGACGACCCGTCGGCCGAGGAAGAGGAGCGCCGCCGGGGGCGCCGGGCCAGGCGCAACCGGACCGCCGTGCTCACCAGGGTCGCGTCTCGCGCCCCGTCTGGCCGTGCGCGCCCCCGCGGCTAGCGCGTGGCAACCTGCTCGCGGCGCGTTCCGCTGCACGTCTGCCCCCTGCGCGCCTGCCCCCTGCGCGCCTGCCGCCTGCCGCCTGCGGCCTGAGCATCTGCTGCTGAACGACGACTGGCCGGGCAGGGTCAGGCTGTGGTCGTGGTCTCGGCCTTGGCGGCCTCGGGCTCTTCTTGCCGTGGCGCGCGCTTGCCCTCCCTGATCGCCAGGCAGCTCAGCGCGCCGACCGCGAGCAGGACGACCGGCAGAATCATCGTCTGCCGCATGGCCGTCACGAACGCGAACGTAAACACGTCGTGAGCGATGCGAGCGACCTCGGCGACGATCTGCTGGGGCAGACCCCGGCCCAGGTGGGTGCTGCCGCCGCTCTGCCCGGCGCCCACCTGGATGCCGTTCTTCGCTGAGCTGGCGATCCCGGCCACGAACCGGTGCCGCAGCTGCGGCGGCAGCGCGGCCGACCGGGTGCTGGCCTGGCTCGCTATCGAGGAGACAAGCCTGTTCTGCAGCAGGGCACCCACGGTGGCGGTGCCGATGACCAGGCCGACCTGCCTGACGGTGTTCAGCACTCCGGATGCCGCGCCCGCCATCCGGGGGTCGATGTTGCGCATGGCCACCGTGACCATCGGCGCGAAGATGCAGCCCATGCCGAGCCCGGCCAGGATCAGGGGTGCGAGGAAGACGAGCCAGCTGGAGCTCGGCTGCGCGATCAGCGCCAGCCAGCCCATCCCGGCACCGAACAGGATCAGGCCGGACATGAGGATGTACTTGCCGCCGATCTTGTCGGTCGTCTTGCCCGCGACGGGGGCGACGAACATCGACACCACCGAGGCGGGCGCCATCACCAGGCCGGCCTTCAGCGCCGAGAACCCCAGGACGGACTGGAAGTAGATGGTCAGCGGGAGGAAGATCCCCATCATGCCGACGGCGAGTACGCCGGACACCCAGTTCACCACCGAGTAGTTCCGGTCCCGGAACACGGCGAACGGCACCAGCGGCTCGCGGTCCTGGGTGAGCTTCTGGACCACCAGGAAGACGATCAGCAGCACGACCCCCAGGCCGATGATCAGCGGGATGCTGATGAACCCCGTGATCTTGCCCCAGTTGTACTTCTGCCCCTCGACCAGCCCGTAGCAGATCGCGAGCAGTCCCGCGCTGGCCAGGAGCACGCCGGGAATGTCAATCCGGTGCCTGCGGCCCAGGCGCAAATCCGGGATGATCACCGGGGTGATCAGCAGCACGAACACGCCGATCGGCAGGTTCACGAAGAAGATCCAGCGCCAGTCGAACGCGGTGACCAGCAGCCCGCCCAGCGTCGGCCCGGCGATGGTGGCCACCCCGGCCACCGCCCCCCACACGCCGAACGCGGCGCCCCGGCGCTCCGGCGGGAACGTGTTCGTGATGATGGTGAGGGTCTGCGGCATGAGCATGGCCGCGCCCAGCCCCTGAACGGCGCGGAAGCCGATCAGCCAGCCGGGGCTCGGGGCCAGGCCGCACGCGGCCGAGGCCGCGGTGAACACCGCCACACCGCTGGAGAACATGACCCGCGGCCCGATCAGGTCGCCGAGCCGCCCCGCCGTGATGACCAGGACGGCAAGCACCAGGGCATAGGCATTGATCACCCACAGCACGTCATCGAGCGAGGCGTGCAGCTTGGTGATCAGGTTCGGGATCGCGATGTTGACGATCGTCAGATCCAGCAGGGTCATGAAGAACCCAAGCGAGACGACCAGCAACACAGCCCAGGGGTTCCCGTGGAGCTTCCTCACAACTTCTCCTTGCCTTCTGCTGCTTATCCGGCGCAGCGCCCCGGCACCCTTGAATTATGTCCCGCCGCGTCTAGTCATTCTGCTCCGTGGGTCTGTCAAACGCCGCCTCAATACTTGCGCTCTTCGATGCCTGCATCCGGGTCACGGGCTGGTAGCTGAGGAGCAGCACGCCTGTGCTGGTCGGTGTGCAACCCGTCAGCCGCAGCGGGATCGGCCGGGGGGCCTGCCGGAACAGCCGCTTCCCGGTGCCGAGCACGAGCGGGTGCACGAACAGCCGGTACTCGTCCACCAGGTCGTGCTCGATCAGCTCCTGGACGAGGACCCCGCTGCCTAGCACGGCGATGGTGCCGTCCGCCTGCTGCTTCAGGTCGTTGACCGTCGTCGCCAGGTCGCCGTTGAGCACGTTCGAACCGGCCCACTCCAGCCTGGTCAACGTCCGGGTCGCGACGTACTTGGGGGTGGCGTTGAGGTGGGCCGCGATCGGGTTGCTGTCCGGCTCGAAGGGCCAGTGCGCCGCCATCTTCTCGTACGTCTTCCGGCCGAACAGGTAGGCCGTCGTGGCGGCCAGCCCTTTTCCGGCGGCCTGGCCGAGCACCTCGTCGCCGTACGGTGCGGACCAGCCGCCGTACACGAAGCCGCCCTCCCGGTCCTCGTCGGGTGACCCCAGGCTCTGCATTACACCGTCCAGGGTCAGGAACTCGATGACTGCCAGCTTCCGCATAGCGCTTCCTTCCTCGCGGCCGGCCCGGTTCCGGCTCCTCACCCCTAGACGAACGACGCCAGGCCGAATCGACGCCCGGCCAGGCCGGCACCCCGGCCAGACAGGCACCCGGCCAGATCGGTACCCCGGCCAGATCGGCACTCCGGCCGCAAAGGCAGCGGGTCACGGCGTGGCCGGGAGATCAGGCTGGGTCCGGCCCGACCTGCTGGTCCAGCCAATGGTGCAGCGGCGCCGCGGTGCGCAGGAAGCCCGCCACCCGGTGCTTGGCCTTGGTGGTGCCCAGCCACGGCGCCACCGGCCACTGCCGCCAGCAGATCAGGCCCTTGTAGCGCAGCAGCCCGATCCGGGGATGATCGCCGGGGTACCCGCGCGGAGCGGTCTTCAGGGTCTGCCCGCCACCGACCTCCAGCCCTTCACCGCGCAGTCGTTCCACCAGCCCGGCCAGCCGGGCACCGCTGGATTCGTCGTCCACCGCACGCCGGTACCGCTCCAGCTGGGCGGCCGTCATCAGGTAGTAGCCGAGGGCGACGGTCAGCCCGTCCGCGCTGAACCGTACGTATCCGCCGCGGTCCAAGGTTGCGTAGATCTCGGTCTTGTACGGCGACTTGTCGGCCCGGAACCGTATGTCCCGGTAGGGCCGGGCGATCCGCCCTGGGCCGAACTCCCCGCTCAGCTCGTCGAGCAGTTCGGCCATGGGATCGCGCACCAACTGCTCGTAACGCGCTTTGTGCGTGTTCCAGTAGGCCTTGGAGTTGTCGGCCTCAAGACCCTCGAAGAACTCGACCGCCTCCGGGGACCAGCCCGAAAAACCCATGCGCCACAGCTTAGGAGCGAGCGCCCACAGCGGAGCGGAGCCGATGCGCGGCGACTAGTCTTCCCACCTGGCGGACAGTAGCCCGGTCCTTCCTAACGGACGCGCCGCCACCGCCGCGGTCAGGCCGCAGGCCGGCGCGTGGCCACCAGCACCGTGTCGTGCACCGTGGCCTCGGTGCCCTCGGGGGTGCGGGCCGAACGCGGCCGGGCCTCGCTGACCTCGACCGTCCACGAGTCGTCCAGCAGCGCCGCGATCTCCTCGGGAGAGTAGAACAGCTCGGGCATCGGGGGACGGGGCACGCCGGTGGCCAGATCCGACGGGTGGTGGCCGACCGCGAGCAACGTTCCGCCGGGCCGGACCGAGGCCATCAAGCCGGTGAACAGCTGGGCGCGCGGCTCCGGCGGCAACTGCATGAACTGCGCGGAGACTAGGTCGAACGTGTCCTGCTCGGGCGGGCCGGCCAGCAGGTCCGCCTGCCGCCACTCGATGCGGGCCGGCAGGTCCGGATCGGCGTCGCGGGCGTGCTGAGCGCCTCGTTCCAGCGCGACGCCGGAAATGTCGATCGCGACCACCGTCCACCCGCTGCGGGCCAGCCAGATCGCGTCGGCCCCCTCACCGCACCCCACGTCGAGCGCCCGGCCGGGTGGCCGGCCGGTGAGCTCAGCGACTAGCTGAGGGTTCGGATCGCCGCTCCATATCCGCTGCGCCGAACGGTATCTTTCGTCCCAGAAATCCTGGCCGAATACCTGCCCGGAGCCGTGCGCGTGCTCACCCATCCGCCCAGTATGGCCTCCCACCGGTCCGCGCCATCGCGCCGTGCGCCCCCTGTTCGCTTCATGATCCACTGCGGCCTGGGCCGGGGTAGACCGGTTGCAGGCCGAACCAGCGGAACAGGCCCGGATCGGCGAATACCACCAGCCGTGCGATGCCCGCGGCCGTGGCCGTGAGCACGACGATCGCGTAGGCGCGGTAGCTCCCGTCCGGCTCGCGGTGGTAGGCCGCCGCCGCCGGCTGTCCGTTGGCCGCCACGGCCACCATCCGCCAGTCGCCGGGGGAGCCGAGGCCCCTGACCGCCTCGGCGATGGCGTGCCCGCCAGCGAACCAGGCCGGCGACGGCGGCAGCTCCAGCGTGGCGTCTCGGCGCAGCAACTGCTTCAGGGCCGCCGCGTCGGAGGTCTCGAACGCCCGGATGTACTGGTCAAGCAGCGCCCTGGCCTCGGGCTCGGTGGGCTCGGCGACCTGATCGGCGGCCGGGGCGACTTCGTCGAGCCGGGCCCGCGCCCGCTGCAGCGCGCTCTTGACAGCGGCCGTGGTCGTACCGAGTATCTCGGCGACCTCGGCAGCGGGAAAGGCCAGCACGTCACGCAGAAGCAGCACGGCCCGCTGCCGCGGCGGCAGGTACTGGAAGCTAGCGACGAGCGCGAGGCGCAGGCTCTCGCGCGAGACGGCTATCGCCGCAGGATCGCCGCGGTCAAGCTGTACCACCTCGTCCGGAATGGGCTGCAGCCACGCGACATCGGACCTTGCCGTGGCCGGCGGCATGCTGGGATCCTCGTCCGGGGCGCCTAGGCCGGATGGCAGCGGGCGGCGGGAGCGCCGCTGCATGGCCGTGAGGCAGGCGTTGCTGGCGATCTGGTACAGCCACGTACGCAGCGAAGAGCGGCCCTCGAAGCTGCCAAACGACCGCCAGGCCCGCAGGTATGTCTCCTGCACCAGGTCCTCGGCATCGTCCACCGAGCCGAGCATCCGGTAGCAGTGGGCCAGCAGCTCACGCCGGAACGGCTCGGTGCTGCGAGTGAACTCCCGCCGGTCCGCCCGCGTGCCTGCCCGCTGCGCCATCATCGATCTCCCTAGACCTCGCCCACGGTAAACGCCTGCACCTGTTCAGACTCGCCGCCGCGCGCCGGGGAATCGCCGGCCCGAACACGAATCAGGTTCCGACGCAGCAGCGGTGCGTCCCCCGGTTCACGATTCCTCTTCAGCGGCTCGCAGGTCTTCCCTGGCACAGCACCGACACCGTGCACAACGGAGGCAGCAATGCGAAAGATCATCGAGTCGACCCTCGTGTCAGCCGATGGCGTCGTCGACCGTCCGCCGCTCTGGGCCATGGATTACCGCGACGAGGAGGTCACCAGGGATGTGCTCGAACGGCTCTCGGGCAGTGACGCGATGCTGATGGGCCGCGGCACCTACGAGCTCTTCGCGGCGACCTGGCCCGGCCAGACTGACGACTTCGCGCGGCGGATCAACGCAATCCGCAAGTACGTGTTCTCCTCGACGCTCACCAGCGCGGACTGGAGCAACTCGACGATTGTCCGGGGCGACGTCCTGGCCGAGGTGACCAGGATCAAGGAGCAAGACGGCAGGGACCTGGCCCTGTTCGGTCACGGACGGCTGGCGCGGACGCTACTGGACAGCGGGCTGATCGACGAGCTGCGGCTCTCGATCCACCCGGTCCTGGCCGGTGCCGGACTGCCGCAGTTCAGCAACGGCCATAAGACACCGCTGACGCTGGTCTCGGCCAAGACCTTCACCACCGGCGTCGTCGTCCTGTCCTACCGGACGGCCGGAGCCTGACATGAGTGAACTAGCAGGCAAGGTGGCTCTGGTGACCGGCGGCAGCCGCGGGATAGGAGCTGCGATCGCGCGGCGGCTGGCACTGGGCGGTGCCGCGGTGGCCTTCACCTACGTCACGGCAGCCGACAAGGCGTGCGCCGTCGCCAAGCAGATCGATGCTGACGGCGGGCGGGTCCTGGTCATCAGGGCGGACAGCGCGAACCCCCGCGCAGTCGTCGCGGCGGTCGAGCAGACCGCGGCGGAGCTGGGCCGCCTCGACATCCTGGTGAACAATGCCGGGGTCTTCACCGGCGGCCCTCTCGAGGAGGCGACGGTCGACCAGGCCGACCAGCTGTGGGCCGTCGATGTGCGGGCGGTCTTCGTCGCCAGCCAGGCGGCCGCCCGGCACATGGGCGAGGGCGGCCGGATCATCACGATCGGCAGCGCGCTGGCCGACCGCGTTCCCGTCCCCGGCATGACCTTGTACGCAATGGCCAAGTCCGCTCTCACCGGCCTGACCCGGGGCCTGGCCCGCGACCTGGGCCCCCGCGGGATCACCGTCGCCCTGGTGCACGGCGGCCTCATCGACACCGGCATGAATCCTGCCGACGGCCCGGCGGCCAGCTTCCTGAGCAGCATCCCGGCGCTCGGCCGTTACGGCACCGCGGAGGATATCGCGGCGGTCGTCGCCCACCTGGCCGGCGAAGGCGGCCGCTATGTCACCGGGACGGCGATCCCGGTAGACGGCGGGTTTGCCGCATAGTGGCGCGGCCTGATCCTGGTGGCCGAGGCGCCGATCCCGGCATCGCCGGGATCGGCGCCGATCCCGGCGACGCCGGCGATGCCTATGCCTCCTGGCCGGGCTGGCCGTCATCGGCGAACAAGACCTGGATGGTCCGTTCGTCGGTGCCGCGCACGATGCTGAGCTCGATGGTGCCGCCGGGCCCGGCCTGGAGGACGTCGAACAAGTCGTCCGGCGTGCGCAGCGGCCGGCCCGCGGCCGCGACGATCAGGTCGCCCCGCGCCAGGCCCGCGCGTGCGGCCGGGCTGTCCTCGGTCACCTCGTGGACGAGCAGGCCTTCGGTTTCCGGCAGGCCGACCGCGCGGCGCATCCGCTTGGCCACGTGACCGGGCGTGATGGCGATCCCGAGCCGCGGCGGCGCGGCGGTTTCGCCGCGGCCGAGCGCATCGGCCCGGCCGCGCAGCGCCTCGTCGGCCGGTATGGCCAGGTAGAAGCCCTCGCCGAGGCGGTTGGTATTGATCCCGAGTAGCTGGCCCTCGGCGTTGAGCACCGGCCCGCCGGAGGAGCCTGGCAGCAGCGGGGCGGTGTGTTCGAGGCTGCCGGTGATGCGCCGGCCGCGGGGGCCGCGGAAGGTGCGCTCGGTGCCGGAAACAAACCCGAACGTCACCCGCAGCCCGCGCCCGCCCGGGTTGGCCAGGCCGAACACCGGCGTGCCGATCGCGGTGGCCGCGCCGTCGGCCCAGGGGAGCACCGGAGCGCCGCCGGTGTCGACGTCGATGACGGCGAGGTCGCCGTCGATGTCGCGGCCCGCCACGCTGCCCTCGGCGGTGCGCCCGTCAGCGAACGTGACCGTGGCCTGATCGCCGCGCACGTTGTGCGCGTTGGTCAGCACCCGGCCCTCGCTGAGCACGACGCCCGAGCCGGCCCCCCATCGCTGCCCGATGCCTACCACCGAGGCTCCCGCGCTCTCGGCTAGCTGCGTGATGCTGGCCTGGATCTCGTCGAGAATTGCCATCGCCGCCACCTCCAAGTAGATAGTGACTTGCAATTTACTATCTTCTGTTCCGATGTCAACCCGCTACGATCGGTGGCATGGCCGAATCCGAGCACGGCTCGTCACCACTCGCCGAGGCGCTGGCCAGAGTCGGCGACCGCTGGACGCTGCTGGTGGTCGAGGCGCTGCTGGCCGGGCCGCGCCGGTTCAACGACCTGCTCGGGCAGATTCCGGGCATCGCGCCGAACATCCTGTCCGACCGGCTCAAGCGGCTCGAACGCGAAGCGCTGCTGGTGGCCCGGCCCTACTCCGAGCGGCCGCCCCGGGCTACTTACCAGCTGACCGCCGAAGGCCGGGAGCTCGCCGGCGCGTTGCGCCTGCTGGCCCACTGGGGAACCAGTCACGCTGACCCGGCCGACGCGCCCCGGCACCCGGCGTGCGGCACCCCGGTCGAGGCACGGTGGTACTGCCCGACCTGCGATGTACTCGTCGATGGCGAGCCGCAGCACGCCGAGCTGCACTTCGTATAGAGGCACCTCACTGAGGCTGGCCGGAAGGCTAGATCTTGCTAGCGGGACCTTGATCTTGCTATCCGGACTTTGACAAGATTTGTGGATCGCTTTATCTGATCCTGGTGCGCAAGGGGGGCACTGGGGGCCGGCCGGCCAGAAAGCTCGGAAGAAAGATCACAGGGGAAGTCATCATGCGACGTCTTATTTCCATGCTCGCGGCAGGGGTGCTCGCCGGGGAACCGCCCTTACCGGCCTAGCGAGCGCCAGCGCGAGTACCGTCACTCACCGGGCCAGCTGCACGAACGAAGGTCCCTTCTTCTTCAATGTCACCAAGAACGGTGCCAATTTCTACCTGGGCACGCCCAACAACACCCATTCCGGGGCGTCCTCAATCCTGAAGCCGAAGAAAAACGGCAGCACGCTGTGGACTCTCTGCGTCTTCTCGACCACCGACAAGCTCGTCTTCGAGAACCGGAACCTGGCCCTGACTACCAGGTCCACCAGCCCCGGCTCGGATGTGACGCTGACGAGGGTGGGAAATAACGGCGATGGCTTCGCCAGCCAGCAGTGGACCTTCTTCGAAAGCGGCCCCATCATCGAGTTCCAGAATGTGAAGACCGGCCTGTGGCTGCGGGTGCGCAACAACGGCCCGAAGATCGGTCAGAGCGTGACTACCGGCTTCACGCCCACGGACTGGACGATCACGACGTAGACGTGGATCCTTTCGCTGGCCGCCGCTGAGCCCGCGGACGAGGCGAGAGAGGCCCCGGCGTAATAACCGGGGCCTCTGGCTGCGCGGGCCGGCCGGTGCGGGGTGGCAGGCGGTCCGGCCTGCTCTCAGATCCGGTAGAACAGGTTGAGGAACCGCTCCGCGAGTGCCTGATCGCCGCGGACGTTGCCGCCGCGGATCCGGCCGAATGCGGTGAGCACCAGGCTGCCCGCGTCGAAGTCGATCACTGCGGGCAGGTCGTCCATAGAGCCGGGCTCGTAGGCCATGCCCTGGTCGGAGATGCTCACCCGGTAGCTGCCCGCGTTGCGGCCGGTGACGGTGACGCCGATCGTGAACGGGCTGAGGTCGGCGCTGGCCCGGATCGTCGACTGCCAGATGATGAACATGAACGGCACCAGCAGGTCGGCCGCGTCAGCCGACAGTGCGTGCGCCCGCCCGATGCCCTCGCGGATATCCCACGAGTGGACCCCGTAGTCCATGAGCTGGCCGCCGGCGTAGACGAACGCGGGTACCGGCCCCATGTAGGCGTGCGGGATCATGAGGCTGCCCCATTCCCCGGCGGTGAGCGGCTCCAGGATGCTCATCATCTTGTCAAGATCGTTCCGGATGCGGCCCATCATCTCGGCCTGCGACAGATTGCGGAACGCCTTTCCCGCGTCGCCGGCCAGTTCGTGCATCACAGGCAGCCCGTGCGCCTGGGCCGCACCGCCCGCCCGGGCCGTCTCGAAGGCCTTGAAGTAACCCTCGGTGGTGTCCACCAGGTGCCCGATGACGTCGCGTACCTGCCAGTTCTCGCAGGCAGTGGGAGCCTCCCAGGCCCCGGGGGCCTCGGCCAGCGTGAACATTTGCTCGGCTTCCTCGCGGACCACCCGCAAGATGGTGTCTTTCCCCTCGTAGGTCATCGCATTCCATGTGCTCATGGTGGGACCCCTTCTCAGCTGACCGTCCCGGGCCGAGCCGCCACGCTGTCCGCGATGTGCGGAGCGGTGACCGGGACCTGCAGCCGTCCATTGACCGCACGACAGTTCACCTTACGAACCTCAGCGCACCGCGCGCCCGTGTGTCAACGGCTGCGCCTGCGGCGGCATTTCGGTCCTCTTCCGCGCGCATAGTGCGGTAGCGGAACGGGCACACAAGCTCACGCGCAGTGGCGTCTTCGCGTCGAGTCCCGGTCACGCTCGGCGCAGCGCCGATTACATCTAGCCGCGAGCATCGGGCTGCGCGGCGACGCTGTTGAAGGAGTGCCCATGAAAGACCGCATCCGTGATCTTGTTCAGGGGGGCAGCGGCAGATCCGGCCGACCGAGGGCGGGGTCAGCCCGCCGCGGGCCAGTGGCCGCCGTGGTGGTGGTCATCGCTCTGCTCATCGGCGGATCGGCATCCGCGGTGACCGCGACCAGCGCCTCCGCCAGTGGCATCCCGGCCTACCGCAATCCGCACCTTCCTGTCCAGGCCCGCGTCGCTGACCTGCTCGGCCGGATGACGCTGCCCGAGAAGGTCGGCCAGATGGTGCAGATCGAGGCCACGCAGGTCACCGACAAGAGCGACAACTGCACCAGCACCGGAGGCTTCAACCTGCCCAACCCCGTGTGCGAGCAGAAGATCCTGGTGACCAACCACGTCGGCTCGATCCTGGCCGGGGGGACGGACATCCCGCCCGACACGACCGGGAAGGGCGGCACGGGTAATACCGGACAGGACTGGGCCAACGAGTACAACACCATGCAGTCCTACGCGATGCAGCATTCGCGGCTGCATATCCCGGTCATCTTCGGTGTCGACGCCGTGCACGGCTTCGGGCACCCGTGGCAGGCGCCGCTGTTCCCGCAGTCCATCGGGACCGGCGCCACCTGGAACCCGTCCGACGCCCGCGCCGCCGGTGCAGTCACCGCCAACGCGCTGCGCGCCACCGGGTGGAATTGGGACTTCGCCCCCGTCCAGGACCTGGCGCGGGACAACCGGTGGGGCCGCTACTACGAGACCTGGGCCGAGGAGCCCGCTCTAGCCGGCGCGATGGGCGCCGCGTACGTCCGCGGAGTGCAGAGCATTCCCGCCCGCGGGCTGGGCGTGACCGCGACCGTTAAGCACTTCGCCGGGTACTCCGAGTCGATCAACGGGCACGACCGGGTGCAGGCCGAGCTGCCGCTCCGCTACCTGCAGGACACCTTCCTGCCCTCGTACGCGGGCGCGATCAACGCCGGGGCCGGCACGGTCATGGTGGACTCCGGCTCGGTCAACGGGATCCCCGCCACCGCGTCGCACTTCCTGCTCACCACCGAGTTGCGCGACCGGCTCGGCTTCAAGGGCGTAGTGATCAGCGACTACGGCGACGTGCCCGCGCTGGCCACCACCTACCACATGGCCTCCGACCTGGCCGGCGCGGCCGCCCTGGCCATCAACGCCGGCGTCGACGTGGCCATGCTGCCGTTCAACGCCGATCAGTGGCAGGCCGCCGTGCAGCAGGACGTGGCCAGCCACGCGATTTCCATGGCACGGATCAACCAGGCCGTGTCCCGGGTTCTCACGCTGAAGTTCCAGCTCGGGCTGTTCAACCACCCGCTGGTGAACGCGAGCAAGGCCGACGCGGCGGTGGAATCCGGCCGCAGCGCCACCCTGAGCGCCGCGCGCCAGTCGATGACCCTGCTGCGTAACCAGAACAACGCGCTGCCGCTGTCGCCCTCGAGCAAGCTGGTGGTGACCGGGCCGAACGTGAACAACATGGCCTGGCAGCTCGGTGGCTGGAGCGTCAGCTGGCAGGGCGCGTACACCAGCGGCCACGTGTGCTGCGAGGGGCCGCCCGGACAGATCCCGCCTGGCACCACGGTCCTCAAGGGCCTGCGGAGCGAGGACAGCAACGTGACCTACGCCAAGAGCAAGAAGACGGCGGTGGCCGATGCCGCGTCGGCGGATGCGGTAGTCGTCGCCGTGGGCGAGAAGGCCTACGCCGAGGGGCTCGGGGACAATCCCGCGCCACAGCTGACGCCCTCGCAGAAGAGCCTGGTCAGTGCCCTGGAGAAGACCGGCAAGCCGGTGATCGTCGTGGTGATCGCGGGCCGGCCGCTGGGCCTCGGACCAGCCGAGCAGGCCAACGCGGTCCTCATGGCCTACCAGGGCAGCACCGAGGCCGGCCGGGCCGTCGCCGACGTGATCTTCGGCAAGGTGGACCCGAGCGGCAAGCTGCCCGTGACCTGGCCGTCCGACGCGGCCGCGCCCGGCGGCGACTTCCAGACCGGAGCCCCGTCGCCGCTCGGCGACCAGCCGAAGGTCTTCGATCAGCTGCCCTACACCGGCTCGGGCCAGGGCAGCGGCTACAACCCGCTCTATCCGTTCGCCTACGGCCTGTCGTACACCACGTTCGGCACCAGCGGACTTTCGGCGACCGGCAGCGTGTCCCGCACTGGCACGGTGACCGCCACGTTCACCGTGTCCAACACCGGCAGCCGGGCGGGTACCGACGTGGTGCCGGTGTACGTCCACCAGCCGGTCAGCCCGGTGGTGGTGCCACCACAGCGGCTGGTGGGATTCACTCGGGTGACGCTGAATCCCGGGCAGGTCAAGACCGTGCACGTCGCCTTCCCGGTCTCCGAGCTGGCCGTCACGCCGGGTGACATCGAAGGTGACGCCAGCCCGCAGGTCGAGCTGGGCTCTTACCAGGTGCAGATCGGCACGCCGGCCAGCCTGAGTGCCGACTTCATCATCCACGGATGATGTCGCCCGCCGCCGGCCCGATGCGGGCCTGAGAGGAGGCTGACTGACGCCCGGGCCCGGCGGCAGCCGCCAGGGACGATGATCCCGAACGGCTGCCGCCGGGCCCGGGCCGCTACGCGCACTGCCCTCGGGGCGCCGGTGCCGCCGCCGGGGCCGGAGACGCCAGGGCCGGGGCCGCCGCGGGAACGCGGGTCAGGGCCAGGTAACCCGCGCTGGCCAGCAGTATGAACGGGATCATGCTGTTGGGGTCGGTGCCGAGGCCGCCGAAGAACCCCAGGTCCTGGACCAGCACCCAGTCCGCCAGGCACAGCAGCGTGAAGCCGATGATCGCCGGCCGGATCAGCGGCCGCCGCCCGGTGACGAACGCCAGGCCGATCGCGGCCAGCGCGGTCACCGCGACCAGCTTCACCGCGAACCCGTGGCCGGTGACGAACGAGCCGAAACCGGCGACCCAGTCCGACAGGAACTTCGGCTGCGGGACCGCGGACATCGACCGGACCGCGTCGGCGAGCGGGCCAGGCCGGCCACCCGCGGTCCCCGGCCAGAACCCCCGCCCCGGCCAGGCCTGCAGCACGGCCATCCCGGCCAGGAACAACCCCAGCCCGGCGACGATCATCCTGCCCGGCCGCGGGGTCTGCCAGGCTCGCCCCGGCAGCGCGACCAGCGCGCCGGCCGCCACGTAGCAACCCGCAGCTCCCGGCGCGCCGGTCAGCCAGCTCAGACCGGGGGCGAAAATGCCCCCGAAGGATTCGCCGAAGACCCAGACCGCCAGCCCCCAGCCCATCCCGGCCAGCCCGCTCAGCCGCGACCAGGTGCCGCGCGCCGCGACCAGCATCCAGATTCCGATGCCGGCCTGGATCCATACCGCCGCGGCGGCGGCCTGGACGGGATGGTGCGACCAGGCGGTCACGCCCCAGTTCACCAGGTACTGGACCCAGTACGGGGAGCTCGCGGCGGCGGGCTGGATGACCTGCGAGGGGAGACCCGCGGGCATCTTGGGCTGGGCCTGAAGCACACCGTCGAAAAGCCACAGCAGGCCAAAGCCGACCCGCAGCACCCGGCGTCCGGCGGGCTCGGCCGGGACCGCCTCGCCCGCGATCGGCCCGCCCGCGCCGGGCCCGTCCGGGACCGCCTCGCCCGTAATCGGCCCCCCCCCGCGCCGGGCCCGTCCGGGACTGCTTCGCCCATGATCGGCCCGCCCGCGCCGGGCCCGTCCGGGACCCCTTCGCCTGTGATCGGCCCGCCCGCGCCCGGCTTGCCCGCGCCCGGCGGGCGCACCGTGCCACCCCGGGTCGGCGCCGGCCGTCGAGCCGAAGCGCCGGGCCGGGCCCGCCTGCCCAGCCAGGCCAGCCCGAGAATCGCGAAGACCAGCAGCAAGATCAGTCCCTGGCGCGCCAGGGCGGCCTGGAACGCGGCGACCATGGTTGGGTGGTCGGCATTGACCCCTGGATTCATTCCGGGCATGACGCCACCTGCCTCTGCGGGCGCTGGAACGGACAGGAGGACGGCCGGTGACGGCGCGTCCTCCCGTTCAGGACCTGGGTTCAGCCGCCGTTGAACGGAGCGACCAGCGGGTTGGTGCTGGAGTACAGCCCAGCCGGGTTGGGGTACCAGACCCACACGTGCATCGTGGTCAGGTCCGGATGCCAGAAGTTGAACGCCGACCCCGGCTTGGGGTTGGTCGTCGGGCAGGTCTTGGAGTTCTCGTCGGGGATGAACGTGCCGTCCTTGTAATGGCAGGCGGCCGGGAAGAAGCCGAACGTCACATTCTTCAGCGGCGGCGTCTTGGGTATGCTCGGGAACACCCACTCCAGGGCGCCGAGCTGCCAGACGCTCCCGTGGTGCTCGTAGACCAGGATCTGCGGCTTGGTGATGTCGAACCCGGTGATGCTCGGATTCATGTAGTGAATCCCCATGTTGGGCATCATCGGCGTGATGACCTGGTAGCCGGCCGCCTTGGCCCGGTTCAGGTTCGTCGCGTACTTCGCGGTAGCCAGCCGCATCTCGGCGAGCTGGTTGGTCAGCTTCGAGCCTCCCCTGGTCACGGCCGTGCCCGCCGCCCCCGTGTGGGCGACCGCGGCCGACTGGCCCCAGGCCGGGACCGTCCACATGACCGTCCCCAGGGCAGCCGCGGCGATGCCGGCGAACAGCCCCATGCGTACCCTTCGCATCTGTTTACTTCTCACTAGGATCCCTCCTGGACCCTGTAGATGTGATCGGCGACCAGGCCGTGGGCCTCCCGGTGAACATCGGCCGCAGCCTCGGCTGACGGCGCCTCGACCAGGCAGAACACCCGCCCGTCTCTCTCGTCGACCCAGTACCGCAGGTAGCGGACGTCGTAGCCGGCCTGCGTGCGCAGGTCGGCCAGGTGAGCCGTGGCGACGTCGTCCATGGCCACGCCGCCGGGGATCTCGTGAACATCCATGAAAAGCGGCACCGGCGCTCTCCCTTCGGTCGCGGGATGTGACGCAACGACCGTAGGCAGGCCAGGCCAGCGCGCTAATCAGGAGAAATGCCCGGCTTGTGCGCAGCGGTACCCAGGTTTCGCCGGGGAGTGCCTACGTTAGGCCGGCGGGCCCGGTCGAGGCCTCGATGCCCATCCGGGCGGCCTGGCGGGAGGCGGCGGTGCGGGAAGAGACACCGGTCTTGGCCAGTACCGCGGATACGTGGTGCTGCACGGTCCGCTCGGAGATGAACAGCCGCCGGGAGATCTCCCGGTCCGACAGCCCCTCGGCCAGCAGCGCCAGCACCTGCTGCTCGCGCGCGGTCAGCCCGGCCGGGGCGGCCCGGGTGGCCGCCCGCGGCCCGCGCGGGATGGCCTTGAGGCCGAGGTCTTTCATCTTCCGCCGGGCCGCGGCGGCGGCGGATTTGGCACCAAGCGTATTGAAGATCTCCAGGGCGTGCCGAAGGGCGGCCTCGTCCGCCGAGCCGAGCCGCGCCAGTGCGGCGTCGTAGGGCCGGCCGAGTTGCTGCCAGGCCACCGCCGCCGCGGCCCGGTCGCCGGCCATCTCCAGTGCGTACGGCTCAGGCAGGTCCGCAGGCAGCTCCGCCGGCACCGGCATCCCCAGCCTGGAGAACCAGATGAGCACCGACCCGAACGTCCACGGCTCAGCGCAGCCGACCGCGCAGTCGTAGCCCGACCTGACCTCCGAGGCCGCGAGGCCGGGATCGCCTGACAGCCATCGCAGCTCGGCCCGGACCACCCGCACCGGGGCGATCCACAACGGGTCGCCCGTGCCCTCAGCCATCGCTAGCGCCCGGTCGAGCAGTTCCCAGGCGTCATCCTCGCCGCGGCGGCCGTGAATGGTCCCCAGCACCTGGAGCGGGTTGATCTGGTTCACCGGCGAGATGCCCCGATGGCCCAGCATCTGCGCACAGACCTCCGTCGCCTCGTCCCACCGGCCGACCGCCAGCAGCGTCTGGGTCTGCCAGCCCATGAGGCACAGGCTGAACACGCCAAGCTCGCGACCCTCGCAGTACGCCATTCCCTCGGCGTGGTAGCGCTCGGAGTCCGTGAAGAGGTTCAGCCGGGTACAGGCCTCCTGAAGGGTCGAATACGCGCGGCCGGCCGCCTCGTGCAGGTCCGCGTTGAGCGCGACTTGGAGCGCCCGCTCGATGACGGCCACTCCGTCCCCGCCGCTCTCCACCAGGCCCAGCCCGATCCCGTTCAGGGCATAGCTCACGATGTCGGCCCGGCCCTGGCGTTCGCCGAGATCTCGCGCCTGCTCCATGACGCGCAGGCCCTCATCGGTTCGCGCGGACTCGAAGATGCTCGCGGCGAGGTTCGCATAGGCCCAGGCCAGCTCCGGACCGGGTGGCAGCGCCTCGAGGACCCGGACGGCTTGCTCGGCGGTCCGATCGGACTCCTCCCCGCGGCACAAGCGCCACAGCGTCCTGCTCAGGAAGCGCAGGTCCTCCCCGACCTTGAGGCTGTGGCCCAGTTCACGCCGGAGCGCGAGGGCGGCACGGAGCGCCCGCTCCGCTTCTTCCCAGCGGTCGAGCAGCGAATACTCGCCCGCGACACCTTCCTGCAGCGCCGCCAGGGCCGGCTGGTCGAGGCCATTGGCGAACCGCAGCGCCCGCTCGAACTGCGCCGCCGCCTCGCGGTGCGCTCCCAGCGCGGAGGAGCGGCGGGCCGCCTCGGGGGCGTGCCGCAGCACGGCCTTCTCATCCCCGGCGCCGTCGGAGTGATGGGCCAGCACGGCCGGGTCGGCGTCCTCGCGTTCTTCCAGCTCGGCCAGCAGGCGGGCGTGCAGCTCGGTCTTCCGGTGCGCCGCGATCGCTGCGACCACCGCCATCCGGACCAGCTCGTGCCGGAACCGCAGGTCGGTCCCGTCGGCCACCAGGATCCCCGTCGCCAGGCTGTCCTCGACCGGCGCTCCGGAGCCGTCCAGCGCCGCCGACAGCAGCGACCGGTCTACCCGGGTGCCGATGACCGCGGCGGACTCCACCACCCGGCGGGTGCCCGGGCCTGACCGGGCCAGCCGGGCCCGCACCGCGTCGCGGACCGTCGGCGGCACCGAAGGCCAACCGGCCTCCAGGATTTCGCTCACGTAGAACGGGTTGCCCCCGGTGATCCGGTAGAGCTCGCCGCCGTCCACGTCTCGCCCCGACGCCAAGGCCCGGACCGCGGCCTCCGTCAGCGGCGGCATCCTCATCCGCCGGGTGGCGCGCTGGGTGGCGAGGTCGCCCAGGACGACGCGGAGCGGGTGATCGTCACTCAGCTCGTCGTCCCGGTACGTGGCGAGCAGGAGCGTCGACATGCGGCCCAGCCGCCGCCCGAGGAAGCTCAGCAGGTCGATGGTGGCTTCGTCGGCCCAGTGCACGTCCTCGATGACCGCTACGGTCAGGGTTCCCGGCGAGTCGATCTCAGCCTGGAAGGCCGCGAACAGGCGGTCCCGCTGGGCACCCTGCGGCACAGGTCGGCGAGTTCCCCGCCGACCTGTGCCCCGACGTCGAATACCGGGCCGAGCGGCCGGGGAGTCAGCAGCCCGTCGCAGGCGCCCCACAGCCAGCGGGCCCCTTTCAGCTGCGGTCGGAACGCCTCGACCAGGGCGGTCTTTCCGATCCCGGACTCGCCCGATACCAGGACCAGCCGGCCGTCGCCCTGCCGCGCCTCGGCGGCGTACTCGGCCAGCGTCTGCAAAAACGCCGTCCGCTCCAGCAGCTCCATGGCCCGCACCCCCCAAGGTCCCTCGTGAGGATAGTGACCCCTGCCACGGTCTCCTGGCAACTACCCGGCGCGACGTCCCCAAGCCCCGATGTATGCGAAGCCGCAGCCCAAGAAGTCAGGCTCGTCGACCCGGGCCATCAGGCGGGCGGCCTCTCCGGCGGTCAGCAGTCCCGCCGAGATCAGCGGCTCCGTCACGGCGGCCACGCTCAGCCGGTGGAACTCGGCCAGCGAGGTTCCCGGCCTGACGACGTCGAGCTCGGCGTCCGCGTCGACGTCGTCCAGGTCCAATCGGCGGATCTGGCGCAGGATCGCCCGGCCCTGCCACAGCGACCCGTCGGAAAGGCCTCATGCCAGGCCCGGGGATGCATGGCCCAGACCGGTCGAAGTCGCCCATCCACATGCCGAAGTCGGGTTCTTCCACCAGCAGCCAGCCGCCGGGAGCGAGCCAGGAGACCATCCGCCTGAGCGTGGCCATCCGGTTCGGGATGTGCATGAGCAACGCGCGCGCGTGCACCAGGTCGAACGAGCCCGGGGGGAACTCGTCGGTGCGCACGTCGTGGCGGAGCACTTCGAGGTTCGGCAGCGAGAGCTCGGCCAGGAAGCCGGTATCCAGATCGGTCGCGGTCACGCGGCCTTCCGGGCCGACGTGCTCGCACAGCCAGCGCGCCACCGACCCGCGCCCGCCGCCGACCTCGAGGCAGCGAGCCCCCGGCGCCAGGCCGAGCAGGCCGACTCTGCGCTGCGTGAGCGGGTCGAGGCGCTCGGCGAACAGGTCCAGGCGGCGTCCCTCATGGGCACCGGTGTGCGGAAACGCATACTCCGCCGAGACATCGGCCATCTGCCTCACGCTAATCCACGCGAGAGCCGCCCGGCCAGCGCAGTCGTCCCACCCGTGGCGGCCGTGGGGCCTGGCCGTTAAGGCGAAGCACGAGGACTGCTATAACGCGACCAATGCTCCGCGCTGACGGATGGGAGACGCTGTGCCGAACGTGGTGATCACCGGCGGGGCCGGGTTCCTGGGCTCGCGCCTGGCCCGGGAGCTGCTGGCGCTGCAGTCGTTGCCGGTGGCAGGCGGCGCGGCCGCCCCCGTGTCGCGGCTGACGCTGATCGACCAGGCGCCGGTCGCGGCGGATCTGGCCGCCGACGAGCGGGTGACCGCGATCCGCGGCGACCTGATCGTCAGTCCGGCCGACTTGCTGGACGCCGCCGGGCTGGCCGGGACCGATGTGGTCTTCCATCTCGCCGCGGCGGTCAGCGGGGAATGCGAGGCGGACTTCGACCTCGGCCTGCAGGCCAACCTGGGTGTCATCCAGGCGCTGCTGGCCGCGTCCCGCGGGCTGGGCACGACCCCGGTCGTGGTGTTCGCCAGCTCCCTGGCGGTGTTCGGGACGTCGGCCGAGCACCCGCTCCCGGCGGTCATCGACGATCACACCCTGCCCAACCCGCAGACCAGCTACGGCGTGCAGAAGCTCATCAGCGAGCAACTGCTGGCCGACTACACGCGCAAGGGATTCCTGCGCGGCCGGGCCGTTCGGCTGCTGACCGTCAGCGTGCGCCCTGGGCGGCCCAATCAGGCGGCGAGTGGCTTCCTGTCCAGCATCATCCGCGAGCCGCTGGCCGGCCAGCGCGCCGTCTGCCCGGTGCCGGCGCAGACCGAGGTGGCCCTGGTCTCCCCGGCCCGCGCCATCGACGCGCTGCTGCGCGCCGCCACCTCCTCCGACCAGGCCTGGGGCGGCCGCACCGCGGTCACGTTGCCCGCGCTCACCGTCCGGGTCGCCGACATGGTCGCCGCGCTGGAACGGGCCGCCGGGACCCGGGCCACCGAGCTGATCGACTGGGTGCCCGATCCCGCGGTCACCGCGATGGTGACCGGCTGGCCCGCCCGGATCCGCGCCGACCGGGCCCGCCGACTGGGCCTGGCCCCCGACCCGGACTTCGACTCCATCATCGCGATGCACCTCGCCGAGACCCGGCGCGGCCGGGACTGACCGCCCGGGCAGCGCGCCCGGCAGCACGGATCAGCACCAGATGGCGACGGGCTGGCCGGCTTCGCCCCGCCGCGGCGGGTCCGGCAGGCTGGTGGCCTGCCCACGGGCGATCCGGGTCGCCGTCCAGCGGCGGCCGCGTCGAGGATGCCGGCCGGCACGTTCCCGACCTCGACCAGGTCAGCGGGCAGCCGCCCGCACCGGCTCATCCTCTCGCTGCGCTGCTGCCCGAGTTCATGCGGCGTACCCGGTGGCCTTCTCCACGGCCATCCGCACGACGACACGGACCGCGCCGGGCCGGTCTTCGTCCGGGTCCTTGCCGTCGTACTTCCAGGACAGCTCGGTGTCGAACCGCCGGCCGACGTCCGGCACCATCGACACCCGGCCCCGCAGCTCGACGTAGTTCTCCGGGTCCGACGAGTCGATCACGGTGACGCTGACGCGCGGGTCGCGCACCATGTTGCGGTGCTTCACCCTCCCCTCCACCGTCGAGAACAGCAGGTCGCCACCGTCGCGGCCGATCCACATGACGGAGGTCTGCGGGCTGCCGTCGGGGTTCACCGTGGCCAGCACCGCGTAATTCCTTCCGTCCAGCAGCCTGAGCGTTGCCTCGCTGAGCGGGATACCCATGGCTGGCACGCTAGCAGCGCGGCGCCGTGGACCTCGGCGGCTGGCGGCCGGTCACACGCGGCGACATCATGGGGTCGTGAGCAACGGCGCGGCCACCTCGGCACTGTCGGCCGGGCCGGCCTGACCGCCGAGGACTCCTGATACGCTCCGGGCGCGGGCGCCATCACGGACGCGCAGCGCGAAACGGGGATCGGGGGTAGCCGATGTTCGGCAGAAGGCGGCAGGAACGACGCTTCGACTCCGAAGCCACGCGTTATCTGATGCGCCAGCGCATGATCTCCATCGGCGACGATTACGTGATCGAGAACGACCGCGGCGAGCGGGTGTTCAAGCTTGACGGCAAGGCCCTGCGGATCCGCAAGACGATCCTGTTCGAGGACATGGACGGGCGCGAGCTCTGCAAGATCCAGGAACGCATGCTGCGCCTCAAAGACAGTATGGAGATCGAGGGACCGGACGGGAACCGGATCGCGATCGTCAAGAAGGCCATGATCACGCCGCTGCGGGAACGGTGGATCGTCAAGCTCGAAGACGGCCCGGATCTGCACGTCCAGGGCAATATCGTCGACCACGAGTACCGGATCGAGCGCGACGGCGCAAAGGTCGCCGAGGTCTCCAAGCGATGGTTCCGGGTCCGTGATACGTACGGGGTCGAAGTGGCTCCGGGTGAAAACGACGTTCTGATCCTGGCCAGCGTCGCGGTGCTGGACAACATGGTCCATCCCGCCCGCTGACCCGCGGCGCCACCCCACTTACGGTCGGCCCTAAGCACCTGGGCCCGAATTCCTTACTGGCCGCCAGGGGCGCCTGCCCGGAAATAAGGATCCCGCCCAATGCGGGGCGGCCGCGCTTAGCGGCAACCTCGATGGTGAAGCCGGGACACGCCCGGCGCACCGGAATCCGGACGGTCTACCGGCGCAACCGGCACCACGACGGAGGTGCGTCATGTGCCAGCATCAGCCGGCCTGTCCGCCCGCGGACGCGGTGGATCGCGAGGCGGCCCACGTGG
>Ga0207700_10000559_pt1 | contig 21862 bp, 14 predicted proteins | sample LARL82metaG_FD_184348 | JGI IMG/M metagenome (GOLD analysis project Ga0207700, IMG submission 184348) | Corn, switchgrass and miscanthus rhizosphere microbial communities from Kellogg Biological Station, Michigan, USA - LAR L8-2 metaG... | ecosystem: Host-associated > Plants > Roots >...
TACCAGCCGCCGATGAGGAACGCCGGGAGCGTGAGCCTGCCGTAGTCGGGCCGCAATGACGCCCGCCGCCAGTAGGGGCCGTCCTGCTGCCGGGCCAGCCAGGTGGCCAGCCACGGCTCGCGGTCGAACCTGCGCGCCAGCACCGGCTCGTCGAGCGGGAAGTCCGGGGCGGGTGGCAGCGCGTTCAGGTGGTCGATCATCAGCGCGTACTCGTCGAGGTGCAGCAGCCCGTCGATGTAGTGCACGTCGTCGTGGAAGAGGTCATCGGAGGCGTCCACCGCGATGATCGCCTTCAGCGCGGCCGGCCGCCGCAGCGCGACCTGGATGGCGTTGAAGCCGCCCCACGAGATGCCCCACATCCCCACCGCGCCGCTGCACCACGGCTGCCCGGCCAGCCAGGCGATGACGTCCTCGGCGTCGCGCTGCTCCTGCTCGGAGTACTCGCCGTCGGGCAGGTCGCCGCCGCTGCCCCCGGTGCCGCGGATGTCCACCCGGACACCCGCGTACCCGTGCCGGGTGACGTGCGCGTACAGGCCGTAATCGCGGACGAGCATGGCGTCGTCCTTGCGGTAAGGCAGGTACTCAAGCAGCGCGGGCACCGGCGCGGCGTCCGCTCCCGCGGGGAGGTAAATCGTGGCGGCCAGCTCGGTCCCGTCCCGGACCGGGATCCGGGCGGCCCGCGCGCTCATCTGCTCACTGCTCACAACCGGGTTCCTCACGTCGCCGCCGGCTTGGGGCGCGACCCCGGGCGAGCGGGGCTCAGGCTCGCTGTCGTGCCGGCGCCCGCCTATTATCCGGGAAGCGGGCGGCACAAGCGCTCGCTACCCGCCGGTCACCGACGAGGAGAGATCTGCTCGTGACTTCACGCCGCGATGTCGTAGTGGTAGGCGGTGGCCATAACGGCCTGGTCGCCGCCGGGTACCTGGCCAAGGACGGGCTGGACGTCCTCGTCTGCGAGCGGCGGGGCGTCCTCGGCGGTGCCGCGGTCAGCGAGCGCCCGTTCGGTCCCGATTACCTGGTCACCTCGCTGTCGTACGTGGTGTCACTGCTGCCGCCGGACCTCATCACCGACCTGCAACTGGCCCGGCACGGATACCACGTGTTCCCGCAGGGACCGTACTTCGCGCCCCGCGCGGACGGCAGGTACCTGCGGCTGCCCGACGATCCGGCCGGCCGCCGCGACGAGATCGGGAAGTTCTCCGCCGCCGACGCCGCGGCCTACCCCCGCTACGAGGCGCATCTGCACGCGATCGGGCAGGTGCTGGGGCCGATGCTGGAGGAGATCCCGCCGCGGCTCGGCTCCCGGCGGCCCGCGGACCTGGCCCGGCAGGCCATGCTGCTGCGGCACCTGCGCAAGCTGGACGCCCGCGGCGCGGTGGACGTCACCCGGCTGCTGACCGGGAGCATCGCCGACCTGCTGGACCAGTACTTCGAGTCGGACGCGATTCGCGGGCTGCTGTCGGTGTCGGGCGTGATCGGCACCTGGGCGGGCCCGCGGTCGGCCGGCACGGCGTACGTGATGCTGCACCATCACATCGGCGACACGGGCGGGCAGGCCGGGGCCTGGGGGTTCCCGCGCGGCGGGATGGGCGGGGTCACCCAGGCGCTGGCCGCGGCCGCCCGGTCGTTCGGCGCCGAGCTCCGCACCGGTGCCCCGGTGGCCCGGATCCGAACCACGCCGTCCGGCCGGGTGACCGGGGTGACCCTGGCCTCCGGGGAGGAGATCGACGCGGAGACGGTGATCACGACCGTGCACCCGAAGATCGCGTTCCTGGAGCTGGTCGACCCGGCGGCGCTGCCCGAGCCGTTCCTGGCCGACATCCGCAGCTGGCAGACCCGCAGCGGCACCGTGAAGATCAACCTGGCCCTCGACCGGCTGCCGGTGTTCGCCAGCCACCCGGACTATGATCCGCAGGTGCACGGGGGCACGATCGTACTGGCGGAGAGCCTGGACGACATCGAGAACGCGTTCCAGGAGGCGGTGTCGGGCAAGCCGTCGGCCCGCCCGTTCGCCGACATCTGCATCCCCAGCGTGTTCGACGACTCGCTCGCCCCGGCCGGCCAGCACGTGATGTCGATGTTCACCCAGTGGGCTCCTGAGGGCTACGCGGATGCCCCGGACGAGACCGAGCTGGAGGCCTACGCCGACCGGGTGATCGCGCGGATGGAGGCGGTGGCGCCCGGCTTCACCGGCTCGATCCGGCACCGCCAGGTGATCGGCCCGCACACGATGCAGCGGGAGTACGGCCTGGTCGGCGGCAACATCTTCCACGGCGAGCTCAGCCTCGGCCAGATGTTCCACGGCCGGCCCGCGGCCGGCTATGCCGACCTGCGCACGCCGGTGCGTGGCCTGTACCAGGCCGGCTCGGCCACCCACGGGGGAGGCGGCGTCACCGGCATTCCCGGGCGTAACGTCGTCCGCCAGATCCGCGCCGACCGCCGCGCCGACCGCTGGCGCCGCCGGCTCGGCCGGGTGCCCGCGTAACCGGCGAACGGGCAGGCAGCGGCCCGCTGCCTGCCCGTTCACGGTACTGGGTTACCGTACTGCTGGGGTGTGGCCCTCCCCTGGGGTACCCAGGGGAGGGCCCGCTTGTCCTGGCTGTCTCAGCGAGGACTCAGGTGCAGGATGATCACCTCGTCGGTGCCCGTACCCGCGTTGTTGTTGGTGCCCGAGGGCTGTCCTGAATCGTAGGGGTTGGACTGCGTCGGCCAGCCGACCCAGTGCTGGGAGTTGTACTCGAACCAGTCCGACGCGGTCGTGATGGGGATGACCGGCAGGTTCGAGGCGACGTACTTCTCGATCGGCACGAGGGCGGACGTCTGACTGCTCACCGTGGAGGCCCCGGCCACCCGGGCCAGCTGAGCGTCGATGGCCGGATTCTTCAGCCGCTCGTAGTCGCCGGTGGCGGCGCTGCCCTTGGTGAGGGAGCTGTCCAGCCAGTTGTCGTACAGGTTGTACGGCGTGACGCCGCCGTTGGACCAGTGCTCGGCCAGCGAGAAGTTGCCGCTGCCCATGTCGGCGTTCCAGGCGTTCACGCTGATGCCCTGGAACGTCGCGTCGATGCCGGCGTTCTTCAGTTCCTGCGCGGCGATCGAGCCGACCTCCGCGTAGTCGGTGTAGGCGGACGGGCTGATCAGCGTGACCGAGACGGTCTTGCCGCCCTTCTGGTAGAAGCCATTGGAGCCCTTGGTGTACCCGGCGCTCTTCAGCACCTGCTGGGCCGCGGCCGCGTTGGCGTGGGTGGACATGGTCATGCTGGCGACCGGCCCGGCCCAGGCGGAGTAGGTCGGCAGCGTGATGCCGGTGGCGTTGGTTATCGGGTTCTCCAGGCCGGCCTCGCCCTCCGACGCCAGCAGCGTGCGGTCCAGGGCCAGGCTGATCGCCTTGCGCACCGGCAGCTGGTTGGTCGGCCACTTGTTCAGGTTGGGGATGAAGGCGTTCGTGCTGCCGGGCGCCTCCCAGAAGTGGTGGGTTGAGGGTGACTTGGCCACGAAGTCCTTCTGCAGGCCGGGAATGAAGTTGCCGGTCCAGTCGATCTGCCCGGAGAACAGCGCGTTCAGCGCGCCCGTGTTGGAGGTGTAGACCGGGAAGAACACGTTCTGCACCTTGGCCTTCGAGGCCTGCCAGTAGCCCTCGTTCTTGGTCAGCGTGAACCCCTGGGGGGTGAAGGACTTGAGCTTGTAGGGTCCGGTGCCGACGGGATTCGGGTCCGCGTACGTGGCCGGGTTCTTGACCTTGCTCCAGATCGCCTGCGGGAGGATCGGCACGCCGGCGACCTCCTGCAGGTTGGTGTACTGCGCCGAGGAGAAGGTCAGCGTGACGGTGTTGCCCGAGGTGCTCACGCTCTTGATGGGCAGCCCGCCCAGGTTGATGGACGCGTTGTTCTTCACCAGGTTGTAGGTGAACGCGACGTCGGCGGGCGTCAGCGGCGTCCCGTTGTTGAACTTCACGCCCGAGCGGAGGGTGAAGGTGACCGTCTTGCCGCCGTTCGCCCACTTGTAGCTGGTCGCCAGCCACGGGTAGTACTGGGGCGGCTTGGCGATGTTGAACTGAAGCAGCGGCTCGTAGATGAGTCCGTCCGCGCCCATGCCCCAGATGGGCTGGGTGGCGATGAACGGGTTGAACGACTGGGTGATCGTGCTTTCCGGCGAGCTTTCCATGACGAGCGTGTGCGACGTGGTGCCCGAGCCCGACGAGGCAGTCGGCGGGTTGCTCGATGAGCACGCGGCTGCCCCGGCGGCGAGGGCGACGGCCGCGGTCACGGTTACCAGTTTTCTGGGGCCTAGCATTCTCGTGATGATCATTTTCGTTTCCTGTCGTCGAAACGGCCGATACCCCCCGATGCGGAGCGGTGAGCTAGCTGGTCATAGCCCACCCCCCTGCGGCTCGGCGAGAACGTCGGGCGCGGCGGCGTCCAGCCGCCAGCAGGCAGCTGCCCGCGTGGCTGAGACTCGTTGCAGGGCGGGGTTGTCCCGGCGGCAGCGGTCGTCGGCCAGCGGGCACCGGGTGCTGAACGGGCAGCCGGTGGCGGCCGGGCCGGTGTTCTCCGCCCGGCGCTCGGCACCGCTGCCGGCGTGCAGCCCGGACCCGAGGTTATCCGGATCCGGCGCCGAGGCGACCAGCAGCTGGGTGTAGGGATGCGCCGGGTGCTGGGTCACTTCCTCGGCCGGGCCGCGCTCGACGATCTGCCCCGCGTACATGACGAGCACCTCGTCGGCGAAGTAGCGCGCCGAGGCGATGTCGTGGGTGATGTACAGCAGCGCGAGCCGGAAGCGCCGGCGCAGGTCGTCGAGCAGGCTCAGCATCTCGAGCCGGATCGAGACGTCGAGCATGGAGACCGGCTCGTCGGCCAGCAGGACCTCCGGGCGCGCGGCGAGAGCCCGGGCGAACGAGACCCGCTGCCGCTGGCCGCCGGACAGCTCGTGCGGGAATTTGGGCAGGAACTGTCCGGGCGGCGTGAGCCGCACCTGCTCCAGCAGGGCGGCGGTCTCCTGGCTGACCTCCTGCCTGGAGTGCTTGTCCTGCCGCAGCTTCACCGGGCGCTCCAGGTGATAGCTCACGGTGTGCACCGGATTCAGCGAGGAGAACGGGTCCTGGAAGACGAGCTGGACCTTGCTCTTGTACTGCCGGAAGGCCCGGCTGCGCGAGACGTCCACCGGCTGGCCGTCCAGGCGCACTGAGCCGGAGGTGAGCCGCTCCTGCCCGGCCAGCAACCTGGCGACCGTCGACTTGCCCGAGCCGCTCTCGCCCACCAGGGCGGTGGCGGCACCGCGGTAGAGGTTGAAGGAGACGTCGCGCACCGCGTGCAGGATCGCCCCGCGGCCCAGCCGGAAGTCCTTGCCGAGCGAGATGGCCTCCATGGCCAGCGGCCCGCGTTCGGCGGCTACCGAGGCCACGTCGCCGTCCGGCGGCGGGCCCGGGATCCCGTTGCTGCTCATGTGCTCAGCTCCCCGTGCTGGTCGCGGCCGGGGACCCCGCCGGCCCCGGCGGAGCGGGCGTCCCGGGCAATACGAACGGGCAGGCGGTCACGTGCGCCGGGTCCGGGGAAGAGGCGACCGGCAGGAGCCGCATGTCGATGTCGGCGCAGGCCTGGGTGGCGTAGCCACACCGGGGCAGGAAGGGGCAGCCCGATGGCGGGTCGTGCAGGTCGGGCGGGGAGCCCGGGATGCCCGCCAGCTCGCGGCGGGCCCCGCGCAGCGAGGGAAACGAGTTGAGCAGGCCCCGGGTATACGGGTGGGCCGGCTCGTGCTGGATCTCGCGGGCCGTGCCGAACTCCAGGAGCTGCCCCGCGTACATCACCGCGATCCGGTCGGCCAGCTCGAGCAGCAGGGACAGATCGTGGGTGATGAACAAGATCGAGAAGCCCAGACTCTCTTTGAGCTCCACGATCTGGCTGAGAATGTCGCGCTGGACCACGACGTCGAGCGCGGTGGTCGGCTCGTCCATGATGACCACTTCCGGCTCGGTGGCCAGGGCCATGGCGATCATCACCCGCTGCCGCATGCCGCCGGAGAGCTCATGGGGGTAGCTGCGCAGGCGCGAGCGCGGGATGCCGACCATCTCGAGCAGCGACCCCGCCTTGTCCCGCGCCTCCTGCCGGGAGACCCGCAGGTGGGCGTGGATGACGTCAACGAGCTGGTCACGGACGTTGAGCACGGGGTTCAGCGCGTTCATCGCGCTCTGGAAGACGATGGCGATCTCCCGCCAGCGCAGCCGGCGCAGATCGTCGGCATGCACGTGCAGGATCTCCATCGGCGCGACCGAGCGCCGGCCCCGGTAGCGGACGTTGCCGTTGGTGATGAGCGCGGGAGCCCGGAGCAGCCGGCAGGCACCGTAGGCGAGCGTGGACTTGCCCGATCCGCTCTCGCCGACCAGGCCGACCACCTGACCGGGGTAAAGCTCGAGGTTCACCCGGTTCACTGCCTGCACGTCGCCGTCCGGGGTGCGGTACACCACCGAGAAGTCGGAGATGGCGAGCACGGGCTCGTCGGCGCCGCGGGGGGCCGGGCCGGCGGGCGGGACGGCGGCGCCGTGGTCGGTGCTCACGACAGATCACTGCCGGGTGCGCGGCCCAGTGAGCGCCCGGCCCGGTTCCCGGCCCTGTCCTGCTCGTCGAGCAGCGAGCTGCGGGAGAACGCGTGCAGCAGGCCGGCCAGCCGGCTGCGCGGTGGCGGCGCGGCCTGCAGCACCGGGGTCGGGTCGGTCGGCCGCAGCTTGCGCCAGGCCGTCTGGCTGGCTTCGCTGGCGTTGCGCAGCCGCGGGTTCCCGAGCTCGTCGATACCGCTGTTCAGCAGCACGAGGGCGGTGCCGATCAGCGCCACGGCCAGCCCGGGCGGCACGAACCACCACCAGGCGCCCAGCTGGAGCGCCTGCTGGCTCTGCGCCCAGTACAGCATCGTGCCGAGGCTCCAGCTGGACAGGTCGGCGAGGCCGATGAAGGCCAGGGCGACCGAGGCACCTATCGCGTACAGCACCGTGTTCACGAAGTTCGCCGCGATCAGGCTCACCTCGTTCGGCACGATCTCGAAGGCCAGGATCCGCCAGGTCCGCTCGCCGGTCTCCCGGGAGGCGGCCACGAAGTCGCGGCCGCGGATCGCCAGGGTCTGCGCGCGGATCAGCCGTGCCCCCCACGGCCAGCCGAGCCCGCTGAGCACGACGATGGTCGCCAGCTGGCCCTTCTGCGGCAGGTAGCCGAGCAGGATGATGAGCAGGGGCAGCGCCGGGATCACCAGGAACACGTTGGTGGCCAGCGACAGGAACTCGTCCCACCAGCCGCCGAGGAACCCGGCTGCCACCCCGACGACGATCGACAGCACCGACGCGATGACACCGACGCCGAGCGCCAGCTCCAGCGTGAGGCGGATGCCGGTCAGCAGCTGGGCGAGCACGTCCTGGCCGCTCTGGGTGGTGCCCAGCAGGTGCGCCGCGTCCGGCGGGTGCAGCGAGAGCCCGAACGAGGGGTTCTGAAACCCCGGGTCGTAAGGGCTGACCATCGGCCCGACGATGGCGGCCACGATGAACGCGCCTAGCAGGAGCGCACCTACCTTGGCCCGCGTGGGCAGGCGCCGCCAGAGCCCGCGCCGCCGGCGGACTTCCGGCACCGCCGTCGGCTCGGTGCTGACCGGGAGCGCGACGGTCACCGGGTCACCTCCCGTGCTCGCGCGCGCGGATCGGCCGCGACGATGATCAGGTCCACGACGAAGTTGGCCAGCAGGACGGCAAAGGTGATCACGAGGAAGATGGCCTGCATCAGCGGGAAGTCGTTCGACGTGACCGCGTTGAGCAGCAGCAGGCCAATCCCCGGATAGGAGAAGACGATTTCCATGACGATGGCCCCGGAGATCACGAAGCCCAGCGCGAGGCCGAACCCCTGGAGCTGGGGCAGCAGCGCATTGCGGGTCGCATAGGTCCAGATGACGCGGCGGTTGGGCAGCCCCTTAGCCTGGGCGGCGAGCACGTAATCCTCGCCGATCGTGGTGAGCATCAGGTTGCGCATCTGCAGCATCCAGCCCGCCACCGAGGCGATGACGATGGTGAAGGCGGGCAGCAGCGAGTGATAGATGGCGCTGCTGATGAAGTCCCAGTGCCAGCCCGGGATCAGCCCGCCCGTGTACCCCTGGCCCAGCGGGAAGACGTGGGTGCGGACCGCGAACAGCTCGAGCAGGATCAGCGCGAGGAAGAAGTACGGCATCGCCTGGAAGAACATGAGCCCGGGCAGGACCCGGTCGAGCCAGCCCCCGCGCCGCCAGCCGGCCATGATGCCCAGGGCGGTGCCGACGAAGAAGGCGATGAGCGTCGCCGTGCCCACCAGCGTGATCGTCCAGGGGATCGTCTGGACGAGCAGGCTCGACACGCTGGCCGGGTACTGGGACACGTCGACACCGAAGTTGAAGTGCGAGATATCGACGAGGTACGCCCAGTACTGGTGCCAGATGGAGCCGGGGTGGCCGACGCCGAGCATGGCCTCCAGCGCCCGGTAGGCCGAGGGCGTCAGGTTGGGGAACTTCGACATGACGGCCTGCACGGCGTTCCCCGGCATCGCGCGCGGGATGAAAAAGTTGATCGTCAGCGCGACCCAGGCCGCGACCAGGTAGAAGACGACGCGACGGGCAATGAAGGGCATCGCCGGCTCCTAGCTCGCCGGGGTTGGGGTCTTGCGCCGGCCGCGCCGGGGCGGAGCGGCCGGGCCGGGTGCGGAACGGCTGGCGCCCAGTGCCGGTACTGGCTGGCGCGTCGCGGTGCCGGGCGGGCAGCCGCAGCTGGAGCGCAGTACGAGCTCGGCCGGCAGCAGTTCCACCTTCGGGGTCATGCTCGGCCGGGCGATGCGGTCGAGCAGGCGGGTGCACGCACGCTCGCCCAGCAGGCGCATCGGCTGGTGAACGGTGGTGAGCGGCGGGACGCACAAGCTGGCGGGGAAGATGTCATCGAAGCCGACCACCGCGACCTGCTCGGGCACCCGTACCCCGGCTCGGCTGAATGCCCGCAGCACCCCGATGGCCATCAGGTCGTTCGCGCAGACGACCGCGTCGGGCAATTGCTCACCGCAGGCCGCGAGCAGTTGCGCCCCCGCTTCCTCGCCGCTGCGGACGGTGAAGGAACCCTGCGACGAGCCGACCAGCTGGCACTGCGGGTTGGCGGCCACCAGCTCGGCGAGCGCGATGCGGCGCTCCTTCGCGTCCGGGGCGCTGGGCGGGCCGTCCACGTGGTACAGCCGTCGCCTGTCGTGGACTTCGATGAGGTGGGACACCAGCGCGGCGGAGCCGGATCGGTTGTCGGCCATCACCACGTCGGCCGCCCGCTCGTCCGGGTTCCCGGCGATGACGACCACCGGCAGCCGCTTGGCCAGCCGGGCCAGGAACTCCGACGGCACGACGCCTTCTCCGATCAGCATGCCGTCGACCTGGCCGGACAGAGACAGCAGCCGCGGCAGGTCAGGGTCGGTGGCCGCCTCCCGGAGATAGCTGATCAGCAGCGACCAGTTGTGGTCCCGGATCCGGGCCTCGACTCCGCGCAGTATCTCGTCGTAGAACAGCAGGCTCATGCTCTCGATGTCATACTGCTGCCGGGGCGACTGGCGCTCCACGCAGACCAGGCCGATCACGTTCTTGCGGCGGCGCGACAGGCTCTGCGCGGCCCCGTCGGGGACGTACCCGAGCTGGTCGATCACCCTCAGCACGCGGGCCCGCGTGCTGTCACGTACCCGGTCCTGGCCGTGCACCACCCGGGAAACGGTGGCGGTGGATACACCCGCGAGGCGCGCGACGTCGTAGAGAGTTACCACGGTGCCCGGTCCCCGGGCCGCGGTGCAGCTGGCTGATAGCCGTCGCGGTGCCGGTCATCGCCCGGCATCCAGGCCAGCGCGCGTGCGGGACGCCATGCTGTCGACGGGTCGGCCGGGGCCGTCTGGTCACGAACGGTCACGTCGCGTATCTTCGGGGTCATATCCCCACCTGGCGGAATGTCTAAGCGATTACATCTAAGCGCTTACATAGGCTGATCTAAGCGCTTACACTAGGACCCGGCCCGGGAGCCGTCAAGGGTTTGCGAGGCAGCCGGTGCCGCCGGAAGGACCATACAGGGTCCTGGTGCCAGGTGAAGGAGGGTTCATGACGACAACGGGATCCGGGACTGACGGTGCACTGCCCTTCCCGGCGGGTTTCGCCTGGGGCGCGGCCACGGCCGCCTACCAGGTCGAGGGAGCGGCCGACGCCGACGGCCGGGGCCCGTCGGTGTGGGACACGTTCAGCCACACGCCGGGTGCGGTGCACGGCGGAGACACCGGCGATGTCGCCTGCGACACCTACCACCGGTACCGGGAGGACGTCGAGCTGATGGCTTCACTCGGCCTCAACGCCTACCGTTTCTCGATCTCGTGGCCGCGCGTCCAGCCAGCCGGCCGGGGCGCGGTGAACCAGAAGGGCCTCGACTACTACCGGGCGCTGCTCGACCAGCTACGCGAGCGCGGTATCGCCGCCACAGTCACGCTCTATCACTGGGATCTGCCTCAGGCACTCCAGGACGAGGGCGGCTGGGCGGTGCGCGAGACCGCCCGGCGCTTCGCCGACTACGCGGCGATCATGGCCGAGGCGCTCGGCGACAGGGTCACCCGGTGGATCACCCTGAACGAGCCGCAGGTGGTGGCGAGCCACGGCTACCTGACCGGGGAGCACGCCCCGGGCGTGCGCGACGCCGCCGCGGCCGCCGCGACCACCCATCACCTGCTGCTGGGCCACGGGCTCGCCGTCCAGGCGCTGCGCGCCGTGACCCCGGACACCCCCGTGGGGATCACCCTGGACATGCATCCGGTGCAGGTGATCGGGAACCAGCGGCCCGATGTCCTGGAGCAGGCGCGGCTGATCACCGACGCCGTGCAGAACGGCCTGTTCCTCGAGCCAGTGCTGCAGGGCAGCTACCCAGCGCAGGCCAGGACGCCCCTCCTGCCGCCGGAGTCGGTCATCGCCGCGGGTGACATGGACACGATCAGCCAGCCACTCGACTTCCTCGGCGTCAACTATTACAGCGCGGTCTACCTGCGCGCCGGTGACCCCGACGACCTGCGGCGGAACGAGGAACCGGCCCGCTGCGCGGTTCCCGGTGTCGTGGAGTACCGCCCCGGCTGGCTCGAGCAGACGCCGATGGGCTGGCTCATCGACGCCGACGGGCTCTATGACCTCCTGCTGCGCCTGTCGAAGGAGGCCCCCGGCCTGCCCCTGTACGTGACCGAGAACGGCTGCGCCGCCGAGGACTACGTGAACCAGCATGGCCAGGTCAATGACGGCGAGCGGGTCTCCTATCTCCACCAGCACCTGGAGGCGGCCGCGCGGGCCATCAACGACGGAGCCAGGCTGGCCGGCTACTTCGTCTGGTCGCTGCTCGACAACTTCGAATGGGGCTGGGGTTACCAGAAGCGTTTCGGCATCGTGTTCGTCGATTTCGGGACCCAGCGCCGGATTCCCAAGTCGAGCGCCCGTTTCTACTCCGACGTGGTACGCGCCAACGCCGTGCCGTCGCTGAGCTCCGGGAGGCGGCCGCTCGGGTGACCGCTGCCTTCACCCCGTGATACGGGTCGGCCGAAACAGGCGCGAAACATCGGTGCCCTGCCCGCCAGCTCCGTTACCGAGCGCGTAACGACCGGGAAACGGGTCCGAAACCAGCCCGTGGGACACATGGACTGTTCCGAAGGACAGCGAAGCGGCCGTCCGGGATGCCCGGGGACGCGCCGCTGGCCCGGGCCATCCCGGCCGAGCGCTTCCCGGCAGCCCATGGAGGCGCGCAGTGGTTCCCTATCCGAGCTGGCTGAGTCCCGGGGACAACGCCTGGCAGCTGACGGCCGCGACCCTGGTCGGCCTGATGAGCATTCCGGCCATCGCCGTGCTGTACGGCGGGCTGGTGCAGCGCCGGTGGGCGATGAACACGGTGCTGATGGTGTTCAGCACGTTCTGCCTCACGCTCATCGTCTGGGTCCTGTGGGCGTTCAAGATGGGATTCGGCTCACCGTGGATTTCCACCTTCGTCGGCACGCCGGGCCCGATCGTCGGCGCGGGCGCCGAGCAGGCGCGGGCGGTCATCCCGTCGCTCGCCGGGCTGATGCCGAAGTTCCGGTTCTCTGAAGCGTCCCTGGCCTACTTCCAGTTCGTGTTCGCCGCGATCACGCCGATCCTGTTCATCGGCAGCGTGATCGGCCGGATCAGCTTCAAGGTCTGGCTTATCTTCGTGCCGCTGTGGATCACCTTCGCCTATGCGGTCAACGCCTTCCTGCTGTGGGGCGGGGGCTACTGGGCCAGCCAGGGCGCGCTGGACTTCAGCGGCGGCTATGTGATCCACCTCGCGGCCGGGGTCTCCGGCTTCGTCGCCGCCGCGGTGGTGGGGCCGAGGCTGCGGCGCGACCGCGAGCGCGCCGTGCCGAACAACCTGTTGTTCGTGGCCGTCGGCGCCGGCCTGCTCTGGCTGGGATGGAACGGGTTCAACGGCGGCGACCCGTACTTCGCCGGGGCGGACGCCGCCTCGGCGGTGGTCAACACCAACCTGGCGACCGCCATCGCGATGCTGACCTGGATCGTCATGGACATGGCGTTCAGCCGCGAGCGCAAGCCGACCTTCCTCGGCGGCCTCAACGGCATGATCTGCGGCCTGGTCGCGATCACCCCGGCCGCGGGCTACGTGAACGGGGTCGGCGCGATCGTGATCGGCCTGGTCGCCTCGGCGGTCGTCTGGGTGGCCTGGACCTACCTGCCGCGGTACGTGTGGCCGTTCAACAAGGTCGACGACGCGCTGGGGGTCGTTTACACGCACGGCATAGCCGGGCTGCTCGGCGGCCTCATGGTCGGGCTGTTCGCCGACCCCAAGATGGTCGTTTACCTGGGTCTCGGCCGCAGCGCCGACGTGACCACCTCGGGGCTGTTCTACGGTCACCCGAAGCAGCTGGCCATCCAGGCGGGCGCGGCGCTGACCGTCATCGTCTGGGATGCGCTCGTCACGTTCCTGCTGCTCAAGGGCATCGGCCTGGTCATGAAGCTGCGGATACCCGACGTGGAGCTGGAGATCGGCGACGTGGCGGTGCACGGCGAGGAGGTCTACCCATCCGAGGAACTGGTCCGGGTGGGGGCTCCCGGGATGCCGGCCGCGGTCGGCGCCCCGGACCGGGCGGCCCTGCCGGACGAGCGGCAGCGCGAGCCGGAGAAGGTGTCCAGCGACGAGTGAGGCCCAGGCCGCCGTATTATCGGGTAATACAATCGGAAATATTGACAAGAACGCCGGGGTGGTGACAGCCTGGTCGCGGCTGTGGAGAGGCCGCCATCGACGGGTGACCGCGAACCTGCCAGGTTCGCGGTCATCCGCCTCGCAGGCCCAGGGCCGGGTGCGTCCCCGGGTCGCGCGGGCCAGCCATCGAGGCCGCAGAATCCCGGGGGAGCGGTGCGACCGCCACCGGTCCCGGCGCCGGGCGTACACGGGGGCACGCCTGGCCCGTCGGCCTGGCCCGCGGAGGCCGGTCAGCGCGCCGCGGGGCGGTATACGAGTACCCGGTCGGCGGTGTAGTCGAGGCGGAAGCCGGTGCGGGTGAGGTAGCGGGTGATGGCGGGGGTGTGCTGCCAGAGCAGTATCCAGCCGATGCGCATGGCGCGGGCGTCGCGGCGGGCGGCGGCGAGCGGGACGGCGCGGCCGGCGGGGCGTGCGGTTGGCGCGGCGGGGGGCGGGGGCTGGCCTTGGGCGGCCAGCAGCCCGGCGTAGAACGGGTGGGCGCGGGTGGCGGCCAGCGTGGCGGGCGGGATCCGGGACAGGTAGCCGACCGCGCGGGGGTGGCCGTCGGCGGTGGCCAGCACCTGGGCCTCGGGGTTGAACGCGGCGCCTTCGCCGGGCAGCGGGATGCCGCCGCGGATGCCGAACGGGACGTCGACGACGAGGGAGGCGGTGTGGTCGGCGGCGATGGGGGCGTCGAGGCGGGGCAGCGCGGCGGGCATGGTGGCGATGGCCGGGTTGCCGGCCCAGCCGGCCTCGGCCAGGGCGGCGATGAGCACCGGCGCGAGCAGCGCGGGGGCGCGGGCCCGGAGCTGGTCGGCGGCGGCGCCGGCCAGCAGCGCGGCGGGCACGAGGGCCAGCAGCGTGATCCGGGCGGCCTCGCGGAAGCCGGCCAGCGCGGGGATGCGGACGAACCAGGTGTAGGGCAGCACCGCCGAGACCCGCACGCCGTGCCAGGTCTGGGCGGCGGGCACGTAGACGCGGGTGCCGATCTTCAGCGTCGATCCCAGCGCCAGCGCGGCGGCGCCGGCCCACAGCAGCGCCAGCAGCCAGGCGCTGCGCCGCCGCCGCGACACGATCAGCCCGGCCACCGCCAGCACGGACAGCACCAGGCCGAAAGCCGGAATCCCGTCGTTGAGCGCCTGGCCGCCGTTCACGACGGAGGGGTAGCTGACCGGTTTCAGCGCGGTCAGTCCCAGGCCGACCGCGCGCGGTGAGACGCCGAACATCCAGCGCAGGTTGGCGCTGTACCTCCCGTAGGCCGCGGCCACCGCGTGCGGAGGGTAAGCAGCGCCGCCGGAGCGGGACTGCACCACCATGGCCACGATCTGCGGGCTGGCCGCGGCCAGCGCGACCGCCGCGGCAGCCGCCGTCACCGCCAGCTTCCTGGTCCGGGTCGGCGCGCCGCCGCCCGCCGGGTCGCCGGACACCGCATCGCGGCGCGGCCGGCCCGCGAGCCAGGGCGCCAGGACCAGCAGGACCAGGATCCCGGCCAGGACGGCCGTTTCCTGGTCGGTGAGCAGGCTGCCGGCCAGTACCAGGCCCAACAGCACCGCCTGCCGGAGGCCCGGGCGGCGACGCAGCCGCACCGCGGCCTCCAGGGCCAGCGGCAAGAACAGCACCCCCGCGGCCAGGTTGAGCTGATACCAGGCCAGCCAGGTCACCATGGAGGACAGGCCGAACAGCCCGCCCGCCGCCACCGCCCCGGCCGGGGTGCGCAGCCACAGCCGGGCCGCCCGGTACATCGCGTAGCAGCACAGCCCGGGCAGCAGCACCGACAGCACGTTGTAGGACACCGCGGGGCCGAACGCGACCGTGACCGGCGCCAGCAGCACGCCCTCCAGCGGCATCAGCGCGTGATAGCCCAGCTCGGTCCCGGCCGGCGCGGCGATCGACCGGGTGAACCACGGGTCGCCCAGGTGGGTGACCTGGTGCGCCATCCACCAAAAGCCCCACACGTAGGAGCCGCCGTCCCGGGTGGCCGGCAGCCTGCCCTCGGCCAGCCAGGTCACCCGCGGCCAGGTCACCGCGACCCCCGCCGCCAGGTAGCCGGCCAGCAGCCCCAGCTGCCGGAGCGCCGGGCTCCCCGCCGCCGCCCGCCCGCCCCGGCGCAGCCCGGTCAGCCTGCCCCCGCTGGCCTCCCTCAACGACGTAACGGCCTGCACATCTTCCTTCGCCACGACTTTGGCCGGTCCTGCCCCGTACCGGAACCATTCATGATCGTGCCAGCGATGCCTGCATGTTCGGGTTACGGGGAAGGAATGATTGCGGATAGCTACGCCAAAGTCCCGGTAATCCACCTCCGGGCCCGGCCGTGGCGCGGGGCTGCGAGACCGCGCCGTCCCGGCCATGATGGCAACATGGACGCCCAGGGGCAGGTCGATGCGCGCTTCGGCCCGGTACGGGAGCGTTTCGCCGCGGTGACCGGCGCGCAGCCGGGCACCGGCGCGGCCCTCGCGGCATGGTGCGAGGGCCGCCAGGTGGTGAACCTGTGGGGCGGCCACGCGGACCGGGACCGGCGCCGGCCCTGGGACGCCCGCAGCCTGGCCCAGCCCTACTCGGTCAGCAAGCCGTTCGCTGCGGTGTGCGCGCTGCGCCTGGCCGAGGCCGGGCGGCTCGACCTGGAGGCGCCCGTGCAGCGGTACTGGCCGCAGTTCCGCGCCCCGGCCACGGTGCGGCACCTGCTGTCGCATCAGGCGGGAGTGGTGGCACTGGACCGGCCGGCGCCCACCGCGGCGTTCTACGACTGGGACTACCTGTGCGGCCTGCTGGCAGCGCAGGAGCCGTCGTGGCCGCCGGGCACCGCGCACGGCGAGTCGGCGCTGTTCTACGGGCACCTGGTCGGCGAACTGGTACGGAGGGTCGACGGGCGCAGCATCGGCCGGTTCCTGCGCGAGGAGATCTGCGGGCCGAATGGGCTGGACTTCACATTCGGGCTGAGCCCGGCCCAGCAGCCCCGGGCGGTGGACCTTACCGGTCTCGACGACGCCTTCCGGGCGAACAACGCGTCCGGGCGCCCCGGCCTGTACCGGCGAGCCATCGCTAATCCGCCCGGCGCGCAGGACGCCGCGGTGGTCAACAGCGCCGCCTGGCGGGCCGCGGAGATCCCCGCCCTCAACGGCCACGGAACCGCCGGGGCGCTGGCAGGCTTCTACCACGCCCTGGCCGCGGGCCGCCTGCTCAGCCCGGGGATGCTCGCCGAGGCGGTCACCCCGCAGCGGACCGGGCCGGACCTGGTGTTCGGGCCCGAGGCCAGCTGGGGGCTCGGCTTCGCGATCGATGGCGACGACGGCTACGGCATGGCAGGACTGGGCGGGAACTACGCCGGGACCAGCACGGCCGGCGGTTACACGATCGCCTTCGTCACCGGCAGCGTCGGGAACCACGACCGGCTGGACGCGCTGGAGAACACGCTCCGGGACTGCCTCGGCCTCCCGCCCTTCCCCTCCGACGACAGCACCTGAAAACTCCCCGCCGACCTCACATGGCGGTCGATGGCGCGTCGGCGGGGTTGGGGCGCGGGCCGGCCGGAGCGGCGGGCGGAGAGTGGCGGGCGGCCGGGTCAGTGGCCTCGAAACGCCTCCTCCAGCCACCAGGAACCGCGCCGGGAGGTGACCTTCGCGTCCACCACGAGCGGGCGGTCCCTCGGCCCGTCCAGCCAGCGGCTCACCTGCGCGAGGTCGCCCGGGCCGCGGACCGTGACGCCGTCGCAGCCGAACCCGCGCCCGATCTGCGCGATGTCGGCCGGCGGGAACGTGACGGTGTCCAGCCGGTGCCCGTTCGGGCGGAAATGGTGCACCTCGGCGCCGTAAGCCTCGTCGTCATAGACCACGATCACCATGGGCAGGCCCAGCCGGACCACGGTCTCCAGTTCGCTGACCCCCATCAGCGCCCCGCCGTCGCCGAGCGCGGCCACGGTCAGCCGGTCCGGGCGCGCCAGCGCGGCCCCGATGGCCGAGCTCAGCCCCAGGCCGACCGACTGGTAGGCCTGGGTAAAGCAGAAGCCCTGCTCGTCCGGTACGGACAAGAACATGCTCGGGTAGCCCATGAAGTTGCCGGAATCCACCGCGACCACCCGGTTCGCGGGCAGCAGGTCGTCCAGCGCGATGGACAGCGTCCTCGGGTCGATCCGGTCCCCGTCGCTCTCGTCCGCGTAGGGAACGTCGCGCCAGCGGACCTCGCCGGCGATCCGCTGCTGAATCTGCGGCGACCGGTAGCCGGCGCCCGAGCCTGGCCGGAGGTCGCGCAGCGCCGCGGTGACCGCGCGGGCCGTCACCGCGACGTCGCCGAGGATGCCGATCTGGACCGGCCGGTGCGCGCCGATGGCCGCGGCATCGTCGTCCACCTGGACGACCCGGCAGCCCGGGGCGATCAGCGTTCCGTGCCGCATCGTCCACATGTTGAGCGAGCAGCCCCAGCCCACCAGCAGGTCCGCGCCGCCGATTAGCTCGGCGCCCAGCGGCGAGGCGAACCCGCCGCTCACGTCGAGATCCCACGGGCTGCCGCGGAACAGGCCCTTGGCCGCCGCCGAGGTGGCCAGCAGCGCGCCGCAGGCCGCGGCCAGTTCCTCCAGGTCCTGGCCCGCGGCCGCGGTGCGCGCGCCCCGGCCGGCCACGAACACCGGCCGGCGGGCAGCGGCCAGCGCGGCGGCCAGTTCGGCCGCGGCCTCCGGGGCAGGGGCAGGCGGCGACGGCGCCGGATCGTCCGGGACCACGGCCGGATCGCACTGCGCGGCCTGTACGTCCAGCGGCATGGCCAGCACCACGGTCCGGCGCTGGCGGGCGGCCGTCCGGTAGGCGCGTACCGCGTCGGCCACCGCGGACTGGGGTGAGTACAGCCGCTCTGGCACCGCGCCGACCGCGGCGGCGATCGCGGCTGCGTCGATGCGGAAGTTGGACCGCACCGCCGCGCCCGCGACGTCCGCGGCCAGCACCACCAGCGGCGTCCGGCTCTTGGCCGCCTCGGTGATGCCGGTCAGCGCGTTGGTCAGCCCCGGCCCCTGGTGCACCGACAGCAGTCCGGGCCGGCCAGCCAGCCGGGCCCAGCCGTCGGCCATGCTGGCCGCGCCGCACTCGTGCCGGGCGGCGACGAACCGGGCGCCCCGCGCGGTCAGGCCGTTGGTGACGTGGAAGTTGCCGCTGCCGACCAGGCCGAACACCGTGTCGGCACCGAGGCCGGCCAGGGCGTCAGCGACCGCGTCGGCGACCAGCATCAGGATTCGACCAGGGCCAGCGCCCGGCACGGGCTGCCGGAGCCGCCGGTGATCGGCAGCGGTCCGGCGATCACCACCGAGCCCTGCGCGGGCAGCCGGGCCAGGTTGCGCAACTGGGTGAGGCCGTACTTGCCCGCCCCGAGCAGCGACGAGTGACAGGGGAACGGCGGGTCGAAGGAGTGCGCGGTTCCGGCGTCGGTGCCCACGGTCTCCACCCCGATCCCGCGCACCGGCGCGTCGGTGGCCAGCCAGCGGGCGCACTCCACCGAGACCCCGGGCGTGTGCGGCCCGGTCTCGTTCGCGTTGAGGAACGCCTCCTGGCTGTCCGCGCGGACGTCCCAGCCGGTGCGGTACAGCAGCCAGCCGTCCTCGGGCAGCGGGCCGTGCTCGCTCTCCCACTGCTTGATGTGGTCCACCTCGAGCAGGAAGTCCGGGTCGGCCGCCTCCGCGGCGAAGTCCAGCACCGCCGCCGGGGCCAGCAGCCGGGCCGCCGGCACCTGGGCCACGTCTTCCAGGTCCGCGCCGGTGACCCAGTGCACCGGGGCGTCGAAGTGGGTGCCGGTGTGCTCGCCGGTGCTGATGTCGTTCCAGTACCAGGCCGGGCCCCGGTCGTCGTAGCGGCTGATCTCGTGCAGCGCGAACGTCCTGGTATTCCCGAACGGTTCCGGCAGCCGGATCACGGGCGTAGCCGCGTTCAGCGGCGCGGTGAGGTCGATCACCTCGACGGTCTGGTCACCGATGGCCTCGACGAGTGCGCTGAGCACGGACATGGCGCCTCCCAAGTCAGGCGGGCGACCTGCCCGCGAGAGCCAAGCCTGCCGCACCCGTCGCTGCCCCGGAAGCCCGGGTCGGCAAGTCCGGTGTCGGGCCGTCACCCGGTCTGGCGCGCCGGTGGGCGCACCTGCGTCCCGGCCACCCCGGACCTCGCGCAGAATGGGGGCATGGATAGGCCCATTCCGTACGCCAGGACGCTGGTGACCGACGACGGCGTGCCGATCGAAGCGGTTCACGTGCCCGGCGACAAAGGCCTTTGCGTCATCGTCGCGCACGGGTTCACGCAATCGTGGAGCAAGCCGGCGATATGGCGGGTCGCGACCAGGCTGAACCAGCTCGGCGGGGTGGTTAGCTTCGACTTCCGCGGGCACGGGCGGTCCGGCGGCCTGTCCACGCTCGGCGACCGAGAGACCAGGGACCTGGACGTGGCGGTCCGCTACGCCAGGGAACTCGGCTACCGCAGGATCGCGGCGGTCGGATTCTCCATGGGCGCTTCGATCGTGCTGCGGTACGCCGGTCTGGTCGGCGGGCTGGACGCCGCGGTCTCGGTCAGCGGCCCGGCGCACTGGTACTTCCGGGGCACTGAACGGATGCGCCGGGTGCACTGGGCCGTGGAACGGCGCATCGGCCGGATGGTGACCAAGAAGCTGCTAGAGACCAGGGTGACTTCGGTCCGTTGGGACCCGGCGCCGGTGCCCCCCGCCGAGGCGGCCGCGCTGATCGCCCCGACGCCGCTGCTGATCGTGCACGGCGACCGGGATGACTACTTTCCCGTCTATCACGCGCGGCAGCTGTACGACGCGGCGCGGGAGCCGAAGGATCTGTGGATCGTGCCCGGCTTCGGGCACGCCGAGCGGCACGCGGACGACGCGCTGGTGGACCGCATCGGGCGGTGGGTGGTGCAGGCCGCCGAGGCCGCGGGAACCGGTACCGCACCGCAAGCCGATACCGTGCCCGCCGGGCGGGCCGCCGCCGACGGGCGAGTCGTGGCCGACGGGCGGGCTGCGGCCGACGGGTGGACCGGCCCCGCGCCGGACGGGCGGGCGGCACGGGACGGGCACGCGGCCGCAGCTGGGCGGGCTGCGTGGCCAGAGCCGGACGCGGCCGAAGCAGCTGCCGCGCCGGGCGCGGCCGAAGCCGACGCCGCGCCGGACGCGGTCAGCTAAGCCCGGCGCGGCCCCGGTTGCCCCGGTCACCAGCTGGCGGGCTGCGGCATCCCCTCCGTGTAGCCGGCCGCGCTCTGCACCCCGACCACTGCACGCTGATGCAGTTCCTCGAGATTGCGGGCCCCGGCGTAGGTGCAGGCGCTGCGCAGCCCGGCAGTGATCACGTCGATCAGGTCCTCGACCCCGGGCCGGGCCGGGTCGAGGTACATCCGGGCCGCCGAGATGCCCTCCTCGAACAGCTCCTTGCGGGCCCGTTCGAACGGCGAGTCGCTGGCCGACCGCAGCCGGACCGCCCGGGCCGAGGCCATGCCGAAGCTTTCCTTGTACAGCTGGCCGTCCGGGTCGCGGAACGCGTCCCCCGGCGACTCGAACGTGCCGGCGAACCACGACCCGATCATGACCGCCGACGCCCCGGCCGCGAGCGCGAGCGCGACGTCGCGCGGGTGCCGGACGCCGCCGTCGGCCCACGCCTGTGCGCCCAGCCGCCGCGCCTCGGCGGCACACTCGAGCACCGCGCTGAACTGCGGCCGGCCGACGCCGGTCATCATCCGCGTGGTGCACATCGCCCCGGGCCCCACCCCGACCTTGACGATGTCCGCGCCGGCCGAGACCAGATCCCCGACACCCTCGGCGGTCACCACGTTCCCGGCGACCACCGGGACCGCCGGGCCGGTGTCCCGCACCGAGCGCAGCGCGCTGAGCATCTTCTCCTGGTGGCCGTGCGCGGTGTCCACCACCAGCAGGTCGGCCCCGGCGTCGATGAGCAGCTTGGCCTTCGCCGCGACGTCGCCGTTGATGCCGAGCGCGGCCGCGACCCGCAGCCGCCCCGCGGCGTCGGTGGCCGGCTGGTACAGCGTGGCGCGCAGCGCGCCGGTCCTGGTCAGGATGCCGACACAGCGGCCCGCGCCGTCCACCACCGGCGCCAGCCGGTGCCTGCCGCCCTGCAGCAGGCCGAAGGCGCGCTCCGGGTCGGTGCCGGCGGGCAGCGTGAGCGGCTCGGTGGACATGATCTGGCGCAGCTGGGTGAACCGGTCCACGCCCTGGCAGTCCGCTTCGGTCACCACGCCGGCCGGGCGCCCCTCGTCGGTCACGATGACCGCGCCGTGGGCCCGCTTGGGCAGCAGCGCCAGCGCGTCGCCGGCGGTGTCGGCCGGGCCGAGCGTGATCGGCGTGTCATAGACGAGATCGCGGCTCTTCACCCAGGACACGACGTCGGCCACCACATCCACCGGGATGTCCTGGGGCAGCACCGCCAGGCCGCCGCGGCGGGCCACGGTCTCGGCCATCCGGCGACCGGAGACGGCGGTCATGTTGGCCACCACGATCGGGATCGTGCAGCCGCTGCCGTCGTGGGTGGCCAGGTCGGCGTCGAGCCGGGAGGCCACCGCCGACCGGCCCGGCACCATGAACACGTCGCTGTAGGTCAGGTCGTGAGCGGGGACCTCACCGTGAAGGAATCGCACGTATCGATTG
>Ga0207700_10000562_pt1 | contig 21820 bp, 18 predicted proteins | sample LARL82metaG_FD_184348 | JGI IMG/M metagenome (GOLD analysis project Ga0207700, IMG submission 184348) | Corn, switchgrass and miscanthus rhizosphere microbial communities from Kellogg Biological Station, Michigan, USA - LAR L8-2 metaG... | ecosystem: Host-associated > Plants > Roots >...
GAGGACAATGCCAAAAGATGAGTCGTTAAAGAAGATTCTAGTTCTTGGCAGTGGGGCAATCAAAATCGGAGAAGCAGGCGAAAGTCACATCAAGTGACCGTCAATTCGACTACTCCGGTAGCCAGTGCCTCAAAGCCATCCAGGAAGAAGGAATCAAGAGTGTTCTTGTAAATCCAAACATTGCAACAATACAGACTGATACACGATTTGCAGACAAGGTATACTCTATTCCAGTAAATCCAAAATATGTAGAATCTATCATAGAAGCAGAAAGGCCAGACGGTCTAATGCTTGGCTTTGGAGGCCAAACTGCACTCAACTGTGGAGTAAAACTAGATGAACTTGGCATTTTGAAAAAATACGGAGTCAAGGTGCTTGGAACTCAGGTACTCGGAATACAGGCCACTGAAGACAGACAACTCTTCAAGGATTCGATGATTGCATGCAATGTGCCTGTTCTAAAAAGCAGAACTGTATACAACTTTGAGGACGCAAAAAAGATTGCAAATGAATTGGGCTATCCTGTTATTGCAAGAGTTGCATATACACTTGGAGGAAAAGGTGGTGGTGTAGCTCACAACGAAATTGAGCTTCATGAAATTGTAACAAGGGGTCTTAATGCAAGTCTTGTTGGTCAAGTGTTAATTGAAGAATACATTGGCCATTGGAAACAAATTGAATATGAAGTAATGGCAGATTATACTGGAAATAATGTCATAATATGTAACATGGAAAATGTCTTGTCTATGCGGGTACATACTGGAGATAACATTGTTGTTGCACCATCTCAGACACTAGATAATTATGAATATCAGCTGTTGCGTTCTGCAGCGTTGCGTGCTGCAAAACATGTTGGAATTGTTGGCGAATGTAATGTACAATTTGCGCTAGACCCAGATTCTGACAAGTATGTTGCAATTGAGATGAATCCAAGACTTTCTCGCTCGTCTGCTCTTGCAAGCAAAGCAACAGGATATCCGATTGCATACATGGCTGCAAAAATTGTAATGGGTCATACTTTACCAGAACTTGTAAACCGAATCACAAAGACTACAACTGCATGTTTTGAGCCATCGCTTGATTATATCGTATGCAAACATCCTCGATGGGACTTTAGCAAGTTTGAGCTTGCAAATCGCAACCTGGGTCCAACAATGAAATCTGTAGGTGAGGTCATGGGTGTTGGAAGGTGCTTTGAAGAGTCTCTGCAAAAGGCAATACGCATGCTTGAGATTGGAAACGATGGTCTTGTTGCAAACCGCGTTCCTGATAAAAAATACGATATTGAAGAGATTGAAAACAAGTTACAAAATCCAGATGACAAAATACTATACTATGTTGCAGAAGCACTGCGACAGGGAATGCCACTTGAGCAAATCTACAAACTCTCTGCAATAGATCCATGGTTTATAGAAAAAATTGAGACTATTGTAAAAACTGAAAAAAGACTCAAGGAATCTCCACTTGATAACAAATTACTGCGCGAGGCAAAACAGTTTGGATTCTCAGACAAGCAGATTGGAAGACTTGTCGGAAAAGATGATCTTGAAATAAGAAAAATAAGAAAAGAAGCAGGAATTACGCCAGTTGTTAAACGAATTGATACGCTTGCAGCAGAGTGGCCAGCAAAAACAAACTATCTGTATCTTACATATGGCGGAAAGGTCAATGACTTTGAGGTAGAGTCTGACTCGCAAAAAATTGCAGTGCTTGGTGCTGGTCCATACAGAATTGGTAGCAGTGTAGAGTTTGACTGGGGAACAGTAAACATGGTATGGGGCTTAAAAGAAAATGGCGTAAAAGAAGTTTCTGTAATAAACTGCAACCCAGAGACTGTTTCAACTGATTATGATATCTGTGACAGGTTGTACTTTGAAGAGCTCACACTAGAACGAGTGCTCGATGTTGCAGATTTTGAAAAACTAGATGGTATTGTTACAGCAGTGGGTGGACAGACTGCAAATAACTTGACTCCAAAGCTTGCACAAAATGGAATCAAAATTATTGGAACATCTTTTGAAGACATTGACAGAGCTGAGAATCGTTCCATATTTAGTAAAGTACTTGATGATCTAAATATCAAACAGCCTCCATGGCAAGCCTTCTCAAGTCTTGTCGATGCCAAAAAGTTTGCAATCAAAGTTGGCTATCCTGTTCTTGTCCGACCTTCCTATGTACTCAGTGGGGCAGCAATGAAAGTTGTCTGGTCTGAGACGCAACTCAAAAAGTATCTTCAAGAGGCTACTAATGTCTCACCTGACTATCCTGTAGTTATAACAAAATTCATGCTCAACTCGCTAGAAGCCGAAGTTGATGGTGTGGGGGATGGTAAGAATGTGGTTATTGGTGCAGTAATTGAACACATTGAAGGTGCTGGAGTCCACTCTGGTGATTCAATGATGTGCATTCCTCCGTGGACTCTGAACAACAAGGTGATAGATACAATTCTTGATTATACAAAAAAAGTTGGAATTGCATTCAAAATCAAAGGACCCTTTAATCTGCAATTTTTGATAAATCAAGACCAGGTGTATGTGATTGAGCTTAACATCCGAGCATCACGCTCCATGCCATTTGTCTCAAAATTTGTAAGAATGAATCTTATCAACTTGGCTGCACGGGCAGTGCTTGGTAAATCTCTTCCACATGTTGCAAAGGATAGATGGCGCAAAATTCCGCATTATGGAATCAAGGTTCCACAGTTTTCGTTTATGCAGCTTGATGGGGCCGATATTATCTTAGGTGTTGAGATGCAGTCCACTGGGGAAGCTGCATGCTTTGGTGATAGCTTCTATGATGCTCTTGCAAAGGGCCTGACTTCGGTAGGATATTCTCTTCCAACACAAGGGTCTGTGCTTATCAGTGCGGGTGGATCTGAAAACAAGGAAAAACTGTTGCAGACTGCACTCTTGCTCAAAAGCCTTGGATACAAGTTGCTTGCAACTGAACACACTGCAGAATTCTTGTCTGATAAAAGAATAGGAGATGTTGAGGTAGTCTACAAGATTAGTGAGCCACAAAGAAAACCAAACATTGCTGACTTGTTATATGAAAGAAAAATTGACTTTATCATAAACGTGCCAAGCACATCAACACTTGAAAAATATGTTGGCATGCTTTATGATGAATATCAAATAAGAAGAAAGGCAGTAGAGCTTGGAATTCCTGTGTTGATAACAACAGAGCTTGCAGATTCGTTTGCAAAGACATTGGAGTGGCTAAAGCATAATGAGACCACAAAAAAACCATTAGAGTCGTATGAAAATGTGGGCTGATCTTGAACACATTAAATTATGTTTTTGAGTACTGATTCATCTCCTATTATGGAGCCATCAAGTGTTACAATCTTTGCAGAGTGATTGTCTTTGATTCTTTCAAGTATTGGTGAGATTGATTTTTTGTGGTAACGTTTGTGTGTTGCATAAAAGTACTTGTTAAATGATGGCACTATGATTATCTCAAGTTCGCCATTAGTTGATGGAAAAATGTTTTTCTTTGCAGTCTTGATTGATACCCATAATCTTTGTCCATCAAGTACAGAACCTTCTTGAAAATATACTGGGTGTAGATGTCCCATTACTATTCTGTTCACATGTGAAAAATTCTCAGATGGCATGACATGACCGTGTGTTAGCAATGTATCCCCTATGACCAGTCCAGATGGGCCTGTCATGGTTATGTAATCTGGAACCAAGCGCGATAAATTTCCATCATGGTTCCCAGGAACTACTATCACGTTGATCTTTTTTCCAATCTCAAAAAACATTGGAACCATTTGCCATTCTATTTTTGAGATTGAATCTATACCTGACTTGATGTCTCCTAGAAGAACTAGACTATCAGGTTTTTCAGACTTGATCAAGGCATCAAGGGTTGAATGAATCTCTTCAATCATTCCATCTGGTCTGACATTAATGTCATTTGAGATCATGCCAACTTCAAACCCAATGTGCAAGTCGGTAACAACAAGAAATCTCTGTTCTTCTTCTAGAACTAGTGCTGGCTGTGAAGGAACAATTCTTGTCTTTACCATCAAAGATATACGCGTCTTTTTTCAATTAAATTCTTGTGAAAGAGTCAGGAAATGTAGAATCTATAGTGTCAACAAATGGCGTAAAACTACATCTGTTTGAACCAAGTAACAGAAAGATCTGGACTGTAGTTGGAAAAGACAATGAACACTGGCTTGATTTGGATCTTGGATACTGTTCCTGTGAAGATTATTACTATAATGCAATGGAAAAGGGTAGACAATGTTACCATCTGCAGGCAGTTCAATCTGCGCTGAGTCAAGACAAGGTTGACACAATAAAATTTCAAGACTCTGAGTTTGAAAGTTTCATCTCTGCTCTAGTACAAGATATCATGTGACAAAAACAAAACATCTTGGACTGAGATCAAAGAAATCTAGTGTGTAAAATAATTTGTGATTTATTTTAGAGGTATTGTAAAAAGGTCTTCTTTTGAAACTCCTTTCCAGAGTCCAATCATCCCTTCTGCCTTGACTTGCTCCACCTTTGTTATTTTTTGGATCTTTATGTGGTCCGGGGTCGGTGGCATCCAAAGCATTGCCATGTAATCACCTACATTCCCTACTGCATCTGCCTTGGCAGCAAGTATCTTTTCTTTTGCAAAACCGTTTGCAACAAGCGCATTTGTTGCACTTGCTTCCAAATCTCTTCTACCATGTGTGAAAAGATAAACTGATTTTGTTGCATCTACTTGGTTCAATAAAGTATGTCTAGTTGATGCTTTAATGAATATTTCTAAAACCAATCTTGGATTATATACCTCATGATTCAAGCCGAAAGCATTGGTCAATGTTTTGGTTGTGGGCTCGGGAGGACGCGAGCACGCGTTAGGTTGGAAACTCTCACAGAGTCCACGAGTGGATAAAATTTACTATGCGCCTGGAAATGGTGGCACTTTAAACAACGTGAATATTTCTTCTGATGATATAGATGGTCTTGCAAAATTTGCAAAAGACAATGACTGTGTTACAGTAGTTGGTCCTGAAATTCCCCTTTCAAATGGTATAGTTGACGAGTTTACAAAAAAAGGGTTACGTGTTTTTGGTCCCACAAAGAGTGCTGCACAGCTTGAATCAAGCAAGATCTGGGCAAAAAACTTCATGAAAAGAAATGGAATCTTGACAGCACGATTTGAGGTGTTTGATGATCCAAAAAAGGCAATAGATTTTACAAAATCTGTAGATTATCCATTGGTTGTAAAAGCCGATGGTCTTGCTGCTGGAAAAGGAGTGATTGTCTGTAACGATTCTGTTGAGGCAATTGATGCCATAGACAAGATGTTGGTACAGAAAAATTTTGGAAGTGCTGGCTCGAAAATTATCTTGGAAGAAAGAATAGATGGTGTTGAGGCCTCTTTTATCGCACTTTCTGATGGTAACACTGCATATCCGATGGCAACAAGCCAGGACCACAAGAGAATTTATGATAACGACAAGGGTCCAAACACTGGTGGGATGGGTACATACTCTCCAACTCCTGTGATTGATGATACAACTGCAAATGAAATTCAAAAAAATGTTATTGAAAAAACAATTGCATCCATGAAAAAAGAAGGTATCGTATTCAAAGGATTCTTGTATGCTGGAATAATGCTAAAAGATGGCAAGCCATATGTTTTGGAATTTAATGCACGAATGGGTGACCCTGAATGCCAGCCTATAATGATGCGTATGGATTCAGATTTGTTTGTGTACATTCAAGCAAGTATTGACGGTACATTATCTTCACTGCCTCCCATGTCTTGGAAAAAACAAAGTGCTGTATGTGTAATACTTGCATCAAAAGGATATCCTGAATCTTATTCAAAAGATGAGGAGATAACAGGTCTTGATGATGTCATTCCTAATTCGCAGGTGTTTCACTCTGGAACTAGAAAAGAAAATGATAAAATTTTGACAAGTGGTGGTAGGGTGCTTGGAGTAACTGCTGTTGGGGATACTTTGGAATCTGCAATTACAAATGCATACCTACGGGTGGCAAAAATAAACTGGCCTTCTAAATATTGTAGAACTGATATTGGCAAAAAAGGTCTTACTTGGCATAAATAAAAATAGTAAACCCCCCGTTTAGGCGTGGAAACTGAAGCTACTAGATAATGGCGAAAGTTATGGTTTGTTGAGATCATTATAATAAATTTTAATCTTTATAATTCTGGATTATCAAATCAATCATGTGAAAAAAACTGTCAATGTGGATGACGAATTAGTAAAAGAAGCCATAAAAAAATCGAAAACGCATAAACCAACAAAAAAAGAAATTGAGATTAATAAAGAACTATTGAAAAGAAGCAAACATGTGTGTAAACCGTGCTGGGAGTTGAAATATTGTCCGTATGGTCCATTGGTAGAACAATTTCCATTACATCCGCCTACAAGATCTGAGTCTATACATCACAATGAATTTCTTAAGACGCAGCTTGCAAAAGAAGCATATACTGGCTGGCGAAAGAAATTATTTGAAAAAGAAGTAAAAGAATTCAACGAGAAAGATTATCCGATAAAGATTCCTAAAATAGTCTTAGAACAATCATGTAACATTTTTGGTCACATGTGTCCTGTATTCTTTGTTAATGAACCATTCACAGAAACTTTTGAAATGAGACGAGTTTCACGAACAATATCAAGAGAAACCATGCTTCGAGTAGTTAGGAGAGATAATTACATTTGTCAAAAATGTAAGCATCCGGTAAGAGAAGATGAATTAGAATTTGATCATTTAATCCCTTATTCTAAGGGAGGTAGTAGTGATGAGAATAATATTCGACTAACTCATAAGGAATGTAATCGTTCCAAAAGTGCAAAAATTCCCGATCATGTTGCACCAAAAGGATATCATTTTAGATCGGATCTTTCTTAAAATAATTCCATACATCATAACACAAGTAATTATCTAGTAGATTCAACTTCCACGCCTAAACGCGGGGTTTGATATTTTTACTTGGCGTAAATAACAGAGTCTTCTGTTACGATACAATCCATTTTTACATCATGATCATCATGTGGAAATGACTTTAGCACATGTTTTGCATATGTTAGACCGATTTTCTTTGATTTTTTACCATTTAGATACCTGTCGTAGAACCCAAAACCATATCCTAATCGGTATCCTTCTCGTGTGAGTGCTATTGCGGGAACCACGATAACATCTAGGTTTTTGACTGTCTCACACTTTTCCTTTGGTTCCATCACTGAAAAATTGCCAAGCTCAAGATCTGACAAACTAGATACTTTTTTGAATATTAGGTCATTCTTGTCTACTCTGGGAAGTGCAACTTCTTTTCCCTGGTTAAAAAATTCCTGCAACAGGTCATGTGTTTGAACTTCACTTCCTATGGAATAATACGTACCAATTGACTTGGCTTGTCTGTAAAAGTCAATCTTTCTTAGATTATCTCTAATTCTGTTACTTGCAATTTTTATAAAATCAAGTGAAAGTTCATCTCGTGCATCAAGTAGCTGCTTGCGTAGTCTTGATTTTTCAATTGGGTTGGACAAATTCTTTACTAATTGATGCAGCTGTAACGGTGTTTTTTAAAAGCATCGCTATTGTCATTGGACCAACTCCTCCTGGAACAGGCGTCACATACGATGCCTTTTTGATGACATTATCATAATCTACATCTCCCACAAGTTTTCCTTCAAGTCTTGCGGTGCCTACATCAATTACTGCAGCACCTTCTTTTACCATGTCTTCTGTTAGGATGAACTTTGATCTATCTCCTATTGCAGTGACTATGATATCAGCACCAAGACAATGTTCTTTGATATTTTTTGTTCTAGAGTGACATGTTGTAACCGTGGCATTTTTTTCAAGCATCAAGTTGTAGAGTGGTTTTCCAACAAGATTGCTTCTGTTTATTATCACGGCATTTTTTCCTTCAAGGTTTATTTTGTAATAGTCAAACAATTCCATTATTCCAGAAGGTGTGCAAGGCTTGAGAATTGATCTTCCTGATGTTAACAAGCCAATGTTGTATGGTGTTAGTCCGTCAACATCTTTTAGGGGTGATATTCTTGAGGTTGTTGTAAAGTCATCTATCTGGCTTGGCAGTGGAAGTTGAATCAAAATACCATGAACCGTCTCATCGTTATTTAATAAATTGACTAGGGAATTCATCTCTTTTTGAGAAAATGATGCGGGAAGTTTATGGTCTTTTGTGGTGATGCCAACATCGGCGCATGCCTTTTGCTTGTTTCTTACATATGTGGCAGAGGCTGGGTCATCACCTACTAGAACAGTTGCAAGGCATGGCACTATGCCATCTGATGATAGTTCCTTTACTGCTGACCTTACCCTGTCTTTTACTGATGTTGCTACTAGATTGCCATCTATTTTCTGTCCCGTCAAACAAACTTGGATGATTTTTTGGATATTTAATCTTTGGAGGTTTGTCTTGCTCATGATGTAGTTTAGTTAAAATCATTAAGTACTCTGTTCTAGTTGATTTGCTTGAAGATAGAATTTGATACAAACGAGTATGTAAAAAAAATTGCAAAAAGTGATACATACTTTTACACATTTCTAAACAAGGAAAACATTGCAGCTGGGATCTTATACTTGGGACCTGGAGATGAAGACACACAAGAGCCACATGAAAGTGACGAGGTTTATTATGTGGTAAAAGGTGATGGATTTCTTACAATCAGTGGGAAAGATTATTCCATTTCAGAAGGCATGTCGTACTATGTTGCAAAGAAAAAACCCCACAAATTTCACGGAAACAAAAAAGATCTTGTTGTAATGTATTTTTTTGGCGGACCTGACTCTTAGTAAATTACTGTCTTTCTTCCAGTTATCTTTATTTTTCCTTTGGCAAAGAGCTTTACTGCCTTTGGGTATATCTTGTGTTCCTGTTTGAGAATTCTTTTGGAGATGCTCTCTTCAGTGTCACTGTCTTTTATCTTTACAACTGATTGTAAAATGATGGGGCCAGTATCTACTCCCTCATCAACAAAGTGAACTGTGCATCCTGAATATTTCACTCCATACTCTAGAGCTTGTCTTTGTGAGTGTAATCCTGGAAATGCTGGCAATATTGCTGGGTGAATATTCATTATCCTGCCCTTGTAATGCCTGATAAATTCAGGACTCATGATTCTCATAAATCCTGCAAGGCAGATGAGGCAGTTTTGTGGTGTAATTTTGTGCTTTTCTAATACTGAGACGAGCTTGGAATCATACTCCCAATTTCCTCCCTTGAGGCCGTTACTTTCTACTACTTCTGTCTTGACTCCTAGTTTTTGTGCTATGACCAAGCCTTTTGCATCCGGCTTGTTTGAAATTACAAGTATTGGCTTGATTGGGATTTTATTTTTTTTAACAGCCTTTAAGATATTTTCCATGTTGCTCCCCCTGCCTGAGATCAAAATGACAAGATTTAGCATGAATTGGTTTTGTTGTTATATGAATAAACACTTTACTAATTTGATTATTCCAAAGATCGGTGTTTAATCCATTACACAATATGTTGTGCCCGATTAATCTTGCAATTTATATCCAATCCTATGGGCACAAATCTCAAATTGAATTCAAAGGTCAAGATGACATCAAATGGAATTGTAGTAATGCACGGTGATAAGACAGTCCATCTTGATCCAAAACGCGGTACTGGAAACGGGATAAGTTTTGTATCTCATGCTCATCTTGATCATTTACACAACCAGAAAGGAGAGGGGGTGCTTATTGCATCCAGGCAAACAACAGAGATTGCAAAGCTGAGGGGATATTCAATTGAAAACTATGTCGAAGAGTATGAGGATTTTACCATGTTTGATGCAGGTCACATACTTGGAGCAAAGGGGCTGTTGTTTGACGACCTATTCTATACGGGAGACATATCGATTCGTGACAGGGGATTTATGAAAGGTGCAACTGTTCCAAAATGTAAGACACTGATTACCGAATGCACGTTTGGAATGCCAGAATATGTATTTCCTACAATTAATGATACTGTAAAACGCGTAAATGAAATCATTTCAGAATTGTACGGAAAAGGAAAACCCGTAATTTTGCTTGGATATGAGCTTGGCAAGGCACAGATTCTTTCGCACTTGTTCTCTCACTGGCATCCATACTATCATGACTCTGTAAAAAAAGTCAATGACTTGTACCGACAATTTGGTGTGTCACTTGATGATTCCATTGGTCATACTGAAGCAGAATCAAATGGGCTCCTTGAGAAAAAGCCATGGTTGATGATTGCACCAAATATGAGTGAAAGAAATGCCTTTGTCAGACACATGAAGTCAAAGTATGATGCAATAACAATTGGATTTAGCGGATGGGCCCAGTCTTCTAGATTTTCCTTTGCTCGAGGACATGACTATTCTATTCCACTAAGTGATCATTGTGATTATCAGGAACTGATTAACTTGGTAAAAAGATGTAATCCTGAGAAAATCTATACAGTTCATGGATTTGTAGATGAATTTGCTGCAGACCTTGTCAAGATTGGTTATGATGCACAACCTTTGCGTGAAGGCTCGATTGATGATTATATGTAAATTGAATCCTACTGTTTTCTAAAAATAAAATATCTGTTCTCTGATTGTTATTGTTGAGCACCGCTTTCAGTTCTGTCTTCCTTTGATTTTTGTTGTGCCACTGCCTTTTTGGTACTTTCCAAGTATGCTATAGTTGTTCCAAGATTTCCAAATCCCATGGAGTTGAGTGATTCTGATGGAACCATAATTATGGTATTTCCTTGAACCTTTATCGATTCGTATAGCATGTTTGATTGTCTTAGTGCATATGCCACGGGATTATCTGCGTATACCTTTGCTGCCTCTAGAAATTTTTGTGCAACCAAAACTTCGGATTCTCCGTATGTCACTCTCGCGCTTTTCTCACGTTCTGCTTGAGCTTGCATTGACATTGCAGATTCCAATTCCTGTGGTATTATCACCTGGCGAATTTCTACACCGCTTACTTCCATTCCCCAGTTACTTGCCTCGCTTGAAATCGTGGTTTTAATATGTTGATTAATTTCTTCTCTCTTTGAAAGTACATCTTGGAATAATGAAGAACCAATGTTATTGCGAAGTGTTGTTTGGGAAACCTGCTGTATCATTTGATTAAAATTTTCCACATTTAATATTGCATCTTTAGCTCGCTGCTCAATTATTTTATAACGAAGTATGGCATCAATAGTTACTGGAACATTATCTTTTGTTAACATTCTTTCGGCTTTGAATTCACTTACTTTTTCTCTTATATCGACAACAAGTATGTTGTCTGCAAAAGGTAATCTAGTTTGAACTCCAGGACCTACTTGTCTTTGATATTTTCCTAATCTCAGTATTACTGCTCGCTCGTATTGTTTTATGATCATCAAAAATGCAGAGATGATAATGGATATGCCTAAAACAAGCGAGCCATAGGTTATCAATGGATTGTTAATTGACAGTCCTGCACCAATTCCAATGATGAGAATCAGTACTCCTACAATGACATGTGATCCAGAGCCCTTTTGTTTGACTAGTCTTTCTGCAAAATTAAATGATGAATAATCTCTTGACAATTTTTTACGCCTAGTATTACTGGTACGCCCTAGAATTTAAAGTGGGACGCAGTGGATACGACAAATTTGGTATTTCATGTAAACTTGCGAATTGCTCTGTTATATGCGACCCCGAATCTGTGTGCCTCGTCTCTTGCATGTTGTAAAACCTTGAGTGCTGGACTGCTCTTTGGCATGACTAGTGGCTTGTTAATTTTTGGCTGGTATACTTCCTCGTTTTCTTTTGCAAGTGAGACACATGGTACACTCACACTAATTGCATGAAGGGCATCAAGTGCTGCATTTAGCTGGCCCTTTCCACCGTCAATTAGTATGAGGTCTGGCATCTTGGCCTTTTCTTCTTTTAGCCTGAGATATCGTCTTTTTACTATCTCGTTTATCATTGCAAAGTCATCTCTTCCATGAACTGTTTTGATCTTAAATTTTCTATAGCCTGAAGTGTGCGGTCTTCCGTCCACAAGACATGACATGGAACCTACTGCATAATCTTCACCATGATTTGAGATGTCAAAACATTCTATTGTTCTTGGAATATTTTCCAGTTCTAGTTTTTCTTGGAGTTCAACAAGTGCAGGGTCTGCACCCTTTGTAATTGCAAGTGTGATATTCTTCATGATAAGATCAATGATCTCGCGTCTTTTTCCAGTTGTTGGCACCAAAATGTGTACTGAAAATCCTGATGAACGGGAAAGCACTTCTTCAAGTATCTCTTTTTTGTCTGGTATCTCACTTGCAATAACATATTTTGGAATTGGATTTGTAGAATAGTATTGCGATAGGAAATTAGAAAATGTATTGTCGCCAACCAGATCAAAAGAAAATTTGGTCCTGTCTTTTATCACCCCGTTTGATAAACGAAAACTCATCAAGTGTGCAGTCTGGTCTTTTATCTTAATTCCAAAATATTCTTCATCAGAGCCTATTCTTGGAGATTCCATTTTTTGTTTGATTTGTAGGTTGGAAAGTCGTTGTAGTGTATCATGTATCTCCTTTGCCTTTTCGTACTGACGGTCATTTGATGCCTGCTTCATGTCTTGGTCTAACTTGATGACAAAGTCTTCCAGTCGTTGTTTGCCTTTTAGAATCGATTCAAGATCCGAAATGTGGGTACCATAGTCTTTTTGAGCCTGCTTGAATTGGCATGGGGCTTCGCAGTTCCCAAGGTGATATTCAAGGCATGCCTCTTTTGGAAGCCTTTTACAGATTCGTATCTTGAATGTCTTGCGCAACAAGCCAATTGAGAGCATCTTCGAGCTTCCATGAGTAAATGGCCCGTATACCCTTCCTCCGCCCAAAAACTGGCCTGTTCTTGTCCTTCTTGCCACCATGAGGCGTGGAAACTCCTCATTTGTTATTCTCAGGTATGTGTACCTCTGTTGGTCTTTGAGCTCAATGTTGTACGGTGGTCTGTATCGCTTGATCATGTTTGCCTCTAACAGAAAAGCTTCCTCTTCATTGTCTGTTAAAACAAACTCAATGTCTGCAATTTTTTCTACAAGTTTTTGGGTCTTGTAGTTTTGATTTTTTAAAAAATATGACTTGACACGATTTTTTAGATTCTTTGCCTTGCCTATGTACAAAATTTTCTCTGTTACATCTTTCATGATGTAGATGCCTGGATGTGATGGAATTGCAACCTTTGTTATGTCAAGAACCATTTTTCAAAATTCTCTTTAGATATTGACCTGTGTAACTTTTTGGGTTTTGTGCAACTTGCTCTGGAGTTCCAACTGCAACAACTGTTCCACCACCATCTCCTCCCTCTGGACCCAAATCAATTATCCAATCAGAATTTTTTATAACATCCATGTTGTGCTCTATGATGATTATGGTATTTCCAAGACTAACAAGTCTGTTTAGTACCTCAAGTAATTTCTGGACATCTGCAAAGTGCAGTCCAGTAGTTGGCTCATCAAGTATGTAGACTGTTCTACCTGTGTCGCGTTTTGACAACTCTGCTGCAAGTTTCACACGCTGAGCTTCTCCACCTGACAATGTTGTAGCTGCTTGGCCAAGTTTGATGTATCCTAGTCCTACATCTGATACGGTTTGTAACTTTCTCTGGATTGAAGGAATGTTTGCAAAAAACTCTAATGCTTCTTCAACTGTCATTGCAAGAATGTCTGATATGTTCTTGTCCTTGTAGTGGACTGATAATGTCTCTGAACTGTATCTCTTGCCCTTGCATTCGTCACATACTACATACACATCTGAGAGAAACTGCATCTCTATTTTTTTGACTCCATCTCCCTCACAAGCAAAGCACCTTCCGTCTGCAACATTAAACGAGAACTGTCCTGGAGTATACCCGCGTTCCTTTGATAGTTCCGTTCCTGCGTATAAGTCCCTGATTGGTGTGAATGCGCCAATGTATGTGGCAGGATTTGACCGTGGAGTGCGCCCTATTGGGGATTGGTCAATCCCTATGACCTTGTCGATTTCGACCATTCCTGTTATAGTCTTGTGTTTTCCTGGCCTGTCTATCGAGCCATAGATCTCTGATGCAAGTGCCTTGTACAGTATATCATTTACAAGTGTGGATTTTCCAGAGCCTGACACTCCGGTTACTGTGACCATCATTCCAAGCGGAAACTCGACATCGATATTTTTGAGATTATTCTCTGATGCGCCCTTGAGAACCAATTTGCCTTTTTGTTGGTGTTTTTCTTTGTCAAGTTTTATGGCGTCATGATTTTTGAGATATCTTCCAGTAACAGACTTTTCACTTTTTAGAATTTCATTTATCGTTCCTTCAAAGACCACATTTCCTCCGTGGACTCCGGCGTCTGGACCAAGATCGATTATCCAGTCTGAGCTCCGCATGACTTCTTCATCATGCTCTACAACAAGTATAGTGTTTCCCAAATCGCGAAGCTTTGTTAGTGTCTTGATGAGTTTTGCATTGTCTCGTTGATGCAAACCAATTGTTGGCTCGTCAAGAACATAGAGTACACCTGTAAGGTTTGATCCTATCTGTGTTGCAAGTCTAATTCGTTGGGCCTCTCCACCTGATAGTGTGGAACTGACACGATTAAGTGTAAGATAATTCAGTCCCACATTTCTTAAAAATTCAAGTCTTGATAATACTTCTTTTAGAATGGATTTTGCGATATATTTTTCCGTCTCGCTTAGTTGTAAATTCTTGAAAAACTCGTAACACGAATCAATTGATAAATCACATGTATCCATTATTGAAAGTGAATTTATTGAAACAGCTAACGCCTCATCTTTGAGTCTTCTGCCATTACATGTGTTACATGGCGTCTCTCTCATGAACTTGCTGAGTTCTTCTCTTTTTGACTCTGAATCAGTTTCTGCAAAATTTTTCTGTAGGCTTGGTATTACACCATGAAAGTTATTGGTATACTCCCACCTGGAATCTGTTGATTGGGACTCGTAAGAGAACTTGACCGCTTCTTCACTTCCATACAGTATGACTTGGAGTTGTTTTGAGCTCATCTTGTTTATCGGAGTCATAAGATCAAAACCATATTTTTTTCCTACATCACGTAGAGTCTGTCTTCTAAACGACGAAAATCTACCTGACCATGGTACAATGGCACCATCAAGTATTGATTTTGTCTTGTCTGGAATCAGCAGGTCTGGTTCAAATTCCATCTTTACTCCCAAGCCATGACATGTCTTACAAGCTCCAAATGGAGAGTTGAATGAAAATCCTCTTGGCTCTAGTTCTCCGATTGAAATTCCACAAAATGGGCATGCATTGTTTTGGGAAAATATTTTCTCTTCAGTATCTACAACCATGACATCTCCCTTGCCTGCCTTGAGTGCAGTCTGGATTGATTCATACAGTCTACTTTTTTCTTCCCAGGATGCCTTGACTCGGTCCACTACAATTTCGATGTTGTGCCATTTTTGTTTATCAAGTACTGGAAACTCTCCATCAAGTTCTATTATTTCTCCATCTACTCTAATTCTTGAATATCCTTGTTTTTTTACCTGCTCGAACAATTTCTCATAAGTTCCTTTCTTTCGTCTTACAAGGGATGCAAGAATCAATATTTTTTTTCCATCTGACTCTTTTAGAATTGACTCACAGATTGATTCAACTGACTGGTTTGATATCTTTCTTGAACACTTGGGACAATGAGGGGTGCCAATTCTTGCATAAAGCAATCTGAGATAGTCATAAATTTCCGTGATTGTGCCTACTGTAGACCTTGGATTCTTGCTTGTGGTCTTTTGCTGGATTGATATTGCTGGTGACAATCCTTCAATAGAATCAACATCTGGCTTGTTCATCATCTCAAGGAACTGTCGTGCATATGCTGAGAGGGATTCTACGTATCTTCTTTGGCCCTCTGCATATATGGTATCAAAGGCAAGTGTTGATTTGCCAGACCCTGACAGTCCTGTAATTACTATCAGTTTATTCTTTGGAATATCCACGTTGATGTTCTTTAAGTTGTGCTCCCTTGCACCACGGATGATTAACTTGTCATTCATTTTGTAATTGTTTTTGTATCCTTGTTAGTTTGTCACGATATTCAATTGCATGTTCAAAATCAAGATCTTCAGCATAACGTTTCATGGTAGCCTCTATTTCTATTGCCAATGTCTGTATATCATGCTTTGACATGTGTTTTGTTTCATCTAGTGTTATGGTCTGTTGTGGAATTGCTTTTATGATACTTGTTGGAGTGATTCCCATTTTTTTGTTATATTCTACTTGTTTGCTTCTTCTTCTGTCTGTTTCCGATATTGCAAGTGTCATGGATTGAGTTTTTTTATCAGCATACATAATCACAGCGCCATCTACATTTCTTGCGGCTCTGCCACATGTCTGGATCAGACTGGTTACATTTCTCAAAAATCCTTCCTTGTCTGCATCAAGTATTGCCACAAGTGATACTTCGGGAATGTCAAGACCTTCTCTTAGAAGGTTGATTCCAACTAGTACATCAAACTCTCCCAATCTAAGCTGCCTGATAATTTCAGTTCTCTGGAGATTTTCAATCTCAGAGTGAAGATAACGCACCTTTACCTTGTGCTTTGACAGGTACTCTGCCAAGTCCTCTGCCATTCTCTTTGTAAGTGTGGTAACAAGTGTACGCTGGTCCTTTTCTGTTCGTTTTTTTATCTCTAAAATCAGGTCATCCATCTGGTTTTCTGTCTTTCGTACCTCAATTGTTGGGTCTACAAGACCTGTAGGTCTGACTAGTTGTTCTACAATCTGGAAACTTTGTTTTCTCTCATAATCTCCAGGAGTTGCAGAAACAAATATGGTATTTTTGATATACCGTTCAAACTCTTCAAATTTTAACGGTCTGTTGTCAAATGCACTTGTAAGCCTAAAGCCATAATCAATCAAGGATTTTTTTCTAGTGTGGTCTCCATTGTACATACCATGAAGTTGTGGTAGTGTTACATGGGATTCATCAATTACAAGCAAAAAATCTTCTCCAAAAAAGTCTAAAAGACAAAATGGAGGCTCACCTGGATTTCTTCCATCAAAGTGTCTTGAATAATTTTCAATTCCGGAACAATAGCCCAACTCTTCAATCATTTCTAGATCGTATTTTGTTCTCATCTCCAGTCTTTGTCTTTCAAGCTCTGGCAGCTCTGTCAGCCTCTGTTTTAGTTCATTTCTGATTGACTGGACTGCAATTTTTCTAACATCTGCCGCAACAAGATAGTGTTTTGCTGGATAAATTTTGATCTTTGAAATCTGCTTTTTTTCTTGGAGCGATACTGGATCGCAGATTGATATCTTTTCAACTTCGTCACCAAATAGTGAAATCCTTACAACTGAATCTGAATATGCTGGAATTACATCAATTGTATCGCCCTTGATTCTGAATCTTCCTGCTAATAGTTCAGTATCGTTTCTATCATATCTTGCATTGACGAGTTTTTTGATAAGTGAGCTTCTTCCAATCTCTGCATCTTTTTCAATTGTGATTGCCATGGTCTCCCACTCACTAGGTGAGCCAAGTGAGTATATGCAAGAGACAGTGGCAACAATAATTGTTGGCTCACCTGAGAGCAGCATGGCAGTTGCCTCAAGACGTAATTTTTCTATCTTTTCGTTGATCTGTGTATCTTTCTCAATGTAGGTATCTGTCTGTGCAATATAGCTTTCAGGTTGGTAATAGTCATAGTATGAAACAAAATATCCTACATTATTTTTTGGGAAAAACTGTTTTAGTTCTGCATAAAGCTGAGCTGCAAGTGTCTTGTTGTGTGATATAACAAGTGTCTTTTTTCCAGTCTTGGCTATTGCATTTGCAACTGTAAATGTCTTACCACTGCCAGTTACACCAAGCAGTGTCTGAATCTTCTTTTTTTGAATTCCTTGAACTAGTTGTTCTATTGCCTGTGGCTGATCCCCTGTTGGGGCAAATTCTGAAACAAGCTCAAAGCTTGGATTTTCTAGCAAGTATTACAAATTGGTCTTGTTTCAAATTTAAAGCAAATGGTAATTATGATATCTTTACCAGTTGCGTTCTTCTGACACTTGAAGGCCATCTTTTGTCTTGGTCACACCCATCATCTTTATGGTATTTTGTGCAGTCTGGCTGTTGCGCTCTAGTATTTTTTTTGCAATCTCTAATCTTGTTTTCTTGTCCCAGTGTTGACCTATCTTGTACTTGCCCCTCATTGTAACCGGTACCACCTTGATTATTGCAACTTCTTCGACTACTTCCATGTCAGGGGTCAGTTTTTCATATCCTCCTTCGGGCTGGTATTTTTTCATGAGTTCATTTAGCGCCATGGTCTTTTCTTTTGGTTCTGCGACAAGACTTGCTTTTCCCTTGATGACTACGCTGATATACAAAGTGTCTGCCTGCGATGCATCAGTGGGGGATGTGAAATATGATGGCAAAAACTCGAGGCTCTGGTCCACCTCAAAGCCCACCTTTGGATTCTTTGAAATATTTTCTAATTTTTCTCCTTTTGGGTGGGAATGCATGTAAATTGCATCGTTTGCATAGACAAAATTCATTGGTATTATCTGTGGGAATCCCTCCTTGTCTATGCTTGATACCCTGCCTGTTTCTTGCTGGTTTAGAAATTCAATTATCTTCTCTTTTGACTTGATCTCCAGTCTTCCAAGTAGTTGCACAAATCCATGATATCAGATATGATATTTCTGCGTATGCTTTAATAGATAAATGCAAGTATAACTAACATCGGGTATGCTAAAGGACTCTAGCCACACTAGTGTATTGACAGGAATTATAGTAGGTTCTGTAATTGGATTTGCAAGTTTTGTTTACACGTTATTTGGCGATACAATTCCATCATTTTTTGCAGTCTATTTCAAAGAAATAGGAGCTGCACTAATCATGATGGCAGTCTTTGTATTTGCAATTGCCTGGTTGATAAAAGCAAAGCCACACAGAAAACCCCAAAGATATCTGGTCAAGGTGTTTGATGTGTGCGGAGTAGAAACTAGAATCGATGGAATGCGAGACGAATTTAAGACACATGATGTAGCCTGGAGCTTTATGAAAGAATACAAAAAATTCTATCCGTTGTTTAACTTTGCTCTGGTCTCTGATCTTCCAAATTCTGAAAAGATGACCATATTTCGGTATCTCTAGAAAAATTCGCTATCTTCTTTGTATATTACTAGAACATTTCTGCTTACTAGAAGTTAACTTACTTTCAATAAAGTCACTTTCTACTTTATATGAGTTATAGGCATATGGTGATTGTTCAAAAATGACTCAGAAAAAATCTTTGAAGACATTGATTGTGCAATATACTCCACGAAATGAACTATCTAATACTAAGAAAATACTAGATGCATTTATTGGGGAAATAAAAAATTCTGATATTGAAAAACTCAATCTTGCAAAAGATGTACCAGATTTGTTTTTAGAGAATAATCTGGCAGCGTACATACACCGTGATTACCTGGGTGAAGCCATTTCTGAGGAACAAAAGAATAGCATGGCAAAAATGGATCGTATGGCTGAACAACTAAAATCAGCTGATATTGTAGTAGTTGCATATCCTATGAATAATTTCTCAATGCCTGCTGTGGTCAAGGCATGGTTTGACTCTGTTGCGCTAAAGGGACAAACATGGGACGTAAAAAATGGAAGTTATGTCGGACTGATGACTGGTAAAAAAGCACTGACTATGGTATCTGCAGGAGGAGTTTATGAAAAGGGACCAATGGCTTCATGGGAACATGCGTTATCTCTTACAAATATTCTATTCAAGTTTATGGGCTATTCTGATATTCATGGAATACTTGCTGATGGAATGAATACTGACGAATCTACTAGATCATCCAATCTTGAAAAATCAATAAAACAGGCAAAATCAATAGCGCAAGAATGGTATCATAAAAATAACTAGATTCTGCTAAATTTCATTTTATTGTGCGTAAAAAATTATTTTCTTGGGTTGTTTTGGTCTTTAAAGTAAGGCATTACACTTGATGCAAACTTGTCAATAGAGCCAAAGTATCCTGAACCCCAGAATCTTACAATAAAGTGATTTACACCTGCTTTCATGAATTTTTCAAATACTGGAATGATATCATCCGGTGTACCCATTCCGATTGATGAACGTGCAACATCATCTGGGATTGTTTGTGCGGCTTCTCTCATTTTTACAATCCATTCTTGGTTTGACATGGAATATTCTGTAAAGTATTTCTTGAAATCAAAACCTGCGATATCCTGGATGCCGTGAACCTTGAGCACCTCTGGTTTGAACAAACTGACCTTTACTGCATTTTTCATTTTTGCCCATGCAGTTTCAGCATCTTCTGAAAAGTATACGTCAATATCTACTGCATAGTTAAAGTTCTCATCTGTTCTTCCATTTTCTTTCATGGATGCCTTGATTGCCTTTGCATGTTCTGCATACAATTCTGGTGTATAACCAATTGGTATCCACCCATCACCATACTTGCCACATAGTGCAAGTGTTCTTGGTGCACCTGCTGCCATGTAGATTGGTGGAGCAGGCTTGCGAACACTCTTTGCTTGCAAACATGCTTCTTCTAATTGATAAAATTCTCCCTTGAAATTGACTCGATGAGACGGTGATGAGTCAAAAAGTAATTTGATAACTTGTAATTGTTCTTCAAATCTTCCTACTGGCTTGTCCCATTGTATTTTGAATTCTTTGAGATTTTGTGCTTCTCCTGCTCCGATACCCAAAGTTCCTCTTCCATGTGATACTCTGTCAAGTGTAATTGATGCTAGTGCAATATTTGATGGATGTCGTCTTACTGCATCTGTTACACAAGTTCCAAGTTCTACTCTATGTGTGACTGCTGCAATTGCAGAAAGCATGACCCATGGATCATTTACTATTGCCTTGTCCCATTGTGGAACATTACTATGGTCCATGTACCAAATAGAATCATAACCTGTCTTGTCAGCTAAAACACAAGCTGTAATGATCTGATCTTCGTTTAATCCTAATCTTGCAACGTTGAGTCCCTGTTGAATTCCAAATTTTAGCGCCATGAAATCCTTCTACATTTGTCTTAAATTAGGTGTATTTAAGTCTAGTAATTTTGTAAGAATAATTGCTGATTTTTGGTTATTGTTAGCTTGTTTTTTGCAAAATAGAACATTACTCTAGATTTTTACAAAAAGTGAAAAAGAAAGTAGACTAGAGTTTGCCGTCTACGATATCTTTCAAAAGTTGAGCAACATCTTGTTTTGTTACTGGTAGTGGATTTGGATCCAAGTGACCCTTGTCTGTCATGACAACATCTGCAGCCTGATCAAACGGAGCCTTTAATGTCAGTTTGTCAAACTTTAGTTTTTCAATGACTTCTTTGAATCTGTCGTAGAAGATGGACTTGTTGAATTTGTGCGCCACAGTAGTACACGATGATAAAGAGTATCCGTGTGGTACACCTTCATTTGAAAAGACATACGATAATGCATGTCCTAGTGTGGTTGATGCATTTCCAAATCCAACACCTGAGAGCATGGATCCAAATGGATAGTTCTCTGGCTTGTTGTTCATTATGGCATCATAGAGCACATCAAAGGCAGATTTGCACAGCATCTTGGTGAATTCGTTTCCTCTCTTGCTATCATATCCTTCTGTTGCTTGTGCACATGCGTCACAGACAGAGTTTTTGACAATTGCCTCTGGTGTTCCGTCCATGAAATAAGCATCAATTACTGCCATGTCTGCAAGGAATCTCTCGTCTTGCAAGAGCTTTTTCTTTCCATCAAACTTTAGCACACAATATGTTGTCATCTCTGCTCCTGTTCCAAATGTGGTTGGGATGAGTATCTTTGGAATCTTCCTCTCCATACCT
>Ga0207700_10000563_pt1 | contig 21769 bp, 19 predicted proteins | sample LARL82metaG_FD_184348 | JGI IMG/M metagenome (GOLD analysis project Ga0207700, IMG submission 184348) | Corn, switchgrass and miscanthus rhizosphere microbial communities from Kellogg Biological Station, Michigan, USA - LAR L8-2 metaG... | ecosystem: Host-associated > Plants > Roots >...
CGGGAGCCCCACCCTTCTCGCGACGTTCGGGAGGGGCGGGGATTTTGACTCCCGGCTCCTAGCTACTATCTCTACTCCATCCCCAACGAAGCCTTCACCGACCTCCCATACTCCCGCGCCTTCTCTAACACTACCGCCTCATCCACCGTGAGCAGTTTCCGGTCTCGCATCACGACCCGTCCCGCAATCACAACCGTCTCTACATCACTCCCCTTCAGTGAATAAGCAATCTGTGCATACACGTCATACATCGGCACAGCATTCGGCTCGTTGAGACTGATCAGAATCAGATCTGCCTTCTTCCCCACTTCCAGCGATCCAATCTCTTCCTCCATGTGCAGCGCCCGCGCTCCATCAATCGTCGCCATTTCCACGACGCTCTTGGCATTCAATGCCAGCGGATCCATTTTCGAAATCTTCGCCAGCTTCGCCGCCAAGTCAATCTCCTCCATCAAATCAAGATCGTTATTACTGCCTGCCGGACCGTCCGTTCCCAGCCCCACCGCCACGCCCGCCGCCCGCATCTCGGGCACAGGGGACACTCCACTCGCAATCATCATGTTGCTCGACGGATTATGCACGCACCCCACCCGCCTCTCCGCCAGCAACTTCCGGTCCGCCTCATCGACAAAAATGCAATGCGCAGCGACCAGATCCGGACCCAGCACGCCAATCTTCTCCAGATATTGCACCGGAGACATTCCGTTCGCCTTCTGGCTGTCCTCCCACTCCTTCTTCATCTCCGACACATGCATCAACAGCGGCGCATGATATTTCTTCGCCAGTTCCGCCGCATCCTGAATCGTCTTCTTCGAGCACGTATAAATCGAATGCGGAGCCGGAGCCGCATGAATCAGCGCATCCCCTTGCCACTTCTTCAAAAACTTCTCGGTATAAGCCATCATCTCCGCGTTTGACTTATTATCCGGTGCCGGAAAATCAATAAACGTCTCCCCCAGCACCCCACGCATTCCCGCCTTCTTGGTCTCTTCGGCGATGGCGTCCTCGAAGTAATACATATCCGCAAACGTAGTCACGCCCGCCCGTATCTGCTCCGCCGCCGCCAACTTCGTGCCCCAGCGCACAAATTCTTCATTCACATTCTTGGCTTCCGCCGGAAAAATGTACTTGTACAGCCAGTCATTCAGCGTGACGTCGTCGTGCAGCCCGCGAAACAACGTCATCGGCACGTGCGTATGCCCATTGATAAATCCCGGCAGCACCAGCCGCCCTCGCGCGTCGATCGTCTGCGTGCCTTTATATTTGCCATCAATCTCGGGGCGCGGTCCCACCGCCACAATCGTGTCACCCTTGATCGCGACACTCCCATCCTGAAGAATCGTGCGTGCACCGTCCATGGTGACGACGATCCCTCCGCTGACGATCAGATCAGCATCCTGCCGACTCTGCCCAAACACCGCCGCACAAAGAGCGACGCAAATGCCAACCGCGATCGAAAGAGTTCTTATTGTTCTCATGTTTCCTTTTCGTGCTTAATTCCCTTCGTGAACCTTCGTGTCCTTCGTGGTTATGGATTTTCTTTTTTCAGCGGGTCCCCAATCCCGACTAAATCTCCTTCGTCTCGACACTGGCCAACTCCGTGTCCGCCACCCCTTTACTCCGCCACACACCAAAATCCTTTACGTTCCGCAGCGTAAACACCGGAACTCCCGCCGTCGGCTGCGCCTTGATCCGCCCAAACTCCGCTCCGTCCACGTCCTCAACCATAAACCCCGGTCGCAAATCCTCGCTCGCATGTTCAATCTTGATCCCATCCATCTCCACTCCCCGCGCATGACGAATGAAAAACCCATGTGCCGGAGTCGTTCCAAACATGTTTGGCTCCGGATAATCTTTCTCCTTCTCCGGCAACTGCCGCTGTGCATCCTCCTTCGTCCCACCGCCCGGATGCACAATCACGATGTCACTCAACTTCACATCCTCAATCGGATGCCCCGGTATCCCCGCCACAATCGCTCCGATTCGCCACCCCGGCGCACAGGAGCAGGTGATGTTGCTCAGAATCACCCGCCGCATCACTCCCACTGGAACGCCCGCCGGACCTCGCATCCGCGCCGACAGTCGCAAAAAGATCGGGGCTTCCACCACATCTCTCATCGTAATGTTCGTCACGCTGACGTCTTCAATCACGGCTCCATCCACACTCTCAATCGTCAGTCCTCTGCATCCGTCAAAAACGCAATTCGAAACCGTGATGTTCTTGAATCCGCCATTCGATTCCGTCCCAAACTTAATCCTTCCCGTGCGCTGCACCTTGGCATCAGGCGCAAAGCGCTTGAATGTCCCATCCAGCAGCGTCCCTTCCTCATAGCTGCCTGCAACCAGGCAATTGGTGATCGTCACCATCTCGGTGGCGCGCGCATGACCCAGCGCAAACGAACTCTTCAAACAGATCGCGTCATCCCACGGCGAGTTCACACTGCAATTCGAAACGTGCACATTCCGGCAGCAATCGATATCCATGCCATCGCGATTCGTATCGATCTTTAGATTGTCGATCGTGAGGTTATCGACGCCCGTCGCCAGAATCCCGAAATGTCCACCATGCAAAATTGAAAAATCCCGCAACAAGACATTACGGCAATTCTTCAGAGCAATCGCCTTGTTCGCGACACCCGGATCTTCCGCCGTCGGCCCCGCTCCCCATCCTCGGCTCAAACCCTTACCCCAGATCAGTCCCGGGCCGTAAATCGAAACTCCCTCGAGGCCCTCTCCCCAAATCAGGCTGTTGTGCCAGTGATTGTGTCCGTAATCCTGATAGTCCTCCCACGGCTTGTTCGACTCCGCCGCATCATAGCCCGTTGCGCCATCCGCGGCTGGATCCGCGGCAACAATCTTCGTCCCCTGATCCAGAAAGAGCGCAACCTTACTCTTCAAATGAATCGAATAACAAAGATAGTTTCCCGCCCGGAAGTAAACAGTCCCTCCGCCGTTAGCCACAGCGGTGTCGATAGCCCGATTGATCGCAGGACTATCAATCGTCTTTCCGTCCCCCGCAGCGCCAAACGCACGCACGTCGTACGGAATCCCAATGGGCCTCAGTCCCGCCGTGTCTTGTGCGCCTAACGTGGAAACCCCCGAAACGAGCGCCATTCCCGGCACTCCCATCGCCCCCACCGCCGCCTTCTTCAAAAATCCGCGTCGCGCCAGCTCATCTGATCGCATAATCCCTCGTGCCGCCGGTGCCCCACCCCAGGTGCCCCATCCTAACGTCGCGCCTTTGCGACGTTAGGGCGGGAATTTTGACTCCTGACTCCTGACTCCGAATTCTCGCCTTCCCCTCACTTCCCCGCCACCCTCTTCAAATAAAACTTAAAAAAATCCTCCCCATTCGAATCCAGACAAACCTGCGCATTCACCGCCCCCGGCTCCTCCCGCGTGATCCCTTTGTCATCCACCCGAATGTGCAGTCCGGTTACCGGACACAGCCCCGGCCGCAGCACAAACACCAGCGTCATCGGATCAAACAACGTCGGCGTTTCCTGCCCCCACAAGTGATACAGCACCGCCAGCTGATCCGTCACCGCCGTCCCCTGCGAAAATAGAAACGCCCGCTTCACTTCATCGAGCTTCAACTGCGTCGAATCCAGTGGCATCACATACAGCGGCACGCCCGACGTAAACAATTTCTGCGCCGACGCCACATCGTTCAAAATATTCCACTCCGGCATCGGAGCCACCGCTGCCGTATATCCCAAATCCCCGTACCCGCGCCGCACCGACCCGCCCATCAGCACGACCCGCTTCAACTTCCGGAACGTTCCCGCATTCTTATCGATCGCTGCACCCACATTCATCAGCGGCCCAATCGCAATCAGCGTGATCTCTCCCGGATACTTTCGAATCTGCTCCAGCAAAAACTCCACCGCGTCGCCGTGCGCTGACTTCACAAAATGATTCTCCGCATACTTCCGCTGCGACATCGGATTCTTCGTCGCCTTCGCCTTCCCCGCCAGCACCGGAATTTCTGCCCGTCCCACCTCCGCCAGAAACCGGTCCGTGATCTTGGCCCGCGTCTCGGTATCCCCAAACGTCGTCATCACGCCGAGCACCTGCAGCTCCGGACTTTTCACCGCCAGCGCCAGCGCAAAAGCATCGTCCACATCATCCCCAATATCGGTATCAATAATGACCTTCTCCGGCGAAGCACCCTGCGCCCACGCAACAGCCGAAACCAGCAATAAAAGAAGACTTAATAACAATTTCCATCTAACCACGCTCATCACATCTCCTCCGCTCTCCCGGGTGCCCCACCCTTCTCGCGCAGTTTGCAAGAGGGTGGGAGTTTTGACCTTGCTTAGTGCCCATCCTGACGTCGCGCCCTTTACGACGTTAGGATGGGGATTTTGACTTTACGTCACCCGTGAAACTCCGACACAATCTCGATTTCCCCGACAATATTCGCGTTCAAATCGTGCAACGCATTCGCGGGAATCCAATATTCGCGATGTTCCGAGCTTCCCACAACGTGCACATCGTAGTTGCACAAGAACTCCGCGCGCACAAAAAATCGCAGAACATATCCCGCGAACCCCGACCGTTCATCCCTCGTATTCCAATCACGTGCGATCTGTGTCGCATACGCCTCCGTCAGCAGTGGATAGAAAATCGGCTGCTCGGGCAATCGCGGAGGAAATTCGCGAAACCCGCTGGCCCGTATCAATTCGAGCTCGCCGTGTCCCACCGGCCTGTACAAGATTGTCGTCTGCTCTGTCACCGCGTAAGGATACTAACGAACTCTCTCTTATCAACCAAAGTAGAAGGGGGGACCCGCCTAACGTCGCTCCCTTTTCGGCGCTAGAGCCTGCCCCGAGCGGAGTCGAAGGGGTGGGACCTTGACTTCGCAATCCCAACGTGTTCCCAACCCCACACCGTGTCCCGCGCCCCACGCGGCTTTTCATCGATCCATTGCCTAACCCCCGCCAAATCAATGCTCCTCCGCATGGCACACCGGCTGCATGACTCAAGGCGCCGAGACCCGGCAGGAGGCAACCAGCCATGACCCGCATCAACGCTCTTCGCAGCATCGCAGAAACCCGTAGTTCCATAACCTGGGGCAAGCACGGCAGCATCGCAGTCTTCGCCGCCGTCCTGATCATCTGCTCCGTAACCGTCGGCTGTTCCAACGACAAGCCGAAACCCGTAAGCTCCAACACCCAGATTCCCGTCACGCAACCGTCGACTCCGGTCGCGGCCGTACCCGCTCCACCCGTGCAGGCCGCAAGCAAACCAGCTCCCAAGAGTTCGGTCCAGCACAAGAAGCCCGCGACTGTGAACTACACGGACAAGACTTCCGGCCTGACCTTTGAATATCCGCGCCGCTACGCGATTGAAACGGGCACCGCCGCCACCGAACTTGTGGCTATGAATCCTCTCCCGGTGAACTTCGTGCAGCCTGGTGGAGTCACCCTCGCTGCCGTCGAGCTTCCCGAGACCAGCTTCGCCAATACGGACTTCTCCTCGGCATTCTTCAACGTGAGCGTGCACAAGAGCCTCACCGCGGATCAATGCACCGAGTTCGCCGTGCCGCAGCCCAAGGTCGTCGCGCCGGTTTCGTCGACTGAACCAGCGTCCACGCAGGCGAAGCCCTCGTCGACGCAGACTGCTTCCACGCCGTCCGAGCCCGCTTCCACGCCCGAGCAACCGAGCACCGCAAAGTCGTCGAACGGGTCGAATTCCAAGCTGATGGTTGGAGATCTCGAACTCCGCGGCACCGAAGCGGTCTCCGGAGAAGGCACTCGCCAGAGCGACTCGAAGTACTTTCACGTCTTCCAGAATGGAGCGTGCTACGAGTTCGCCCTCAACGTGACCACCGTCGCGTCTGAAGACGGCATCACCAAGCACGTTGACCGCGACAGAGTCTTCGACCGCCTGGAAAAAATTCTGGCCACGGTGAAGATCACCCCAGTCACGCCGACCCCGGAAGTGACCGCCGAAGCCCCAGCACCGAGTCCAACCCCCGCCCAGTAACCGGTTGCCCCACCCTTTTCGCGCAGTTTGCGAGAGGGTGGGGCTTTTGATCTCTGACTCCTGACGACTGAAATCAAAACTCGCCCCATGCCCATCCCACTCCTAGCCACTTCCCTCAAAGCCGCAACCCGCTCCTTGCTCCTAACCCTTGGCATAGACCATGCGCTCCTCGCCTTCCTTGCAAACACCGCCGTCGGAGCCGCTACCGTATTCCTCGCGATCTTCTTCGTTGCCTTCCGCGTCCCGCGCCGCCGATCTGCGGCCCGACTTCCCGAATAAGCCACTACCGAATCGAATCTCCTCGACGTCTACTCCGCCCCGCCTCGATCAAGCCCAACCCACTTTCTGCCGATCTAGAGTTACAGAGGACAATTACGCCTTGCATACCATCGACCTCCTCGCTGAAAGGGAATCGATCCAAGACCTGGAAACTCCTTCCTGTGGCCGCATCTGCGACGAGTACATGCGCGAGGCGCGAATCATTCAGTCGTCGCTCATCCCGATCGCACCCTTGTGCGATTACTACATCGAGATCGCGTTCCGCTTCACTCCTTTCTTCGAGGTCGGCGGAGACTTCGTCGATTTCTTCCGCCTGCCCGACGGCCTCATCGGCCTCTACCTCGGTGACGTGGTGGGCAAGGGACTTCCCGCCACTATGTACGGAGCGCTCGTCATGGGGACACTTCGCGGCATCCACAAAACCGGGGCCGACACTGCCAGCATCCTCTCTCTGCTGAACCAGCGCCTGTTGCAACGCCCTCTTCCTGGACGTTTCTGCTCCACGCTCTACGCCGTCTTCGATCCCGTGACGCGCAAGTTGGCATTCTCCAACGCGGGCCTGCCGTTCCCCCTCCATGCTTCCGCCACCACATGCCGTCCTCTGGGCGACGGCGGATTCCCTTCCGGCCTGCTCCCGATTGCCAGCTATGACCGCCACGTCGTGCAACTCTCGCCCGGTGACACTGTTCTATTTGCTACCGACGGCCTTTACGAGGCGCTCAATCCTCAAGGCATCGAATTCTGTTCTGACTGCATGTCGACTCTCTTTGCCCAAAGCCGGTCCAAGTCCGCCGCCGAATCGCTCGATCACCTCTTCGACGGTCTACTCGCCTTCTCCAACGGCACCGCCCTCCACGACGACATCACCGCCGCCGTCCTGAAAGTTCTCCCCTAACGCCGCATTGCGAATGAATTCAACCTGCGCTCCAATCATCTATCCGGTTGTAGATTGCATATAATGGTGGGTGGCCTTCACCCTCCCACCATTTGAAGGAACCTAGTTCGGATTTCGGGGGCCCTGATGCCAGTCGTGACGCTGGTGAACTGTTTCGAAATTCCCCAAGGACGCGAGGACGAATTCTTCGCGCTGTGGCAACACGTCAATACTTATATGCGCGCCAAGAAGGGCTACATCGAGCACACGCTGCACCGTTCACTCGCGCCCGAGGCTCGTTTCCGCTTCATCAACGTGGCTCGCTGGGCGTCTGTCGAGGATTTCAATGCCGCCCACGACGACGGGTTTCGCGCCCTCGTCAGCCAGCCTGCCTGGACGGATTTTCGCTCGCTTCCCGGACTCTACGAGGTCGTTCACGAAGGCCACTAGGCTAAATGTCGCCCGAGTCGCTGGCCGAGCAAAGTAATTTCGTGCTGAGTGACTCCCGTCACTGCTGTTCTAGTCCCCGCTCTTTATGCTCGACGGGAGCACATCCTCAACGCAGGAAGCCGATGTTCCAGGGAGAAAACCCATCGTGACTTATTCCCGCAGAAATTTTCTTCACACCTCGATGACCGCCGCAGCAACCATGGCCGCAGCCGGACTTGCAACCGAACGCCATCTCTTCGCGGCTACGCCCACGATCGCATCGGCGACGCCCGTGAAGCCCACCTTTCCGGTCGCCGACTATCACGTTCACCTGAGCCCCACTCTCACGATCGAGCAGGCAGTCGCGCTGGGCAAAGAGCGTGGCGTGCAGATCGGAATCGTCGAGCATCCCGGCCCGCACGAAAAAATTCAGTCCGACGCCGACCTTAAGCAGTACATCGAAGGCTTGCGTACCTATCCCGTACGCATTGGCCTGCAGCCCATTTATGCCGGATGGTCGAAGACCCTTTCGAAATCTCTGGTGGATCAACTGGACTACGTCCTGATGGACGCGCTCACCTTGCCCAACCCCGACGACACCTGGCTGGCGATCTGGCAAATCGATACCCACGTCGACGACGAAGAAGCCTTCATGACGCGCTACATGGAGTTCATCGAGCAAGTGATGACCGCCGAGCCGATCGACATCTTCGCCTGGCCCACCTTCCTGCCCGTCCCCATCGCCCGCCAATACAGCCAACTTTGGACGAAGCCGCGCGTCGACCGCATCATCGACATGGCGAAGGCAAAAAGGCTGGCAATCGAAATCAACGAGGTCGCCCACGTCCCCGACGAATCTTTCATCATGCAAGCGAAGCGCGCCAACCTGAAATTCACCTTCGGCACCGACTCCCGCAACCAGAACGCCGCCCACTTCTACTACTGTTACCAGATGGCCCAGAAGTGCGGCCTGACGGAGGCAGATATGTTCGTGCCGAAGAAGAAATAGGTGATAACGTCACCGGGCTTGCCACTTTAGACTGTTCCGGCACACCAACGCATGCCGGCAACCGGATTCGTCCGTAGGCGCGAATCCGTGGATCACCTGCGGACATCCCAGGGATCGCTCCGGACGAATGCATTCGGGCAATGTGCTTTCGCTACGCGAACCTACGCCTTGACTCAAGCCGCTCCCGACATAGGCCCGGGCGCGATCTCTCCCGGCGACACCCAAACTTCGACTCGTGTCCCCTTCATCGGCGAAGAGACAACATCAATCGATCCGCCAATAGATCGTACTCGTTCGCGCATGCTCGCCAAGCCCAGGCCGTCCGGGGACTCTGTTCCGACCGTGAAACCAACGCCATCATCCACTACCAAAAGAAGGACTCGCCCTCCCTCGCTGCGAAGAATGATCTCGGCCTGGGTCGCCCGGCTGTGGACCACGATATTGTGTAACGCCTCCTGCATCACTCGATATAAACACAGCGAAACTCTGGGCTGGAGCGGCTCGGGCAAATCTCCCACCGTCTGACGAATCGACACTGATGTTCCACGCGCGACATCCGCACACAGTCGTTTCGCCGCTGTCGCCAGACCTGCAAGCTCAAGCACCCTGGGATGGAGGCCGTGAGAAAGTTCATGCGTGGTCGTAGAAAGCTCGGCCAGCTGGTCCACCAGATCACTCAATCGCGACCTCAACATCGGCTCCGTCTCTCCCAATCCGGAAAGCTTTAAGTGCAAGAACGCCAGGCGCTGTCCCAGGTCGTCGTGCAGCTCGTGAGCGATCCGCCGGCGTTCCTTCTCTTGAGCATCGATAAGTCGAGAACTGATGTCTCGCAGCGACTCCTCAGCACGGCGACGCTCCACCATCAATGCTGCCAGGAACAAGAGCGGCAGAGCCACCATGCACAGCAGCACCTGCAACGACAGAACATTTTCCTCAAGCGAAGCCGTCGTGAACGGTCCTCGGCCATGCATCGCATTCCAGATTGAGATCAGCGCCATCGACAGCAGACATACGCTCAACCCGCCAGAGCCGAAGCGCACCGCCGCCCACAGCAGAAGCGGCAAAGGTGCGTACATGAGCGCGGGAATGTTACCGGGCGCGGTATGCGAGCCAAAGACCCAGAAGCTCACCGCCAGGATTCCGCCCACCAGCAGGCTCGCTTCCAGGTATCGGGCAGACGTTGCTTTTCGGATCCATCTGACTCCGTGGGAGCCACAGACCACGATGGTCGGAACCAGTGTCAACTCGGCCAGCGTATTCGAAAAAAATCGCTCCGTCCCTACTCCCCAATAGCCGGAACCCCAACCCGTGCTCACCACAATCGCCGCATCCAAAAACGAGGTCACCAAAGGCGCGAGGATCACGCCAAAGGCCAGGAACAGGAGAACTCCCTTCACGCTATCGAACACCCGCTTCCCGTCGGTGTACCGCGTGATGCACCAGGCGCCGATCAGCGCTTCCCCGGTGTTGCTGGTGAACCATCCGACGGCCGTCCAAACCGGCACTCCCGCCTGCGTTTGAACGAACAGATGGACCGGAAGCAACACTAGAAGAAACGTCCACCACGTTCGAGTCGGGGCCAGCAGCAGGGCAGCGAGCAGGATCGCGTTGGGAGGCCAGAAAGTGGCAATCGGATGCTGGCTCGGGGTCAGGGCAAACCCGATTCGAGTTCCCGCGTAGTAACTGATGCCCACCAGTAGTGCGAAGCCGAAGGTGCGGAACCCCTGCTTGTGTTCGTCGGATCGCGTGAGAAGCTCGGTGCGATCAAGCAATTGGTCGGCGTTCTTCCTTGCAAGTGAAGAGAAAATCGTGCTGCCCAATGGAGGCACCTCGCCGACGGACGAAGGACAAATATGTCTCAGGATTGTACCGGGCCTCTTGCCATCGTCAATCGAAAAAACACGCTCACCGCTTCCAAGACACCCCACTCTGCATCCAAACCAGCCATGGAGGTAACTTTATGTACGTCATATTGGGAGCAAGCGGCAACACTGGACGTGTAGTGGCGAACAACCTTCTTGCCGGCGGGCAGAAGGTTCGCGTCGTCGGTAGAAACGCAGCCCACTTACAGGCTTTCGCGGCGAAGGGTGCGGAGATCTTTATCGCCGATGCCACCGACGCCAGCGCTCTCGCCAAGGCCTTTCATCATGCGGACTCCGCCTACGTCATGATTCCGCCCAACCCCACCAGCAAAGACCCACTGGGATACGCGAATCGGGTCAGCGACGCAATTGCAGCCACCGTGCAAAACGCAGGAACCAAAAACGTGGTTGCGCTCAGCAGCATTGGAGCCGACAAGCCCAGCGGAACTGGACCCGTCGTGACGCTTCACAACCTCGAACAAAAGCTCAACCAGATCGACTCCGCGAATGTACTCCACCTGCGTGCGGCCTACTTCATGGAAAACACCCTTCCCCAAGTCGGCGCAATCCGCAAGATGGGCTACGCCGTGGGCCCCCTCCAACCCGATCTGAAAATTCCGATGATCGCTACCCTCGACATCGGCTCGGCAGCGGGGGACGCACTGTTGCATCCATCCGACCGTGGCAAGCAGACTCGAGAACTGCTGGGACAACGCGATCTCACTTACACCGAGGTCGTCGCGACCATCGGCAACGCAATCGGCACGCCCGATCTGAAATATGTGCAATTGGCCGATGACCAGGTGCGGGCCGCGATGGTTCAAATGGGAATGTCGGACCAAGTCGCCCGTCTGCTTCTGGAGATGACCGCAGCACTCAACGCCGGAACCATGCGCGCCCTCGAACCTCGCACGCCGCAAAACACCACACCCACAACTTACGAAACTTTCGTAGCCAACTCGTTCGTCCCGGCGTACCAACAGCAAGCCGCAGCCTGATCACCACGCACGGGCGGACGCAGCAGCATTTCTTAGGAATCGGAGCGAAGTGGAATAGGTGAGTGCAATTGTAGTGAGACGATATCGGAGGCTAGGCGCAACAAAATCGATGGATGCTCCATCCTTGTCTCGCCGCCATTTGGCGAGACAGGGTGGAAATTTTGACTTTCACAATGAATCGAAACTGAAACCTAGCGCCGCTACCTCTTCATAAAAACGTGCATCGCTTTCTCTCCCGCGATACTCCGCGCTACCTCAAATCCCATCTGATGCAGATTGATCCCGGCAAATAAATGTTCCCCCTCGCCCAGCAACACGGGCGACATCGCTAAATGCATCTCATCAATCTGCCCCGCCACCAGGTACTGCCGAATCACCGACACGCCACCGCCAATGCGCACGTCTTTTCCCTTGGCCGCCGCTTTGGCCTGCTGCAAAGCCGACTCTAATCCATTTGTGACAAAGTAAAACGTAGTGCCGCCCGCCATCACCAATGGAGCTCGCGCATGATGCGTCAGCACGAACACCGGCGTATGGTAAGGAGGACTCTCGCCCCACCATCCATTCCATGGCTCGCCAGTCGTTGGCCACGGCCCCCGCACCGGTCCAAACATATTCCTTCCCAGAATCCACGCCCCGACATTCTCGAACGACAGCGCAGCCACATCGTTGTCGGTGCCTTTGGTTCCCTCGCCCTGCCCGTGCATCTTCTGGAAAATGTCAGTAGGGAAAAACCATCCGTGGAGCTCGGTCCCTCGCACGCCAAGCGGATTCTGCAGATCCTGCCGCGGCCCGGCGCCAAACCCGTCGATGGAAATTGAAAACGCAGCCACTCGAACTTTGCTCATCCTATTATTCCTTCATTCATGCCCATGCAGCAGCGGACACATTCGTCCACCCGACGAATGCCGCAACCGCAAATCGGCTACGCCAGGAATTTCCGCAGCGGCTCCCAATAATGCGAATACCATCCCTCATATAGATGATCGTAATGCCCCTCCGGGAAGCCAGTGTGATCGAGAACGAGCCGTGTCCCCGAATCCTTTGCTTTCAATTCAATCTTCAAGAGCGAATAAGTTCCTTCCGGAAACTCCTGCGCCAGGCGCCACGCCTGCACAATCCGCTGGTTAGGAACCAACTCAACATTCCGCCCGACCACCAAGCCGCCAAACATGGAAAACGCACCGCCTACTTTAGGATCGATCTCTGCCGCGGCTCCCGAAAACGTGGAGAAATCTTTCGAACTCAACAGCACCTCATAAATCCGCTGTGGCGCCGACTTGTACTCAATCTCCTGATGCAGCGAGGTACGGCTCTGATTGCCTTCCGTGGAAGCCGCCGCCATCTTGTTGTCCTGCCCCCACCCCACGGTACTCACCAACGCTCCGGAACACGCGACCACAGCGCCACTCAAGATCTGCCGTCGCGAAACGCCAGCCGATGCCGCCCTCGAATCACCAATCATCGCGCCTCCGTTTTGAATTGCCCGACGGTCCATCCTAACGTCGCGCCGGTTGCGACGTCAGGATGCAGATTTGCCAAAGCCTCTCAACTCTTCATGTGAGCCCCCGACCTGCCGCTCCTCAGAAAATAAACCCCAACGCAAGTCCCAAGCGCCTCCGTAACGAGCAACAGATAGGATGTCAGCACAAACGCGCTGCCCCATCCTCCTCTCGGCTGCGCGTGAATGTGATCAGGGCCCGCAGCCAGGAAGTGATGATACAACCCAAACACCAAAGCTCCACCCATCGAAAGCGCCAGCAGAATCAATCCGAGTCTCAGTTGCGCCGTCCAAAGCAGCACCATCGCGACCAACGGAAGAACGAGCACCACCACAATCACAAAGATCGAGCCAAGTGGAGAAAGGCCCACGCCGAGTTCACGATGAGCAGTGCCGTGCGCGATGTTGACCAACAAATGGGCCAATACAATCGCAGTCCCGTAAGTTGCTGATCGCTTCATATTGTTTTCGGCGTGATCCGCTCAAATATTCTCAGCCTAAGGCTTACCGCGCCAAGCTCAGGCGATCAGTGCAGGCTTTTTCGTGTCTTTAGTCCGAACACTTTCGTGCAGTCTTCGCAAAGCTTCTCGCGAGCTAGAATACACTCTGCCTCTATGGAGAGAACCGATCTTCGCGAGTACGCAACCGATGCCATCAAGTTCTGGGAGCCTTGTCGGATCCTTTACAACTTAGTCCTTGCGGCAATCGTCATCGTCTACTTCGCAATCGGATATCCGTCATTCAAAAGCTCTTCTTACAGTTGATTTCTGCCTCGGCTTATTCCTGTTGGCAGTGATCGCAAATGCCGCATACAGTGCCGCCTACATCGTCGACATTTTCGCGCAGGCGTCGGGATTCCGTGAGACCTGGCGCCGACATCGCAAGTTACTGCTCGTCGTTGGCACGCTCTTTGCTGCCATTATCACTCGATTCATCGCGATGGGAATGTTCCCCGGCAACCGGTGAGTCAGCAGCCTAGTCTGCATCACGCCGAATACACCCTCCCCTCAATGGTGCGCCAGCCCTCCCAGAATATCCTGCCACGCGTGTGAGATCATTCCTGGCCGCACGCTCTTGCACCAGTAAGCCACGATTCCGCACACGACTCCGAGCAGCGCAATCTTCAGCGCCTGCGCCATCCCTTGATAAAGATGCGCTCCCCCAAACGCCGCCGCAGAAAGCACGATCCCCGCCGGAACATTCTTCGTCACCGCAATGAACTGCCGCTGCAGGTAACCGCGATAGATCGCCTCTTCACAAATCCCCGCCGTCACCGAGAGCGCCACCCACAGCCACGTGTCGGTCCGCCCCTGCGGCAGGATGGAATGCGCCGCCGACGCACCTCCCCCTCCACGCCCGAATGACGATATCGCGATCGTCGCCATCAGAAGCAACACCGCAATCCCCACATCGCGCAGAAGATGTCTCACCGACCGCCAGCGTTCTCCGAGCACCGTCAGCAGCGACGAGCCATGCCACCATACCCCGGCGAGCACCACTCCGAGCATCACCCACTCCGTCACCATGGTGCGCTCGTAGAGACCAGCACGATTGCCATCCACCAAAGCATGCACTTTCCCGAAGCTCACCGCCGCACGATAAGACAACACACCCTGCACAACCAGCACCAACAGCGTGTGCCACAACGAAGCTACCGTCAGATTCCCACCGAAGGCACCATTCCCCGTGCCCCCACCAGCAGCAACCGACTCAACCGAAGCTGCCGGTACCCCATCTCCCACGTCCGCACCTGTGGTGTTCATGCCCGCATTAGACTCACGGCAGGCGCAGTTGTCATCACCTCCTCGGCAAATGCGATCGCCGATTCATTTAGGCGACGCGAACTTCTTGTAGCGCGCAGCTTGGTCCTTCTGTGCGGTGAAGTCTGGTGCGATCGGCGCCGCAGCTGGACGGTCTCCGTTGCCAAGGTGGTGCGGCGTGCGGCATTCAATTCCTTTGTGTGGAGTCCCGGTGGCCTGAAGCAGGTCGCTAACAAAATAAGCACTGGAGTCGCACGTGATGATTCCTCCGGAATTGTCGGGGAAAGTCGCGCCCACAGAGTCCACGCTGGAATTGACAAGGGCCAGGATGCCCGGGCCCTCGTTTCTGGAGATCGTTCCTCCGCGCAGATAGACTTCGGAGTTCCCATCGACCAGAACGCCGGCGCTGCGTGGATTGTCGCTGCTCCCATTTTGCGAAATCACATTCGGGCCGTAGGTGTAGAGCTGTCCCTCGGCGTACAGATCGATCCCCGCACGGGTGTGTCCGGAGATGACGACGTTGTTGTACAGAGCGAGTTGGCTTCCCATCCCGACTGCGACGCCCACCGGGCCATTATCCTTGACGACGTTGTCGCCGTTCGTACCGCAATCCCAGATCGAGATCTGCGAATGCTCGCGGTCATCAATTCCCCCACTCTGGTTATCCGAGATCTGGGAGGTCCCAAAACAATTCGCAACCTGAACTTTGGAAGCGCTGACTGCCTGTATACCGAAGCCGTTTGGCCGAACCGATGTCGCAGTATTGATATTGTTTTCGATTGTCGTATTTCCCAGCGTCTGGAACAGGCCCCCGTCGCCGACTCCAACTCCCGTTCCGTGATTGCCGCTGATATCTACCGGCCCGCTCATCGCCAACACGTTCAAGGCCGACTGAAACGCCACACTGATTCCGCCCGCGCCATTCGAATCGAAGGACCCTGGTCCCTGCACGACGACATCCGATAACGTGCCGACGGATAACCCGACGCCCGAATTTCCATTGGCCGTACAGGTCCACAACGTCACATTGTGGCTACTGTTGATGTCGAAAGCGTTACCAGCCGGGTTTGTGACATTGAGCCCATAGAGAAACACGCTGTTCGAAGCAAGGATCGAGACATTGCCATGGATGGTTGCCGTGGAACCGTAGACCGCTCCGAGATTCAGATTCGAGAAGTTGCTAATGCTTACATTCTCATTGCATGTTCCCGTGACAAGGATGTACGAATTCGGTCCAGCCACTGCCAGCGCTGCGCCGATCGTGGAGAAGTCTGCTGAATTTGCGCCCGAGCAGTCGACGTAATAATAAGTCTGGGCATGCGCCGCAGTGGCGACGGCGAATGCCGCGACCAGCAGAAGCAGGGCTCGTCGGCGGCAGAGCATCGAGAGCAGTTGGGTAGGATCTGGTCTCCTTGATCTATTCTGCCTGACACGATTCACTAGGGACAGGGTGATAGTGTTCAACGGCATTGTGTTCCGTCCTTTCTCGTACGTGCGTGAAAACCATCGGAGCATTGTAACTTCAGCCGACAACTCCCGCCCCGCACCCGGGTGACCCACCCTTCTCGCGCAGTTTGCGAGAGCCTGCCCTGAGGTTGTCGAACGGGGGATTTTGATCTCGCTAGCACCAACGATACCGCGATGGCTTAAGACAACACGGACCGAAGGTTTGACCCACCCTAAGATGCGTTCAACGGAGGTTTACGGCAATGCTTTCGATCGCTGAACGATATTGCATGGCAACCATGCAAAACGTCTGAGCCATGCCCGGCCGTTGAGGACCGGTATTAAGGATCCAATAACCCGAGCACCAACGACCTTAATGCTTGCGATAACGGTTTTAAGACGCCATCTTCCTCCCATTCTTCAAGTAATAATTGATCGTAGCCTCCCAGTTTCGTAGCCGCGCCTCGAACCATTCCTTGTCATAGCCCTCCAGTTCACGATTGCCCTCCGGCGACAGTCCCGTGTAGAGGTATCGGATGTGGGAGCGAGTCTCTTCCGCACCGGACCGCGCCAATTGGATGACCAGCTCGGTGATGACCATTTCGGGATTGATCCAAAGATACGCGATGCGAAATGCGGCAGGATCGTAGTCGGTCACGATCCATGTGGTCTCGCTCGCAAGCGCTTCGGCCGCGGAACCTGGAGGGTTCGGCGTGGTGAAAACGCATCCTAGCTCGGCGACGTCAGAATCCGAATAAATCAAACGATATTTCCATCCCGGCAGCCAGTCGTCCTCGCGGACGGGGCAGAGAATGGGGAAAACTTTCTCGGGAGTGGCAGGATTGGTTTGCGTGAATTCGTGGACAACGCGATTGCCTCTGAATGCATTCATGATTTCCTCCAAAAGAAAACCCGCGCGCCAGGAATGAGGCCCGCGGGTGATTTTGATTTTGTAACTCTGCAAATTACAAATTTCTACAGGCTCACGAGATTTCAACGATCGCGAAGGTTCACCGTAAAGCCATGAAGCTCTGAAACGCTTGAACCTTAACTGGCAAAAATCAAACGGCCGTCGAGATTTCTCTCAACGGCCGCTTTGCTTGTCAGTAATTATCCTAGCACACACCCTGGGGTTGCGATGAATGCCGGTGGGTCTAACCTTGAGGGAGCCAGAAGGACGGCAAAGCCCTGGCCGCCCCTTGGTACCTTCGTAATTCCTCCCCCGCGAATTCACTAGGCTACGTGCATTGACCCAGCAAATACTTCTAGGATGAGGAACTTTTCCTTTCTTGCCGCACTGCTGTTCTGCGCCTTGGCCGCGACCTCGTATGCCCAGAATCGCGTTTACTGGACGGCTGCCAACAGCGAGACGATCCCTTTGGAGCCCGCCAGCCTCCACGCCGGCCGCGTCTACAGTCCCGCTGTCGGGGGCGGAGACATGCACGTGCAAATCGACTCCAGATACCCGGTCACCGTGGCCATGACCTGGGCCGACGAATGGAACGCCGCCCAGCAGCCCGGAGCCCGTCCGAACTTCGACTTCCTCTGCGTAAAGGAGCATGTCACCAGCACGATCTACGAGTGTCATCTTCCCTCCGAACGCCCGATGATCATCACCTTTCACGACGAGCGCAGGCCCGAGAAGCCCGTCGTCAGCACGATTGGCGTCATCCTCGGACCCGGCGTGCGGCAATTCATTTCTCCCAACAATCTTCACATCCAGTACTTCAATTGCGTTCAGCCGGAGTTCCACTGGCGCCGCATCCTCGACGAAAAATACCAGATCACGACGGCACCCAAGGTCTACAGCCTGATGACTCCCGACCACGACGGCCAGGAACTCAGCGTGAAGATCAAGTCGCCGATCCCCCTGACTGTCGCGCTGCTGCCATCGCATCTCGCCGACCAGGTCTACGACAAAACCATAACCCTCACCGACGCTCTCGACCAAACCGGATGCAAGGAACGTGGCGTGCAGTCGATGAGCTTCAATTGCAGTTTCGACGTCGCCAATGGCACGCAAACGCTGCTAATCCTCCCCGACATCGATTTTTCCGGCCACAAGAAAGCCACCGTCGAGGCCAACACGGTAAGGTGCGTCGACCATTGCGAGTTATTGGGCGCTCCACCGAATCCGTAGGAATCGCGCGCAGGGGAAGACGAATCATGTAGGGGCGTCTTCGCCCGTCCAGCAAAGCGCAGCGAGCGCGCCCCGTCCCATCTCTCGCGACTCCAAAAGGCCTAAACCGGCCGGGTGCCCCATCCTAACGTCGCGCGTTTTGCGACGTTAGGGTGGGGATTTTGATCTTATCCATCAGGAAGTAGCAAAATTCGAAACACTCACACGGATTAAACGAGCGCGTTAGTGCGCCCCTGAGCGAACTCGAAGGGTAGGGATTCTAACCCTGTATCGAATGGATCGCGGGTGCCCCGTTCTAAACGTCGCATCTTTGGCGACGTTTAGAGCGGGGATTTTGACTTGGGTGAGTTAGCAATGCGAAGTCAAAGTCCCCACTCTAGCCGCAAAGAGCGCGGCGAGAATGTGCTACCCAGATTCTCTCGTGCGTCTCGCGTGCCTGCCCCGAGTTAGCGTTGTGATCGAAGGATGAAACGGCCGCCCCACCCCTCGCGATTTTCGAAGGGTGGGCACGAGGCAGCCTGCAGGAACGGTTGTTCCACAGCGGGCTCCTGAACTTCGTGCTTCAACCCCAAAGCCTCCTAGAAGCATCCGGCATCGATTTTCCACCTTTCGAAAACCGAAAGGCGGGGCAGCGCTTCTTGGCAAGGCTGGCCCTTTGACACGCCCCATCCACCGTTCTAGACTGACCCCATGGAAGTAACCTTTCGCCCAGAAACGGAATCACGTCTACAAGAACTCGCCATCAAGTCCGGGCGCCAGCCCAGCGACTTGATCGAGGACGCGATGGCAGGCTATCTGCACGAACTGTCCGATGTACGCGCGATGCTGGACGGCCGTTATGACGATCTCAAGAGCGGCCGTGTGAAACCCCTGGACGGCGACGAGGCCTTCGCGAAACTCCGGCAAAAGAGCAAAGAGCGTCGCTCTGGCTCATGAGCGAATTTGTTCTCCACCCGCAAGCCTTCGCGGATCTTGACGAAATCTGGGAATACATCGCGGCTGACAACCTGGACGCTGCGGACCGTACCCGAGAAGAAATCTACGAAGCGATTCAGTCCCTCGTACCGTTTCCCTACATAGGCCATAACCGGCCCGATCTCACGTCGCGGCCTTTGCGATTCCAACCCTTGCGCGAGTATGTGATCGTCTACGCACCCGATGAGAAACCGCTGGCGGTGGTCGCTGTCCTTCACGGTCGCCGCAGTCCGCGCGTGGTCGCTGCGATTCTTCGTCAAAGAACTTGAAAGAGAGCACCCGCGCCCCGAACTTTTGATCTCGCTGGAACGAGCAGAAAAGAGGCTGCCCCATCCTTCGCGGTTTTCGAAGGGTGGGCACGATGCAGATTGTAGTAAACGGTTGTTCCCTATAGCGAGCTCCTGAACTTCGGGCTTCAATCCCAAGAGCCTCTGAATGCATTCAGCATCGATTCCCACCTTTCGAAAACCGCGAAAGGTGGGGCAGCCCGCTGTGGAAAACATTTCCTCCCTCATCGCCCTCCTCGTGGTCTCTGTCGCTTGAGATACTTCAGAGTCTTTTGGAGCTTTACGATCTGCCTGTCTTTCTCAGTGAGTATGAACTTGAGTTCCGAAAATTGCGCCGATTGACTTTCGTAATACGAAACCTTCTGTTGAGTCTCCATCTGGTCGAATTTCTCAGCGATTTGGTCCGCAACCTCTCTCATCTGTGGCTCGTCCAGGTCGCGCACTTGTTCAACGATGCCCTGGAATCTGGATGAGCTCAGCGTCGTAGCGATCTCGCTTGCAACTGGACCGAGCTGACCTTTTTCATATTGATCAGCAGCTGTGGGATCGGTTAGAAACCCGCGTACGAGATCCGTGGCCTCGACCTCTCTCACCACCTTTAGCAGCGTTCCCAGTGGTGCGGACAATAACTGGTTTGGGAATCTCTCCGCATCCTTTACGGGGGCATCGTTGAGAAAGAGATAGGGCATCATGAACTCAAGGAATTGCTCTGAGCTGACTACAAACTCAAATTTCTTCCGAGCCCGCGCTAACCCCCGATCCAAGGTTATGAACATCAGCTTTGGCCCCATCTCGTCCCGACCAATCGCATTAAACTTCTCATTTAGGTTATAAATGCAGTCGGTATCGTGCGCTATTTTGTCGCGGGATTTCGTCGATTCCTGAATGAAACCATAGTAGTCGTCGATCGACCAACTGGACGCTGTCATGTATTGACGCAATTGGGACCATAAAGTGTCTTGTTCCTCCTGGGAGAGCTTAACGAAATCTCGATCTAGACGCATATTGTCCTTGGCGAGCTCTGCATCTAGGGCATCGTAGGACTGCGGATTGACCTGCTTCCCCTTCGAAACGGAGTGCCTCTGCCTGCAGACTTCAATCTGCCCAAGGTAGCGCCCCTTGTTTAGCATGAATTCCTGATACAACCAGGGATTCCACTTCAGCAGGAAAGTCGAGACCTCATTCTTCTTGACCTCCTGCTCTGTCAATGCCAGGGAATTTTCGTATTCTTCAACCGTAAATGGGAAGACGCGGATGACGACCTGCAGCCCAGCGAGGCGATCGAGGAAATATCTGACCGCCTGGTGCTGTGTAGAGGCTTCGACCTTCATCGCATAGAGGACATTCGTATCAACGTAGATCTGGCGAGCGGCAAGCTTATCGACTTGATCAGCGGACGGTTTCGTCGACCGGTTTAGGTAGTACGTGGCTAGAACATTGTGAAATACGGCCGCCACGTACCCGTTTCCATTCTGGCCACCGCTGGCGGTCTTCAGACCCTCGACGAACGCCGTCTTCCACTCGCCGAAATATTTACCGTCATTAAAAGGCAGATGCCTCTTTAGGATGTAGTCGAATCTGTCCAGTTCGGTCGCTGCGGCGAAGACCTGGGAAGTTTCCCGGAAATAGTTCGCCATCATGCGAATTTCCGAGAAGATGGCGCAGAGGTACTCCTCGACAATCTTGTCGAGGTCGTAGGCCTCCGTAGCCTTAGATGTCCCACACTGCTTCACTATCGTCTGTTCGACCGTCTTGATGCACTCGGCCCGCGCTTTCTTGAAGTCCCGCCTAGCCTGCTCTAGGGTCGCGAGGCCGTCGGAAGTGAGGGTGTAAGAGGTGCCGCCCCCTGAACTCGCGCTGCTGGTCTTGCTATTGAGATATGCTGACTCCTCGCAGAGTTCCTCTAGTTTGCTGATAGGAAGGGTTGGATATGACCTGTCCTTCGCCCACTGATTAAAGTCGTTAAAATCGCCGAGAGCTTTCTTCTCGAGAACGTATTCCAGGATAAACAGTTCGAGAATCCTGTCTCGTGCCGCCTGAGACTTTGGGTGGGCAATGAACAAGGCATGCAGTAGGCTTGAGTCGTCGATGGTCCGAGGATCAAGGAACTCTACGCGATAGATTTTGATCGTCTCAGACGCTCGAGGTTGGACGGTTGAGTAGGAGACGAAACGGGCAAGAGTCCTGTCACAGTTTTCTACAACCCTCAGTGAACACC
>Ga0207700_10000564_pt1 | contig 21757 bp, 18 predicted proteins | sample LARL82metaG_FD_184348 | JGI IMG/M metagenome (GOLD analysis project Ga0207700, IMG submission 184348) | Corn, switchgrass and miscanthus rhizosphere microbial communities from Kellogg Biological Station, Michigan, USA - LAR L8-2 metaG... | ecosystem: Host-associated > Plants > Roots >...
GCGGTGGTCAGATCAGCCGCGGAATTTCCCGCGAACGTGCAGATAGCGGCCGGCCCGGCGCCATTGACCTGCTGGTCGGCGAAGCCCATCCACATCGGCGACTGGTGCTGAATGTATTTCGTGAACGACAGGTTATTCTGCCGCGCGATCGCCTTCGGCATGCCCATCTGCACGAACATCTGCCGGCTCGAGGTGAACGTCACCAGCCCGTCCCAGGCCGGCGAGGCGACCGCGCGCCCGCGTAGCTGGTTGCTGCCGAAGAGCCAGGCCAGCACGTCGGCCAGGATCTGCGGACGGTCACCACGCAGCGTGAACAGCATGTCGTTGCGCTCGATGACCACGTCGACGTTGTAACGCCGCTTGTGGATCCCGGGGTTGGCGGGGCTGACATCGGTCGGCCCGGGCACGGCTTCTTCCAGCACGTACCGGCTGGTATCGGAGAGCAATCGAGGCATGTGGCGGGAGACCAGGTGCCCTCGCGGGCCGCCGGGCAGCCGGTCGAAATAGGGCAGCCCGTAGGCGACGAAGGTGACCAGATGCGCAGCACCCCACGGGTAGAACCGCTCGAGCACCCTCAGTACGCGGTGCATCTCCGCCTGGTCGGCCCGGGTCGGCGTCCGTTCGAGCACCGCGGTCAGGAAGGTGGTGTGCACCGGGGGCATCTGGAACCGTACGCCGCTGCCGTAGGTCTGCGGCGGCACGGCCAGGAAGGCGGAGATGTCGAACTGTATGTCCGGCGGGCTCGCGGCCGCCAGCGCGCGCTGCGGGACGACCGCCAGGGACTCGGCCGCCTCTAGCGCGCCCAGGGCCACGGCCAGCACGCCTGCCTGCTTCAAAGCCGCACGCCGGGTTATGTCCGCCGGAGAACCCACTGGGCATCTCTCCTTTGCGCTCGCAATTGCGCCCGGCGCACCGGGAATTCAGCACAAGCGGGCTGATCTTAGCGAGGCTGAAATTTCCGGTCAACCGGCCACAGCCGACAGTCCTTACCGAAATTTAATGTTCACGGCGGGCCGAGCGACCCAGAAGATTTCTTGAGTTCGTATCCCGCCAACTCCCAGGGTCAGCGGATGCGCAGCGGCAGCGTGCGCGGTCCGCGGATCTGGCCCGCGGACCAGGTGACGGCGGCCGGGTCTTCCAGGGTGAACTCACCGATCCGCAGGAGCCAGACCTCGAGGGCAGTTCGCAGCTCCATGCGGGCCAGGTGCGAACCCAGGCAGCGGTGGATGCCGAGGCCGAACGCGGCGTGCCGGTTGACCTCGCGATCGATCACCACCTCGCCGGCCCGGTCAAACTGTGCCGGGTCGCGGTTGGCGGCCGGGAACGACAGCAGGATCCAGTCCTCGGCCTTCATCTCAACGCCGTGCCAGTGCATGTCTTCCTTCACCAGCCGGGCCATGGTCACCGGCGCGTAGGCGCGGAGGAATTCCTCTACCGCGGTCGGCAGCAGTCCGGGCTCGGCCGCGAGGCGCTCGCGGTCGGCTGGTGTCTTCGCCAGGTGCCACAGTGAGGCGCCGATCCCGCTCCAGGTCGTGTCGATGCCGGCGATGAGCAGCAGGGCCATCGCGCCGACCACGTGGTCCGGGGTTAGCTTCCGGCCGTAGAGTTCTGCGTTGATCAGGTAGCTCGTGAGGTCATCGCGCGGATGATCGATGTGGTCGTGGACTTGTACGAGCAAGTAGTCGAACAGCCGCGACACCCGCTCGATGCGCTCGTCGGGCGGCAGGTTGATGCCTTCGAGCAGGTCCTCGACGAATTCCCGGAACAGCGGCCCGTCCTCGGCCGGGAAGCCCAGCATGTCGGAGATGACGCGAATCGGAATGTACTGCGCGTAGTCGGCGGCGGCGTCGACGACGTCCTGGCCTTCGAACGCGTCGATGAGCGAGTGGCAGTATGCCCTTGTCCGCGGCTCTTGCCTGGTCACCGCGTTCTTGGTGAACGCCGGGAGCAGCAGCCTGCGCGCATCGTGGTGGAACGGCGGGTCGGACGAGATCGGCGGCGATCCGCCGACCGGCGCCAGCGCGCGGGGCGGCCGGAAGTTGCTCATGATGATCGACCGCGAGGAGAAGCGCTCGGTGTCGTAGGCGATCGCCGAGACGTCCTCGTAACGCGTCGGCAGCCATCCGCCCCCGAACCGCTCGGTGTGCGCGATCGGGCAGCGCTGCCGCAGGTCGTCCTGGATCGGGTAGGGGTCGGCGACCCACTCCGGCTCGAGATGCGAGAAGTCGGACGTCCAGTCGCGGACCGGGCCGGTGATGACCTCGCTGCGGGTACCGATGACCTCGTCTTCGCGTTCGGACCGGAAATCCTCGGTGAACCGGTCATCGGCCGTCATGTCAGCTCTCCTCGAGCTCGATCGCGCGCTCGGGACAGTTGGATACCGCCAGGCGTACGTCGCGCGCCTGGCCCGGCGGCACTGTCCCGTCGCCGAGGACCGTCCCGTAGCCCTCGTCGTCCTCGCCGAACAGGTCGGGGGCGAGGTCGTAGCAGCGGCCGTGCCCCTGGCAGCGCTCAGGGTCGATGTGCACTCTCACCGCTCCGCTCCCGTCTGCAGGTCCGGTGTTACGAGCATAGGGTTCGTCACCGGCCGCCGCGAAAATCACCCGATCCCGCGGGTTGACCTCACCGCGGCCACCGGTAACCGTGGGGATGGGCAGTTGCTTGAGCGACTGCGCGGGATGAGCTGATCGGGCACCAGGGTCAGCCGCAGAACAGCAGGGAGCTGTCATGTTGCAGGCGCGATTTCAGCTGATCACCGCGGATCCGCTGCGGCTGGCGGACGTGCTCAAGTTCATCGAGAGCGAGGTTCGACCGCAGACCGAGAACCGGCAGGGCAACCTCGGAATGTCGCTGTATGCGAACCCGGAAGCAGGCGTGGCGGTCCTTGAGTCCTTCTGGGCGACGCACGAGATGCTGGTGCTGAATGAGAACAGGGGCTTGCCGGACTTCCGCGATGCGTTGCGGCATGCCGCCGGGACCGTCCGCGCCGAACGCTACCGGGTCCCCATTTTCGAATGGGACTGGGCAGGACCGCTGGACCCGCTGGCGGGGCTCCGGCTCACCCGGATAGAGATCGAGCCGTCCAAGGCCGACGATGTGGTCGAAGCGTACGGGGACACGGTGGTCCCCGCTCTGGCGGAGACCGAGGGTTTTGCCGGTTCGCTGCTGCTCGCCGGCGACGGCACCGGGGAACTGATCAGCGAGGCCGTATGGCGGGACCCGCAAGCCCTGGCCGCGGGCCGCAGCACCGCGGCGTCGGCCGGGATCGAACTGGCCGAGTCAACGGGCTGCGAGATACGGCCGGCCGATGAGTACGGGCTCGTATTCAGCTCGGCCCGGAAGCCATAGCGGGAGCGCCTCACGAGTTGGAGGCGGGCGTGCGGGTCGTCGTGGTCGGGGCGGGCTTCGCGGGGCTGATCGCGGCGTGGCGACTGAGTCAGCGCGGCTGTGAGGTGGTGGTGCTGGAGGCACGCGACCGGGTGGGTGGCCGGGTGTGGTCGCAGGAACTCAGCCCGGGTGATCGGCGGACGGTGATCGAGCGAGGCGCCGAGTTCGTGCTGGATGGCTACGACGTGTTGCGCGAGGTACTGGCCGAGTTTCGCCTGGAACTCGCGGGCACGGCGATGTCGTACTACCTGCGAGAGCCGCGTGGTGGCCGGCCAGTGAGCGCAGCGGAGGTGGGCGACTGTGCTGCCTGGGTGGCCGCGGCGGCGGCCGTCGCTGCGCCGGGCACCTCCCTCGCCGAGGTGGCCGCGGGCTGGGCGGGCTCGCCCGCCGCCCTGGCCGGCTACCTGGCGCGGATGGAGACGACGGCGGGGGTGAGTGCCGATCGGCTGCCTGCTGCCGAGGCCGAGGACACGACCGCGGGTTTCGACTGGCGGCCGAGTTGGCGGGTGGCTGGCGGCAACCAGCAGGTGGCTACGGGCCTGGGCCGGCGGCTCAGCCCAGCGGTGCGGCTGGCCAGCCCGGTCCGCGCCGTGCAGCAGGACCACCGCGGTGTCCATCTGAGCACTCCGGACGGCACCGTGTCCGGGGACGCCGCGGTCATCGCGGTCCCGATGGCGGTGCTGCGCCGGCTGCCCATCGTGCCGCCCGTCCCTGACCGCCAGCGCGCCGCCTGGGAATGCGGCGGGCTCGCGCATAACGCCAAACTGCACATGCCGCTGAACCGGGCCGCCGCGGCGTCTGCCGTGCAGAGCGTGCCGGGCCGGTTCTGGACCTGGACCGCGGCCGACGTGACCGGGCAGGTCCAGCCGATCCTGCACGCGTTCGCCGGGACCGAGCAGGGGCTGTCGGCCCTCGCTGTCAGCGACGGGCCTGACACCTGGGCGGCGCGGGCCGCGGCGCTGCGCCCGGAACTGGACGCCGATCCGGCCCGGGCGACGCTGACGACCTGGAACGATGACCCGTGGGCGGGTGAGTCATACTCGGCGGGCACGCTCACCGCGGCCCGGGGCGACCCTGACATCCTGGCCGCCCCGGCCGGCCGCATCCATTTCGCCGGCGAGCACACCGCCGGTCACTGGGCCGGCACGATGGAAGGTGCCCTGCGGTCCGGGCAGCGCGTGGCCGGCGAGATGCTCGCCAGCCGGCCCGCTGCCCGCTGACGCCTCCTGCGGATCTGAGACGGAGCGGGTGTCATCGAGCGCGATCCGCCCGGTCAGTGTCCGGCGTGGATCGGGCCCGCTACCGGTCTCAATCCGCGATTGTGACCTGCTGCTTGTCGAAGGCGACGTAGCCGCTATAGTCCTGGCCGACGCGGTCGAAGGACGTCGGGTACGGGCTCGGGTAACTCCACGCTGCGTCGTGGTGGGTGGAGCCAGCCACGGAGACGTCGTGATACTGGGCGACGCCCTTCCACGGGCAGGTATACGGCGTCGGGCTGTCACTGAGCGCGCCGGCGCTGATCGAGGAGGGCGGGAAGTAGTAATTGCCCTCGATGGAGATCAGGTCCGACTCCGGAGCATCCGCCACAACCGCGTCATCGATGATCGCCTTCATGTGCCGTTCCCTTCTGCATGCCGGAAGATTCCTTTGCGTCAACCCCGCGCTGGCCGTGTGGCTTCCCGGCCGGCCCACACGCTCTAGGTGTGGTGAAATCCGGGCTGGGGCGAGCGAGAGCCGCGACTCAAAGCAGCGGCGCTGCGCTCGATGTCCGTGACCAGAAGTCGTGCCATCTCCCGGCTGAACCCGTGCCGGATGAGGATCCGCTGGACGGTCGTGTCCTGCCGGTTCGCGGGAAGCGGGTACGCGGGGACCTGCCAGCCCTGCATCCGGAGATGGTCGGAGAGGTCATAAAGGGTGAAAGGCGCTGATTCATCGGCGAGCTGGTAGCACACGGCGGGCAGTCCGCCTTGCCCGTCATAGAGCAGCCGGAACGGACCGATCTTCGGCAGCCGCTCGGCTATGAAAAGGGCGTGGCCGACACAGGCTTTGTGAATCTCGCGGTAGCCGGCGTGCCCGTGCCGCAGCAGCAGGTAGTACTGGGCGATGACCTGGCCGGCCGGGCGGGAGAAGTTCAGCGCGAAGGTGGGCAGGTCGCCGCCGAGATAGTCGACGCGGAAGACGAGGTCCTCGGGCAGGTCGGCGGTATCCCTCCAGACGACCCAGCCCACGCCCAGCGGCGCGAGGCCGTACTTGTGGCCAGAGGCGTTGATCGACGTGACCCTCGGAATCCGGAAGTCCCATTCGAGTCCTGGTTGCAAGAAGGGCGCGACGAAGCCTCCCGAGGCCGCGTCGACGTGGATGGGGATGTTCAGTCCCGTTCGCGCCTGTATGTCGTCAAGCGCCACGGCGAGCTCACGTACCGGCTCGTAGACCCCGGTGAAAGTCAGGCCCAGCGTCGTTATGACGCCAATCGTGTTCTCGTCGCAGTAGTCCGCGAGCTGCTCCGGCTGCAGGCCGAGCGCGCTGCCGGCCAGCGGTACCTGCCTGAGTTCCACATCGAAGTACCGGGCGAACTTGTGCCAGCAGACCTGCACCGGGCCGCAGACCAGGTTCGGCCGGTCGGCCGGCGCCCCCCGGGCCTGGCGGTCCGCACGCCAGCGCCACTTCAGGGCCAGCCCGCCCAGCATGCAGGCCTCGCTCGAACCCTCCGTCGAGCACCCCATGGCCCGGGTGGCGCGCGGCGCATTCCAGAGGGCGCCGAGCATATGGACGCAGCGGTTCTCGATCTCCGCGCTCTGCGGGTATTCATCCTTGTCGATCAGGTTCTTGTTCACCGACATGTCCATCAGGTAGCGGACATCGTCGTCGTCGTACGTCGTGCAGAACGTGGCGACGTTCTGCGCCGCGTTACCGTCCAGATACAGGTCGTCCCGGATGAGATTGCGAACCGTCTGAGGATCCGACTCCACCTGCGGCACCCGGTAGCGGGGCAGCTCGCGCTCCGCGAGCGGCTCGGCGTAGGCGTCCTCAAAGCGGCGGCTATCGGAGCCGACGTGGTAAATCGTTCCCATCGTGATCCTCCTCACGGCCCCGGGGGCCGGGTCGGCCGGTCGGCTCAGGTGGTCGCTGCCGTCGCGCTCTGCCCGCGGGCCCGCCGTGTCGCGTGGCGGATGCCCTGGCTGCGGATGTGCGCGGTCTCCTCGTCCGCGAGCTGGCGTCCGGCGCGCAGGAACCTCACTATGGCGGCCAGATCGCCGGTGGTGTAGCCGGCCAGCTCATCGCTCATCCTTTCGCGCAGGGGGGCGTACGAGAGCGCCAGCGCGGCACAGCCCTTGGGGTCGGCGGTAATGACGATGCGGCGCCGGTCGGCCGGGTCGGCGGAGCGGGTGATGTACCCGGCTTCCTGGAGGCGGTCAAGCACCTTGGTCGTGGCGCCGGTGGTCAAGCCGAGCCGGGCGGCCAGATCGCTGGGTAGCGAGGGCCCGGCGGCCAGCAGTCCGAGGCACTGGACATCGGCGAGCGGCATGCCCAGCTGCTGGGCGAGCGCGATGGACAGCCGCACCGCGGCCGCGGCGTGCCGGGCGGTCTCGGCGCTGACCTCGGCCAGCAGTTCGCGTCGGCTCGGCGGCCTGGTCAACGCTGACTCCTCCCGCTGCCGCGAATGCAGCTTCATGAAGAAGCTACTTCAACCTAAAGGTACAAGCCGCGGGTTGGCGGCGTGGCGCCTAGCCTGGGCTGTACCCTCGCGGCGGGCCGCGGTTAGGGTAACCGCTGTGAAGGGGACCGCCGTAGCCGTCGCGCCGGAGAGGATGCACGGGTTCCCGGCCGAGCTGACCAGTTTCGTGGGCCGGGCCGAAGTGGTGGACGAGATCGTCGGCCAGCTCGGCCAGTACCGCCTGGTGACGATCACCGGGCCCGGGGGAGCCGGGAAGACGCGGCTGGCCGGCGAGGTAGCCAAGCAGGTGGCCACCCGGTTCGCCGACGGAGTATGGCTGGCGGAACTGGCGGCGGTGCGGGATCCGGGCCAGGTGGCGGCCGCGGTGGCCTCGGCGCTGGGGATCCGTGAGCTGCCTCCGGTGGCGGCGGCCGACGCGCTGGCCCGCGCGCTGGCCCGGCGCCAGCTGCTGCTGGTGCTGGACAACTGCGAGCACGTGATGGGCGCGGCGGCAGAGCTGTGCGGTCGGCTGCTGCTGGGCGCCGACGACGTGCGGGTGCTGGCCACCAGCCGGGAGTCGCTGCGGATAGCCGGGGAAGTGCGGTACCGGCTCGGTCCGCTGACGCTGCCTGATCCCGCTGACCTGGCCGGCGCCGCGGACAGCGAAGCGGTCGCGCTGTTCGCGGACCGGGCCCGGCGGGCCGATCCGAGTTTCGCGCTCGATGAGGAAACCGCGGCCACCGTGGCGCGGCTAGTGGCGCGGCTGGACGGGATGCCACTGGCGATCGAGCTGGCGGCGGCGCGGGTGGAGGCACTGGGCGTGACCCAGTTGCTGGAGCGGATCGATGACCGGTTCGGGCTACTGGACGAGGGTGACCGGCTCGCTGAGGGACGTCATCGGTCGCTGGCCGCCGCGGTGCAGTGGAGCTACCAGCTGCTGGATGACTCCGACCGCCGCGTGTTCCGCGCGGTGTCGGCGTTCCCGGGGCCGTTCACCCTGGAGGGAGCCGAGGCGGTGGCCGGCGTCGGCGCCCGGCGGCCCGTGCTGCGCCTGGTGGACTGCTCGCTGCTGGCCCCGCCGCGGGTTGACGCGGATGGCCGGTCCCGGTACCTGATGCTGGAGACGCTGCGGGCCTACGGGGCCGGGCTGCTAGCCGAGGCGGGCGAGGAAGGCCAGGCCGCGGCCGCGCTGGCCGGATACGCGGTGAAGGTGGCCGAAGAGGCCGCCGCGGGGCTGCAGACGCGCGACGGGGAACTGGTCGGCATCCGGCACCTCGACGCCGAGAACGTCACCTTGCGCCACGCGCTGGCCTGGGCGATGGAGCACGATACCGGCACGGCGTTGCGGCTTGCGCTGGCCCAGGCGCCGTGGTGGCAGCTGCGGGGCCGCCTGACCAGTCAGGTGCCGCTGCTCGTCGCCGCGGCCGAGCACGCCGCGGCGGGCAGCGACGCCTGGTGCGCCGCGCGCATGTGCCTCGGCCAGGCCGCCAGCCAGTCCGCCGATCCGGCCGGGGCACTGGAGCATTTCACCGTGGTCCGTGACGCCCTCTCCGGCACCCGGAATCCCGCGTCGCTCACCGGGCCCGTACTGCTGGCGATCTGCCTGGGCGGCCGGTCATCAGCGCTGCTGTACCTGGGCCGGGTCGCTGAGGCGGCCGACGACGGCCGCCGGTCGCTGGCCTTGGCCCGATCGGTTGGCTACCCGGGCGCGGAGGCGATGGCCCTGGCCTGCCTCAGCGGGGCCGCCTGGTACGGCGGCGACCGGGACGGCGCCATCCAGCTTGCCCACCAGGCACAGCAGATCCCGGGCGAGATCCCCGGCGCGCTGTATCGCGCCCTCAGCCAGATCGTGACCGTGGTCCTGACCGAGGCCGGTGACCTGGCCGCCGCCGAGCGGGCCTGCACGGCCGGGCTGACCTGGTGCCGGGAAGTGGGCGACCTGGGCAACTTGAGTTATCAGCTGTGGAACATGGCAGTGCTGGATCTGCAAGCCGGGCGCACCGAGGACGCCACGGCGCACCTGCACGAGCAGCTCCAGATCGCCATGCAGACCGGGCTGCGGCTCGACCTGCTCGTCGGCCTCGACGGCTGCGGCTACCTGTGCGCATCGACCCAGCGCCCGGCCGAGGCGGTGACCGTGTGGGCGGCGATGTCCGCGCTCGCCGGCCCCTGGCCACTGCCGTACGGGCCCGGGAGTCCGGGCCGCCGGGACGATCTCATGCAGCAGGCCCGGCAGGTGCTCGGGCCGGACCGGACGCAGTCGGCCGAAGAGCGCGGTGCGGCGATGAGCCCGGCCACGGCGGCCGAGTACGCGCTCATGCTCGCCACCGCCGAACCGCAGCCGCCGGCCGCCGAGGCCGCGACAGCGCACCGAACGGCGGCGGACGGGGCGGACGGCCCGGCGCCCGGCCTGGACAAGCTCAGCCCCAGAGAACGCGAGCTCGTCACCCTGGTCGCGCAGGGGTGCACCGACGCGCAGATCGCGGCCCAGCTCTATATCAGCGTGCGCACGGTCAGCTCGCATCTCGACCGGATCCGGGACAAGACCGGATGCCGCCGCCGCACCGACCTGACCCGCCTCGCGCTCGGCGCCGGCCTGGTCTAACCCCTGCCTGGGTCCCCGTCGCCGGCCTGGTCTAACCCGGCCGGGTCCCGTCGTCGGCCTGCCCGGGCCCGGCTCGGCCGCTCCGCGGTGCGGGTGATTCCACCCCGGGCCAGGACCGACTGGGTGATTCCACCCCAGCGCTGGCCGCGCGGCAAGTGGGGTCGGCCGACCCCTGCCGCGGGCCCGGTAAGGCGGGCGAGCCTAGGGCCGAGGGCCGGAAAAGCCGGCCAGTTTCGGATAGATAGGACAAGGCAATGTCAGCAGTACTGACCCACCCGCAAACTCAGACCACGACGACAGAGCCGGCTGTGCCGGGCCAGGACGGACCGCTGCGCAGGGCGTGGCACGGGATCCGCGCGGCCGTTCGGGAGATGAACTACGGGGCCCGGCGGGCGGTCGAGGTGCAGGCGCCCTGGCTCGCAGACGGGCGATGACACAGTAGGGACCGTTATGACCGAGGAGACGTTCGCGGGCAAGCTCGCGGTGGTGACCGGCGGTGGCTCCGGCATGGGTCGCGAGCTTGTCCGGCAGTTGGCCGCGCAGGGCTGCTCGGTCGCGGCCTGCGACTGGAACGCGGAGTCCATCGCGCAGGCCGCAGCCGCGGCACGCCCGGCCGCCCGGCCCGGCGTGCTGGTCACCGGCCATGCCTGTGACGTCCGTGACGAGGCGCAGGTGCTGCGGTTCCGCGATGAGCTGCTCGCCGAGCACGCCAGCGATCACGTCGACCTGGTGTTCAGCAACGCCGGCATCGGCGGCGGCGGCAGCTTCGTCAACGACTCCCGCGAGGAATGGGAGCGCACGTTCGCGGTGGACTGGTGGGGGGTGTACTACTGCGCCCGTGCGTTCCTGCCGCTGCTCATCGCGAGCGGCGACGGTGTCCTGGTCAACACCAGCAGCGTGAACGGCCTCTGGGCGGCGCTCGGTCCGGGCATGCCCAACACGGCCTATGCCACCGCCAAGTTCGCGGTCAGGGGTTTCTCCGAGGCGCTGATCGAAGACCTGCGCACCAACGCGCCCGGTGTCCGGGTGGTCGTGGTGATGCCGGGCCACGTGGGGACGGACATCGTCGCGAACAGCCTGCGCGCCCGTGGCCTGCCGGAGCCGGAGCAGATGAGTGAGGCACAGCTGGAGGACTTGATCCCCGCAGACGCGCGAGCCGGGCTGACCCGCGCCGGCCTGCTGCCCGCCGGCGCGTCAGCCGAGCAGGTACGCCGATTTCTCGTCCGGGCGGCCACCGACTTCCGGGACAAGGCGCCGGTCACTGCGGCCGAGGCGGCGACCGTCATCCTCGACGGCGTGCGATCGGGGGCCTGGCGGATCCTCATCGGCGAGGACGCCCGGATGATCGACGCGGCGGTGCGCGCGAAGCCCGAAGCCGCCTACGACTACGCCGAGCTGTTCGGCGCGGCGGCACAAAAGCCAGCAGACGAAGCATCCGATGGGTAGATACGGCGGTGCGATCCGGCCCCGCTGGCCCGCGGTGGCCGGCGTGTGCCTGGTCGCGGCCGCGAGCCTGGCCGCCGGCGGTTGCGCAAGCAGCCACCATCCCGCCCAGGCGCTGGCTTGCCCGCCGGGGCCGGCGTCCCGCTGTCCAAGGCCGAGCAGCCGATGATCATCGCCTACAAGCTCGGCGGCACCGGCAAGCTTCCGGAGACCGTAGGCTCATAGCCCGCCGTCGGGGGGCCGGGCCGCCGCGCTGCGCGTCAGGTGCCGAGGAGGTCCCGGGCCGCCTGGACGACCTGGTCGGCCGAGATCCCGGCCGCCTCCATGAGTTCGGCCGGAGTCCCGGAGGTGGGCAGGCCGCGCACGGCCAGGTGGGCGATGTGGACCGGGTGGTCGGCGTCGTTGAGCGCTTCGAGCACCGCGCCGCCGAGGCCGCCCGCCGGGTAGTGATCCTCGACGACCACGAGCCGCCCGTCGGTCGCCTCCGCCGCCTCGACAAGCGTCTCGGTGTCGATCGGCTTGACCGAGTAGAGGTCGACGACCCGCGCGCGAATGCCGTCCCGGTCGAGCTCGTCCGCCGCGGCCAGGCAGTTGTGCAGCGTCACGCCCGCTCCGATCAGCGCCACCTCGTCATCCGCGCTGGACCTGACCACCTTGGCGCCCCCGATCGGGAAGGCCTCGTCCGGTCCGTAGAGAACCGGGTAGGAACCCCGGGTGGTGCGCATGTAGACGATGCCGTCGCGCTCGGCCATCTGCTGGGTCAGGCTGGCCGCGGCGGTCGCGTCGCTCGGGTACAGCACGGTGGAGCCGTGCACGGCGCGCATCATCGCGAGATCCTCGAGGGCCATCTGCGACGGTCCGTCCGCGCCGATCTCGACCCCCGCGTGCGAGCCGCACAGCCGGATGTTCGCCTCGGAGATGGCCGACATCCGGATGAAGTCATAGGCACGGGTGAAGAACGCGGCGAAGGTGACGGCGAACGGGACGTACCCGCGGACGGACATGCCGACGGCAGCCGCGATGAGCTGCTGCTCGGCGATGAACATCTCGAAGTAGCGCTCCGGATGGGCCTTGGCGAATTCCTCGGCGTGCGTGGAGTTGCCCACCTCGCCGTCCAGGGCGACGACGTCGCCGCGGGCGCCGACGGCGGCCAGTGCCTGGCCGAAGGCCAGCCGCGTGGCGACCTTGGCGCCCAGCTCGTACCGGGGCAGGTTCACCTCGCCGTCGGGTCGTTCCCGAGGGGTTCCGTCCTCCGGCCGCAGTCCGGTGACGGACAGGTGGCGCTCGCCGCCCAGCTCGATGATGGCCCGCTCGGCCATGTCCGCGGGCAGCGGCCTGCCGTGCCAGCCTTCGGCGTCTTCGACCTCGGAGAAGCCGCGGCCCTTGCGAGTGCGAGCCAAGATCACCGTGGGCCGGTCGGTGCCGGCCGCATCATCGAGCGCCTTGTCGATCTCGCCGAGGTCGTGCCCGTCGATCGGGATGGCCCGGCAGCCGAACGCCTCAACCCGCTTGGCGTACGCGTCCAGGTCCCAGCCGAGCTCGGTCGGGCCGCGCTGGCCGAGGCGGTTGACGTCGACGATCGCGGTCAGGTTGTCCAGCCGGTAGTAGGCCGCCTTGTCGAAGGCCTCCCACATCGACCCCTCGGCCATCTCGCTGTCACCGCACAGCACCCAGATCCGGTACGGCAGCTCATCGAGGTACCGGCCGGCCAGGGCGACGCCGACGCCGTCCGGCAGCCCCTGACCGAGCGACCCGGTCGCGACGTCGACCCAGGGCAGCGCCGGGGTGGGGTGGCCCTCCAGCGGCGAGCCGAATCGCCGGTACCCGTTCATCAGCTCGTCGTCCGAGACGACTCCCACCGCCTTGAACATCGAGTACAGCAGCGGGGAGGCGTGCCCCTTGGAGAAGATCAAATGGTCGTTGGCCGGGTTGTCTGGCTGCTGCCAGTCGTAGCGCAGATGCCGGGCCAGCAGCACCGCCATCAGGTCGGCGGCGGACATGCTTGAGGTCGGATGGCCGGATCCGGCGGCGGTGCTGCACCGGATTGAATCGACCCGAAGCTGCTGGGCAAGTTCGCGGATTTCGTCCAAGGTCTGCACGGTCATCGCCGTCTCCTGCCAGGTTCCACGTCAAGCGCTGGGCTAGCGCCGCCGCCGTGGGCCAGACTCTCACAGGCCCGCCGGACGGCGGTCACTACCCCTGGCTGTCCGCCTCATTCGCCTGCGACGCCGTACCGGACAGGGCGGGGTGCTCAGGCGTTCCTGCTGTCAACAGGACGGCAGGAGAGCGAACGACCCCCAGCTCCACGAGCTGCCGGGGGAACACCGCGTCGAGCACCCAGTCGGCGGCGATGCGCGTCCGGTTGACCGGCATGCTCAGCAGGTGGTATCCGCGGGTGACAGCCTTGGCGGGCAAGCCAGCCAGCCGCACCCCCAGCGGGTCCGCCGCCGCCTCGGTGCCGCCCAGATCCACGACGAAGCCGAGATCATGGTGCAGGTAGCGGCGGCGCCGGGTCCGGCGGCCGCCCAGGCCGTAGCCGGCGGCCACGTTGTCGGCGACGAGCTTGCCCTGGCGCTCGGCGTGCTGTGCCGTCATCGCGGTGATCGAACCTGGCCGGGTGAGATCGGGGACCGCAGCGGCGTCGCCGCAGCCGTGAATCTCGGGGTGGCCGGGCACGGTCAGGTACTCGTCCACGATGATCCGGCCCTGCCGCATCGGCAGCCCGAGCCGGGCCACCATCGGGTCGGGACGCACGCCGACGCACCAGATCAGTGATCTGGTCGCTACGACCTCGCCGTCGGACAGCCGCACCCCGTCGCCGGAGGCGTACTCGACGCTGGTGCCGGTGCGGATCTCCACTCCCCGCGCGGACAGCACCTTGGTGGCGCTGGCCGACAGCCGGGAGTCAAGCTCCGGCATGATGCGCGGCGCCAGGTCGATCAGCATCCAGCGCAGCCGCTGGCCGGCCAGGCCGGCCCGGCGGCGCGCCGCGATCTGGGTGAGCAGCTGCCCGCTGGCGGCCACCTCGGTGCCGGTGTACCCGGCCCCGACCACCATGAAGGTGCAGCGCGCATCCCGTTCGGCCTGGTCGTTGACCAGGTCGGCCAGCGCGATCTGGCGCAGCATGTGGTCACGCAGGTAGAGCGCCTCGGCCAGGCTCCGGAATCCGTGCGCGTAATCGGCCACGCCGGGAATGGGCAGCAATTTGTTGACGCTGCCGAGCGCGACCACGAGCTGGTCGTAGCCGATCGCCCGGCGGTTACCCTCCGGATCGGTCACGGTCAGCTGCCTGCCCGCGATGTCGATGTCGGTGACCGCGCCCAGCACGGGGCGGACCCCGCGGCAGCTGGTCAGCGGCACCGCCAGCGTGCGCGGGTCGAGGATCCCGGCCGCCACCTCCGGCAGCAGCGGCAGGTAGAGGAAATAGTTGGTCGGGTTGACCAGGACGACGTCGAGCTTCCCCCTGGCCAGCCGGGCCAGCCTGCGGGCGGCGTGAAAGCCGGCGAACCCTGCGCCCGCGATGACCACCCGCGGGCGACGACCGGTCGCTGCGTGCGCGCTCATGACCCACCCATTGCCGGAAACAGCCGATGCAAACAGGGCGGGAGCCGCCGGCTGCGGCTCGATGGATTAGGCGCGGGCGAAGCCGCCGGCCGCGGCTCGATGGATTAGGCGCGGGCGGGGGCCCGGTGCGCAGTGCGGTAGAGGTCGATCAGCTCGTCGGTGGTGGTGGCATCGGCAGCGGCCTTGTCGTCGCGCCACCGCCCGGTGAACCGCGGGAACCGCATCGCCAGTCCGGCATCCTCCTTGATCTGACCCCAGGCGGCGGTGTAGTTCGGCGAGAGGGTGAGCTCGGCGCCGAGCACTTCCAGCACGACCCCGGGCTCGAACCACACGTCCGGTTGCTGGCGCGCGTCGACCCGGGCGGGACGGGCCGGGCGGGCCAGCGGCGCCAGCCGGGCGGGCAGCGCGGCCAGCTCGGCGTCGGAGAACCCGGTGCCGCACTTGGTCACCGTCGGGAACGCGTCGGCGGCGGGGTCGTAGGCGGCAAGCAGCAGCGCGCCGTACACGCCGGCCCGGCGACCGCGCCCGGCGAACGCGCCGACGATGACCAGGTCGATGGTGTCGGACAGCTCCGTGCGGTAGTCCCGCTTGAGTTTGATCCACTGCCAGCCGCGCGCGCCGGCCCGGTAGCTAGCGTCCGGGCTCACCGACTTGCACACCAGCCCTTCGCAGCCGTCGGTGACCGCCTGCTCGAACGCCGCGTCCAGGGCGGCCGGGGTGCTCACCCGGGTGGCGGTGGTGAGCCGCAGCTGGGGCGACACGGTGATCGCCTCGGCCAGCGCGGCGCGTCGCTGCGGGTAGGACAGCATCGTGAGGTCCTGACCGTCGGCATACAGCAGCTCGAAGCAGAACAGCCCCACCGGCACGTCGCGCACGGCCTCGGAGATGCCGTGCTTGCGCCGCCGGAGCATGACCTCGCCGAACGGGTGCAGCTCCCCGGCGGCTGGGTCGAACGCGACAACTTCCCCCTCGACGATCGCCTCGCGGGGGCCCAGCCCCGCCGCCAGGAGCTCGACCACGTCGGGGAACTGGACGGCGACCCGTTCCAGCCGCCGGGTGAACAGCTCGATGGTCCCGTCGGCGGTCCGGTGCGCCTGTACCCGGACGCCGTCGTACTTGTACTCGGCCGCGCACTGCCCGCCCAGCTTGGCCAGGATCTCCGCGGGGTCGGACAGCCGCTGGGCGAGCATGGCCCGCACCGGGCTGCCCGGGCGCACCTGGATCTGCTCGACCGCCGGCACCCCGCCGCCTACCAGCGTGGCCGCGACCAGGCCGAGGTCGCAGCAGATGTTGTAAGCGCGTTCCAGTGCCGGGCGGGCGGCCCGCCCGCCCGCGTACACCTGCGCGAGCGCGTCCAGGATGGTGGGCGTGCCGATGCCCAGCCGCAGGTTCCCGGTGACCAGGCGCAGCAGGTAGCGGGCCTCCAACGGGGTGGCCTGGCCGAGCAGGCCGGCCAGCAGGTCCAGCTTGCGACCCTGCGAGCCCGGCCCTTCGGCCTCGGCGATCTCGTGCAGCGCGGCGACCACGGCCGCGACCTCCAGGCTGGGCGGCCTGCCCGCGGCGGTCACGGTCAGCAGTTGCTCGGCGGCCTGCCCGAGGTCGCCGGTCTCCCGCACGCTGGCGGCAACTTGCTCGGGGCGGGTGCCGGTGGTGGCGGCGACCGCGCGGACGGCGAGCTTCTCGGCCAGGCCGAGATCCACCCCGGCGAACTCCGGCGCGATCAGGCCCTGGCAGAGGTAGCACACCGTGGGCAGCAACTCGGCCGGGGTGGCGGCGAGCAGCGCGGCCAGCCGGTCGATGAGCGCCAGCCGGCCGCTGGCCTGCTCCAGGTCGCGGTAGGCCTCGGCGACGGTCTGGTACTGCACAACACTCCCTCCGCTTCACTCGATCATGACACGTGCGGAGGCGAGTCACGGACCAGCGTGAACGCGGGGCCGGGGCGAGACACGGCCTAATGGGGCAGGAAGTCGACCAGCAGCGCGTTCACCTGGTCCGGGGCGTCGAGCTGCATCACGGGCACGAGGTCAGGCCGCCCGGTCTGCGGAGTCGGCTGCGGCGCCGACCAGGCTGGCCAGCTCTTCCCGGCTGGGGCCGGGCGGAACGGGCGGCCGCCAGCCGCAGGCGAAGATCTCCCGCGCCCGGGCCTGGGCGGCGTCGAGGCAGCCGGGCGGGGCGAGCATGGCCTGGAACGGCCCGACGACCTTCATCAGCCCGGGGTCGGCGGCGGCCGCGGCGATGATCAGGTCGGACGGGAGGGGCCGGGCGAGGTCGACGTCCTGGCCCCACCAGCGCCGGATCAGGTCGGTGTCCCACCGGACGTGGTCGTCGAACCAGGGCTTGATGTGGCGGGTGCACCAGTGATCGAAGGCCAGCGAGCAGGACGTGAAATCCTGCCCGTGCTCCTCCAGCAGGCGGATCAGCTGTTGCACCTGCTGCAGCGAGGTGGTTACGCCCCGGCCGGCGGCCGGGTTCGTGGTGCACACGCTGTCCCCGGCGTAGATCAGCCCGTCCAGCGCCACCTGTCCGGCGTCGTCGAGTTGCCCCTGGTAGCTGTTGTACAGCCGCCCGCCCGGCAGGACCGGGGTGATCGGCCGAGCCTGTCCTGGACCGACCCATCCCGCCAGCGCCGGGATCGCCCGGACGGCGGCCTCGAACGCGGCCGCGGTCCGCAGCGCCGCGAGCCCGCGGTCCGCGCTGGCCCGCGCTATCAGCGCGGATGCGGTCCGGTTGTCGTGCAGGAATGCGGCGGCCAGGTAGCCGGGGTAAACCAGCATTACCCCGAACGGCGCGTTGACCGGACCATCGGCGGCACCGGGCCGCAGCCGATACTGGCGCGACAGGTAGGAAATCCCGCAGTCGCCGCCTTCGGCCGGAGCCCGCAGCGCCCGGGTGAGCCGGCCGGCCCGGCCGCTCGCGTCGATGACCAGGTCGGCATCGACCCGATGGCCGTCCGCCCTGACCCCGGTCGCGCGTCCTCGCGCCCGGCACACCTCATCGACGTGAGCGGTGCGCAGCGTCACCCGCGGCTCGGCTTCGGCGGCCGATCGCAGCACCCGCTCGAACGTCTGGCGGCGGCAGTGCAGCCCGCCCGGCAGGCCGGGCTGGCCGGGCACCATGGCCGGCTTCGCCCCGGCGGCCAGCAGGCCGGTCCAGACCTCGGGCATCTCGGCGAGCAGAGCATCCGCGACCTGCTGGCGAAAGTGGTGCGGGTGATGGAACTGCATCACGCCCTTGCGGTCCCACCACTGATCGCCGCCTGGCCCGGGATCGCGGTCGATGATCGCGACTTCGTACCCGCGCCGCGCCAGTGCGATCGCGGTGTACAGCCCGGTTGGCCCCGCTCCGACGATGACTGTCCGCATGCTGGTTCCCCCGTCATCCCGTCCCTCCGCTTATCCGGGAAAGAGGGAGCTGCGGGCCGCCTGATACACCCGGGGCCGATCACCACCGTGGCCAAGGCGTGGCACGACGGTGACCGGGATACAGTCCGCGAACAGGATGAGGAGTCGTGCCCAGCGAGCGTAATGCTCAGCTTGCGGCGCCGGCGAGCGCGTTCTCGGCCCAGGCCCGCAGGGCGGGCGGCGGGAGAGCGCCTATCTGACGGGCGACCACCCGTCCGTCGCGCAACATCAGCAGGGTCGGGATGGCCTGAGCTTCGAACCGCTGCGAGATCTGCGGCGAGGTGTCGACGTTCACTTTGACCAGCTTCACCTGGCCCGCCAGGTCACGGGCGAGTTGCTCGAGCGCCGGGCTGACCATCCGGCAGGGACCGCACCAGGGGGCCCAGAGATCCACGATGACGGGGACCTTGGCGGACTCGGCCACGTCACCGAAGGTGGCATCGTCGGCGTCGGCGATCCACGGCAGCGGCTGATGGCACTTGCCGCAGCGCGGCGTTCCGTCCGCCGCCGCCGGCACCCGGTTCTTCTGGCCGCAGTTCGGACACGCGACCGGCTCGCTCGCCATGGCCTCATTATCCGCGCCACGGGGGCAGACGCCAGGGCCTGGGGTAGTTACCTCTCACCGGGAGCGTAAACCTCAAGGTCGGTGGCTTTCACCGAGAGCCACACCTGGCGGCCGGGGTCGAGCGACAGCTCGGCCACCGCGGCGGGCGTGACGTCCACCAGGGCGGGCGGTTGTCCGTCGAGGTCGAGCCGGACCCGGTCGGCCAGCAGCGTGAGCCCGGTGATTTTCGCGGGCCAGGTGTTGCGGGCGCTGCTGAGCTGGGGTTGCTGGCTGCTGACCACCACCGCCGAGGGGCGCACCGCGACGAGCACATCACCGTGCTGACCGTGGTCGGGCACGACGAAGGCGCCACCTCCGGTCAGCTTCACCTCGGAGCCGTCGGCGTGACCGGCGTACAGGTTCAATCCGACGAGCTTGGCCACATAGTCGGTCCGGGGCTGGCGGGCTACCTGCGCGGGGCTGCCCTCTTGGACGATGCGCCCGTTTTCGAGGACGACGAGGCTGTCGGCCAGCACCAGCGCTTCGAGCGGGTCGTGGGTGACGATCAGGCACGGCCCGGTGAAGTCGGCGAGGTGCCGCTTCAACTCGGCCTGCACGTCAAGGCGGGTGCCGGCGTCCAGCGCGGATAGCGGTTCGTCCAGCAGCAGCAGGGCGGGCTGACCGGCCAGCGCGCGGGCCAGCGCCACGCGCTGCGCCTGCCCGCCGGACAGCTGACCGGGCTTGCGGTCGGCGAGGCCGGCCAGTCCGAGCCGGTCGAGCCAGTGGCTGGCCGCTGACCTGGCCGCCCGCCTGCCCAGGCCCCGGGCCCGCGGTGAGAACGCCACGTTGTCGGCCACCGACAGATGCGGGAAAAGCCGGTAGTTCTGGAACACGAAGCCGACCGGCCGCCCCGAAGCCTCGACGAACGTACCGGCATCCGCGTCGTCCATCACCTGCCCCGCGAGCATGATGCGCCCGGCGGAGACGGGAGTCAGGCCGGCCACCGCGCTGAGCAGCGTGGATTTCCCGGCCCCGTTCGGCCCCAGCAAGCCGAGGACCTGACCTGCTGCCGCCGCGAGGCTGACGGCGAGGGTGAAGCTACCCCGCCTGACCTCGGCATCGACGACCAGGCCGTCGCTGCCCCCGTGCGTCATGTGACCGAGCCGCCCCGCAGCCAGTGGTCGCGCAGGGAGACCAGCACCACCACGGAGACCACCAGCAGCACCAGGCTGAGAGCGATCGCCGCATTCGGGTCGTTCTCGAGCGCGTAGTACACGGCGATGGGCATCGTCTCAGTCTGGCCGGGGAAGCTGCCGGCGAAGGTGATCGTCGCCCCGAACTCGCCCAGCGCCCGCGCCCAGCACAGCACCGCGCCCGCACCCAGGGAGGGGGCGATCATGGGCATCGTGACTCGCAGGAACACCGTCATCCGCTTCGCACCCAGCGTGGCCGCCGCCTCCTCGAAGCCCTGGTCCGCGGACCGCAGCGCTCCCTCGACGGTGATGATCAGGAAAGGCATCGCCACAAAGGTCTCGGCCATCACCACGGCAATCGGCGTAAACGGGATGGTTATCCCGAACCAGGAGTCCAGGTAGCGGCCGATGAACCCGGTCCGGCCGAAGGCCAGCAGCAGGGCGACCCCGCCTACCACCGGCGGGAGCACCAGCGGCAGGGTCACCAGCGCCCGCAGCAGCCGCTGCCCCGGGAATCTGGTCCGGGCCAGCACCCATGCCAGCGGCACCCCGATGACCAGGGAAATCGCCGTGGTCAGTGACGCGGTCCAGAGCGAGAGAATCAGGGCCTGGGTGGCATCGGATCCGCTCAGGGCCGCACCGATGTGACCCCAGGGCGCGCGGATGATGAGCCCGACCAAGGGCAATACCAGGAAGGCGACCGCGATCAGGGCCGGCACGAGCAGAGGCGCGGGCACCGATCGCGAAGCACCGCCCCGCGCGGCCCGTCTGGCTCGTTCCCGGGCTGTCAGGCGCGACGGGGCAGGGAGGGTCACCGTGGCAGCTCCGGAAGGCTAGATCAGGGCTTTTCGAACCCCGCGGACGCGAGTACCTGCTGGCCCGTGGGCGACAGCACGTAGGAGACGAAAGCCTGGGCGATGGACTTGTGCTTGCTGCTGTTGATGGTAGCGATCGGGTAGAGCGTCGAGGCGTTGTCGCTGGCCGGGATCGTTATGCCCTTGACCTTGCTGCCGGCCGCCATCACGTCGGTCACGTATACCATGCCCGCGTCCACGTTGCCGGTCTCGACTTGGGTCAGCACCGACTTCACGTCCGGCTGGAGCGTGACCGGCTTGACCTTGATCCCGACGTTCTTGAATATCTCTGAGGCCACCACCCCGCATGGCACCTGCGGCTGGCACAGCGCGACCTTGACCGATTTCTTGGCCAGATCGTTGACCGACTTCACCTTCCCCGGGTTATTCGGAGGTGCGGCAACCTCCATGATGTTCTTCGCGAAATTCTGCGGATTGGAGGCATCCCCGGCGCTGACCACCTGCTGCATGTTCGCCGGAGCCGCCGAGGCGAACACGTCCGCCGGCGCGCCACTGGTGATCTCGGTAGCCAGGCCCGAGCTCGGCCCGAAGCTGAACTTCACCGTATCGCCCTTGTGGGCCGCCTCGAATTGCTTGCCTAGCTGGGTGAAGCTGCCCGTCAGCGACGCTGCCGCGAACACGGTGATCGCCCCTGTCGAGGACGAACTGCCCGAGCTTGACGAACTTGACGGGCTTGAACCGCCGCTGCTGCAGCCAGCAACGGTAACTGCTGCCAGCGCGGCGATTACGAAAGCAAATCGGCGCATTTCAACTCCTCAGCTAACCCGGGCGGGCCGCGATCAGCCGGCCTCGGGGATCTCGACGGAGACGTTGGTGGCCTTGACCGTGGCCACCGCGAGCATTCCGGGCTCCAGGCCGAGTTCATCCGCGGCCTCGCGGCTGAGCAGCGACACGAACCGGTGCGGTCCCGCCTGGATCTCGACCTGGGCCATCACGGCGTCGCGGACCACCCGGCTGACCAGGCCGCTGAACCTGTTCCGTGCCGAGTGCGCCACGACCACCCTGCTCTCGCCGTGGTCGGCCGACTCGGCCAGTTGCTGCGCGAACCGGGCCAGCGCGGCCCCGTCGACGGCGAGCCGTCCGGAGGAAT
>Ga0207700_10000565_pt1 | contig 21756 bp, 21 predicted proteins | sample LARL82metaG_FD_184348 | JGI IMG/M metagenome (GOLD analysis project Ga0207700, IMG submission 184348) | Corn, switchgrass and miscanthus rhizosphere microbial communities from Kellogg Biological Station, Michigan, USA - LAR L8-2 metaG... | ecosystem: Host-associated > Plants > Roots >...
GAGGAAGTAGCTTCCATCGCGCCCCGGAGGAGGAGTTATGTGTCCTGCATGCATGGCCAGTGCAGCGTTGATGGCGGGCAGCGTGATGTCAACCGGTGGGGTGGCCGCGCTCGCCTTGAAATTGGTTCGCGGGAAGAAGAAGGGTGAAGCGAAAGACGATTCGACAAATATCACGGAGAGGGGAAATGACGATGGCAACCATGGACGCAGCGACAAAGACCAATAAGTCGGAACGCCAAGTAGTGGCGCAATCGGAGTGGATTACAGCGCGCAAGGAATTGTTGCGTAAAGAGAAAGAGTTGACGCACCTGCGCGATGAGATCAGCCGAGAGCGGCGCGCCCTGCCTTGGGAAAAAGTGGAAAAGAATTACGTATTTGATGGACCACGCGGCAAGGAGAGCCTAGCCGACTTGTTCGGAGGGCGGAGCCAGTTGATTGTTTATCACTTCATGTTTGGTCCGGGATGGAAAGAAGGTTGCCCAAGTTGCTCGTTCTTGGCGGATGGCTTCGACGGCGCGGCGGTGCATCTGGCGCATCGCGACGTGACGTTCCTGGCGATTTCGAGGGCGACCTTGCCTGAGATCGAAGCGTTCAAGAAGAGGATGGGATGGCAGTTCAAGTGGGTGTCGTCGTTCGGAAATGATTTCAACCGCGACTTTCACGTGTCATTCACGAAGGAAGAGCAGGCGAAGGGAAAGGTGTACTACAACTACGACATGATGGAGTTTCCGTCGGAGGAAGCGCCCGGCGCGAGCGTGTTCTATAAGAACGAAGCGGGAGAGATCTTCCACACGTATTCCAGCTTTGGACGCGGGCTCGACCCGATGATCACGACCTACAACTGGCTCGACCTGACGCCCAAGGGACGGGATGAAGATGAGCTGGCTTTTACCATGGCGTGGGTTCGGCACCATGACAAGTACGAGGACGGCCAGGTGGTCGACCCGAATGCTACCTATCAGGCGCCAGCGAAAGTCGAGGACTCATGCTGCTCGGAAAAGAAGAGCGCATGAAGGTTGATTGACCCGACACGCTAATTATTCATTCAAGCAGGAGATAAGAATTATGCAGACGCTGGAACCGGTGCTAAAAGAATTTCGCGAGGAATGTGCCATCACCCAGAGAGTGCTGGACCGATTGCCCGCGGACAAACTCACATGGAAGCCGCATCGCAAGTCGATGTCGCTGGGGGCGCTCGCGCTTCATATCGCGAGCGTTCCGGGAGCGCTGGCGAGGATTTCACAACTCGACGAGTTTGACGCGGCGCAGGCAAATTTCAATCCGCCTGAACCGAAGAATCTCGAGGAGATTAAAACTGCATTTCAAGAAAGTATCCAGGCGGGCGAGGATTGCCTGGGGGGAATGACTGAGCAGAAAGCAAGAGGGAACTGGCGGCTGATGGTGAATGGGAAAGAGGCGTTCAGCCGGCCGCGGTCGGAGGTGATTCGGTCGATCATGCTGAATCACTGGTACCACCATCGCGGGCAGTTGTCGGTGTATTTGCGATTGCTGGACGTGCCTCTGCCCGTGATTTATGGGCGCAGTGCGGACGAGAACCCGTTTGCGTGAACGCGGTCTGCAGGATAAGTTCGGAAGGGCATGGCTTTGAAAGCCGTGCCTTCCAATCCGCCTAAGGCAAAGTTTTCCTTAACGTGAAGGCCTTTAGTTTGCCGCGGGCCATTCCAGCCAGAGCAATCAAGCCGGCTCCCATCAGGCTCAGCGAGCCCGGTTCCGGAACCACGCCTCTCGTGACACCGCCCGAACTGATGTTCGTGTCACCGCTCGAAATGTTGGTGGTGCCGTTGAAGAAGCCTTTGCCGGTGTTGATGGTCAACTGAACGGTCACACCCGAGGTGGCCGTGCCGGTGTCGCCCGTTCCTGACAGAGTGCCGGACAGGATGTAGTTGTGAGTTCCGTTCGCCAGAGTTATCAGCGTCCAAGTCACAGGCCCATCGAATGTTCCCGTGAACAACGCTCCGTTCGGAATTCCGTTGCTACCGTTGCCGCTGATGGTGAACGTCCCGCCAGCTGCGAACATGCCTCCCATTTGCAACGAGCCGCTCGTGAGCCCGCCGGTTGTGAAGCTGACACTGCCCAAGTCGTTTCCTGTGATCAGTCCCCCGATAAGCCCGTTAACAGCCACCAAAGTCGAGCCCGACAGCGTTAGTCCGCTGCTCGAACCCGCCAAAGTGCCGCCACTGTTGGTGTAGTCGATGCTGCTGTCGGCGAAAACTGCCACCGGCAGGGCTAATGCTAAGACACTGAGCAGGAGGATTTTCTTCATGGTACGGCTCTCCTAAGAGTTACTTCGCCAGGGTCTTGACAGCTCAACACACCCTGAGTGGGGAATTACAACATCGCGGTGAACGGTTTGGAACTGTCACAACTAATAGTCAGAAGAAGGAAAAGTCCGTAGTAGACGAGCATTCATGATAATTAATCCGAAGTAAAATTGTTTTCCTTGGGCTCACTTGTGAGGGCCCTGTCTAATCAGTGGTACCCGCATCACTTTTCCGTCGAAGCAGGTTTCGACTGGTAGATTTGACAGTGGTCGATACTCAGCGGATAGAGCACTCTCACTTGAAGACGTGGGGTTCGATAGACCACCTGTTCGCGATCTGGCAAAAGAGCATTAAATGCGCTTTTGGCAGCCTCTACCGCGCGACTCAGGCGGGACGGGCCCGACCTCCGGGTCATCTGGGAAGTGGCTGGGATGTGGATGCGCGCGGTCAGTTACGTTTTTGTTCTTTGGCTCAGTGTTGCTGGGCTGGGGGAGGTGGCGGACGGCGCCATCATGGCCCGGGCCTCTGGCCAACACCTGATCGCTGTCTCAGCTCTCGCGTCCTCCACATCCGTGGATCCCAACAAGGCTCCCTCGGAATTCAATCACCACCTTGCGGGATGGGCGCTGATTGGAGTGGGAGCGCTCGTCCTAGCCTCTTTTCTTTCTCCGAATCTCAGAGCCCTGCGTTACGTCTGGCCTTCCTTGTTTATGCTTGCGGGATTGTTCCTGGCGCTTTGGAGCGACAGCGAAATTTGGCCGCGCGGCAACCTGAGTTGGGCTTGGCTTGTGCACCACGACTGGGAAGCGGGACAGCACAAGATCTACGCCATGCTACTCATTGCGATCGCAGTGGTCGAGTATTTACGGGCACGCGGCTCCCTCAATCGCTTCTGGGGTACCTGGACATTCTGCATTCTCGCCATTGTCGGCGCGGCACTCCTCCTAGTCCATGATCACACCGGCGGCTCGGGTGCCAATTCCCCTGAAGCCCGTGCTTACCTGGTCGACCCTGGCTTGGATCCCGATGGAAAATTGCCAGCTCCACGCGCGTCGGATCTCATGCCGGGCATGGACCGCGCCATGAAGGATATGGATCACAGCAGCATGGCTATGGATCACTCGGGCATGGATCACTCGGGCATGGATCACTCCGACATGGGTCACGCCGCGATGCGGACCGGGGAAGATCCGACTCCCACCAATACTCCCTCGTCCAGCCATCATCACCACATGACTCCCTCCATGATGATGGTCGAGCGCGAACACTTCTGGTTCATGATCATTGGCTTGGGCGTTGGGCTGTTCAAGCTTATTTCTGATGGGAAATTTTGGCGCGGACGCTTCGTCCCGTACGCCTGGCCGAGTGGCATGGTACTGCTTGGTGTAATGCTGGTCTTCTATCGGGAATAGCATCCACCGCGCGCGGCTGTTGTGCTCCATCGAATCGGCGGCCTCAAAAAATCGCAATGCGGGTGGAGCATTTCTAAGCACGAAAGAACAAGCCCATGTCCTCATCACGCCGGTGCGCCCTTTACATCTCATTGGCAGTCGTCGTCTTGATCGTAAGCATGACTGGTTGCAGCTCTAAACCTCCGGCGACACCGAAGCCAGAAGTTCCACCGACGAACCCTGTACAGACTACGGACGAATCGCTGCAGTCTGCGGAGAGCGCGGCTCCCGGTTATGCGCTCCATTTGCCACCTAGTCTTGGTCACTGGACAGGAGACTGGGACGAAATCCAGAAGCACAGCACTCTGCGCTTGCTGGTGCTCTACAACAAGACGGGATTTTTTTACGACAAGGGCCGTCCCCGGGGCATGGTTCCCGATATCGCAGAGGAGATGGAACGCTATCTGAACAAGAAGCTCAAGACCGGGGCGAAGAAATTCAAAGTCGCGTTCATTCCGGTGTCCCCTGCGCAGCTGGAAAAGTATTTAAACGAGGGCTATGGAGATGTGATCGCCTCCGTCGTTATCGTCACCCCCGAACGCGAGAAACTCGTGGACTTCTCGACGCCGATCATATCCGGTGGGAAGGTGAAACTGGTGGTCGTGACTGGGAAGGCCGGTCCGAAAATAGCCAGCCTCGATGACTTGAGCGGCAAGGAAATCTACGTCAATCCGGTCACCCTTTCTTACAAACTCCTGAAAGAACGCAGCCAACAGTTGAAGGCAGCGGGCACGGCCGAGATCCTCGTCAAGGAGTCCGATCCGAATCTCACCGACGAGGACTTACTGGAAATGACGAATGCCGGAGTCGTTCCGGCGACGGCTGTGTTCGATTACCGCGCGGAACTATGGTCGGCGGTTCTGCCCGACATTGTCGTTCACCGCGACATCGCACTGACGAACGATGCGAACCTGGCATGGGCGATGCGCAAGAACAGTCCCAAGCTGAAAGCAGTCCTGGACGATTTCCTGAAGGATCATCGCGAGGGAACTCTCTTCGGCAGAATGATGCTTAAGAAGTATTCGGAGAACAAGAAGTTCATCAAGAACGCCACTTCCCAAGCGGAAATTAAGAAATTCCAGTCCTATGTAGAGTACTTTCAGAAATATGCCGCAGAATATAATTTCGACTACCTGATGCTCGCGGCTCAGGGATACCAGGAATCCATGCTTCAGCAGGAGCGCGTCAGCCCCCGTGGCGCGGTGGGTATCATGCAAGTCCTTCCGAAATATGCGGCGGCCAAGCCTATCAACATTCCGAATGTCCGAACGGCGGAGCCGAACATTCACGCGGGCACGAAGATGTTGGCGCAGATCACCAAGACGTATTTCAACGATCCCGCCATCACTCCCATGGATAAAACTCTCCTTACGTTCGCGGCCTACAACGCCGGCCCGAATCGGATCGTCCGCTTGCGCAAAGAGACACAGTCACAAGGACTGGACCCCAACAAATGGTTCGGCAATGTGGAGATGATGGTTGCCAAAGACATCGGTCAGGAAACGGTGCAGTACGTCAGCAATATCTATAAGTATTACGTTGCGTACAAGATGGCAGTCGAACAGAAACAAGTACGGGAAGCAGCCAAGAAGACGGTCGCAGGACAGTAAGCAGCGCCAATCTCCGTGACTGCTTCAGCCGGGACCCAGCGGTGTCCGACGCATCGGCTGCAAAATCCTGCATCTTGACCTTACCTAAATGCCGTGGGATTCTCTTTGAGTCTGGCGAGTTCGGTGTCGGTCTGTCCGTGTCGCCAGATCGCCGCGTTATCCTCTGATCTCCCAACTCGCAACCGCCACTTCGTAATTTGTTCCCCTGGAGGTTCGATGCAGAGCCATAAATTGCTCTTGGTGGTTGCGGCTATCGCTACGCTCGTCTTTGGCGCACTGCCGGCTGCATCACAAAACCTGACCACAATCGAGTTGCTCCCGTCTCTTACGACTTATGTGAATCTTATTCCTGGCCCATCCGGCAGTTTTTAGGTGGAGGCCTCGCGAGGTGCAGCGAGGGTTGCGGCAACGTTTTTCAACTTACGCCTTCGAGTGGAGGCGGATGGACGCAAACGATTCTCCATACGTTTACCGGAGCGGATGGAGTGTGGCCGCAAACTGGTTTGTTGCTCGACCACGCAGGAAACCTCTATGGGACGACCTTTTACGGAGGCTCATCCTCTGAAGGCTGTTTGGGGAACGGGTGCGGCGTCGTGTTTAGACTGTCACGGGACTTAAACGGTACATGGACGGAGACCATTCTCTACAGTTTCACCGGAGGGGCAGACGGACAATCTCCGACAGGCCTGGTATTTGGGCCCTCTGGTTCTTTGATAGGAACAACCATCTACGGCGGAAGCTCCTCATGCGTGAGCCCGGGGTGCGGCGTTCTCTTCGAACTGTCACGAGGCTCGAATGGAAAATGGCAGGAAAAAGTTTTGTATGACTTCAAGGGCGGTGCCAGCGGACAGAATCCGAAGGGCATTGTGGCGAATTCGTCCGGCGATATCTACGGAGCGGCTGGCGGTGGAGTCATCGAAAACGCCTGCGGTGGAATCTATTGCGGCACTGTATTCGAGATCACGGGGAGCGGGTCTGGCCGCAAGGCATCTCTGATTCATACCTTCCACGGAGCGGATGGAGCGAACGTAAACGGTTCGCTGATCCTGGACAGTGCTGGAAACATTTTCGGGACAACCCAATGGGGAGGGAAGCCTTGCGCTTCGCCCGGATGCGGAGTCGTTTTTGAGCTCGCTTCGGCCAAGGGCACGTGGAAAGAAGCCGTGCTTTATTCGTTTGCGAACGGAACCGATGGTGAGTATCCGTCGGACGGACTTGCTTTCGATGCGGAAGGCAACTTGTACGGCGGCACTTCCTATGGCGGCAGTATAGAAAACTGCAATCCGTTCCTCGACGGGGCATGCGGACAGGTCTTTGAATTGTCTTCCGTTTCTGGCCGATGGCGCATCAACAAGGAATATGCAACGCCAAACTTCTATACGCCCGTCGGAAATCTGCTCTTCGATAGTTCGGGCAATCTGTTTGGTGCATCGTGCGACAAGGTTTATTTCAACGGAGGAAACATCTTCGAAGTTGTGAAATAGTTCGATACACCATGATTACGACAATTACGGCTGACATGGTGTTGGGCACGGACGTGCGCTAGCGTTTGTAGATCGTGGTGTCGGGGTGATAGTTGCGCCAGTCGAACCAGTAATCCTTCAGGGCGGGTACGCGATCGAGGCACTTGCCCTGCGCGGGGCCGGAGATCGCGCAGCCCTGGAAGTTCCACTCACTAGCCGTTGTAGTGTCGAGCAGGATCCAGGGCTTGGGCGTGGGGGCCGGCGTGGCTTTCGTGGCGGTTGATGTGTCGGTTTTAGTGTCCGACGAAACTACAGCTTTGGTATCGGCAGGCGGAGACGGCTTGTTTGCTGCGGATTGCCCGAGCTTGGTCTCGGTCTTTGTCTCTGGTTTGGCTTCGCTCTCGGTCTCGCCTTTCAGGAAGAATTCGGAATCTTTTCCGTCGATGCGGCTGACGAAGACGCGGAAGCTCTTTCCGTCGGGGCCAACCGCGACCAGCAGCGGCGTGCCGTGCACGTGATCGACGACGGGAGATTGCTTCACCAGCGTTTCCCAGGGATAAGCGCGGCTAGCATCGTCAATCTTCAGGCCTACGACCACGTCCCGAGATTTCAACTCAGTCCCCGGAAAGCTGATCACCACGGGGAGCTTGGCGACTTCTGGCTCCCAGTTGCTGTCGTACTCCTTCACGTACTTCGGGACCTCGGCGAGAACTTTGCCGTCAGCGAATTCCGACTTCCACTCGCCGAAAGTCAATTCGTCGCTTAAGACCAAGTCGAGGGATGCACCCTTCAGCGGGCCATAAATGGCTTTGCCGGTGATCTGCTGCCACCAGGTGCCGGTCTCTTTATCGCGCATGAGGAAGTTCTGGTTGTTGATGCCTGCCAGATAGAAATGCAGCACCCTGCCGTTTACCGTTCGCGTCCACACCAGACCGGTGTGACAGAGCGTTCAATAGGTGACAGCCACCGGAACGCCCTCGACCACGTCATTGAGCACATGGTGGTAGGCCATTTCACGAATGGGATAGGCGCGGGCGTCGGAACCGAAGCGGACCGCGAGAATCATTTCGTCTTTGCCCAGCTTGCTGGCGGAGGCGGATTCGAATTGCGCGCTCGGTATGGGATGAAACATCCATTCAAAGTAGTTGAGGCGCGACATGACTGCGGAGAATGCGACCAATACCATGACCAGCGCGAGCACGACTTTGCGCCAGCGGCTGACGGCGTTCCAGAGAATGAGCGCGAGCAGTATACATATCACCGCGGCAGCCAGTGTTGCCCAAGGAGCACGCTGGCGGAGCGCCATTGCAAGGGCAAGCCCCGACGCGGTTTGGTGACTGAAGGGACGAATGATGAAGGCGGGAATGAAGAACATTCCGATGCCCACCACGGCGGAGAAGAAAAACAAGAACCACAAGGTGCCGTGACGTTCTGAAGAAAATGCCATGTTGTTGATGATTCCCAACCGAGCGTAGCTTGGGAATGCGTTCGATTCTATCGGATTTTGTCGTGAAAAAACCCGGTCCGCAGAGCGAACCGGGTCAAAGGAGAATGAACGCGTTATTGTGGCGTGAAGTTCTGGTGATAGCTGAGGTTCACGACGTCCTGGAACATGGGCGTGCCGGGTGGCAGATTGGCCGGGTTCAGGAAGAGGGTGTCGAACGCATAGCTACGAGTCGGCGGGCTGTACACCGTGGTACAGCATTTGAAGACGCCGGTGTCGTATTCCGAGTAGTACATGCTGACCAGCGATCCGTTGTAATAGAGGGTGCGACCGCCCCAGTTCTCCAGATAGCGGAGGAAGTTATGCAAACCTCCGTCGGTACCGAAGTCGTTGCTGACACCGGCCCAGGCTGGGATGGGGAATGGGACGTTCTTGCCTCCCGCCACTGCCATCCGGTAATAGCTGGTAGCGGCGACGCGGCCGCCGAGATTGGTCGGGTTATTCAGGCTGTTGGCGTCGGTCCAGTTGCCAGACAGCAGTGTGACCGCATCGGCGATGATGGCGGCTGCCGCATGCGGCGTGGTGTTGCTGCCGCCTCCCCAGTAGGGATCAGCGGAGCTGCTGTTGTAGTTGCCCTGCACGTAGACCGGATTTTCCGATGCCACTGTGAATCCGCCCAGACCGTTATCGGCGCGGACCGGTAGATAGCTATTGCCAGCGCCATCGGCACCAGCGGCGACCAGCTTCAAAACGTGACGTGCCCCGGAGACCGCGTTGCTCAACCCAATCGTGTTGCAAGTCGTGGTCAGATACGGATTTGGCGGAGCTGTATTGGTGTTCACGTTAAAGCCGTAGCCGATGTTTTTGCCGCCCCAGTTGTCGAGGAATCCGTTCTGATCGACGTCTTCGGGCGAATAGGTGTAATACGTGGCCGCTTCCTTAACGCCGTCCGGGTTGGTGGAAGTGTTGGGCTGGGTTGAGTTGACGACATCTTCCAGGCCGGCTTCACCGCTGATTACGTTTGCGAGAGTTTGTCCGCCATTCGATGGGTTGGGATCAACCAGCATGCCGCGATGATCCGAGAAATAGAGAATATAGCCGTTCTGGTTGGCGTAGTTTACGTTCAGGCCGGGGTCGCCGGCGTAGGGGCCTGCACCTTTCAGCCACTTCGCCAGGTTGCCAACATTGATCTCCACCGCGTTCATGATGCCGTTGACGGCGCATCCGTTGTTGGCGTCGCGCATTTCGCCTTCCCGCGTGTCGTAGAAATTGATCGGGTAAAACGCATTGGGAAGTCCGATTTGGGAAGGGGTAGTGGGATTCATCTGCTGCAGAATGATGATCGCGTTTGGATTGTAGGGATCAGCTCCTGCAGTTCCGGTTGGTCCCGTGGGCGGCAGGTTGTACTGGCGGGTAAAACTCCAGTTCAGCCATTTGCGGGTAATGCCAACCCAGTTGCCGGTGTTGTTCAGATACTCAACGCGCAACCAGGCGCCTTGACCATTATTGGGAATTCCGGGCGTCGTGAGTTCTCCTAAGAGCGGATAGGCGGTCCATCCCGGGTAGCCGACAGGATTGACCCAGTTGTTCAGGGATGGTGCGGTCTGAGCCATACCGTAGAACTCAAGGCCAGAGACTGAGGCCCCAGAGGTATCACGCGCAGCGGCAGCGGCGGGTATGTTCCAACCAGTGTTAGGGACGAATTGCACGTCGTCCGCGTCGAGCGCACCCAGTCCACGCTCGGGATGCAGGTCAGCCACCGTGTCGGCCAGCAGTACTCGAATCTGCGCTTTGTTGTACAGACGCGACGTGCCCAGTGCGCTTGTCGCCGACTCGCCGGGCTGCGGCTTACGAATGATCGCGATTGGATCCGTGCACGGCGGTGGATTGCTGGTGCAGCTGTTCTGCACAAAGGGCAACTGCATATTGTTGACGCCGGTCAGGGAATTGGCTACGAATCCATTCAGCGTTCCCGAAGAAAGGCTCGGGAAGTTGGGGTTCGCGGCTCCCGCGATGCTGGGGAAGCCACCGCTCCAGCTAGCGTCTCCCGGAATTGTTCCAGCTCCGGGAAGGGCGACGCAATTGGTTCCGGTTGGGGGAAATGTATTGAGCGGGCAGCCCGCGCTGGCTTTTGGAACAAACACCGTCCCGCCATAACCTGTCGTGGTGAGATGGCCGTTTTCAAGCTGATCCATGATCACTTGCTGATAGGCAGCCACTTTGTCGTTGAAAACCAGGTCGCCACCGGCGGCCAGGAACAGGCTGCCGTTGGTGTGAACGCGTCCACCAAAACTGAAATTGGGGCCAGGGAAGTAGCTGCAGTCATAGCCGCAGAACACACCAAACTGGAAGACTGGAATCAACGATACTTCCACCTTGCGGGTCATGTTGACCGATGCGCCGCCCGGGCGGGAGGCAATGACCTGCATGTTCATGGGAATAATTTCCGCGTACAGTCCCTGATTCGAGCCGGAGCTGACCGTGTTCCAACTGCTGACCGGATTGCCGTTAGCGTCGGTGGGATAAGTGATGGTCTCGGTGTAATTCATGCCGCTGACCATCGCTGGCGTCGGCGGAAAGTTGGTCAGGTTCTGAATCTGGGCATTCGTCGGAATCATGTACTGGGTGTAGAGCGCGGAGACGTCGGCGGTAAGCTTCTCCATGCCGGATTCCGCGCCGTAGTACGCCAAGTTGGTCTCCAGATCGTTACCGCTCATGCGCGATTCATTGGTGACCAAGTAAATCAGTCCAGCCGCAACGCCCGACAGGAGCACAAGGATTAGAAGTGCTGCGCAGGCCGTGAAGCCCGCCGAATTATTGTTTCGCTGTCCCATTGGATTGATTCTCCTGCCCCAAAAAACGCTACTGATAGCGATTCCGAAAAGCCATATTCCGCGCACTCACAGAAGTTCCCAGAGAAAGGTTCTGGGACTTGTTTCCGTGATTGATCATGCTTTGCCCCATGACGACGATATTGATTTTCTGCACCAGGTTGGGAGAATCGCCCGCACCCAGCGGGTCAGGCTGATTCGCCTCAAGGGCCGAAGTCGTCGAGTTGTAAATGTCGTAAGAAAACTGAAGGTTGATGATGTTGTCGGCGACCGGAACCGGATCCAGGCCGTTGACCTGGCGCATGAGGCGCGGCAGCTGGCCATTGGCGGGAACGGTCAAGTAATACGTCACCGCAAACAGACGGTATGCGACCGTGCTGGCGCCGCCGGAGATGGCGCGAATGTTATTGGAAGCAGCGCCATTCTGATTGATATTGAGGGCATCCAGATCGGCAAAATCGATGCTCGTCGGAGTGAGGTTCGTCACCTCGCCCACCGCAGTGCCCAGGCTGTTGCTGAGCATGATGAGATCGCCTACCTGAATTCCGCCGGGAGAATTAATCGCCGGTGGCGCGGGCACAATCGACGGATCGGGCGTCAGAGTAATGGTGGTGCCATTGCCCGGAACCGGGAACGTGACCTGATATTCCCACAAGGGAAAGTTGTAATCGGAGTAGATCGAAGTGATGCTGCTATCGATAGCGGGTAATGGCGCGGCCGGAACGATCCCGTTGTTTTCGACGCCATTTTTGTAGCCGGGCAACACGCCATACATATAGTTGCCGGTGGGATAGGTATTTCCGGGAACGTGGCAAGCGCCGGTTTGATCACAACCATACGTGGAGAAACCGTTGCTACCGGCTCCGGTCGGCAGCTGGATGCCGCCCGAAGGCAGACCGGCTCCCGCCATGCTGATATCCTTCACCATGAGATCGACGGCGGCCCGCATGTTCTGCTGGGTTTCCGCGCGCTGTGTTAACAACATCGCCGAATCCATCCCGGCCTTAAACAGGCCGGCCATCGCGCCCATCACAATCAAGCCCAGGGAAATGGCGACCGTGAGTTCCAGGAGTGTGAAGCCGCGTTCGGTTTTATGCTTTGGCATGTGCATGTTCACCATCCCAGATCTTTATCGGAAGGCTGAAATTAGTGCGTTCACCGTATAAGCGCGAGGGATGCTGGATCCGCCGGTGGCGTAACTGACGGTGACGGTAATCTGCTTGAGATTAGGGTTAATCGTCCCGTCCGTCTGCAGCACGGTTCCGATCTGAATCTGTCGTTGAAAGTTGGCCAGGCTCAACGACGTGTCATCGGCTGTTCCCAGAGTCCCGTCAGGACCGGGAAGAGTGATGCACTCCGGCCCGGCCGCGCATGCTCCAGAGGCCGCGAACGGCAGGTCGTCGGCGGTATTCACCAATCCGTCAGGGCCCGCGGACAAGAGCTGGGTGGGCCCGTCGGTGAAAATTCCGCCCGCAGAAATGTTGCCGATTTGCGAAAAGGTAATTTGCTGAGTGTTGCGAGCGGTGTAGATGCTCTCCATCGCCTCCAAAGCTTTCTGGCGCGCGATGAGATTTTCCTGCGAATATTGGGTGGCTGCGACTGCCGTGCCAAACGCGGCCAACACGGAAACGATGCCGATCCCGAGGATCGCGATCGCAATCATCGTTTCAATGATCGAGAACCCGTCCTGCCTGGATGTCTGCAAGCCTTGTTTCATTGTTGCACCCATGTGTTTCCACCTTGGTTGTAGAGCCGCCACCCTCGGACTCTTCCGGTGGTGCCGAATACCGAGATGGCGCGCGAACTGTACAGATCGCTGGGACGGGTCATGTACAAAACGCCGCTGTTGTAATTTCCCAGCGTGTCTTGTGAGGAGCCGTCGGGCATAAACATGATGTAGTTTTGGCTACCCAGCCCCATGCCTTGGTCGAAGTCAATGGCGGTACCGCCGCTGCCAAAATTGTCGGGCGCTGCCCCAGTGGGAAATCCTGCTTGCACCGCGAATTGGACGTCCTGGGGCAGGGTATAGGTGGCCACGAGGACGGGCGGCGGCGAGACTGGAACGCCCACGCCCCAATACTGCACGGTGATGGTTCCCGGGGCAGTAAAAGTCAGGATGTAACGTTTGCTCTGGCTGATCGATAAGTTTCTGTAGTTGCGAATGACGGAGAGCGTGGTGTCGTAAGCCGCATCCACGTGGTTTTGCTGAAACAGCGGCATCAGAGCCATGAAGGTCACGCCTGCCATGGTCATGCCGATGGCGATCGTGATCAGCAACTCCAGCATCGAAAATCCGCGACTCTTACTTGACGTCATAGATCTCTTTCGGGGGAGATGTACTGGACCGCTGAATGCGTTCGAACTTTGAATTGGACAAGGACTCCAAATGCTGCTTCGAATACGTAGGGGGCTCGTTCCGTCGACCGCGCTGAAAGGTTCTACAGCTCCGCTGACCGCGCCACGATCCACGAGATCCGCGTACTCCGCGCGAAATATCACTTTTGTCGACTGGATCATTATTGCCACCCAAGATAACGTTGCAAAGTTACGTTAATAACCCGTCGCGGTTACGTCCGAACAGTCACGGCAAAGCTGCAAACCACAACACATCCTAGGAAGGAACCAGAGAGGCGTCAAAGTACGACAGTCCACAGCACCCGGTCGTGACCTTTTGTCACATCCAAAGTTGGTTACCAGCTTTCGGTCTCGTGTTTGTTATCGAGAATGTTGCTGCAAAGACGGACTGCCGAGAAGCATCGGGTGCCTGAAGGAGTCGTGAGCGTTAGGAGTCGGATTTTCGGATCTGTTGCGCCAGACGGATGATGAGGAATGGAGCGAAGATGCCTGCGATCAGCGTGAAATAGGTATGTGCAAGGATTTCTTCATTGACCCGTCCCGAAGCATTCGCAATATCGCCGGTGAAAGTCTGAAGGATGGTTCTTTGGAGAAGCAGGTTCAAGCCCGCAAGCACGATAACGGGCACGCTTCCCAAGCAGGCAGAGGCCATGATTCCTGGCTTAGCGGCCCGGCGATGGGCGACACGAAGATAAAGCCCCAGGTTCAGCGCCACGGTCAACAAAATCAGAATCGGTGTGAGACGGGCGTTTTGCCAATTCTTGAGGATGAGGTGCGGAAACGATGAGGGGAAGACGATGAGCAGCACGCCGAAGATCAATGAAACATTGGCCAGCATGATGGCTGGATCTGCAAGCCTCATAGCTACCGTATGACGAGCCTCTTTTGCCAGTGCTGCAGCTGCCCCCGAAGCGCTCATTGACCTGCCACCTTTGCGAAACGATCTAAAAGAATTTCAGTCATAGCAGCCAGACTGAATACAAGGAAGGCCAGACTGCGTGAATCTCTCCAAGCTCGTTCTGGAGTAAAACGGATGCCGGTGCTGCGGCGGCAATAGGATTCGATCCAAACCGCGCCTGACATGATCCCGGTCATGGCGAGAAACACGGAACCCAGCGCAATGGTATGGGACGAGTACTGAGATTTTTGCAGGTCCCAAATGACGGAGATGGCAAGCATGAGGCCGACCAGTCCTAGTTCTCCGTGTTTGAAAAGTTCCTTCAGAGTCGGTTTCAACACGGCCTGGTGCTGATGGGCCCAAGCTCGAGTCATGGCCCATGGTACGGCGATTCCGAGGATCACATACAAACAGATCCAGGAGGCCCACTTGGCGGCCATCCAGTTGGCGGTCAGTTGCGAGATGTCATGCGAGGCCATAAGATGCCCAATTCTATGGACCGCTCTTCTTGCGGAGCAAGTTACCGTAGACACGATACTGGAGACGAAATCCGGCCGCAGCGCCGTACTGGCCGGCGGATGAAGTGAGGCAGGTGGAGTGACCCCGGTAACTTGTGACCCGAACTAGCGGAACTTAGGATTGGGGCAGGTATGACTCTATCTGCTCTGCTTGTATGCGTTGATGAGGCGGCGGCCGCAGTGCTGCGCCAGGTTCTAAATGAACTCAGCATCCGCGTTGAGTCGTGTCCGGAATTCGTGCGGGCGTCGATCCGGCTGGCGCAGGAACGCTTTGACGTTGTGATTGTGGACGGCGAGTCGAATGACGAAGTGATTTCGTTGCTCCGTGATACGCGATCGTCGAGACTCAACGATGCAACGCTCGCGGTCGCGGTGGTCGGCGGCCAGGAAACCATTCGCGAGTTGTTTTCGCTGGGAGTGAATTTCGTTCTATATAAGCCAGTCGCCTACGACCGGGCATTAAGCAGCCTGCGCGCGGCGAGGGAAGTGATGCGCAAGGACAAACGCAAGAATGCACGCGCGACGGTTCATGCACACGCCACCGCCGACTACGCCAATGTTGAACAGGAGAAGGCGACGCTGGTGGACCTTGCGCAAGAGGGCATGTCGGTGCGGTTCGGGAAAAAGCTTCCTCCTGTAAGCAAAGTCTATTTTCAATTCAAGCTGCCGGGGCAAACTTCGAACGTGCGATTGTCGGGACAGTTGATCTGGCAGGATTGGAACGGGCGCGCCGGAGTGCAGTTCATCGATGTGCCCAAGGCATCGCGCCGGCTACTGACGGATTTTCTGGCGATCAATGTTCCGCACAAAACCGATGGACAGCGAATCTCCGACGTCACGGTGGAGATGGAAGAGTTGTTGCAACTCTCGACGGTCTCTATGGCTGAACAGACGCATGGAAGTCGCACGGCACCAGAGACTTCGCATTACATCTCGACTCAGCAAATCGCGAGCACCGACGCTTCCGATGCTGACAATCGCCGCACCCAGGCTCGCTACGCGTGCCGGTTGGGAGCGGAGGTTTATCGGTCGGGGACTTCGGTTCCGAATCATTGCTGCCTGACGGATTTGAGTTCGGGCGGATGCTATTTGGAGGTTCCGCTACCATTTCCTAAGGGCGCCGAAGTAGAGATCGTGGTACGAACCTACAATCTAAAGTTGCATCTGCGGGGCACGGTGCAGGCGGCTCATCCCGGCTTCGGGATGGGAGTCGCGTTTGAATTGAAGACTCTCGACGAACAGGCCAATGTGAAAAAGCTGTTGGACTTCGTCGCCTCGACTACACAACCGTCCAACTAAGCAACGGACGCATCTCCAGCGATGTCCGCAACTCCTTGAAATTCCTTCTAAGTCGTTGAAGCTTGGTGTAAGTGCTTGATAAGTCGTAGAAGCGGCCCGGGAGGCTGCAGGAGGCACGATCTTGCGCGGAACGACCCTTGGCCTCGCCTTAAGACGCGATCGTCGCTAACAGGGCTGTTTCCGGTCCAAGAAAGGGCATCGTGGAGGGCGGGCAGCCGCCCGGAATGGATCCCTTTCCGTACCCTCTGCTGTGACGTATATTATTGTATGGCGTTTATGTACGTACATTCGCCGAAATCGGCAATTACTTCACGGCTGCTTCTTCGGCAACGGCCTTCTTGAAGTAGTCCAACGACTTACGCAGGCCCATCTCGAGGTCTACCTTGGGTTCCCATTGCAGCAATTGCCGAGCTTTCGTGATGTCGGGGCGGCGCTGCTTAGGGTCGTCCTGAGGAAGCGGTTCGTAGCGGATCTGACTCTTGGAGCCCGTGACCTTCAGAACCAACTCGGCACACTCGAGGATGGTGAATTCCCTGGGGTTGCCAATGTTGACGGGAAGATGCTCGTCCGACTTGGACAAGCGCAGGAAGCCGTCGATCTCGTCGCTGACGTAGCAGAAGCTGCGAGTCTGGCGGCCATCTCCGTAGACCGTGAGATCTTCGCCGCGAAGAGCTTGCTTCATGAAATTCGAGACCACGCGGCCATCGTTCAATTGAAGACGAGGGCCGTAAGTGTTGAAGATGCGGACGATGCGGGTGTCGACGTTGTGATAGCGACGGTAAGCCATGGTCACAGCTTCGGTGAAACGCTTGGCCTCGTCGTAGACGGAACGCGGTCCGATGGGATTGACGTGTCCCCAGTACGTTTCTTTCTGAGGATGTTCGAGGGGATCGCCATAGCACTCGGACGTCGAAGAGACTAGATACTTCGCGCCGTATTTATGGGCTACATCGAGGGCGTGGAAGGTGCCGAGCGATCCAACCTTGAGAGTGGCGATGCCGTGGTTGCTGTAGTCCACGGGGCTGGCCGGGCTGGCGAAGTGAAAAACGTAGTCGACCTTGCCGACATCGAACGGCTCGCAGATATCCTTTTCGACAAATTCGAAGCGCGACTGGTTGCTGAGGTGGGCGATGTTAGAGAGCCGGCCGGTGAGTAGATTGTCGACGACGACCACATTCCAGCCTTCGGCCAGCAAGGCATCGCTTAGGTGAGAGCCCAGAAAGCCGGCACCCCCGGTGACTACGGCGCGTTGAGGGCTCATGCTTTCTTGCCGTTCCTGAGGACTGCCGCGGGTACGCCATCGGGATGAGAGGCAGCGCGGCCTACGCTGTAATAAGTGAAGCCTTCCGCGGCCATGATCTCGGGATCGTACAAGTTACGTCCGTCGATGACGATGGGGTAGCGGAGTTCCTGGCGAAGACGGTTCAGATCGAGATTGGCGAACTCCTCCCATTCCGTCAGGATCAGCAAAGCGTCGGCGCCGTGCGCGGCCTCGTAGGCGGAGTTGGCGAAGGTGACGCCGGAGGTCAGGACTTCGCGCGAGCGCTCCATGCCCGCGGGATCGTAAGCAGTGATCCGGCTGCCCTGTTGCACGAGAGACTGCACCAGGAAGAGAGCAGGGGATTCGCGGATGTCGTCTGTGCCGCCTTTGAAGGCGAGACCGAGAACGCCGAGGTTCTTGCCGCGCAACGTCCAGAGCGCGCTTTGAACTTTCCGGAGGAAGCGCTGCCGCTGATCTTCGTTGATCCGCATGACTTCATCGAGCAGGCGGAAGTCATAGCCGCATTCGCGGGCCACGGCACGAAATGCCATGACATCTTTGGGGAAACAGGATCCCCCATAACCGATACCGGGATTCAGGAATCTGGGACCGATGCGGGAGTCAGTGCCAACGCCGTGAACAACCTGATTCACGTTGGCGCCGACGGACTCGCAGACCGAAGCCACCGCGTTGATGAATGAGATCTTCATTGCCAGGAAGGCGTTGGAGGCGTGCTTGATCAACTCCGCGCTCTTGGCACTGGTGACAATGATGGGTGGCGGAATAGAAGCGCGATCGGGTTGAGGAATTGCGTCGGCGCGGTCGTAGTAGCTGCCATTGGTCAGGGGACTGTAGATTTCGCGCAACACTTCCGCGGAACGCTCGGTATCGCAGCCGATTACGATACGGTCAGGAAACAGGAAGTCCGTGACGGCGGTGCCTTCGCGCAAAAACTCGGGATTGGAGGCGACATCGAACAACTCCGGATCGGTGCCGTTGCGCAGGATGATCTTGCGCACCCAACTGCTGGTGTAAACCGGGACAGTGCTCTTTTCGACGATGACCTTATAGCCGTTAATGCCGCCGGAAATTTCACGGGCGACAGATTCCACATAAGACAGGTCGGCTTCCCCACTTTCGGTGGGAGGAGTGCCGACGGCGACGAAGATAACCGAACTGCGGCTGACGGCGTCCTTCAGATCGTCGGAAAAGGTAAGGCGCTGTTCGCGGTGACGGCCGAGAAGCTCGGGCAGAAATTTCTCGTGAATCGGTACTTGTCCGTTCCTGAGTGCCGTGAGCTTTCGTTGATCATTGTCCACCAGAATGACATCGTGCCCGAGGTCGGCAAAACAGGCGCCTGCCACTAACCCCACGTATCCGGATCCGACAACCGCAATCTGCATGTTTCACTCCCGTAGTTAGATATCCCGCAACAATTTGTTTTGAATATGCTTCCGCGCGGAAGCGAGGGGAGAAATCAGGAAAACGGACTGGGAAGACTCATCCACGTCGCCCAAGTTGCAGTGATTCTAACGGATACAGACTAACATTGGGAGGGGAGAAAAGACTCTATTGAATTGCCAAATCGAGAGGTTGGCATCCCGGATTGGGATGAGGTCGAGGGGGTGGTTTCCGGCAGATTGAGTGCGGTCGCCGCACGGGGAAGGCCTAAATACGGGGAAAGGCCTAATAAGGGGCAGGCCTAACAGCTGGAATATATTGACAAGCCGCCTTTGCGGGAGGAGACTCCGCTTCAGAGGCCCGTTGTCGGCTTCTGATCTTCCTCGGTCTTCGTCTTGGTCTATGGCGCCCGATACCAGGTTGAAACCCGATTCTTCGAAACCTGAAGCCGCTGCTTCGAGCGCGCCCGCCGAGCCACACTTCGAAAACGATTTTGCAGTTCTGGCGGCGAGGTTGAGTACGCAAGGTGAAGGCGGTTTGCCTCCGGAATTTTCCGCGGAACTGGCGCTGGAGATTGTGCTCAACGAGATTGTGGAGCAGGCGTGCTTGAGCACAGGAGCCACGGGTTCAGCGATTGTTTTGCGTCGCGATGGGGAGATGGTGTGCCGCGCCACCAGCGGTTCGACCGCTCCCGACTTAGGCTCTCAGCTCGATGAAGAATCTGGACTCTCCGGGGAATGCATTCAGACGCGCGAAACCCAGCGTTGCGACGATGCTCTGGACGATCCGCGAGTAGACCGCGAAGCCTCTGTGCGGCTGGGTGTGCGATCGGTCATGGTTATGCCGCTTCTGCGCGGAGATGAATTGGTGGGCGTTTTCGAGTTGTTTTCCTCGCAGCCGAATGCTTTTGGAGAGGCGGCTGAACACACGCTTCAGGCGCTGGGAACTCGTACTCTGAGCAACCTGGAGCGTTCGACTCAACCTCTGCAGGCGCAGCCTGAAGTTCCTCCGGCGCAACCCGTTGAGGAAGCCCTCCCAGAAAGCCCGCAGATCCGCGTTTGGCGGAGTTTTGACTGGATCACTGCAGCCCTGGGAATTGCGGTTCTTGCCTGCGCGATCTTGCTAGGTATTCTGATCGGCGGGCATCTGAAAATTCAGAAGGCCACGGCCCGTTCTCATCCAGTGCCGACGGCGGCCTCGGTGGTCAAGGCGGTCAGTTCCGAGCGCCCCGGCGAGGATATCCCGATCGCGAGCAAAGGGGCCACGAGCACAGTGCCGGCGGAGCACACTTCCCCGCGAAAGACAGCTGTCCCGACGACCGTCCCGGAAGGCGGATTACTGATTTTCGAGAACGGGAAGGAAGTATTCCGCATGCCTGCGGACAATTCGCAGTCCGGAAACAGGCAGCCACAAAAAACACAAGGAGCGTCGCCTACAGAGCAGGGAGATGATGAAGCCGTGACCGTACCGGCGGCCGAGGCTGAGAGCAACCTGATTAGTCGGGTCGAGCCGGAATATCCGGGCAGCGCCCGGCAGGCTGGTATTCAGGGTTCCGTTGTACTGGATGTTCGCGTTGGACTCGAAGGTACGGTAGAAAATGTCCGAATGGTAAGCGGACCGCCTGAGCTGACGACCGCCGCCGTCGATGCGGTGAAGCAGTGGCGCTTCAGGCCACACGTCGTAAATGGGCGTGCAACGGAAATGCGGACAACCCTAAGGCTCACCTTTCGATTGCCCTCTTAATAACCAGTGTCTACGGGGCTTAAATAGCGCTCTTCCGAATCACGAGCGGGGCGGGCGGCGTGGTTCTCGGCCGAACCGCTTCGATTTGTGCCTGCTTGCGATCCTCAGGCGGTTCGGAATTGCGAGGAACGCCGTTTCCGAGCGCATAAAGAACGACCTCGACGCGACTGGAAACCCCCAGCTTGTCAAAGATCCGGAACAGATAATTTTTAACCGTATGTTCCGTCAGTTTGAGGCGCTGCGCGATTTCGCGGTTGGTGAGGCCATCCGCCAGACAGCGGACGACGTCTCGCTCGCGAGCAGAAAGCAAGGAACCGTCGTTGGTCTGGAACAGGGTAAGAGCGGGTTGCGACGAAGCTTCCACCAGGTACTGCAACTCAGTGGCGCTGGCCCAGACCCGTCCCTGCTGCACGCATTGAATACACTTGCCGAGCAAACGGAAAGACTCGGTGCGGCAGAAGACTCCCAAGGCGCCGGCTCGAAAGGCCTCGATGACCAAGGATCGTTCGGAGGAGTCGAGCAGCACAATAATGCGCGTTGCGGGAGATTGCGTCCGGATTTCCCGCAGCAAGCTGCTGGTACCGCCGTTGGTCTGGCCTAGCCGGCCACATAACACAGCGACGTGCGGCTTCTCGCGATTTACCAAGGCGAGCAAGGCTGCCGCAGTGGACGGAGACTCGATCATGTGGAACTGATTGTCGCGGCCAAGCGCTTCCACCAGCAACTGAGTGCTCATGGAATTACTGTCGGCAGCTAATACGCGAACACGAGCCTGATTGGAAACAGTTGAAAGATGGGCCATAAGGTGATTTCCGAGCTTTAGCTTGTTTCGTATCTCAGCAAAAACACAGACAATAGACTGATGGCTTTGCGGTCCCTATACCCGCGTGAGGGGCTTTGTGCGTGGCGAGACTGACCACAGTGTTTAAGAACGTTAGGGGAACTTCGACTGGGAGTAAATGGCACTATTGGGGGATGCCACTCTGCAGTTACTGGTTGCTGTCGATTATGAATGAGCATACTCAGGAAAATCCCGTATCGCTATGCATTTAAAATGGATAGCTTATTAATGGAGCGCCGTTCTCGTGGCGCGCCTGGAGACTTTAGACCCTACACCTTCTGCTCCTTGCAATTTCTGATCATCGGGATAGAATCGTCACAAATCTGGGGCCCCCGTAAGCTCACTTCAAAGGTACCGAC
>Ga0207700_10000566_pt1 | contig 21734 bp, 15 predicted proteins | sample LARL82metaG_FD_184348 | JGI IMG/M metagenome (GOLD analysis project Ga0207700, IMG submission 184348) | Corn, switchgrass and miscanthus rhizosphere microbial communities from Kellogg Biological Station, Michigan, USA - LAR L8-2 metaG... | ecosystem: Host-associated > Plants > Roots >...
GGATTTTGGTCCTTCGGATGTCCACCGCAAGGGCTTCTGAGCCCATACCCCGCTCCAGGCGTTACACTTAAAAGATGCCCGACGTCGCCCTCAACTCGCTTGCCCAAGCTTCATCTTCTTACCTGCGCTCCGCCATGCACCAGCCCATCCACTGGCATGAGTGGGGGCCGGAAGCGTTTGAGATCGCGAAGCGTGAGAACAAGCCCATCCTGCTCGACATCGGAGCAGTGTGGTGCCACTGGTGCCACGTGATGGACCGCGAGTCTTATGAGAGCCCGGAGATTGCGGCAATCGTGAACGAGCATTTCATCGCCATCAAGGTAGATCGCGACGAGCGCCCTGACGTTGACAGCCGTTACCAGACCGCGGTCCAGGCCATCAGCGGGCAAGGTGGCTGGCCGCTTACGGCGTTTCTTACGCCTGAAGGCAAGCCGTTTTACGCGGGAACATATTTTCCGCCGCAGGATTATCAGGGACGACCAAGCTTTAGCCGCGTGCTGCTTACGCTGGCTCAGGCGTATCGCGAAAAACACGGTGACGTGCTGGAGTCGGCAGAGAGTGTGATGAACGCCATCAGCCAGGCTGAAGGCTTTGCGGGAAAGTCCGGATCGCTGAAGCCGGAGCTGATTGACAGCATGGTGGAATCCGCCGTGAAGTTATTTGATCCTGAGCACGGTGGCTTTGGTTCGTCGCCGAAATTTCCTCATCCCAGCGGCATGGACCTGCTGATGCAGCGATGCGCCGAAACCGGCAGCGCGGAACTGCTCAATGTTGTGACCACGTCGCTCGATAAAATGGCGCGCGGCGGTGTTTACGACCAGCTTGCGGGAGGCTTTCATCGCTACTCCGTGGACGAGCACTGGATTGTTCCGCATTTCGAGAAAATGTCATACGACAATTCCGAGCTGCTCAAGAATTACGTCCACGGTTATCAGCTCACGGGCAATGATTTTTTTGCTTTCGTCGCAAAAGACATCATCCGCTGGATGGACGAAGTGCTTTCCGACCGCGAGCATGGCGGCTTTTACGCTTCACAGGACGCCGACATTTCACTGGACGACGACGGCGACTACTTCACATGGACGCTGGACGAAGCTGAAGCCGTGCTGAGCACCGACGAGTTGCAGGTGGCGATGCTGCACTACGACATTGGCGAAGTCGGCGAGATGCATCACAATCCCGCCAAGAACGTTCTTTATATGCGTGCCAGTATTGAAGAGGTTGCGGAGCGCGTAAAGAAGACGCCGCAGGAAGTGCAGGCGATCCTTGATTCCGCCAAGAAGAAGATGTTGGCGGCGCGGCTGCAACGCACTACTCCGTTCGTGGATAAGACTGTCTACGTGGGCTGGAATGCGCTCTGCATTTCTGCTTATCTCAAAGCAGCGCGCGTGCTCAAGCTTGAAGATGCGCGGCGGTTTGCGCTGAGATCGCTGGACCGCGTTCTTTCCCAGGGATGGGACGCCAAGCTGGGCTTGCAGCGTGTGCTTGCCTACTCGGATCCGCAGGCGGCCAAGCGTCGAGTTCCTGGCGTGCTGGAAGATTATGCGTTCACGGCAAATGCATGCCTTGATGCCTATGAAGCCAGCGCTGACCTGAGCTATTTCCACTTTGCGGAGAAGATTGCGGCAGCCATGATCGCGCGCTTCCATGATGCGAACGAAGGCGGCTTCTTTGATATGGCCAGCGGGCCAGACGTGGGCGATGGAATTGTGCTGGGTGCACTTGCGGCTCGGCGCAAGCCTTTGCAGGATTCACCTACACCCGCTGGCAATCCCATGGCGGCAATTGCCCTTTTCAGACTCCACGCTTACACCAATGACGCGCGCTACCGCGATTTGGCGGAAGGAACGTTGAAAGCGTTTGCTGGAATCGCCGCCCACTACGGGCTGTTTGCTTCGACATATGGAATCGCTCTTGATATGTATCTGCATCCACATACGCAGGTGGTTGTGGTCGGCAGCGGAGCGAGAGCCGAACAACTGGAGGGCGCGGCGTTCAAGCATTTGTCGTTGAACCAATCCGTTCTTCATTTGCAGGAAGGCGAGGCTGTTCCGCAGATGCTTCCGCCGGCGCTGGCGGAAACCATTCCGAATCTGCCGGCGATCAAGAAAGGCCACACCGTGGCCGTGATCTGTAGCGGCTTTAGCTGCAAGCCGCCGATTGCGGAACCGGCGGAGTTGGAGAAGGCGTTGGCATCTCAGTCCTGATCTGCTTGCCAAGAAACTCAAACCTCACCACTGATGACGCTGATAACACTGATTTACACGGATCAAAAAGTTCAATAGAGCTATTTTGAATTTGAAATCCGTGTCATCCGTGGTGGGGTTTGTTTTTGCAAAGCCGTCCTGCTCAAAAAATACGTGGACTCCGGAGTGCGTGTTGGCGAATACTTGATAGGCCATGACGAAAGCTCGCTGTCTATTGCTTCTCTTGTCCCTGGTTGCCGGGATAACTGAGCAGGCCAACTGCCAACAGATTTTGCAATGCTCCGTGCCAGCGAAGCGGCCGAGAGTCGAAGATGACTTTGTGCATCCCAGGAGCGCGGAAGAAATCGCAAGGCTTAAGCAAGCGCCGCATGGCGCAAAGCGACTGGGGGCCCACGCCATCGAAGTCGGCTGGGCCGGCGGTAAGCGCATCATGAAAGACAAGCCGCCTTACGACGAACCTCTTGATGGTCTCCGCTGGACATATTGCGGCTATCACGCTGACTTGAAATTGCACATGCTTCTTAAAGAAGATGCGGGGCTCTTTACGGGAGCGCTGGTGGATGACGCGAGCGGGGCGCTCTTGCCGGGCGGGCAAAAAGTATTGTTCTCAAAGAATGCACAGTATTATCTGGCCTACGAACAGCCGGACGGACAGGATGGAGAAACAATCAAGCTCTACCGGCGCAACGGCACACTGCTATGGAAAGGTTACAACGGCTTTCTCTCAGCAGACGGAAAAGATGTGCTTGCGACTTTTGAAAGCATGCACTGGAACGACCAAGGTCGGCTGCAGGCCATTGCACGCACGGAAGACGGAAAGACACAGCCTGTCACTCTGACTCAGCGAAGCGCCGGCAAATGGGAATGGCTACCGCACATTTCGAAGTAGCACGCTTTTTGCTCGCACCCAGTCTGCAAATGCAATTCCGGCCCGCGAGACAATGAACAACAACCGCATTCGCCACGTTGCTCAACGCTCGAGCGAGCAAGAGCAAGATGATGGTGGTACTATCGCAAGCATCTGAGTTGAGGTGCTCCACACCCGTCGCCGTTCCCAAGGAGGCGCAGATGAAGAAACTGTACAGCTTGCCCGCAGCGATCTGCGTGTTGCTGGCTGTCTGCGGCGCATGGTCAGCTGGTGCTGCGCGCCGCGAAGCAACTGCACAACCTAAACCTGCGCCAACATCGCGAATGGATGGGCTTGCGGCATGGCAACAGGTCTATTCCGTGCTCACGCACCCGCGGTGCATCAACTGTCATACGGCCACCAACTATCCGCAGCAGGGAGATGACCGGCATCGGCATTTTGCGAACGTGATACGCGGCCAGATGGGAACAGGAGTTCCCGCGCTGCGCTGCATCACGTGCCATCAGAGCGCGAACGCGGATTCGACGGGCGTTCCCGGCGCGCGCGGCTGGCACCTGGCGCCACTCTCGATGAAGTGGCAGGACACCAGCGACAAGATTCTTTCCAGCAGCGAAGTGTGCACCGCACTCACGGACAGGGCGAGGAACCACGGCCTTGATGGGCCCGGCTTGCTCAAGCATCACACTGAAGAACCGCTGGTGCTGTGGGCGTTTCATCCGGGACGGAGCATCGACGGCACGATGCGAACTGTGCCGCCGCTGACGCACGAAGAATTTGTGGAAGCGACGCGCAAGTGGGTGGCAGCGGGAATGCCCTGTCCACAAAACAAATGACGGAGGAGGCCAGCCATGGAAAGCTACAAACTCACGGTGAACGGCCAGACGAGAGAAGTCACGGCCGACCCCGGAACCCCGCTGCTGTGGGTGCTGCGGGAAGAGCTGCAGATGACCGGCACCAAGTACGGTTGCGGCATCGCGGCGTGCGGCGCTTGCACGGTTCATCTGGGTGGAATTGCCACGCGCTCGTGCGTAGTACCAGTCTCTCTTGTCGGCACACGCCCAATCGTCACGATTGAAGCGATGGCCAACGATCCGGTGGGGCGCGTAGTGCAGGACACATGGGTGGCGCAGGACGTGGTGCAGTGCGGGTACTGCCAGAGCGGCCAGATCATGAGCGCCGTTGCCCTGCTCAAGAGCACACCTAAACCTACGGACACGAACATCGAAGAGTCAATGGGCGGAAACCTTTGCCGCTGCGGAACGTATGTTCGGATTCGCGAGGCGATCAAAGCCGCTTCGCAAAAACTCAAATAAAGGAGGCGCGCCATGACAGTCACGATCAACCCTGCCACTACTCACCAGCTGAGCCGGCGCAGTTTCCTGCGCGTCTCCGCCACGGCAGCCGGCGGGCTGCTGGTTTCTTTGTATCTCGATTTGCCCCTGCCGGCGCAGGAGGGCGCGGCGCCCAAGGCAAAGGCCTATCCGCCGGACGCGTTTGTGCACATCAAGCCGGACGGCAAGATTGTAATCACGGTTAACCGGCTGGAGTTTGGCCAGGGCGTGCAGACCTCACTGCCAATGGTCCTGGCAGATGAGATGGATGCCGATTGGTCACAGGTCGAGGGCGAGCTGGCGCCGGCCGCCGATGTTTATAAAGACCCAATCTTTGGCATCCAGATGGTTGGCGGCTCCGGCTCCATCGCACATTCGTTCCAGCAATATCGGGAGTTAGGCGCCAGGACCCGGGCCATGCTGGTGGCCGCGGCGGCAGAACAATGGAAGGTCGCACCTGAACAGTGCCGGACCGAGGCCAGCGTGGTGCGTGGCCCTGGCGGCAAATCCGCCAAATACGGCGAACTGGCGGAAGCCGCCGCCAAACAACCGGTCCCAGCGACCGTGAAAGTCAAAGACCCAGCACAATTCAAGCTGGTGGGGAAGAACACCCGGCGTCTGGACAGCCGGCCCAAATGCGATGGCTCGCTCAAGTTCGGACTGGACCTGGATCTTCCCGGCATAAAGACCGCCGTGGTCGCACGTCCCCCGGTGTTTGGTGGACGCGTAAAAAGCATCGATGACAAGGCTGCACGCGCTTTGGCGGGTATGCAGGACGTGTTTGAAATTCCGCTCGCGAAAGGTACCGGCGTGGCGGTTGTGGCCGACAAGTTCTGGACGGCGAAGCAGGCCCGTGATCTCCTGAAAGTGGAATGGGACCTCTCTTCTGTTGAACCCGCCGACAGCGGCAAACTATGGACGCAATACAAAGAACTGGCGCGCACTGCGGGCAACGTTGCAGTGGTCCGAGGTGACCAGAAAGGGCTGGACGCGATTCCAGCGGCCAACCGAATCGAGGCAGAGTTCGAATTCCCGTACCTGGCGCATACTCCCATGGAGCCTTTGAACACAACGGTCCGCTTTGATGGCGACAAAGCGGAAGTTTGGGCGGGCTCACAGTTTCAAACGTTCGATCAGATGGCGGTGGCGCAAACGCTGGAATTGAAGCCGGACCAGGTTACGTTCCACACAGAGTATGCCGGCGGTGGTTTTGGCAGACGTGCCGTGATCGACTCTCACGTGCAGCGCGAGGCCGCAGCGATCGCAAAGAAGCTTCGCGGCACTCCAGTGAAGCTGATATGGACGCGAGAAGATGACGTGCAGGGCGGCTATTACCGGCCGATGTTTGCGCATCGCGTGGAGATTGGTATTGGCGCGGACGGCACGCCTGCGGCGTGGAGGCACGTGATCGTTGGCCAGTCACTCGTGGCCGGAACACCGTTCGCCCCCATGCTGATCAAGAATGGCGTTGATTCAACCGCAACGGAGGGTACGGCGGATACCGCCTACAACATTCCCAACTTCCACGTTTCCGCGCACCATCCCACGCCGAACGTGCCGGTGCTCTGGTGGCGATCTGTGGGCCACACGCACAATGCGTTTGTGATGGAGACGCTGATCGATGAGCTGGCCGCGCGTGCCAAAATGAACCCGATCGCCTATCGCCTCAAGCTGCTTAAGCCAGATGCGGGGAAATTGCGCCGCTCACTTGCCCTGGCGGCTGAAAAGAGCATCGCCTGGCGGGGAAAGCTGCCCAAAGGACATGCGTGGGGCGTGGCTTGCCACGAGGCGTTTGGAACCGGTGTGGCCTGCGTGACGGACGTCTCGATCGAAAACGGGCGGCCCAGAATCCATCGCGCGACCATTGCGGTTGATTGTGGTCTTGCCGTCAATCCGCTGACCATTGAAGCACAGTTCCAGGCCGGAGTCGCGTTCGGTCTTTCTCAACTGATGGCCAAGGGAGCCATCACGCTCAAAGAGGGACGCGTGGAGCAACGAAACTTTGACGGCTATACGCCACCGTACATGGTTGACGCTCCTGTGGCGGTAGATGTTCACATTGTGCCGAGTACCGAAGCCCCGACCGGTTGCGGGGAACCGCCGGTGCCGGTGATTTCCCCGGCGGTTGTTGACGCGCTGGCACGGCTAACGGGCAAACACTATCGAAGTCTGCCGTTAACGGCGGTGTGAGGGAAAGCGATTTTCAAGAATTCGCCACACCCCTTTAGCTTCACGCACGTTTTGGATAGCACTTACATATATCCTTCCAGCACTGCGGCGGCGCGATTGAGCGCGTCGGTTAGCACTTGCAGTTGCGCTGTTGTGAGCTGCGCGTCTTTCGCGTCAATCGATTCATTCACGCCGGGAATCACCACGGCGGCGTAGCCGGTGTATTGTCCCGGCGCGTAGATCAGATGCCTGAACCACGGACGATTCGGCAATCCCTGCGGTGAAAGCAGCGCACGCTCAGCGGCAATCAAAACCTGGTTGAGCTTGGTTGCATCCTGCGGCGGGTTTTTCTGAACGGCAAGAATCTTTGCACCGGCATTCATGAATCGCTTAGCCGCCTCAGACGCTTTGCTGAAGTCGGGAGCGTTGGCGCCGAGCATGCGCGTAGCTTTGTCGCGTGAGTTGTCGATATACGCGCCGATTTCCTTGCCGTACAGCTCGTAGTCGTAAGGCAGCACGTCGGCCTGCGACATGTGCAGCGCCTCGATACCAAAGACGCGCGCCATCTCCTGCTCATAAACAAATGTGGGATCGGCAAATTTCTTGAACCAGTTGAAGTTGTCAAAGGCCGAGTGATAGACGCCATACTGGCCGCTGGACGTCATGTCAGTGGAAGGAATGCCCAGATGCTGGATGAAAACGCTGTAGTCGGAGCCGCTGCCAAGATCGCCGACAGGCACATCATTTTCAACGCGGGCGTTGGGCGTGCGGCCCTGGCCGCTGTCAGGACGGCGCTGCGGCTGTCCCATCTTTTCATCTTTCCAGACGTTGTAAAGCATGCCGCCCTTGGGACTGGGGACAACCTTGGTTACGTCGCGCATAAAGCCCTTGAGGCTCGGCACCGCCGACGCGCCAAAGTTCGAGCCGGACACAGCGACGTCCAGATTGAAATATGCAACGGCATGGGCCAGATCTTTTTCGTGCTCCTCGCCCCATTCAGTTGAACCTATCAATCCTTCTTCCTCTGCATCCCATGAAGCAAATACGATTGTCCTGTCAGGCTTCCATCCACGCCGCAGCAGATCGGCAAAGCCGTGCACGGTCTCCAGCATTGCCGCCGTGCCGCTGTTCGGGTCCACCGCGCCGTACACCCACGCGTCGCGATGGTTTCCCAGCACCACCCATTCGTCGGGATACTTCGTTCCCTTAATTTTCCCGATCACATTCCAGATGGTCCAGTACCTGTAATTCTGCTTGAGGTGCATCTTCACTTTCACCGGCCCGGGGCCAACGTGATAAGTGAACGGCAACGCGCCTTGCCAGTCGCGCGGCGTTTCCAGCCCAGCCAGATTTTGCAGGATAGGCTCCGCGTCTCCGTACGATAGTGGCGTCGTGGGAATCTTCGGCATGTCCACTGCCTTCTCCGGCGGCACGCGCTTCGACTCCGGCAGGTCAATCGTCGAAGCAAACCCTGGTGTCGTTGGATCGCCCGGATACTTGAACATGTACTGGATCGACCCGCGCTGCACGCCGCTCTCCGGACGCCACGGCCCTTTCGGATACGCATCGCCCTTGAAGTAGCCGTCATCAATCGGATCGGAATAGATGATCACTCCCGCCGCGCCGTGTTCTTCCGCCACAAAACTTTTTACGCCGCGGAAATTATCTCCGTACCGGACAATCACAATCTTGCCCCGCACATCGACCTTTAGGTCTTCAAGCTTTTTAAAATCTTCCGGCCTGCCATAATTCGCGTATACGACTTCCGCTTCAACGTCGCCAGAAGGTGATGACCCGTTAAACGGCATCACCACGCGCGGATTGTCCGCCAGCGGATCGCCCTCAACATGCTCCGGCCGCGGGCCGTTCATCTTCACGTTGGCCGGCGCAGTCACCGTCACGCTGATTTCCGACGGACGATTCATCCACACCGAATACTTGACCTCTGCTGTCTCCAAGCCGGCAATGTCAAAGTGCTTGGCCACGTGGTCCGCTGTTGCCTTATCCTCGGGCGATCCCGCGATGTGCGGCAGCGCCGTCAATATCTTCAAGTGCTGCTCCGCGCGCGCCGGGCTGGGACTAGCCAGAAATTCCTGGTCCACTTGATATTGCTTTGCAAAATCCCTGAAGCCGAAAATCTGCGTGGGGGCAACTTGGGAAGCCGCGCCCTGCGCTGGACTGCTTTGTGAACGCGCATTCTGGGCGGACGCGCCTTTGGCAGTGGCGACCGTGGCCCCGTTGGGGCTTGAGCTGTTCTGCAAAGCAAAACTTGAAAGTACAAAGACCGATATAACTACGACGATGAGTTTGGCGCGTTTCAATTCGGCACTCCTGGGGTATCCGCACGAGGTTTGTGACTAACGTACGGCTGCGGTGGAAACAAAAAAGCTTACACTATGAAGTGACTTTTATTCGAATCAGGACCATGGAAAATTGAGCACGAAGGCGGAAATAAATGACGGCGGCACTGAGCGGCCCCCGATCGCGGACCCACTCTGCCAGGTCCCGATCAACGAAACAAAGCTCAGCGAATTGACTGTCGATGAACTAACCGCCAGCGAACTAACCGACGCGCCCACGCTCCCGCGCGCTGACGCCGTCGATGGCCTTGCCCACGGCACGGTTACTGACGCCGCTGCAACCACGGTCATTGAGATTCCGCGTCTCGCCCGCGCGCTCCGCCACCGCGACTTTCGTCTCTTCTGGATCGGCAACTTCCTCTCCAACATCGGCACCTGGATGCAGAACATCGCCCAGGGCTGGCTGGTGCTGCAACTTACCAACTCCGCGTTCTGGCTTGGTGTGGTGGGCTTTGCCGCGTCGTTTCCCATTCTGCTGTTCGCGCTCATCGGCGGCGTCATAGCTGACCACGTGAACAAGCGCAAAATGCTCATGGTCACGCAGTCCGCCATGATGATTTTTGCCTTCATCATGGCCGCGCTGGCGTACTTCAAGGTCATTAACGTGCATGAGATTGTTTTTCTCGCGCTTGGCACCGGTATCGCCATGTCGCTCAATACGCCCACCTATCAGGCGCTGGTGCCGCAGCTTGTGCCGCGAGAAGACCTCACCAACGCTATCGCGCTCAACTCGGCGCAGTTCAATATGTCGCGCGTGGTGGGGCCAACGCTGGGCGGCTTTGCCATGGCCATCATCGGCGTGGCCGGAAATTTCTTTCTCAACGGACTCAGCTTCCTCGCCGTGCTCATCGCGCTCACCCGCATCCGGTACATCGAGCCTGTTCTCCCCGAAGGAGACCATTCTGTTCCGCCGCAGGCGGACCATTCTAACGTTACGCGTGAAGGCCATCTCTCGCCGCGTGCCGGCCAACTCTGGGAAAAGCTGAAACAGGGTTTTGCTTACGTCTTCCGGCATTCCGCCATGTCGTCGCTGGTGTTGCTGGTCGGCATCGGCAGCCTGCTGGCCATCCCTTATCTCACCTTTGTTCCTTACTTCGCCCGCGACGTTCTTGGCACCGGCGAGCCCGGCCTCGGCATCCTCATGGCCTGCTCCGGCGCGGGCGCGTTTCTGGGCGCTCTCACCATTGCGTGGCTCATGCATATTCGGCAGCGCGGGTTGTTCGTGGTCCGCGCGTTGGCCGGATTCTATGCCGCCATTATCGCTTTCACCTTCTCGCGCAACTTTTATCTTTCCGGACTGCTGCTCGCCGCCGCCGGCTATTGCATGATCATCTCCGTTGCGACGATCAACTCCCTGCTGCAGCACCTTGCAGAAGACCACATGCGCGGCCGCGTGATGAGCATCTATTCCACCGCGTTTCTCGGCTTGCCTCCGATCGGCTGCCTCATCGCCGGATCTCTGTCGCATCTCTTTTACGCGCCCCACGTCATCGCCGGCATGTGCTCGCTGGCAATAGGAGGAAGTTTGGCGGTGTATGTGAATAAGGAAGGGTTGCGGGAGCTTGACTAATCGCCGTAATCGCCGTCATCGCGCGTAATCGCCGTAATCGGAGAACCCGGGTTATTCAGGCGCGACCCATTCCGGGCCGCGCCTGCAAAGAACCAGTGTGGTGTTTCAGAAATAGCTTTACAGCAGCGCAAAGGCTGAGCTTAAGAAAAGCATGATGATGGACCGTGCCTAAGAGCAGGCGAGGTGTTGTGAGAACTCCCTGATGCAACATGGATAGAAGAAAAACCTTCGGGGTCCTTCGACTTCGCGCTCGAGGGTCTCGGTTTGGAAAAGGCGTGGCGGCGCTGCGCTCAGGAAGACAGAGATAAACATTTTGCTTGAATATAAGTTCATGGTGTTGTGAAGCTATTTCTAAGACCACTCTAGCTTGCCCGCGCAGTACGGGGGCGTGCTTCGGTCTTGTCTGCATCTTTTGGCGAGACAGTCGGCACCAGCATCGGCACCTTGCGCCGATATTCGGCGTATTCGCTGTGAAAACTTTCCAAGTCGCGTTCCTCAAATTGAATCGCGATCAGGATGTAGGCCGTGGTGGCAAGAGCAAAGACCAGATGCGCTGACGTCATCACCGGGGCCGACCAGAACACCAGCAGCCATCCCACATATAAAGGGTGCCTTACGTAGCGATACGGGCCAGGAGTGCGAAAGCCAAGCGCCGTGTAGGGCCGTCCCACCAGGTTCAGCCATATCTGGCGCAGCCCAAAGAGATCAAAATGGTCGATAAGAAATGTGGTAGCCAGCACCACCAGCCAGCCAACAACATAAAGAGCATTCAAGACCAGGTGTAATGATGGGCCCTGCGCGTTCCACAGCACGCCGCCCATGGGCTGCCATTTCCAGAACAGCAGGAACAGGGCCGCGCTGGAAAGCAGACAATAGGTGCTGCGCTCCACGGCCACCGGGACAATGCGCGTCCACGCGGCTTTAAACCATGGACGCGCCATGATGCTGTGCTGGAGAGCAAACAGTCCGAGCAACGCAACATTGATCGCCAGGGCCAGCGCAAACGACACTTGCCGGCCTGAATCAATGGATTTGGGCACGCCAAAATTGCCTAGAAAGCCAAATGCATACACAAAGCTTGCCAGCGTTGCCACATAGCAGGCCACACCGTAAGCAAACGCCGTAATTCTACCGAGCATGTCTTCTCCTCCGGGATGCGGGTATTGCCGCCAGTTCAATATGCAAGAGCGGCTGCCGCCATTCCTCCATTAACGCCCGGAGCAGGCGCTCGCGTCCTTCAACAAAGATGAGTTATTTGTGATTTGTTTCTGAAAGTGCCGACCGCCTGGGCAGTGCGCGCGTTTATTCGGGCCATGGTCAAGCCCTTTTAAGTCTGCCGTGCGACTTTCCCAAAGTTAGGAGTTTGTACTCGTGCCGTGAAGGCTTTTCGGCTATCTTTACTTCTCGTGTTTTACTTCATAGGCTGATTACTGAAGCGCTGCTTGTTCAAGGTTTTTTCAGCATCCCAAAAGCATCAAGATTTCCGCAGACAGACGATCCGGTTGCTCTGATCAAGAATTGGCGGAGCAGCGGGTGAGGATAGGTGAAAAGAACCCGGGGGTGCCGAGGAGACCGCTTGATTCTTGTATAAGCCGAACAATAATAATTACTTACCACATGTTCAAGGTGGATGGTAGAATCTTATATTAGAACGAACGAATAGCGAATATGAATTCTGGACAGAATAATAACGGTTCAGCAACTCTCTGGGCCGGAGCTTTGGGCTTGCTACCGGTTCCGCTATTTGTCCGGGACGGGATGGACCGAAGTGTCCTCTTGAACGGGACGTCAGGAAATTTCTGCTTGGATACATCGCTCAAGACAGAAGCCGATCATCGTGCGAAGGCTTGGTCTGCAAATGTGGGTCATTATGTTGCCATTCGTGCTGACCAGGTAGAAGTTCAGCGCTGGAACAAAACAATTTCAGATGTCGAGAGGTATTCTCTTTCGGCAGTTAGTCGCGATTTAGAAAAGTTTCACACCTATCTGGTTGATACTGAACCTCCCGTGCAACGTGCAGTGATCCCTCACGTTGTCCGCGTCTTTCGGCAGATTAGAAACCGAGAAGAGCTAGCCGGCGGCACAGATTCGCTGAAGGTACTCCTGCTTCTTCTTGCTTGTGCGGCAACATCCAAACCGCGTTCAAATGTGAACGACACTGAATGGGCAATACCTAACGACTCTGAAGGTCTGTCCATGAGTATTGATGAGGCCGAGTGGGAGCTATTGATTGAAAGCCTCTTGGGACCTACAGACAGCGATTTGCGATTAGATTTGCAGCTCCTGATAAGGCATGCTGCGGGACCCGTATTTCAAGAAGCCCACCGTGAAGCATCGCTCATTGATGCAGCACAACTACCGCTTCCTGGATTTGCCAGAAAAGCTGCGGGCGTCAGAGCCGCAGATCTCGGTGTTGGCGTGCATTTTACGCCGCCTTCGTTGGCGCGAAGCGTGGTACAGCAGGCTTTGGCAGCCGCTGATTTACATGACAACTTTACCATTTTTGATCCGGCATGTGGTTCCGCAGAATTTTTGAGAGAGGCGCTTCGCCAAATACGTTTATCAGGTTTTAAGGGTAACCTTAAGCTTATTGGATGGGATATCTCGTCAACTGCCTGCGACATGGCCAGATTTCTATTGCGCTGGGAACAAAAGAACGACCCGGCGCCGATAGAGTTTGAGATCAACCAGCTAGATTCCCTGGCAGAGAAATGGCCCCGCGATTCGGATCTCTTACTCATGAATCCACCATTTGTCTCGTATGAGCAACTGACGCCTGAGCATAGAGACGCTGTGCGGCATGTAATGGGTAGTCTGGCGCAAGGACGAATTGAATACTCGAGTGCATTCATTTATAAAGCAGTGGAGTCTCTCCACCCACAAGCGATTCTGGGAACAATTATTCCAGCGTCATTTTACGAAAGCGCCTCGGCCGCGCGGCTGCGTGACTGGGTGAGAGAACGTCTGAGTCCCTGGTTGCTTGCGCGCCTGGGCAGCTTAGCTCTCTTTCCTGATGCGATTGTGGACGCAGGACTATTAATTGGCAAGGTGAATGGGGGAAACACAAAAGAGCTACTTGCTTTTTGGGCCGACGAAAAGAGCGAATCCACAGCCGAAGGATTGCGATTTTTGCGAAAGGCGACAATGCTCTCGCGACCACGGCAATCAATTGCGATTGATCGCGAAGGTTTCAGTATCTATCATGCTCCCGAGCTTGTGCAGAGTGACACGTCATGGTCACCAAAACCATACGCGGCATGGAACTTCGCGAGACAGCTCTGTCACTTGCCCGCAGTTAACGATCTATTCAATATTCATACAGGAGCGCGCAGTGGGTTGGTGCGAGCCTTTCTCCTTCGGAAAGAAAAGTGGTTGTCGCTTTCCAAAAAAGAACAGCGATATTTCCGGCCAGCGGTCGTCAATGAATCGATTGAGAGTGGAAAGCTAAACGATTCTGTGTATGTTTTTTATCCATATGGAGAATTTTCTATCGATTCAGAACGTCAGTTGCGAAGTCTGTTGCCGTCATTTTATAAGACGCAGCTTGCGAAGTATCGACCGATGCTCGAAAGCCGCCAAAGCAATGCCAAAGAAGGGAAGTGGTGGCAAATGTATAGGCCAACCCTCTGGCAGCAGGTGCGAATACCAAAAATAGTCTCCGTAGAATATGGTGACATTGGAGCATTTGCATGGGACACCAAAGGCGACTTTGTTGTTGTTGGAGGATATGCTTGGATGCCACGCTCCCCGCTTAAAGGCACCGGAAAGTTTTCATTGAAACTTGGGTTGAGCTATTTGGCAATCCTCAACAGTCCAGTATTCTTTGAGCTGATTGCATCAAATTCTCGCAAAATCAGTGGTGGGCAATGGGATCTCAGCAACAAATACATCGGAGGTCTTCCGCTCCCAAGCTTGCTTTCGGTCGGCGAATCCGACGTTGTTCATGCTCTATTCCGATTTGGGTCGGCTATCCAATCCGGAAATCCAGTTGATTGGCCATCTCTCGCCAAAGTTGTGCGAACGGCATATGGCATCTAAATCAAAGTTGCTTGTGCCTAATCTTGCCCCCTTAAATGCCATTCTCCATCCGCTAAGCGATGCGTTGCGGCGAAGCTGTGGGCGGAAAGATCTAGCGATTAACGAGGTCGACCAGCTTTCTGCCAACGCACTTTTGTATGCTCTCACAGGTGTCGGGGCGGTTCGGGCGAGTACCGACCGGCAATGTGTCTTGCATCAGCTTTTTCCGAAAAGTCATCCTGAGCTTTGGTTAGGCATCTCCTTACAATTGCGAAAACATTCCGGATATGGATCTCCGGCCAAAATTGATATGTACGAAATACTACATGTGAGCATCCAGGTTTTCGAAGGCACAACTTCGCAAACTGTTGAACCCCTGCTCCGAGCAGAATGGGATCCTGTGACTTCGAGATCAAACACGGGACCAGCGCAACCGCACTGGCACGCTTATACCAGACCTATTATTGCGAAGCAGGGCGGTTTTCTGCAGGAAGCCCGCCACGAATTTCCAACCACGCCAAGTCACTTTTTTCACAGCATTAAACAACGCCAGCATAGATTTCATTTTGCCCTCTGCGCAAACTGGCACGAAGAACGGGGACGCAGTTATCAGATATTGAGCACTCCAGATCAGCTTAGACGTTGGGTGATTGGGGTCGTGGAGTATATAAAATCTCAGCTGTGACAATCTGTAATTTGGTAAATAAAGGAAATGCTGCGAGCAGCTCAGCGACGCGCACATAACCCGACTTTTCCACAGTAAGGCGAGAATGTTCTCCTTGATTCTTAGGCGAACAAATGGTAAATTGAGAGATTCGCTCCAGAGCGAAAATGTGGTGTGTGGGATGATCTTTGACAAAAGAAGCTTCTAGCTGCTAGCCCCTAGCTTCTGGCCAAAAAGTTGGTACTTAGTACTTGGTATTTGGTACTTGAAAAGGCTTGCGACCCTCTGCCGACTTGGGATTGGGATTGGGATTGGGATTGCGTGACCCTTGGGTGACCCAAGGGCCACCCAAGCGCCACGCAAGGGCCTCCCAAGGGTCGATTTGGGATAAGTCTTTTGTTTGCAATGAAGGCTGGAAAATAGGGGGGAGGGGGCTGTTCAATCGCCGTAATCGCACGTCATCGCCGACATCGCGCGAGATCGGAAAGGCAAACCCACCACTGTGGCACGGAGACACGAATCAGAACCCGGGATTAGGAACCCAACCCCGGGGTTGAATTGTGTAAGCCCTTTAGATTCCTAATTGGGGTACAGGGGGGAGGGGGTGGAAAAGTGGGCTTCGCCAATTTAGATCGTTCGACTCCCGGTAGCCACCCAACAAGCGAAAAGCGCGCTTGCTGGGGGCCCCGGCAGTCGCCGGTCGCTCACGATGACAGTTTGAGGCGCGGCGAATTTTACGCCGCGCGGCTTACTGGGTGATCGCCGAAAATCGCGCGTCATCGCCGAAATCGGAAAAGCAAAGGCTCACTGCGGAGGCGCTGAGACACGGTGAACAGCAAGAATCGGACACAGGGAAGAGCGCAGTAGCGAACGCAAGCCTAGATAGTCTCATTCGGCTTGGCCATGCCAAGCATGATCTGGAACAACACCAGCCAGCGCTTGAGATTCACGGTGACCAGGAAGTTTTCCTTGGCGTGCGCTTTGCCGTTTTTACCGAGTTGCGCGGCAAATTCCGGATGCGTGAGCAGATATCGAATCTGGTAGGCGCAACCTTCCACGGAATGCACCAGCACGCCGGTAAGCTTGTGGACAATCTGCGAGGTAATACCGCCAACGGCTCCTGCAACCACGGGCTTTTCCTTCCAGAGTCCTTCGGTCACGGTGAGGCCAAAGCCTTCTTTCAGTGACTTTTGCACAATCACGGTGGAAGCGCGTTGCAGCGCATTGATTTCCAGCGCGGACCATGGCGGCAGATTCAGGATAATGATGTCAGGATCGTCGCCGGCCGCTTCCATGACTTCCTGCAGCACGACGGCGCCCTCAGGATCGTCGGTTGCGCCGCCGCCGGCCAGCACTAATTGGCAATCGACATATTTTTTTACCAGTTTGTAGGCTTCCACCACGCCCACGGGATCTTTCAATCGGTCAAAGCGGGAAATCTGCGTGATCACCGGGCGCGAACGATCAATACCAAAGTCGTCACAAACTTTGTTGATGTACTCTTCAGGAAGTTCCTTGTTTTTCTCTGAGAGCGGATCGATGGAAGGATAAAAAAGATACTGCGGAGTGGCCAGTTGCCGTGTAAAAGCCGCGGCTGAAAAGATGGCGGCATCGTACTGCTCGACCATGGGCTTCATGAAATCCCAGACTCCAGGATGCGGATTGGAAAGATCGATATGGCAACGCCAAATCCATTTACCCTGCGTTTGCGGCTTCGAGCGGACCAGTCCAAGCGGCTGCGGATCGTGAATTACAATCAGGTCTTCAGCAAACTCCATGCGCTGGCGGTTCTGCTCGCTATAGGCCATGAAGATGTCCTGAATCTGCTGTGTCAGGTTGTAATCGCCGCCGTGCAGCGCGTTGTGAAAGCCTTTTGTGACTTCAAAAAAATCATTGCCGCCGGTGATCACGTCCCAGCGCGTGGGGACTTCAAGCTCATTCATCAGGGGAATCAGCCGATTCAGGATTTCCGCCACGCCTCCGCCCAGCGCGGTGGAATTGACCATTTTGACGGTTTTGCTGCGAAGATGGCGCGCGAGAAAACGAATCTCATCCAGCTCCGGCTTGCCGATGATGGGAGCATAATCTTCAAACCGAGGAGGCGCGGGCACAGGAGGCTGCTCTGTACGGATACGCGGATGCTTGCGGCGTTCGATGAAATGCGCGGGCAAATCCGTCTGCCGGATACGGCGTTCCACTCTGCCTGGTGGCGCTGGAGCCGGCTCCTTCACCGCGTTGGCCGCGACTTCAATCTGCGACGGTTCTTGATGCCTGGATTCGTCGCTTTTCACGCCCTCATCGACCATTACCGTTTTTCCTGAATTCTTGTCCTTCATTCAAAGGCTCCAAAAACTATTCTTCAAAAACCAGCACAAGTCGATCTGTCTTTGCAAAGCCGCTATCCATGGTCCATCTCTGCTTCAACAATTTTCAGGATTCCGCGCCGCACGCCTTCCAGCGTTGATGTGTAAATATCAATGCGATTGACTTTGTCGGCCGCCTGAGGCAGATCGAGTTCTTTATCGAGCCAGACGGAAAAATCATTGCTGTTCAGCTTGAGGCGCAGACGGGCATCGATAAAGTGGTAATAAATGGCATGGATGCTGACTTTGCGCAGACCGTCAGCGAACTCTTCAAGGTTGCGCGCTACATATGGCGTGGGAACCACCACTAGGTCTGAAGCCATGAGATAAAACGGCTCCATGGCCGTGCGGGTGGCAGCGCGGGGGGTCTTCTGCAGATAACTTTCAATCACGTGGATCAGGCGCTCACGCAGCGTGGCAATGGAGGTAAATTCCCGGACATCAATTGCGGCCAGCCGCTCCGCCAGTTCAACTTCATTGCATGAAGCAAATGCCCAGTGAGAAAAGTCATTGGAAAATCCGGAGCTAATAAAGTGGTGCTCCGCCAGAGTCTGAAATGTATGCTGGAAAATAGATGACTCCGGACAAGTGCGTATGGCCTCCAGCAACTCCATGAGCGTAGTCGCTTTTTCCCGTCCAATGCGAAGCAGGTGTGACGCTGAATTGAAATAAAAAGGCGAGCGCGCCCAGCGCGGACGAGTTGTAGGCAACTGAGGTGCGGTAGCCATGGGAACTCCTGTTACCGTCGGGCGGAAACCCGAAATTTGGAACTGAGAGTGTTAGGATGCCACGGCTGCGGACGCTGTTGCGTTCTTGCTTCGCTTTTAAAGAGGAGAGATTAGTGGCGGCGTAATCCGGAACTCGGCGGCGCGAATAAGAATGAAAAGCCTATACCAATCAGCATCATCCAGCCCAGATTGCCGCGGGCCGATTCATCAGCCACCTGAATGTTGCCCATCGGGTTGAAGAGAAAGGCCGCGAAGATCATGGCGGCAACCACCGTCCCTATAATTCCCGCGCGCGACCCAAACAGACCGGCAATAATCAACAGCACCACCGTGAAAATTAGCGGAGCCATATTCTTCCATGTATGGCCAGTGGCTGCCGCACTTAATGCCAGTGCGGCTAAAGCGCAAACCAGCCCACCCAGGGCGGCATCCATCAGCGGAAGGGTCCAGAGCTTGCCAGCGGCGGTTCTAATCGAAGCTTTGTTCACTACATGGATTACATGCATGCGCTTTTTTCTCTACAGATAGGATGACAAAAGGCAGGGTTGTTGTGGGAAAAATCGAGAGCTGGCTGGCAAAATTCGAGAGTTGCGCCAATGTTCCGATGTTGAAAGTCTAGGCGTTGCTTACAAACGGGTACGGCTGGCCGTGGAACCTGCGGCCTATGGCTTTTAGAATCCAGCATCTACTCTGGATTTGGCTCGCAAACCCGCATCGTATAGATTTAAGGTTTCGTGGGGCCCTGCACAAAATTCAGTTCAAATGCATACTGCTGATCCATTTCTTTTTCAGCTGTTTTTTATCTTCGTGTGGGCCAAACTCTTTGGTGAAGCCTTTGAGCGGATGCACCTTCCTGCCGTGCTGGGCGAAATTCTTGCCGGGGTGCTGCTTGGGCCGTACGGGGCGCGGCTGGTGGTCCCGACTGACGCCATTTACGCCATTGCCGGAATCGGCGCAATCTTTCTTCTATTTACCGTCGGCCTGGAAACGCAGCCTAAAGACCTGATCAGTGTGGGCGGCACTTCTCTCTATGTCGCTCTGGCCGGGATTGCGGTGCCATTTATTTTTGGCGTCTCGTACATGCTGTTGCGCCATCATCCGGCGCATGAAGCGGTGTTTGTGGCGGCCGCCATGATGGCCACCAGCGTCGGTATTACGGCGCGTGTGCTGGGGGACATGAATCTGCTGCAGAGCATTTCAGCCAGGATCATCCTGGGCGCAGCCGTGTTTGACGACGTGCTGGGAATGATTGTGCTGGCCGTGGTGGTGGGACTGGTTTCTTCCACCGGGCTGGAATGGGCGCAGCTTCTCATTACTGCGATTGAGGCCATTGGCTTCGCTCTGATCATGATGTTTTATGCGCCGCGCGTGGTCAAGCGCATGGAGCCGGGCATGGAACGCATGTCCACGCAGGACGCGCCGCTGATTATTGCGCTGGCCATCTGCCTGGGGCTTTCCTATGCCGCCGTCAAGATCGGCATGGCTGCGATCATCGGCGCTTTTTTTGCGGGCCTGGCATTTGCCGAGTACTCGCCGCGATGGAACCTGCGGTCGCGCGTTTTTTCCATCAATGAATTTCTGGCGCCTTTTTTCTTTTTCAGTATGGGCGCTCGCATGAATATGTCGGTATTCGATGGCAAGCTGCTGGTTTCAGCCGTTGTAATCTCACTGCTGGCAATTCTTTCCAAACTGGTGGGCTGCGGCCTGCCGGTCCTGCACTCCGGCTGGAAAACCGCATTCAAGGTCGGCATTGGCATGGTCCCGCGTGGTGAAGTGGGGCTCATCGTGGCTCTGGTGGGCTTGCAGATGAATATCGTTTCTGAATCCGCGTATGCTCTCGTGATTTTTATGACCGGCATCACCACGCTGGTAGCGCCGCCGATTATGAAGCTGGCCTTCCGCGATGAGGTTTCATTACAGCCGGCATTGGCAGAGCGCCGCAGCACAGCAATGTAAACGAAAAAAAGCTGACCAGAAGGGGTTGGAGTCCAATTGGTCAGCTTTGTATGTTTGCCGAGGACCTCTGCAAGATGGTCATCGGATCAACAAGGAGCGCGGTTGCGCGGGCTGGGTATCCCGATACGTTCTGGGATCCATGACAGCGCCTTTCCTGCCTACATTGCGTAAGTAAATATATGACTGCGTCCGGCAACAATGATGTGATCTTCGTCACACAAGGTAAAGCGGCGTCGGAAGACCGCGCGTTGGCGGCAATCGCATATAATTTGCAGTTAACTTTTGCCAATGGAGATGAACTAATGCCGGGAGTAACAGGGCGCGTGGCGCTGGTGACGGGAGCTTCCCAGGGGATTGGACGCGCCTGCGCGCTCGCGCTGGCTGAAGGCGGCGCTTTAATCGCGCTGGCGGCACGCAACGAAGAGAAGCTGGCCGCGGTGGCAAAAGAAATCACCGACAAAGGCGGCCAGGCAGCCACGTTTCGCATGGACGTAAGCAATGAAGCGGATGTTAAGAGCGTGGTGAAAGCCGTGATCGAGCGGTTTGGCAAGGTTGAAATTCTGGTCAACAATGCCGGCGTGACCAAAGATACGCTGTTGATGCGGATGAAAAAAGAGGACTGGGATTCGGTCATCCAGACCAACCTGAGCGGGGCTTTTTACACCACGCAAGCCGTAATTGGTTCCATGCTGAAGCCGCGCTGGGGCAGGATCATTAACATTACCAGCGTATTTGGACAAACCGGCCAGGCAGGCCAGGCAAATTATGCGGCTTCAAAAGCGGGGCTGATCGGTTTTACGATGGCCATCGCGCGCGAGGTTGCTTCACGCAATATCACCGTGAATGCTGTCGCGCCGGGATACATTGAGACCGCCATGACGGAAGTTCTCTCAGCGGAATTGAAATCCAAAGTGAATGAAGCGATTCCGCTGGGGCGCGCCGGGACTGACATGGAAGTTGCCCACGCGGTCCGCTTCCTGGCTTCAGAAGAAGCAAGCTATATCACCGGCCATGTGCTCAAGGTGAATGGCGGAATGCTGATGGGCTAGAGCGACCAATGCTGCGTGAACATAGATCTGTGCTTGCCGCGCTGCTGTGCGGCTTTGTCATTGTTCTAGCATGGTCTGCCGTCCATCCGCACGATTACTTCACCTGGGTGCTGGAAATATTTCCGGCGATTCTGGCGCTGGTGGCGCTGGCCATTACTTATCCTCGATTTCAATTCACCTCGTTTGTGTATCTGCTCATTACGCTGCATGCCTGCATTCTGTTTGTAGGCGGACATTACACATACGCTGAGGTGCCGCTGTTTAACTGGATTCGCGACCATTTTCACCTGGCGCGGAATGATTATGACCGTGTGGGACATTTTGCTCAGGGCTTTGTTCCGGCATTTGTAGCGCGTGAAGTCCTGTTGCGGCAGAAAATTGTTTTGAAGCGCGGATGGCTGTTCTTCATCGTATTGAGTATCTGCCTGGCGGTAAGCGCAGCTTATGAGTTG
>Ga0207700_10000567_pt1 | contig 21711 bp, 19 predicted proteins | sample LARL82metaG_FD_184348 | JGI IMG/M metagenome (GOLD analysis project Ga0207700, IMG submission 184348) | Corn, switchgrass and miscanthus rhizosphere microbial communities from Kellogg Biological Station, Michigan, USA - LAR L8-2 metaG... | ecosystem: Host-associated > Plants > Roots >...
GATGGTTGCGGCCATCTCTGGCCAGTACGCGGGGACCCGCACGTGGGAGGGGGGCAGGCCGGGCCGGTCGTCGGCGACCACCGCGCCGGCCACCAGCGGGTAGGCCGGCCCGGCGATCACCGCGGCGGCCAGGCCGAGCACCACGGCGCGGCGCGCACGGGCGCTGCCCGCGGCCAGGTGCCGCCACCAGCGCCGGCGCTCAGGTCGAGCGCCGCGGCGCCACGCGGCGCGGTCGACCAGCGTGCCGATGAGCACGCCGTAGCCGAGCCCGCCGACCATGAGGAAGCGTCCCGGCTCGCGGAGCAGCCACCCGTAGGGCAGGTGGTAGAGCGGCAGGAAGATGGCCGACCCCGGATCGTTGGTCCCGGTGGCGAGCAGCACGACGAACAGCGCCACCGCCGCGGCGAGCACGACGACCGTGAGGCTGCCGCGCGGGCGCCCGCGACGTTCGCGCAGTGCCAGCGCGGAGAAGGCCAGCGCCGGCAGGCCGTACTTGAGCAGCGCCAGGGGGAACTGCTCGAAGACGGACGCGTAGGGGAAGTACTCGGCGTGGGCCCAGCCCCAGCTGGTGTTGAGCCAGAAGGAGTTGGGCAGCGTGGAACGGCCCTCGGTCCACAGCCAGCCGGCATCCGACGAGAGCGTGCCGGAGTCGACCAGGCTCAGCCGCTGCGCCGAGACCACCAGCCAGTACGACGAGGCCAGGGCCAGCAGCGGCAGGGCGAGCAACAGGGTCAGCGCGGTGCGCAGCGCCGCACGGCGGCCGCGCATCCAGAGCGCCACCAGCGGCGAGCCGAGCACGGCGATGAGCACCATGCCCACCAGCGGCGGGTTGAGGTAGGCATAGCCCCAGAGCGGCGCGGTCAGCGCCAGCAGGCCGGCGGCGAGCAGGGGGTGCAGCCTGCCGAACCCCGCGCTGAGCACCAGGGCCAGGGTCAGCGCCAGCAGGATCGAGCCGCAGAGGAAGACCGGGTTGATGCCCACCTGGCTCACCGTGTACGGGTTGAGCGCGTAGACGGCCGCGCCCACCAGCGCCCCCACCGGGCGCAGGCCGAGGACGCGGAGCAGGAACAGCGCCGAGAGCGCCGACCCGGCCAGGAGCAGGGTGTAGAAGAGCTGCTGGGCAAGGGGGAAGCCGCCGCCCAGCCCGGTGACCAGCCGCAGCACGGCCGCCCAGGGCAGCAGGTTCTGGTAGGTGCCCGGGCTGCCCACGTCCCAGCCCGACCAGCCGAAGGCGTTCCAGGTGGCGTCGCTCCAGGCGGTGCCCGCGGGCGGCGCGATGTCGCCGCCGCCCAGCAGCGGACCGACACCGTGGTACCAGGACTGCACCACCGCCGCGGCCCCGGCGACCAGCGCCAGCGCGGCCAGCAGCCAGGCGCGGCGGGACGGCGCGGGCGTGCGCGTCTCCTCGACCTCCGCCACCGGACGCGCCGCCCTGCCGCGCACCAGCACCTCTACCGCTGCGGCCAGCACCGCCACGACCAGGGCGGTCAGCGCCATCAGGCTGAGGGCGTCGAGCCGCTCGCGCTGCCGGGTGAGACCCATCCCGTCGACCACGCCCATGGCCAGGAGCGCGAGCACGCCGTAGAGGGCGCAGAGCCGGCGGCCCCAGCCCAGCCAGCCGGCCAGGCCGCGCCGCCGGACGGGACCCCTGGCCTGCCGCGGCGGCGGGGCGACGCCGACGCCGCGCAGCTCGATGGTCCGGGGCGGGCGGACGCCGACGCTCATGCCACCATCTCCGCCGCGCCCGCGGCCGCCGGGGCGGTCACCGCGGCGAGCAGGTCGCCGGCGGCGCGATCCCAGGTGAAGTGGAGGGCGCGGCGGCGGGCCGCAAGGGAGAGGCGCTCCCAGGCCTGCGGCTCGTGCAGCAGCCGCAGCGCCGCGGCGGCCATCGCCGCCGGCTGCGGCGGCACCACCGCGCCGGTCTGCCCGGAGAGCACGGCATCGCACAGCCCGGGCACGTCGTAGGTGACCACGGGGACGCCCCACCCCGCGGCCTCGAGGGCGACGATGCCCCAGCCCTCGCGGGTCCCCGGCAGCAGCACCAGGTCGGCGCGGCTCAGCAGTGCCTGCTTGGTCGCCTCGCTGACCCTGCCGTGGAAGCGGACGCCCGGCCCCGCGGCGCGAGCGAGCCGGGCGGCCAGGTAGCCGTCGCCGGCGACGTCGAGGTGCGCCGAGGGCAGCACCTCGCGGACCAGCGCGGCGGCGCGCACGGCGTCGGCGGCGCGCTTGGTCTGGGTGAGGCGGCCGACGTAGAGCAGGCGCGGCGCATGGCGGCGCAGCACGCGTTCCGGCAGCTCCGCGGGCGCGGTGACCCCGGGCGGGACGATCTCCGCGACGGCCACGCCGCGCCGCTCCAGGTCGGCCGCGGTCGAATCCGAGATGGCGACGACGCGCGCGCCGCGCATGCGCCGCACCCAGTGCGGCTCGACGACGTGGCGCCCCAGCGCGCTGACCGGGAAGGCGTACTCGCGGGTCCAGACGTCGTCGGCCATCTGGAAGTACAGCGCGGTCGCCCTGGCGCCGACGACGTGGTGGGCGAAGAAGGGCCGCGTGCTCACCGCCTCGACGACGTGGTCGTATCCCGCGCCGTGGCGGCGCAGGTGTGCGCGCGCCTGGGTGAAGACGGAGTGCCGTCCGCCGCGGCGCAGCACGCGCAGGCCGTCGACCGTCTCCTCGTCGGGGCGGCCGGGCACGCGCGGCACCAGCAGGGTGACCTGGTGGCCCGCATCGTGCCAGCGACGCGCGACCTGCTCGACGTAGAGCTCGGCGCCGCCGGCGCCGTCGTGCCAGAGGTCCTTCCAGTTGAGCAGCAGCAGTCTCATGCCTCGTCCCCGACCAGCACCACCACCGCTGGGGTGGCTCGGCTGCGGCCACGACTGCGGCTGACCGCGGCCAGCAGGAGGGCGCCGCCGGCCGTCGCCAGGGTGAGGCAGGGCAGCACGGCGAGGGTCTCCAGGCCGCCGGGCGCGGCCACCCCGACCAGCAGCTCCGCGGCGGCGGCGAGGCCCACCATCACCGAGACCGGCGCGATGCGGCGGCGCAGGGCGCGCGCCGTCCAGACGGCGTAGGTGGCCAGTGACACGGTGGCCGCCGAGGCGCCGAACTCCAGCAGCGCGCGGGCGCCGACCACGAAGTGGGGACCGTAGACGTGGCGCATCAGCCAGGGGCCGAGCACCGCCATGCCCAGCGAGGCCACACCCGCCAGGCCCAGGGTGGCCACCGCGCCGACCACGACGGTGCGCCGCTGGCGGTGCCGCGCGATGGTCGGGTAGAACGCCATGGCCACAGGGGCCGTCACGAAAAGGACACCACTGGCCAGAACCTGGGCGGCGGCGAAGCGGCCGGAGCTGCCGGCGTCGAGCAGGTGCCGGGCGAAGATCAGCGGCATGGCCCACAGCGACCACAGCGCCGCCGAGCTGATCGCGCCGGTGGCGCTCTCGGTGGCGAACCCGGCGCTCATGTCCTCGGCGCTGGCGTCGACGGCGCCGGCCTCGGCGGCGACGCTGCCCATGCGGAGGGCGATGGACAGGAAGACGGCGACACTGAGCAGCGCGGGAACGAAGGAGGCGACCAGCGCCGCGGTGGTGGCGTCCATCACCCGCGCCAGCAGCGCGCCGCCGCAGAGGCGCAGGGCGACGCCGATGACGCTGAGGCCGGCGATGAGGGCGAAGCGGCGGCGGCCGATGAGCACGCCACCGGGCATGGCGGCGGCGAGCAGGGCGACGAACTGGGTGACCACCAGCACCGTCGCCGCGTCCGGCACGCCGAGATACGCGGAGAGGGCGGGCACCGAGGCGAAGAGCGCGACCACCACCGCCAGCCACGGCCACATCAGCCCCAGCGAGGCGGCCAGCAGGGCACGCGGTGGCCCGTCCCAGGTGGCGGCGCGGCGGGCCATGGCGTACTGCACGCCGCTGGCCACGAAGCCGGCGATGGTGACCATGGAGAGCAGCGCGGCGATGCCGCCGTACGAGCTGACCCCGCCGTTGCGCGCCACCATGACGTTGAAGACGAAGTTGCTGCCCCCGGTGACGAAGCCGACGGCGGCGAGCAGCCCGGCGTCGCGGGCGGCGTGGCGGGTCTCCGCGCCCGGCGCCGGCGGCGCGGCTGCTGCGGTCCGGGTGGAGACGCGTGGTGCGAGCGGTGCTGGAACGGCCATCGTGCGCCTCAGTCCGGTCCCAGCGTTGCGGGCAGGGTTGACAGCAACGCGAGCATCCCCTGGCGGCTGCGGCGGGTGTAGGTGCGCCGCAGCCGCAGCCGGTAGAAGATGGCCAGGGTGTCGACCAGCACCCAGAACACCGAGCGCAGGTTGGTGGTGCTGGCGAAGCGGTAGTCGATGCGCACCGGCGCCTCGATGATGCGGCGGAAGCCGAAGCACCAGGCGATGGCCAGCAGCTCGAGGTCGAAGGCGAAGCGCTTGACCAGGGCCACGTCGAGGACCCGCTCGGCGACCTCGCGGCGCATCAGCTTGAGCCCGGTCTGGGTGTCGCGCACCCTGACCCGGAAGAGGGCGCGGATGAGCAGCTGGTAGCCGAGGGACTGCAGGCGCCGCAGCCGCGGGTACTCCACCTCGCTGAGGGGATGCCGCTTGCTGCCGACGACGACGTCGGCGTCGTAGAGGTCGAGCAGCCGGGCCATGCGGCCGATCTCCTCGGGCGCGATCTCCATGTCGGAGTCGATGAAGGTGACCAGCTCGCCACGCGCCTGGGAGATGCCGTAGCGAAGCGCGAACCCCTTGCCCCGGTTGCTGTCGTAGCCGAGCACCCGGACGCGCGGGCCGCGGCAGGGCAGCGCCTCGCGGTAGGTGTCGACGTCGCCGTCGACGACCAGCACCACCTCCCACTCCAGGCCGGTGCTGTCGAGGGCGCGGCGCAGGCGGTCGAGGTTCTCGCGGATGGCCGCACCGTCGTGGTACGAGGGCACCACCACGGTGAGGTCCGGCCGCGCCGGCTCGGCGCGACGGCCGGTGAGCTCCACGATCGTGCCAGGTTCGTCAACAACCTGCGGCCCGAGCAGGGCGGCGTCCATCTCGAGTGCCAAATCCTCCCCTCCCCTACAGCACCGTGGCCAGGGTGACCGGCGCGCCGTCCGGAGCCCGAGCGGGGATGCCGGTCTCGCCCTCGGCGGAGCCGAAGGGCTCCAGCGTGCCGTCGGCCTCGGCCAGCCAGTAGCCGTCGCCGGTGACCGCGGTGGCGATGGCCGTCACCGGGCTGGCCAGGCGCTGGCCGGCGAGGCTGCCGTGGTAGCGCGCCCTGCCGAAGGCGAAGACCCCTCCGCCGGCGGTGGCCAGCCAGTAGCCGTCGCCGTCGGGGTCGACCGCGGCGCCGACCACCGGGCTGCTGAGGTGCAGCGAGGCGGGGCTGCCCAGCGGCCGGGCGTCGCCGGCGGGAGCCACCGTCCCGTCGGAGGCGACCACCCAGTAGCCGCGACCGCTCGGGGTCGGCGCCAGGGCCACCACCGAAGCGCCGGCAGGCAGCGGCGCGGCGCGGCCCAGGTCGGGTGCGTCGCCGAAGGCGAGCACGCGTCCGTCCTCCGCGGCCAGCCAGTAGCCGCCGCCGTCGGGCGTGGCGGCGATGGCCGCGACCGGGGCGCGCGGGACGATGCCGCCGGCGCCACCGAGGGTGCGCGCATCCCCGAACGCGAACACCGCGCCGTCGCCGGCGGCCAGCCAGTAGCCGGCGCCGTCCGGCGTGGTGGCCATGCCCACCACGGCCGAGGCGAGCTGCATGGCGCCGACGTCGCCGTGCCCGCCGGCCGACCCCATGGGCGCGACGGCGCCGGTTCCGGCCAGCGCGAAGTAGCCCGGCGCGGCGGTCGCGCCACCGCAGCCATGGGAGTACCCCTGGCCCTTGCCGCCGCCCGAGCCGCCGTTGCCGCCGCCATGGCCGCAGCTCACCGGCACGCTCGGTCCCGGTGGCAGCGCCACCGCGGCGGCGAGCAGCGAAAGCACGCTGATCGCCCCGGCCACCCCCGCCAGGCGGACGCGGACGCCAGCCTGTCCCCCAATCGTCATGTCTGGACGGAACCCCTCCCGTATCGGTCGGTGGCGGGTCCGCCCTGGCCCCTTACCATGCGCGCCAGGCACACCCGCACCAAGGAAGACGCGCGAGATCAGCAATTTGGACATCCTTCCCGGCCGAGATATTGCGGTGATCGACGCGTTCGGGCGGATACGGTGAGCGGGAGCCGGTCGGCGGGGGCGTTCTGGTGGCCCTGGATCCGCGCCGTCGCGCTGCCCGCGGGGCTGAGCCTGCTGGTGCTCCGCGCGGTGCTCGGGCCCGGGTACCTGCTCCAGGTCGACGCCGTCTTCGGCCCCCGCCTGCAACCGCTGACCTGGTCGTTCTCCAGCCCGCTGCAGGTCGCGGTGGCCGTGCTCCACGCCGTCGCCGGCTCCGCGACCGGGGCGATCTGCTTCCTCGCCGCCCTGTTCCTCGCCGGCCTCGGTCCCATGGTGCTGGCCCGCGGCCGTCCCTGGTGGGTGCAGTGCCTGGCGGGACTGATCGGCGCCCTCAACCCCTTCGTCTACGCGCGGCTGGTCGAGGGCCAGTGGTCGATCGTGGCCGCCACCGGCCTGCTCTTCCTCTGGGTGGCAGCCTGGGAGCGGCTGGCGGCGGCGGCGGGTCGCGGCGCCGTGGCCGGACTCGCCTCCTGCACCGTGGCCGTCGCCGCGGCCAGCCCGAACATGCTCGGCCCCCTCGCCCTGCTGGCGCTCCTCGGCCTGCTCTGGCAGCGGCCCTGGCGGGACCCGGCGGTGCGGCGCCGCCTGCTCACCGGCCTGGGAGTGAGCGCGGCCGCGCTGCTCTACGGGGTGCTGGCCTTCTTCGTCAGCCAGGGCGGCGACAGCTTCACCGCCGTGCGCGGCTTCGGGCGCGCCGACTTCGTCGCCTTCCGCTCCGCCCCGGACCCGCACTGGGGCCTGCTCCCCGCGCTCGCCGGCCTCTACGGCGAGTGGGCGGAGCGGGTGGGTCGCTTCCCGGTGGCCACGGCTGCGGCGCCGTGGTGGCCGGTCGCCTCGGGGTTGCTGGTGCTGGCCACCCTGTTCGGGACGTGGCGGGCGCGGCAGCGCTCCTGGCTGCTCGTCGCCGGCGTGCTCGGGCTGCTGCTCAGCGCGCTGACGGCGACCGGCTGGGGACTCGACCTCGCGGTGGCGGCGGCGCACCGGCTGCCGCTGCTGGCCGCCTGGCGCGAGCCGCAGAAGTGGCTGGCCCTGTGGCTGCTGGCGGTGGCGACGCTGGCGCCGGAATCCCTGGTGCCGCGCGGACTGCGCCGCGGCACGGCCGCCGGCTGGGGGGTGGCGGCCGCGGCGGCGGCGATGGCGGCGGCCGTCCTGCTGCCGGGCGGGGTGACCGAGCTGCAGCGGACGTCCTCGATCGTGCGGCCGGTGGCATACCCACCGGACTGGATGGCGGCGGAGGAGGCGGTCGCCCTGGAGGTGGCGCCGCGGGAGCGCGTGGCGGTGCTGCCCTGGCACCTCTACGCGGAGCTGCCGTTCACCGGGCGGCTGGCCGCCAACCCGGCGCCGGTCCTCTTCCGCGAGCCGCTGCTGGCCTCCTCGGACCCGGAGATCCCGGGGTCGCCTCCCCAACCCTCGCCCGCGGGCATCGGCGCGCTCTCGCTGGCGGACAGCGACCCGGTGCCCTGCGCCCTGGCCGACGCCCTGCGCGCCGCGGGCGTGCACTGGGCGGTGGTCGAGGACGTCGGCGGCGGCGAGCAGAACCGGCGGCGGCTGGTCGCCTGCGGGTTCCACCCGGTCTCCGGCACCTCCGGCCAGACCACCCTGCTGCAGGGGTGAGCCGCACGGCCGCCTCCGTAGAATCTCGCCGGATGCCCGCTCCGCCCCGGCGCTCGCGCCGCGCCACGCCCCTCGCCGTCCTGGGCGCCGCGCTCTCAGTGGCGGGATGCAGCTCCGGAGGTGGCCAGCCCTCGCCGTCCCCGACCGCCGGGCTGCTCCACTCCGCCGCCGCGGGGCAGACGCCCGCAGGCGTGCCGTACCACTACCAGGCGCTCGGCGAGGGCTCCAGCCCGGAGCTGCGCATCGACGCCGCGGGCGACTATGCGGTCGCCTGGGTGCTGCGCGGCAGCGACCAGTCACCCGGCTGCACGGTCAGCATCGAGCTGGTCGCCGACGACGGCACCACCGAGCAAGTCGTCTCGCTCGTCCGGCTCCAGCCCGCCGACACGCGACAGGGGAACACCCGGCTGACCCTCGCCGCCGCGACGTGGCGCTTCCAGGAGGGCGGCGGCTGCTCCTGGCAGGTCGACGTCACCCGGGCGTGACGGACCGGTCGGTCAGTTCCAGCCGGTGGTGTGCTGCGCGGCGTCGGCGCCGATGTCGTGGTCGTAGACGTAGATCGCGAAGCGGTCGTAGCTGAACACGCTGGTGGGCCGCACGCTGGACGGCGGCGGGTCGGGCACGTAGACGCCGCCGATCTCGCGGATGAGGAAGGACGGCCCCGGCTGCGGCGCGTACCAGTCGCTGACGCTGAAGAAGCGGTAGGGACAGAACCACCCCGGCGCGCCGGCGTGGCACTCCGGCCGCTGCTGCACCGAGGCGACCTGGACGGCGCCGTCGCTGTCCCAGGTGACCAGGTTGGCCTGCCAGTAGCCCGCGTAGCCGTGGTGCAGCCCGTGCGCCTCGAGCGCGGCGACCAGCCCGTCGGGATGCTGCTGCAGCACGTCGAAGTCGTCGAGCGTGGCGCGCTGCAGGACCAGCGCGCCGAGCACGCCGTTGACGGTGACCGCGAGCGCGACCAGCGCCGCGGTGGTCCTGCCGCGCAGGGTAAGGAACGGCACGGTGGCGGCGACGGCCATGAAGCCCGAGACCAGGTACCGCATCGAGCTGCGGTCGACGGGGATGCGCGAGAAGAGGAAGACGATCAGCAGCAGGAGTGCGACGAAGCCCCAGTAGCTGAGGAAGAGGCGCACCGCGTCCTCGTTGCGTTCCTCCGCGGGCGGGACATCGTCGCCTTGCTCGTGCGGCGCGTCGCGCGCGGGGGATGCAGCAGCCGCGCCGCCGCGTCCGCGCACCACGCGCTCCAGCACCCACAGCGGCACCAGCGCGCCCACCAGCGCGATGACGCCGAGCAGCAGCCGCGCCGGACCCAGAAACCCCAGGTCGTGCAGCGTCAGGCGCCCGTTGCCGAAGTCGAGCACCAGCTGGCCGAGCAGCGAGGCGTTGCTCTTGAACTGCCCCGGCGTGGCGACGCCCTGCGACACGCCGATGGTGTCGTAGCCGCCACGGTGCATGGCCAGCGCGGTGAGTCCCCCGGCAACCACTGACACCAGCACCACCGCGCCGCCGACCACGAGCAGCTCGCGGCCGCGCCGGTCGCGGCGGTGCCAGGCCAGCACCACCAGCGCGAGAGCGAAGGGCAGGATGCCGGTGACCAGCAGCAGCAGGTCGGAGGCCAGGCCGAGGCCGGTGAGGACGGCGATGGCCTCGGCGCCGGCGAGCACGTGGACGGCGGTCGGCCGCGGCGTGCGCGCCAGCCAGACCAGCAGCGTGCCGAGCACGATGCCGTTGAGCACGGTGAGGCCGTGGAACGCCTGCGCGAACTGGGGCAGGAGCAGCAGGGGCGGCGTGGCGATGCCGATGGCCAGGCACACCAGCGCCGCCTGGCGGCCCGCCAGCCGCCGCACCGTCTCCACCAGGATGAGCAGGCCGAGCAGGGCGGCGAGGTAGGGCATCGCCTCCCAGATGGCGCGGTGATGCGCAAGTCCCCGGGTCGCCTCGTCGAACCAGAGCGTGGTGTAGTGCGCGGCGTTGCCCAGCGTGACCGTCGAGCCCGCGGGCGCCGAGGGCAGGCGCTGCGCGACCAGCATGGTGCCCACCGAGTCGCTGGTCGCCGTGTCGTGCACCAGCGAGGGCACGCGCCGGGCCAGCACCGCGGCGTAGGCGACCACTCCCAGCCACGGCGCCAGCCGCAGCCAGGCGACCGCGCGCGAGGTCACGCCGTGCCCGACTCCCAGGAAGCGAGGTAGGCCTGCTGCTCGGCGGTGAGCACGTCGATCTCGACGCCGAGGCTGCGCAGCTTGAGCGCGGCGATCTCGCGGTCGATCTCCTCGGGCACGTCGTAGACCTTGGGCTCCAGCTCCTTGTGGTGCTTGGCCACGTACTCGGCGCACAGAGCCTGGTTGGCGAACGACATGTCCATCACCGCAGCGGGATGTCCCTCGGCGGCGGCCAGGTTGAGCAGGCGTCCCTCGGCGAGCACGTGCAGGGTGCGGCCGTCCTGCATGCGGTAGGCGTCCACGTAGGGACGCGGCTTGCTGACGCCGGTGCTCAAGTCGTCGAAGGCGGCCAGGTTGATCTCGTCGTTGAAGTGGCCGCTGTTGGCGATGATGGCGCCGTCCTTGAAGCCGAGGATGTGGCGGCGGTCGACGACGTTGATGTCGCCGGTGACGGTGATGACGATGTCGGCGTGCGGCGCCGCCTCCTCCAGGGTCATGACCCGGTAGCCGTCCATCACCGCTTCCAGCGCGCGGGTTGGATCGACCTCGGTGACCACCACGTGCGCACCCATGCCGGCGGCGCGCATGGCCAGGCCGCGGCCGCACCAGCCGTAGCCGCAGACCACGAACGTCTTCCCGGCCAGCAGGATGTTGGTGGCCCGGATGAAGCCGTCGAGGGTGGACTGGCCGGTGCCGTAGCGGTTGTCGAACATGTGCTTGGTGAGGGCTTCGTTGACCGCCACGATGGGGAAGCGCAGCTTGCCGTCGCGGGCCAGGGCGCGCAGGCGGATGACGCCGGTGGTGGTCTCCTCGGTGCCCGCCATCACGTCGCCGAGCAGGTCGGTGCGCTCCTTGTGCAGCCGCGCCACCAGGTCGGCGCCGTCGTCCATGGTCAGGTTGGGCCTGACGTCGAGCACCGAGTCGATGTGGTCGTAGTAGCGCGCGGAGTCCTCGCCCTTGACGGCGTAGGTGGGGATGCCGTGGTTGCTGACGAGTGCGGCAGCAACCGGGTCCTGCGTGGACAGCGGGTTGCTGGCGCAGAGTCGCAGCTCGGCGCCGCCGGCCTGCAGGGTGATGGCCAGGTTGGCGGTCTCGGTGGTGATGTGCAGGCAGCCGCCCAGGCGCAGGCCCCGCAGCGGCTTCTCGCGCTCGAAGCGCTCGCGGATCAGCCGCAGGACCGGCATCTCCTGTGCGGCCCACTCGATGAGGCGCTGGCCCTCGGAGGCGAGGCCGAGGTCGGCCACATCATGCGTCATCGTGGTCATGCGGTTGGTTCTCCGGTGCGCTTGTTTCTAGAAACGGATCAGGGAAAAGTAGGGACGGTCGCCGAGCAGCCTGGCGCCGCCCAGCGCCTCCAGCTCGACCAGGAAGTCGATGCCCACCACCTCGCCGCCGAGCTGCTCGACCAGCGACACGGTTGCGGCCGCGGTGCCGCCGGTGGCCAGCAGGTCGTCGACGACGAGGACGCGCTGGCCGGGACTCACGGCGTCGGAGTGGACTTCGAGGACGCCCTCGCCGTATTCGAGCTGGTAGCTCACCGCCAGTGTCTGCCGCGGCAGCTTGCCCTTCTTGCGCACCGCCACGAAGCCCGTGCGCAGCGCGTAGGCGAGCGCCGCGCCGACCACGAAGCCGCGCGACTCCACCCCGACGATGCGGTCGATGCGCTGCTCGCGGTGCGCCTCGGCCAGGGCGTCGATGGCGTCGTGAAAGGCCTCGGCGTCGCTGAACAGCGTGGTCAGGTCGCGGAAGAGGACTCCCTCACGGGGGAAGTCGGGGACGTCGGTGATCACTGCGCGGAGCCGATCGACCAGGTCGCGGTCGGACATGCGGCGGCAAGTCTAGCCGCCGCGCTCCCGGCCGGGCCGGACGGCTTTGCGCGCACATGTGTTCGAATGGCACCCGGCGGTCGAACGGCTGCATGGTAGGGTTGCAGCCCGTGATCGGACGGAGCCGCCCGTGAAGGGCCTGATCCTGAGCGGTGGCAAGGGCACCCGGCTGCGCCCCATCACCCACACCAGCGCCAAGCAGCTGGTTCCGGTCGCCAACAAGCCGGTGCTCTTCTTCGCCATCGAGGCCATGGTCCAGGCGGGGATCACCGACGTCGGCATCATCACGGGCGACACCGGCGCGGAGGTGCGCGAGGCGGTCGGCGACGGTGCGCGCTTCGGCGCCAGCATCACCTACATCCCGCAGCCCGCGCCGCTGGGCCTGGCCCACGCGGTGCAGACCGCGGCGCAGTACCTCGGCGACGACCGCTTCGTCATGTACCTGGGCGACAACCTCATCCGCGACGGCATCGTGCCGCTCGTCGAGGAGTTCACCCGAACCGAGCCCGACGCCATGATCCTGCTGGCCAAGGTGCCCGAGCCGGAGCGCTTCGGCGTCGCCGAGCTGAGCGACGGGCGGGTGGTACGGCTGGTCGAGAAACCCGTGGTGCCCCCGTCGGACCTGGCCCTGGTGGGCGTATACCTCTTCTCGCCCAAGGTGCACGATGCCATCAGCCGCATCGAGCCCAGCCCGCGCGGCGAGCTGGAGATCACCGATGCCATCCAGCGCATGATCGACGACGGTGACAGCGTCGTCCCCCACGTCATCACCGGCTGGTGGAAGGACACCGGGCGCCTGGAGGACATGCTCGAGGCCAACCGCATCGTGCTCGACGGCATGGCGCCGCGCATCGACGGCGTGGTCGGCGAGAACGTCCGGCTCGAGGGCAAGGTGATCGTGGAGAAGGACGCGCAGCTGTCCAACTGCCGCGTGCGGGGACCGGCCATCATCGGTGAGCGCACCGTCGTCGAGCACGCCTACGTCGGTCCCTTCACCGCCATCTACTACGACTGCGTGGTGCGCAACGCGGAGATCGAGCACTCCATCGTCCTGGAGCGCAGCCGCATCGAGAACGTCGAGGGCAAGATCGAGTCGTCGCTGCTGGGCAAGGACTGCGTGGTCTGCGAGTCGCCGGAGCGCCCGCGCGCGCTGCGGCTGATGCTCGGCGACCACTCCAAGGTGGAGCTGCACTGAGCATGGCCTGGATGGCGTTGACCGAGCCCATGGAGCGCGTGCTGGCGCGGCTGCGTGACGTCCCCGCGGCGCAGCGGCTGGGCCGCATCGACGGGGTGATGGTCAAGACCTTCAAGAAGCACGCCGACCAGCGCGGCTACTTCATCGAGCAGCTCAAGCGCGGTGACCTCGACGACGACGGCAACGAGTTCATCCCGTCGCAGCCCTTCGCGCAGATGTCGCGATCCCTGGCCTACGGGCGCGGCGGCAACCCGCCCGAGCTGATCAAGGCCTTTCACTGGCACAAGAAGCAGTGGGACTACTGGGACATCGTGGCCGGCAACGCGCGCGTGGTGCTCTGCGACCTGCGTGAGGGGTCGGCGACCGAGGGGCGCATCCAGGTGGTCATGCTCGGCGAGAACGCGCCGCGCATGGTGGCCATCCCGCCCTTCGTGGCCCACGGCTACCAGTGCGTGTCGATGCAGGACGTGATCCTCAACTACTACGTCACCGAGCCCTACGATCCCGCCGATCCCGACGAGGGACGCATCGCCTGGAACGACCCGCGGATCGGGTTCGACTGGTCCATCGAGAACATCTGAGCAATGCGAATTCTTGTCACCGGCGGCGCGGGCTTCATCGGCAGCGAGTTCGTGCGCATGACGTTGCGCTCGCATCCTTCCGACGCCGTGGTCGTGCTCGACAAGCTCACCTACGCGGGCAACCCGCGCAACCTCGACCCGGTGCGCTCGCTGCCCGGCTTCCGCTTCGTGCAGGGCGACATCGCCGAGGCCACGGTGGTCAACGAGCTGGCCCGTGAGGTGGACGTCATCGTCAACTTCGCGGCCGAGTCGCACGTCGACCGCTCGCTGGAGTCGCCAGGGCAGTTCATCCAGACCGACGTCTACGGCACCTTCGTGCTCATGGAGGCGGCACGCGCGGCCGGGCACGAGCGCTTCGTGCAGGTGAGCACCGACGAGGTGTACGGGTCGGTGCACTCCGGGCGCTCCGTCGAATCCGACCCGCTGCGGCCGCGGTCGCCGTACTCGGCCTCGAAGGCGGGCGGCGAGATGCTGGTCTGGTCGTACCGCGCCTCGTACGACTTCCCGGCGATCATCACGCGCGGCTCGAACACGTACGGGCACTACCAGTACCCGGAGAAGATCATCCCGCTCTTCATCACCAATGCCATCGACGACCGGCCTCTGCCCATCTACGGCGACGGCCAGGCTGTGCGCGACTACCTGCACGTCGAGGACCACTGCACCGGCATCGACGTGGCGCTGCGGCAGGGCGTCGTCGGGGAGGACTACAACGTCGGCTACGGCGGTGAGGGCGTGAACGGCATCGAGGTGGCGGACACCATTCTCAGCGCGCTGGGCAAGCCGGAGTCGCTGAAGCAGTTCGTGCAGGACCGACCGGGGCACGACCGCCGCTATGCGCTCGACACCGCCAAGCTGCGTGCGCTGGGGTGGGCGCCGCGCGTGGACTTTGCCGAGGGTATGCGGCGCACCGCGCAGTGGTACCAGGACAACCAGGACTGGTGGCGGCCGCTCAAGTCCGGTGAGTTCTGGGAGTTCTACCAGCGCAACTACAAGCCGCTGCACGGCGCCGCGGCGGGCTGATGCGCGTCCTCGTCCTCGGCGCGGGCGGGCAGCTCGGTCGCGAGCTGGTCGGGCTCGGCGCCACCGGTCTGACGCGCGCGGAGTGCGACATCGCGGTTGCCGGCGCTACGGAGTCCGCGCTGCGCGAGCACCGGCCCGACGCGGTGATCAACTGCGCGGCGTGGACCAAGGTCGATGCCGCCGAGACCGAGCGCGAAGCGGCCTTCCGCGCCAACGGGGTCGGACCCGGACTGCTCGCAGCCGCCTGCCGCGACGCAGGCGTGTTCCTCGTGCACATCAGCACCGACTATGTGTTCGACGGCACGGCGACCGCGCCCATCTCCGAGGACGCTGCCACCAATCCCATCGGCGTCTACGGCGCCAGCAAGCTGGCCGGCGAGGAGGCGGTGCGCGCGGCATGCGAGCGGCACGCCATCGTGCGCACCTCGTGGCTCTACGGCCAGGACGGCCCCAACTTCGTGCTCGCCATGCTGCGCCTCGGCGCGGAGCGCGAGGAGCTGCGCGTCGTGGCCGATCAGCGCGGTGCGCCGACGTGGACCGGGCACCTCGCCCCCGCACTGCTGCGCCTCGCCGAACGCGATGCCCCCGGCACGTACCACCTCAGCAACTCGGGCGACACCACCTGGGCCGACTTCGCCGCCGCGATCATGGACGCCGCCCACCTGCCCGCCCGCATCACCCCGATCAGCACTGCGGACTACGGCGCGCCCGCGCCGCGGCCCGCCTACTCCGTGCTCGACAACGCAGCGTGGCGCGCACTGGGCGAGACCCCGCTCCCACCATGGCAGGAAGGACTCCGCTCGTATCTGACTGATCGCCCCCCCGTCTAAGCGGCGCGCGCCCCGTCACCTTGCAGAAAGGCCTCTACCCCTCTACGTCTGGGTGTGGACGGACGACCGCTCCGCGCGCAACCAGCTCAGCATCCCGCGGGAGCCCTGAGGTTCACCAAGCTGCCGCCTCGGTGCGTCTCAGCGCGTAGTCCTGCGCCGCAGCACACGCATCGGCGCCATCAGCCGGTAGCCGAGCCGGAAGCTGAACGAGGCGTGCACCGCCTCCAGCTCAACGCGACACTGAGCCAGCTGCGCCTCGAGATCCACGGCGCCGGCCGCAGCGGAGGGCTCCGGCGGCAGCGGCCGCGGTTCGGTGGCGATGCCCTTGCCGAAGATGAAGACGAACTCGTTGTCGCGGCCACCGTCGCAGGCGGCGAAGTCGAGCAGCTCCATGTCCAGCGCGCACTCGCGACGCGCCGCGGCCAGCAGGTCGAGAAAGGTGTCGGGCCGCCAGACGTGGAAGTGGATGCTGTAGTCCATCTCCATGAGTGCGGCCACGCGCGCCGCGAAGCTCTCGTCGTCCGGCGCGATGTCTGCGTGCACGTTGCGCTCCACCTTGTCCACCCACTCGGCGAAGTGTTGCTCGCGCGTCGCCGCCGTGCCCTGCTGGTACTCGTGGAGGATGTGCTCCACCGAGGTGGTGTCGCGGTGCCGGTCGAAGGTGGCCCGCGGGTCGGGCAAGGCGACGTAGAGCACGCCGCCTGGGCGGATGACGCGGAGCATCTCCTGCAGGCCGCGGATGGGATCCTCGAGGTGTTCGACGAGGTGGTTGGCAATGACGAAGTCGACGGTATCGCTCTGCACCGACGAGAGATCCTGCGCGTCACCGATGAGGGAGATGGGCACGAACTGCTCGGGCGGGATGTCCGAGTAGTGACGCTGCAGCTCCTCGGTGGGAGCGCGGTCGACGTAGCGAACCTGCACCCCCTGCGGCACCGGCAGAGGGTTGTGCAGCGCCCCGATTTCCAGGCCGCTGCCCGTCAACCAGCGCGCCATGCGGACACGCTTCGCGCTCGTGTCACTCATTGGCGGCGACAGCGTACCCGACCGGTCTGACACGGCGCCAGGCCGGCGAAGGCGCCGTTGCAGCCCTCTGCGATCGGGCCCGAGAGCGCACGAAAACGAACCCGTCGGCTAAGATCGCTGCTCAATGGCGCCCGTCACCATGCGTACTGACGCCCAGCCTGGCCGCCCTCAGGGCGTGCAGGGCTCGTGAAGCGTCGGACCGATCTCCTCCTCCAGGACGTGCTCCTGGCGAGCCTCGGAGATCCTTCCCCACAGCCTGGCGGCGACGCCCGCGACGGTGCCGTCCTGTGGGTCGCCGACCCCGCCGGCCCCGCCCCGCAGCTGCCGCTGCCGGTTGAGCGGGTCGATCCCGGCCGCCTGCACCCCGAACCAGACCTGGCCGTGCCGGCGCGTGCCTGCGTGATCGACGGCGCCCTGGACACGGCCGCCGACCCCGGCAGCCTGCTGGCCTGGGCCTACCGCCGGCTCCGGCCGGGCGGCACGTTGATCCTCTCTGCCGCCCCGGCTCCCGGCGAGACGCTGCAGGCGCTGCTCTTTCGTGAGGGCTTCGAAGCCCCGCGCCTGCGCGCGCAGACAGGCCGGCTGATCGCCAGCGCCCGGCGCAGCGCCCTGGCACCGCCGCCGCAGCGACGCCAGCGGCTCTCGGTGATCATGCCGGTGTTCAACGAGGTGGCTACCTTCCAGACCACCATGGAGCAAGTGCTGGCCAAGCAGATTCCCGGTGTCGACATCGACATCGTCTGCGTGGAGAGCAACTCCAGCGACGGCACGCGCGAGAAGGTGCTGGAATATGCTGGCCATCCGCGCGTCGAGGTGATCCTCGAGGAGCGGCCGCAGGGCAAGGGCCACGCGGTGCGCACCGGCCTGGCCGCGGCGCGCGGCGACTTCCTGCTCATCCAGGACGCCGACATGGAGTACGACGTCGACGACTACGACGCGCTGCTCGCGCCGCTGCGCAACTGCGAAGTCGGCTTCGTGCTGGGCATGCGCACCAACCCCAACGGCAAGGGCATGCGCGACTTCGGCCAGCTCGGCTTCACCAGCCGGGTCATGAACCTCGGGCACGTCGGCTTCCTGACCCTGTTCAACCTGACCTACGGGCAGCGGCTCAAGGACCCCTTCACCATGTACAAGGTGTTCCGCCGCGACTGCCTGCACGGCCTGGTCTTCGAGTGCAACCGCTTCGACTTCGACTGGGAGCTGACGGCCAAGCTGGTTCGCGCCGGCTACCACCCGCGCGAGATCCCCGTGACGTACCGCTCGCGCGGCTTCGGCGAAGGCAAGAAGGTCTCCTTCCTCAAGGACCCGCTCACCTGGGTGCGCGCCTGCTTCCGCTACCGCTTCAGCGACCTCTACCCGGAATCGCCGGCCGGCGACCCGATCGGCGAGAGGGCGGTCGCCATCTCCGGCGTGCCCGACCCGGCCTCAGTCCGGACGCGAGAGGACGGCGGCGAAGAACTGCTCGTCGATCCGCCGCAGGCGAGCAAGGCTGGGATCGCTTCGTAGCCTCTCGCGGAAGGCGGGCTCGCGCCAGGGGTCCCAGCGGGCGCTGACCAGGCGGCCGGTGATGCCCTCGGCCTCGTCGGAGAGCAGGAAGGCGGTGAGCTCCGCGGCCAGCTGCGGCGGGTCGCCGCCGGTTTCGACGTCGCGGCGGGTGCGCTCGAAGTAGCCCGCGCCGGCCAGCTCGGGCCCGGCGGCCAGGGTGGCGCGGTGGATGTCGGTGGCGACGAAGCCGGGAGCCACGCAGTTGAGCCGCACACCGCCCGCCGCGAGGTCGACGGCGAGGTTCTCGATCAGCCGCACCAGGGCCGCCTTGGACGTCGCATACGCGTCGAAACGGGGCAGAGGTGCGGTCGCCCCGCCACCGGAGAAGGCGACGACGGCTCCTCGCGTGGCCCGCAGCGCGTCGAGGAAGACAACCACCGGCAGCAGCGTGCCGAGCAGGTTCACCTCGAGGGCCTGGCGGAACTCGGCCATGCCCCAGGTGCCGGCGGGACCGACCGGCCCGAGGACGCCGGCCGCGGCCACCACACCGTGCACCGGCCCATCGCCGGCCAGCGCATCCACCAGGGCTCGCCATCCCGCTTCGTCGGTGACGTCCAGGGGAGCGACACGGTGCGTCCCACCGGCGAGCGTGGCGCTCACCCGCTGCAGGGCGGCGGCGTCGCGGGCCACCAGGACCAGCGAAGCGCCCTGCGCGGCCAGCTCTCGGGCCACCGCGGCGCCGATGCCGCGGCTGGCGCCCGTGACGATGACGCGGCGTCCGGCCAGCGTCACGCCGGAGCCACCCGGCGGGTGCCGGCCTGCTCGACGCACCGCCACGCGTAGGCCGCGGATTCCAGGTCGCCGAGCAGCGGCCGTCCGTCGCCCGCCCTGATCGCGTCCGCGAAGTGCCGCCATTCCCGCTCCCAGGAGAGGTCGACGTCAGGGTACTGCACGTGCTCCACGTCGGGCGGCCCCAGCTCGGGCTTCATGCGATAGACCCAGAGCTCCTGGGGGCCGTACGACCGCACCAGGCCACTGACCGCCAGCTTGGCGCGCTCGCAGTAGATCTCCAGAGAGAACATGTTCTTCCACTCCGTCCAGCTGACGTGGAAGAGCGCCCACGGCGACCTGTCGCCAACTCCGCCCGCTTCTCCGAGCAGCAGCACGGCGTTGTCGTCAACCGGCGCGTCCCAGAAGTGGGTGCGCAGCAGCGACGCGTTGAGCGGCAGCTCGCCGAAGAGCCAGTGCGAGATGTCGAGCAGGTGCATGCCCTGGTCGATGATCTCGCCGCCGCCGGAGCGCGCGGGATCGGCGCGCCACTCGCGCTCGTAGCCGAGTCTGCCACCGTGGCCGTAGCGCCCGCGCGCGAACATCAGCTGGCCGTGCACGCCCGAGCGGGCCTCGGTGACGGCACGCTCGATGCCCGCGTGGAAGCGGTGGTTGAAGCCGACCTTGACCAGAAGTCCGGCGTCCTGCGCGGCGCGGCGCACCGATTGCACGTCGTCGAGGCACAGCCCGGCGGGCTTCTCGACAAGGACATGGCAGCCGGCGCCGAGCGCCACCCGAGCCAGTTGCGCCAGCGAGTCGTGCGCGGTGGCCACGACCACCACGTCGGGGCGCAGGCCGAGCAGCTCGTCGAGCGAGGCGCAGGCCTTGCCGCCGTACTCGGCGGCGAGACGCCGGGCCGCAGCCGCGTCGATGTCGTGACAGCCGGCGAGCACGTCGCCGCCCAGTGCGGCCGCCCGCTTGCCGCCGATCAGGCCACAGCCGACGATGCCGACGCGCAGGGGGTTCTGGCCGGCAATCATCGGAACTCGCTCGCGGTGGCGCCGGAGAACTCGAAGGCGAAGGGCAACTCGGTGGCGCCCGCCTCGTGCATCGCCGCACGCGTCACCTCCGGCTGCGCGGCGAACACCAGCAGGAAGCCGCCGCCACCGGCACCGACCAGCTTGCCGCCGAGCACGCCGGTCTCGCGGGCCAGTGCGTAGAGGGTGTCGACGCGCTGGTTGGTGATGCCCTCGGAGCGGCGGCGCTTGTGCTCCCAGTGCTCGTGCATCATCGCCGCGTAGCCCTCCAGGTCACCGGCCACCAGCAGGTCGCGGCTGGCCAGGCCCATCTCCTTGGTGCGATGCAGGTTGTCGATCATCGCCTGGTCGTTCTGGGTCGAACGTCGGTCCTGCTCGGCGAGCACCGTCGAGGCGGAGCGGGTCTCGCCCGTGTAGAACAGCAGCAGCTGGTCGCGCAGGCGCCGCAGTGTGGCGGCAGACAGTTCGAGAGGCTCGACGTCGACGCTGCCGTCGGTCAGGAAGGTGTAGCTGCAGATGCCACCGTAGGCGGCGACGTACTGGTCCTGCTTGCCGACCGGTTCCTGGAGCACGTCGATCTCGATGTGCGAGGCGGTCTCGGCCAGCGATCGCGGCGTGATCGAGGTGGAGCGCGCGAAGGCGAGCGCCTTGAGCAGGCAGACGGTGAAAGCTCCGGACGAGCCCATGCCCGTGCCGGCCGGTACGTCGGCGATGGAGGCGATCTCCAGCGGGTTGCCGCGCCAGTGACGCAGCAGGGTTTCGCGCAGGATGGGATGGCGGATGTCGCCGACGTCGTCCACCTCTTCGAGCTGCGAGTACTTCATGCGGTAGCGCTGCTGGAAGACCGTGTGCACGAGCATGTAGACGTACTTGTCGATGGCGCCGGCGACCAGGAAGCCGCCGTGGTTGCGGTAGTACGAGGGCAGGTCGGTGCCGCCACCGCCCAGCGAGATGCGCAGCGGCGCCCGGGCGAAGATCACGCTCACGCGATGGGCACCTCGGCGCTCTCCAGCCAGCGCAGCGTCTGCACGATGGCGTCGCGAATCGGCACCGCCGGTTCCCAGCCGAGCGAGCGGATCCTGCGGGTGTCGAGGTGGATCAGCGGGCTGTCGCCCACCCAGCCGCGCGGACCACCCGACTTCTCGATCACCGGCGTGACACCGAGATGCGCGATGATCACCGCCACCGAGTCGTCGACGGTGACCGTCTCGTCGGTGCCCAGGTTGTACACCTGCGCGCCGGGCCGGCCGGCGTGGTGCTCGCAGGCGCGCAGCATGGCGCTGAGGCAGTCCTGCACGTAGAGATAGGACTTGGTCTGCGCACCGTCGCCGAGGATGCGCAGCCGGGTGGGATCACGGCGAAGCGAGTGGAAGAAGTCGTAGACGTGGCCGTGCGTGTAGCGCTCGCCGAGGATGGACACGAAGCGGCAGATGATGCCGGTGAAGCCGTAGCCCTCGCAGTAGGCGGAGATCAGCCCTTCGCCGGCCAGCTTGGATGCGCCGTACAGCGAGGTCTGCAGCGGGAACGGCGCGTCCTCCGGCGTGGGGAACACCGCGGGCTCGCCGTACACCGAGCCCGTCGACGAGAAGAGGATGCGATGCACACCGCGCAGGCGCATGGCCTCAAGCACGCGCGAAGTTGCCACCGTGTTCATCTCCAAGTCGAGGCTGGGATGGTCGAGACCGCCACGCACGTCGGCGTTGGCCTGCAGGTGGAACACCCAGTCGCAGCCGTCGACGGCCTGCTGCATGGCGTCGAGGTCGCGCACGTCAGCCTCGACGAAGGTGAAGCGCTCCCGGCCGATCAGCCCGGCGAGGAACTCGCGATGCCCGGTGCGCAGGTTGTCGACCACCACCACCTCGCTGCCCTGCCGGTGCAGGCGGTCGGCGAGGTTGCTGCCGATGAAGCCCGCGCCGCCGGTGATGCAGGCACGGCGGATGTCCGTGGTCATGGCAGCAGCCGCACCGTCATGTCGGCCGGCGCGCCGTT
>Ga0207700_10000569_pt1 | contig 21675 bp, 46 predicted proteins | sample LARL82metaG_FD_184348 | JGI IMG/M metagenome (GOLD analysis project Ga0207700, IMG submission 184348) | Corn, switchgrass and miscanthus rhizosphere microbial communities from Kellogg Biological Station, Michigan, USA - LAR L8-2 metaG... | ecosystem: Host-associated > Plants > Roots >...
TTCCGGACGCTAGTCCGATGCCTATCGACGCTATTATCTCAAGCGTGAGGCCGTGAATTCCGGTCAAATGCACCGTCAATTCCTCGACAATTAGCGCCACTCCCCCGCGTATTATGATCCCGAATACGCGCGCCATTGCTATTGCTCGTCGTCGTCCAGGTCGCCACTCCCCCGCGTGCTGACCGTCTGGTAATCGTCTCCCGAGACCGCCCGCGCGGTGACCAGCGTACGCCATGATACACGCCGGTTGCCGTCGTACTGCTCGTCCGGGAGCTGGTCTAGGCCGCTGATCTCGCCGCCATCGGGAGACTGCGCGGCGTTCAGCCCGGCCGCCGCGGCGATCTGCGCGAGCGCGTCGTTGACCTGCTCCTGCCAGTTCAGCGTTGCCTCGTGCCAGGCGCGGTGGAGCTCCTGGCCCTTGTCCGCGATGACCAGCGAGCCGCAGTCCGGGCAGCGCCGGCCGTCGTAGATCGGGATGACGACCGGCCACCGCTTCGCGCGGCGCACCGCCTGGAACAGCATCAGGTGCCGCCGAGCCGGGCGCGTATCTCATCCATCTCGTCCTGCTGCAGCTTGCGCAGCTGCTCGAGTTCGAGCATGCCGGCCGCGCCGTCTTTGGCCTGGAACGGGTACGCCTTGCCGATGACGAAGCTGTCAACATGCCAGTCGGCGTGGTCGTCCGCACCGCTTGAGAACATCGGCATGACGGTTATCGTTGCGGGCGGGGTTCGCCTTTCACCGTAATGCGCGTTGACGACAGGGAGGGTTTCAGCGAACCATGCGCGCAGTATTTCCGTGTCTTTCGTGTCGATCTGGTAATGCGTTCCCCACGGGTCGCGCAGTGTAATTCTCGGCATTTCTTCCCCCTTATTCTGCGCGACGGCTGCGCGGCTTGATGTCTACTCCTGCCGCTTCCTGCAGCAGTTCCCCGAATAGCTTCTGATTTCTTTCCTTGAGGCGGATAAGCATCCGCGCGGCCCAAGGGAGGGGTATCTGATCGGTCGGGTGCGGCCCGAACGGTACGTAAACAAGCTCATTGCGGGTGTTTCCGGTACCGTTTTCACTGTCCATTGAGACTCCTGATTGGCGGTTATCGGTGGTTAAGCGTCGAGTGATATGAACCCGTGAAAGAAGAACGTCTGCGCGGCCGGAACCGCGAGGTTGCCGATAGACAGGTCACCGTTGACGGCGCACCGCAGGTTGAAGCTGTCCGCGCTTGACGTGCAGCCGACCGCCATGCCCTGCGCGGTGGCGGGCCGGAAGCCGGCCGGGAGGTTCGCGAAAATGACGTTGCTCGCGGCGGTCCCGTCGATAGAACCGATGATTTCCACGACCCGCGCGGGTGTTTCGGTCAGCGCGTATTTCGCGGCGACGAACGCGCCGTTGTTGACCCATCCGTTGACCAGGGACATGTTAGTCCAGCGGGATGCGATCTGCGCGCGGCCCGATGTCCCGGTAATCGTGTTGCCGTGGAACTGGACGGTGACGAGCCCGCCGGGCGCCTGGACGCCCCACAGCTGCGAGCCGGGAGAAAGACCGCCGTTATTGTCCCCGACATTGTTCGCGATGACGCATGACTGCACGCCGGAAACGAATATGCCGGACCCCACCCCGCCCGCCCCGTACGCCGAATTGGTGTCGGCACCGCAACCGGTGATTGAGCATTCATAGCAGAATCCGGCGGTGCCCGACGTGGCGCCGACCGCGTAACCGTGCAGCCCGTTCTGCTGCGCATGGCACCCGACCAGATGGCTGTACTGGGTGGGCGCCTCGAGGAAATAGCCGCACGACGTTCCCGACGCGGGCCATACCGAGGTCTGCGGGTTGACGCCGCTGTACCAGGCGAGGCAGTTGGACAGATAGACGTTGCTCGCCCCGGCCGCCAGGTGGAAGCCGTGCCCCATGTTGAACCCGGCCTCGCAGTTAACCACCAGCTGGTCGCTGCTCAGCAGGAAACCGTCCAGGAAGTTCCCGTAGGCCACGCAGTCGTTCAGGTGCGCGCTCGCGCTGTTGCTGGTGGCCTGGATGTAGAAGCCGTTCCCGGTGAACCCGCGGGACACCACCCGGCGCAGGCTGTTGTTCGGCACGCTGTTGCTGGTGACGTAGTGCACGCCGTCCAGCGGCCCGGCGATCGTGTAATTGTCGAGCAGGGTCACGTCGGTGACGGTGGTGTTCTGCACTGCCCCGGACGACAGGGTGAGCATCCCGGCGCCGGTGAACCCGGCCGCGGGCTTGACGGTGGCGCCGCCGCCGTCCAGGAGAGCGTTCGACGGCAGCGTGAGCGGCTGGTCGATCCAGTAGAAGTCGACGCCGGCGGGCGGCCGGCCGAGCACGCAGTAGCCGCGGGCGAGGGCCGTGTTGATCCGCTGCCGGTCAGTGACCCCGGTGGTGTCGCCGGACGCCGCGACGAACGAGGCGCCCTGCAGCAGCACCGGGTTGATGCTGCTGATCTGCAGCTGCCCGTTCACGCCGGACTGGTTGAGGTTGATGCCCGCGATGGAGCTGCCGCCGTTGAACAGCAGCCCGCCCGCGAACATGTTCGTGTACAGCTGGCTGGGCGGGTTCCCTAGGTAGGTGGTGGCGCCGGGAACGTAGGCGTTGCCGTACGGGTCGGTCCCGCTGGCCGCGGCGATCGAGTAGACCAGGTTGCCGTGCGCGGGCGTGCCCGAGTAGACGAAAATCCCGCTTCCGGCGGGCCCGAACACGATGACCTGCCGGGCGCGGATTACCTGCCCTTGCGCGCCCGGGGCGCCGCCGGGTGACTGCGGCCGGCCGGGGTAGGGGAACCGGGACGGGTCCGGCTGCGCGCCGAGCTGCGGCCCTGATGCCATGGCGGCGCCTCCTTTCAGCAGGGCGCGGCGGCCGATCACTGGTCGCTCAGTTTCTGCTCGAGGTACGCCCGGGCGCTGTGCCCGTGCACCCGGATTGCCTTTTTCCCGACCCTGGTCGCGTCGATCGTCCCGTTGTGAACGAGCCGGTAAACCATCATCTTTGACGTTCGGTAGCGCCTGGCTACCTCCGCAACTGTCATCAGTTCCGGCCACGCCGTCTGGTCTTCCACGTATTCAATAGTAACAGCAGTGCTGTTATGCCGTCAGTATGTCCATGCTGCCGGTTACCGCGACCTGGCACCAGTTCCCCGTTGTGCCGCCCGCCCACACCGCATAGAGCAGGTCGCCGGGCTGCATCTCGGGCAGCGCGAACGCGGGCTGGTCGCCGCCGCCCGCGTAGGACTGGCCGAGGAAACCGCCGGGCCCGATCACGTTGAGGTAGAACGCGCAGGTGGATACGTCGGCGGCGCCGAGCGCCGTCGCGATCGACACCTGCGCGGGATACCAGCGGGTCCCGTACCCCTGCGGGCCGACAGCGACGGTCGCGGTGCCGTTCGCCGCGATGATCCCGGACGCTATGCCGTTCCCGCCGATCTGCACGGTGCGAACCCGGGTGAACCGCTCCACGGGCGCGGCCTGCGGCATGCGGAACTTGAAGAACCGGTTGCCCGCGGCGCGCCAGGTGCCCGCCGCGATCGCCGGGATGACGGGCGCCCGCGCGCGGCGGGTCACCGGCGGCCCTGCAGCCGGTCGACGATCACCGGCACCGCCAGGGCGACCGCGAGCACGATGATGGCGAGGACGGCCAGGCCGCCGATCATGATCTCCGCGCTGCGGCCGCGCATCAGGGGCGCCCGTAGACGAAGTTTGCCGACCCGCCGGGGCTGAGCGCGGACGGGGTGAACGAGGCTGGCATGGATGCCTGGCCGCCGCTGAACACGTTCGGGTACAGGCCGCCGAACAGCGGCTGGCCGGAGTTGATCGCCTGCCCGTTGACGCCGGTGGTCTGCACGGCGGTGCCGGTGTAGTTGGCCAGCATCGCCAGGTAGTAGTTCACTCCCGCCTGCACGGCGACGGGCGAGCCGAGGGTGCCTTCCGCGAGCCCGGCCGCCCCGAACGCGGCTGTCATGTCGCCGGTCTGCGCGAGCAGCACCCCGGCCGCGCTGTAGATGCCGAGCCGGTTGACTCCCGCCCCGGCGGTGACCCCGGCGGTGTGGATGTAGGTGCCCAGCGCGGTCAGGGTGGCGGTCGCCGCGGCGGTGCACAGGAACGCGACGAACGCCTGCGCGGGCAGCGTGACCAGGCCGGTGACGGCGCTCGCGCCCATCGACATGAGCGGGGTGCCCGCACCGGACGAGGACAGGCCCCCGGCGCTGCCCGGCTGCCCGGCTGAGGCGAACGGCTGGAGGCTCAATCGAGGTACTCGCTGATCCGCTCGGCGGGCACGGCGGTTACCTGCCCGCTGATCTGCGCCTGCCCGGTGAGCGTCGCGGTGACGGTGAACACCAGGCGCTGCGTGGCGTCCAGGAGCGGCATCCCCTTCAGCCCGTAGGTGATGACCCCGGCCTGCGTGAACGAGCCGACCGGCTCGATCGCGTAGGGGTTGCCCGCGGTGGTGACCAGCGGCGCGTTCAGCGAGACCGCGATCGCCCCGGCGGTGAACCCGTACGCCGTCAGCGCCGCGACATCCCAGAACCATCCGGCGCGCGGCCCGAACTGGTGCGGCAGGTCCAGGAACGACCCGACCGCAGTTGCGGTCAGCAGCCCCGGCGGCAGCGAGAACGGCATGATCGGCCGCTTGCGGCGCGGCACCGCCAGGCCCGCGGCGTCGGCAGCCATGACGTCGGCCTGGTCCCCGATCGCGATCCCGGCGCCGCCGCGGAACCGCGCGGCGATCGCGAGCATGCCCGAGTCCGGGCTGCTGCCCGCGTGGTAGTCGTCGCCGTCGTAGTCCACGGCTTACTGCCCCGGAACCGGGTCGGGCACCGGCGGCGGCTGCTCGCGGCTGCGCATCAGGCGGCGGCTGATCAGCCGGCCGTCGCTGAAGATGTCCGCGACGATCACCACGAGGATCACCGCCGCGCAGATCCCGGCGCCGTCGATGACGCGCCCCCAGTCGAACGCGGGCGGCGCCTCGGTTTCACCCGAGGCGGCGGGCGGGGCGGCCGGCGGGGCGGCGGGCGCCTGCGGTGCTGCTGTTTCTGCCATGGTCACATGCTACGCCGGGGAAACTTTTCCTGGTAAGTTTCGGGCATGGGACAAACTGGAGCGGAAACCCTGCCGGGAGTTCCCGCGGAAACTGTGCTGACCGACCGGCAGATACTTGTTCACCTGCTGCAGCACGCCGAAAACCTCGCTTCGCGGATGGACGGGATAGAAACGCTGTTCGAGCGTTACCGGCCGCTGCTCGAGCAGGCCGAGGCCCGCGCGAAACGATGGGGTTTCGTCACCGGCGCCGACCGTGCCGCGCCCGGCGCCCGCCCGGCACGCCGCGCCACGGGAAGGACGACACTATGACCGACCAGCCGGCAGCACCCCCCGCCGCGCCGCCCGCCCCGGCACCCGCGCAGGGCACGCCGAGCCTCGAGGAACTGGCGCGCCGCCAGGCGCAGACCGACGCGAAAGTCGACAAGACCGAGGGCAAGCTGGACGAGGTCCTGAGCCTGCTGCGCGGCGGCAAGACCGCCCCGCCCGCGGACCCTGCCGCGCCGCCGGCCGCCGCCGCGGACATGGCCGAGCAGATGCGCCAGGCGGTGCGTGACGTGAACGCCGAGCAGGCCGCCAAGAACCCGCCCGCGGCGCCCGCGCCCGAGGTAGCGCCGCGCGAGGTCCTGGTGCGCGGTAAGGCCCGCCTGCAGCGTGTCCTGTTCGGTGAGGAACCTAAGCCGGGAGGGCGGCGGTTATGCCGGCCTACAAGGTGCGCCTTACGCTCATGATCACGCCGGCAGACGATGAGTACAGCTCGATGAACAACCTGATGTTCAACAGGTCGTTCGAGTTTTCCGGTGAGCGTTTCTCCGACATCGCGCCCAAGATCGATGCCCTGTACGACGCGGTCGAAAAGGGGCTCGATCATGCCGAGATGTAACCCGTACGGGTACGCGACCGACGCCGGGCCCAAGCACCTGATGGGCGGTTTCTACGGTCCCGAGTACGCGGGGAACCAGACGGTGCTGCCGGACGGGGTCCACGGCCCGGCGATCTGCGAGCGGCCCGCGACGGTGCGGGCCCGGATGGTGTGCGCGTTCGACCACGTGGGCCCGATCATGGACCTGTGCCAGCAGCACGTCCGCGAGCTGCAGTCAAGGATGTCCGACACCTGCACCCGGTGCGTGTGGCCCGAGGAGGCGCGCGGCCTGGACGAGAGCATGAACCGGGTGATGCGGAGCATGGCCGATGCCCGCGCGGACGGTGACCTGCCGCGGCTGCACGCCCTGAACTCGAGCCTGGACGACCTGCGGCACGCGATGGACGAGCTGCGCGACCGCGGCGTCATCCGCAAGGTGCCGCTCACCCTGATCGAGATCAGCTGATGGCCCGGGTGGTCATGAACGGGCCGCCGCCGGGCGCCTGGTGCCTGGCGTGCCTGATGGATGCCAAGCAGCGGCAGTGGGAGATGTACCAGGCGGAAATCCAGGCCGGGTACGCCGCCTCGGGAGACGCCAAGCCGGCGGTGATCCCGTGGCCGGAGGCGCTGACCCGCGAGCTCGGGGAGGGCGCCTACCGGGCGGTGTGCGGGGAAATTCCGGCGCTCGGCATCGTCGACGGGCTGTGCTGGAATCACGTGGCGGGCATCAACCCGTCACAGCCGGATGTGGGCGCGCTGGACACGCAGACGAGACTGCCGCCGGGGCTGCTGAAGAGGGGGAAGCGTGGCTAACTCGACTGACGTGCGGGCGTGGGCGCGGGAGAACGGGTACGACGTGCAGGCGCGCGGCCCGCTGCCCGATGAGATCCGCGACGCCTACCACCTGGCGCACTCGCCCGCCGTGGTGCCCGGCACGGTGCTCGGCTCGAGCACCGATCAGGTGACCGAGGCGGACTTCCCCGCCTCCTCCGATGACTATCCCGCGGTGCCTGCCCCGGCCGCGGCCGGGCCCGCCCCGGCGGATGCGGGCCCGGCCGCCCCGCCGGCGCGGGAGGAACGCCGGCCGCGGGAGGTCAAGCCGAAAGGCGGCGGCGGGATGATGGCCGGGCTGCGCGGCCTGTTCGGCGGCAGCACAGCCAAGGGCAAGGGCCGCGGCAAGAAGGTTAATCACCCGCGGGTGCCGCTCGGGGATTTCGTTGAGGAGACATGGTCTGACCTTGGCTGGCTGGCCGCGCCGCTGCCGCCGCTCGCGCGGCTGTTCGAACTGCAGGCACCCTATGCCGGGGTGGTGGTGGACGAGACCGTGCAGGGCACCGCGGCGGACACGCTGCTGCAGCCGCTGGCCCGGTACGGGACGGCGTTCCGCGCGCTGAACGGGCTGCTCGGGCCGCCGGTGTTCACCCTGGCGATCTGCCTCGAGGGCCGGTACGTCACCGACGACGCCGGGCGACTGGTGCTCGGGGAGGACGGCCGGCCGATCCCGGACCCGCGCACCGCGATGATGTTCGGCGGCCTGAAATACTCGCTGCTGCAGATGGCCAAGGTGTCGGAGGTGTCCGCCGACGCGATCGGCGCGCGGGCCGAGGCGTCCGCCGCGCGCACCAGGATCGTCGACGGCATGATCGAGATGCTGTTCCCCGCCCCGAAGATTCCCGGGCCGCCGCCAGCTGCTCCCACCGCTCCGGAGAACGGCGGCGGCGGCCCGGGTCACATCCCCGGCGTCCAGATGTTCAGCTACCCCGAGCCGCCGGTGATGGACGGCACCGGCGCCGACCCCGGCCGCATGACATGATGCCGGGAACGCTGCTGCCGCGCCGCGACAGCCCGCTCGCCGTCGCGGTCGGCACCTACACCCGCGAGTGCCGCCAGTACGGGCTGCAGCCCAGCCAGGACACCATGCTGAAAGTCATCTGGTGCCGCACAGACCGCGAGCGGGAAGCGGCCTGTAACCTGCTCGTGCGGCTGCTCGCCAGGCACCGCCCATAGCTCCCGCGGGGGAACACCGGTTCTAACGAGACTCTTGGCCGGTTACAACAGCTGTCCTGCATCGGGCGCGGAACGCCATCCATACGACGCGCGGAAGGCAGATCGTTTCCCCGCGGGCCCCGCCCCGCTACGCTGAGGGTTCCCCCTTCCCCCCAGGGGACGCGCCGTCCGCCCCGTGACGGCGCCGGGCGGCCCGGGCGGGCCCTCAAGGGGTGCGCCCGCCCCGGCCGCGCCGATAATAGGGGCATGCTGCAGATCGCCCCACGGCCCCCGACAATCGATAACGACGCTCTGGTGGTCGGTTTGCCGTGGCCGGACTTCCTGGCCTACATGCGGTGGGCATGGAAGCCCGGGCAGCACATCGCGATGATCGGCCCGACCGGCGAGGGCAAGACGACGTTCGCGGCGGGCCTGCTGTCGCTGCGGGACTACGTCCTGGCCCTGGACCCCAAGGGCGAGGACGAGACGCTGTCCGCCTCGGGTTACCAGCGGGTCACCTACCTGCCCGGGCAGGATGACGGCGGGCTGCTGTGGCGGCTGACCCACTGGGAGGACTGGCGCACCTGGAACCGGATCCACCAGGACATAGCCGAGGGACGCCCGGCGCGGCTGATCGTCGGCGGCCCGTCGCGGACGCTCGAGCAGGACCTGCTCAACCAGGAACTGATGCGCCGCGCGTTCGGGTACGCCCGGGAGGCGGGCGGCTGGTCAGTGTACGTCGACGAATTCGAGCTGATCTCGTCCCAGCGGATGTTCCGCCTCGGGCCGCAGGTGGAGCGGATGCTGATCACCGCCCGCCGTGACAAGACCTCGGTGGTTACCTCGTTCCAGGCGGCGGCGTGGGTGTCCAAGCACGCCACCCGCCAGGCGCGGTTCGCGGTGATGTGGCCGACCGGCGACCGCGACATGATCAAGAACGTCGCGCAGTCGATGGGCCGCGACTGGAAGCAGCTCGCCGCGGCGGTCGACGAGCTGCCCGCGTTCCATGTGTGCGTCATCCCGCGGGGCAAGTCCGGCGGCCCGTTCGTGTGCACCAGCGCCCCGGAACTGGCCCTGGCCGCCTGACGGCTAGGCCGGGCGGGCTGCGCGCCGCTGCGAGGCGCTGCGGGCCGCGCGGATGGCATGCCCGTAGCCGGGGGTGCGCTCGAGCGGCCCGGCCGCCTCGCTGGCCGCGGCGGCGGCGCCGGACTTCTGGAACCCGGCGGCGCCGATGAGGATCACGGCGGGCAGCAGCATCAGCCCGGCCGCGGCCATCAGGCTGCCGCCGACCAGGACCCTTGCGCCTTTCTTCGACAGCACGCAGAACCCGAGTATCTTCCCCGTCAGGCACGCGGACTGGTCACCGGACTGCGTCGCGTCGGTGAGCACCGCGGTGCCGCCGCCCGTCGCCGGCGCGCCGGGCGAGGTCGGCACGCCCGCAGAGTCGGGGGGGACGCTGCCGGACAGGTGCGCGACGTAGGCGCCCGAGTCGTAGGTGCCCCACGGGGACCAGCCGCCCGCCGCGGTGTACTTGGCGACCGCAGCGCGGGCGTTGACAACCGGGTCCAGGATGTTCGTCACGGGCTGGCTGTGGGTGCCGTCGCTGATCTGCCACAGGCCCCACGATGTCTGCGTGCCGCCGTTGTCGGTCTTGTTCTCCGCGGTGCTGTCGCCCTCGGACTCGGCGAGCGCGATCGCCGCGGCGACCGGCGCGACCGCCCGCGGGCCGCCCGCGTTGATCCACAGCTGCTCGAGCTGCGCGTAGCTGAAGACGGTCATGCGCCCGACGACCCCTTGTTGCCGCCCTCGCTCTGCCGGCCGGGGGGGAAGACCATCGTGGCGGGGAAGTCCATGTCGGGCGGCGGCCACCCCGTCACCCCGGACGGCACCTTCCCGACCACCTGCAGGAAAATAGCCAGGTCGAATCCCCAGGCGGCGAGGGTCGCGGCGGTGCGGGCGGGCGGGTAGGCCGACAGCACCGCCAGGCCGGCGAACACGCCGCTCGAGGCGGCGACCGCGCCGGGGGTGGGCGGCGCGCCGAGCCGCCCCCACCGGTAGAACAGCATCCCCTCGCCCGCGAGCCACGCCAGGATCAGGCCCATGACCGCCTCAAATCAGGGCTCAAAACATGAAGTTCCATGTCATTGCCCAAGGTCAGAGTTCTGCTGTCCCGGGTCGGTGACCGACACGCCCGGGCCGGTGATCGTGCCGAGCTTGTGGCCCTTCGTCGGGCCGGTCATGGCGACCTGCTCGCCGGGCCAGGTGGCGCGGAACAGGTTGGGGAACGTCACGTCGTAGGACTTGACCAGGCAGTAACCCCAGATGCCGATGGTGTAGGCGGCGAAGGTGAGGCCGATCGGGATCGCTACCATGACAGGCCCTTCCACCCCTGCCCGGACGGGGACTGCCAGCCGACCGTTCCCTGCTGCTCGCTGCGGTTGAGGGCCCCGTCATAGGTGAGCCACAGGTCGACGGCGCCGATCGCGGTGCCGATCAGCGGCCACCACATCCCGCTGATCAGCACCGCCGCCCCGGAGATGACCGCGCCGCGCGCGACCGTCTTCTTGACGTAGCCGCGCGCTGACTTGTTCTTGCCCGGGTCACCGCCGAAGCTCTCCATCGTCCACGGGCTGCTCAGGAACGCGCCTGCGAGGTTGAAGAACTCGTAGTAGCCGTTCAGGAACAGCACCGCGCCGATGGCGCCGGCGGCGCTGACCGGCGCGCCGAGCATCGCTTAAAGGGCCCGGGCGACGGCCGCGGCGACGGGGACGAGCTCGGGCAGCGCGTCGACGATCCGCTCGGCTTCGCTGACCGCCTCGTGCCATCCCTCGATCACCTTGGCCGACAGGCGCGGGTGGGTGCGGGTGAACCAGCGGCCGATGTTGCCGGCTACCCGCTCGGCTTCGCCGGTGGCCGACTCCTTGCCGTCCGCGATCGCCTGGACCATGTCCGCGAGCTGCGAAGCCTGGGAGATGACCCCGGCGAAATGCACCTGCCCGAGATCGGGGTGCGCGGTCGCCAGGGACTGCACCCGGACAGCGAGGCTCTTGGCCAGGTTCACCGCGACGGGCGGCCCGGCCTGCTGCCGGACCTGCTGCAGCTGCCGGGTCAGGTGGTCGATCTGCGCCTGCTGGTCATCGAACGCGGCCCTGGACTTGCCGAGAATATCGGCCAGGTGCTGCTCGAAATCCGACATGGCGGCGCGGACCTTCTGCTGCGCCAGCTGGTCGGCCATCTGCTCTACCGATTCGCCGGCGTCGGTGCCGGGGTCGGCCTGGACCTGCCGGGCGGCCTGCTCGGCGGCCTGCCGGTACTCGGGGGTGTCGACCACGTCCGGGTCCGGCGCGGTCTGGTCCTGCTCGCTCATCTTCCCTGCCTCCCGGTTTCCCGTGGACTGATAAGAATTTAACGGTAAAGGAATGCTAGCCGCGGCGGCGGTTGCCCGTCATCGGCACGTGCCCGACCGGCGCCGCCGGGGTGGCGGGGATCACCGCCCCGTTCGGGGTGACGATCCCGGTCGTCTGCTGCACCACCATCCCGGCCGGGCTGTACCAGACGTGCACGGCGGGCATTTCCAGGGGCGTGTCCGCGGTGCCCCAGGGGTGGTAACCCGCAGCCGCAGCCCGGTTCGCGCCCGCCTGCCCGGCGATCCTTGACCGCAGCCTGCTCATGATCCCACCTGCTTACCTCGCGCGCGAAACTTCGTATCTCACCCTCGTACGGATCATCGGGCTGCAGGATCCGGCCGATGCGGTGCCGGGCCTGCTCGAGCCGCATGCGGCCCGGGCCGATCAGCCACAGCACCGCCAGGAGCACCCCGAGCCCGGCCGCCTCCCGGATCAGGGTTTCCCGCAGCACCCGCACGTCGTCGTCCATCAGGCGCCTGCCGGGAAGTTGAGGTAGCTGATCATGCCGGGGGCGGGGTTAAACGGGCGCGGCCAGGTGGCCGGGTCGGACGGGTCCATGCCGAGGTACCCGTAGCCGGTGTTGCCCTGCCGCATCCCGATCGGCCCGCGGCGGGTGGCGAGGGTGACGGCGCCGCCCATGATGCCGCCGCCGGGCCCGTACAGCCGCGCCCGGTCCGATGGGGCGGGGTACTGGTGCTCGTGCATGTAGACGTGATGGGGCGGGGGACTGTAGTCGGCGGGGTGGGCGCCGTACTGGTGGGTAACCGTTCCGCGGGTCAGCATCTAGGCCACCTTCGACGTGTGCAGGCCGGCGATGCCCGCCGGGGCGGGACGGCCGCCGCCGGCCGGGGCGGTCGGCGTGCTGCCGGCCCGGGGAGTTTTCTGCGCGGGCCCGTTCGTTTCGGGGCTGATCCCGGCGGCGTTCGACGCGGCCACGTGGAACGTGTACGTGTGGTCCGGGGTGAGGCCGTCGATGGTGATCGCCGGGGTGGAGGCGGTCCGCTGCGCGGCGAGCTTGCCCTGGTAGGTGGCGCGGACCCGGTAGTCGGTCGCGCCGGGAACCTTCGTCCAGGCCAGGCCGACCTGCGTCGGTGTCACCTTCGTGACCCGCACCCCGGCCGGCATCGCCGGACGCTTGGCCCCGCCGCCGCCGGTGCCGGGCGGGACGCTGACCGGCGGCGGCACGGTGCCGGGGCCGCCGCCCGGGTGGCCGTCCCCGCCGCCCGTGCCGCCGCCGCTGCCGCTGCCGCCGCCTGTTCCGCCGCCGGTGCCGCCGCCCGAGCCCGTGCCGCCGCCTTGGGCGAGCGTGGACTGCAGGTCAGCGATCTCGGTTTGCAGGGTGCTGATCTCCCCGCTGTAGTCGGTGCCGCCGCTGCTCGTGTCGGACGCCGTCGTGCTCGAGCTGCCGCCGCTGCTTCCCCGCCGCAGGAGGAACCAGGCGCCGGCGCCGAGGGCGACCGCGCCGACGATGACCCACGTCCACGGGCTGCTCATCGCGGATTTCTTCCGCGGCGTGCCCGCTGGCGCGGGGGGGTTATCCGCCATAGTTGCGCCTCGGGATCCACGACGGCCAGGCGGGCCCCTTGCTGCCCGCGGGCTGCGCGACCTGCCGCTGCCCGAGGAACACCGGCGGGCGGGCCGTCACCGCGGCGGCGCCGAGCGGGTCGGCGGCCGGGACGGGCATCTGGTTGTCCGACCAGATCGCCAGGCCCTGCCCGGGCACGGTGTGGGTGCTGCCGTCCAGGCCCCGCAGCCAGTACAGCGACGGGAACCAGGCGCCCGGCATCGTCCCCGATCCCTGCGCGTAGCCGCCGCCGCCGCCGCGGACGCTGTGCCCGTTGACGGTCAGCCCCTCCTTGCCGAAATCCGGGGTGCCCGCGGGCACGCCGAGGGTGCCCGGCTGCCCGGCGACCAGGGCCTTGCCGGACCACGGGCCGAACCCGCGCCCGTCGTAGGCGGGCACCGGCGCGTGAGCGGACGACATGGCGCCCGGCGCGGAGTAGGCGATACGCGGCATAGATGATCCTTACTTGGACGGCACGCCGAGCAGCTGGTTGCCGCTGTTCTTCTCCAGGGCGACGACTGTTTTGCCGGCCGCCTGCGTCCCCTTGGGGTGCGTCCAGATGTCCGCGATGATCAGGCCGAAGATGCCGGCGCCGATCGCGGCCCAGAAACCGGTTACCCGCAGCACGGCGAGCCTCCTAATGGTCTCAGCGGCCGTTGCTGCGGCCGGTGTTGCCGAACCCGGTGAAGTGCTGGACAGCCCAGTACAGCCCGGCGCCGACGATGATGCCGGCAAGCGTTACGCGCATCGCTTTCCTCCTATCGCGGTAGAGCCCACCAGATGAAAATCAGGGCGGCGATCGCCAGGGTGCCGATCCCGGCGGCGTGCAGCCCGACCCGCGACCCGTCCGCCGCGGACGGCACCCCCCACCCCTGCTGCGTGATCGTCTCCGGGCCTTCCGGGATCCCGGACGCGGCGGGCACCGCGGCGCCGCCGTACCCGCCGTACAGGTTCCCCACCACCGAACCGGAAAAGCCCGTGCCGAGCCTTGCGCCTGCCATGCCGTGTTCCCCTAACTGATCGGCGCGATCGTTTCCTGCTCAACGGTGATGATGTTGAGCGTGCCGCCGGCGCCGGTTCCCTGCGCGGTGACGACGTACTGCCCGCCGGCCTGCTGCTGCCCGAACGCGGACGTGTCGGCGACCTCGAAGCCGAGCTCGTAGCTGTTCGGGTTGGCGACCGTGCTGGTGCGGGCCACCCCGACCAGCGTGCCGGCGAGGCTGCCCTGCCGCACCCGGTAGACGAGCGCGGTGTTTGACGCGGCGGGACTGTAGTTGCTGCTGACGCTGATCAGCGACCCGGCGGGCGTGTTCCAGTTCCCGGCCGGCAGTGTCGCGACGACCGCCTCGCTGGTGGTGACGGCGACGGCGGTGGCCTGGACGATGGAGGGCCCGGATCCGGCTGGCATGTCAGATCTCCGGCAGGCCCTGCACCAGCGGCCCGGTCGGCACGACCTGGCCGATGACCGCGTTTAGGGTGCCGGGGCTGTTGCTGATTGTGCCGTAGGGGCTGCCGGCGACCTCGAGCTGCGTGCCCGGGTTCGTCGACAGGAAAGTCTCGCCGGTGTCCAGGAGACCGAAGTCGCGCTGCGCGAGTGCGGTCTTGCGGTTGATCGCGATCACGCCGGCGGGCCGGGCGAAACCCTGCGTGCCCGCGGCGGTCTGCGACGCGCCCGACACGACCGCGCCCATGCCCTGCTGAATGGCCAGGTCATCGAACAGGGTGTCCATGTCGGTGTCGATGATCGGGACGCCATCCTGGTACACCTGCAGCCGGCCCGCGCTGCCGGTGGTCGCGGCGGCGGTCGGCCAGGCGTCGACGCGCGCGTTGGTGGAGTCGCGCAGGTCCAGGCCGACGACGGTCAGGTACCCACCGAGGCGCGGCAGCTGCACCCGCAGCGAGGATCCGGAGGTGATCACCGGGTTGCACGGCTGGAAGATGTACTGGCAGGTGGTGCCGATGCCGGGCGGGTCAACGCTCACATTCGGCAACCAGTAGTAATCGCTCTCGCACAATACGTTGACGCCGGTGCCGTAGCCGGTCGGCACCGTGGAGAAGAACGTGCTCGAGGCGGCGATCGTCATCTGCAGCACCGGCAGCAGCGCGGCGTTCGCGCCCGAGATGAGCCCGTAGCCCTTGGTGAACTCGAACGGCAGGTAGGACGCCATCTTGAACGCGCCGGTCGCGGCGGTGATGCCCGTCCAGGACGGCAGGTTCCGCGGGTCGCGCGTGGCGTCCAGGCCGAACTGCCCGGACAGCAGCTGCACCAGGAACAACATCTCCCACCCGGGCCCGGCCAGCAGGTTCGTGCCCCAGGCGTCTTTCATCTGCAGCAGCTGGGCGATCGAGAACGGGATGTCCAGGAACGCGCCGGTCGCCTGCAGCACCCCGCCGGACGAGCCGTTCGCGGTCGGGTAGAACTTCAGCCGGTAACCCCGGTTCCAGCCGGGTGAGGACACCATGGGCGGGCCGAAGAACAGGCCGAACGTGGCGGGCTGGTTGTAGATCGGGCGGCGGCCGGGCGGGGCGTGGCGGACGAACGGGCCGCCTGCGGGCTCGGTGGTGGTCTGCGGCTGCGGCCGGCCTGCGGCTGTCGCGGCCGGGGCGAGGGCCGCCCCGCTAGGCGTGGTCACGTCCGGTGTCTCCCTATCCGACGAAGATCGATGTCAGGTCGGCAGTGTCATGGAGAACCGACCCGGGCGGCTGCGTCGCCCACGTCTTCCGCTCCCACAGACGAATCGTGCCCTTGGCGAGATCCCACAGCACCACCGTGATGAGGATCCCCTCGAAGATACGCCGGTTCATCTGCCTCTCCCGTCACACGCCTGTTCAGCAGGATCATAGACCCTGTGAGGGCAGAAAGGGATCCCGTGAGCATCCTGCTTGACAACGGGGCACGCGAGCTGCTTGCCCGCGCCTACGCGGCGCGGCGCGGCGAATGGGTGATGACGCGGCTGGCCGACCCCCCGCCCGGCGCCCGCGCCTATGCGGCCGAGCTCGGCATCGACCTGGACGGGCCGGACAACGCCCCGACCCAGTCCGGCCGCCGCGACGACGCGCGCAGCCGGTGGGGGCGGGCGTTCACCCGCGCGCTGTGGCACCAGCACCTGTGGTACGGGCCGGCGCCGGGCCGGGCCGCCCGCGGGCAGCTGCGCGGCGTGCGGCGCATGGTGCGCAATCCCGCGCCGCTGCAGGTCGAGTGGGGACGGCGGCTGCCCGCCCGCGGGGTGATCCCCGCCGGGCGCGCCGTCCGGGTCCGGGTGCCCGCCGGCGGGCGCACATCGATGCGGGTCGTCGAGTCCAAGCGGGACATAGACCGGATCTATGAATCAGACGGCGCGCCCGGGGGACGGCACGCGCTTCTCGAGGGGAGGGACTGGCAGTGACCGAGCCCGCCACCCGCGCTGACCTGGCGCGGCTCGAACGGAAGATGGAATCGATTGATCAGCGGGGCACCCGCGGCGTCGCGGTCCTCGCCGTTCAGGTCCAGGAGCTCGCCAAGGACGTGGCCAGGCTTGAGCTGTCGATCGAAAGCCACCGCGGCGAGCACCAGGCCGAGATGCGTATCCGCACGTCAAGCCGCAGGTGGGTAGTCGGGATGGTGGTCGCGGCGATCGCCGCGGTCGACGGCCCGCTCATCACCGTCCTGCTCGCCCACGGGAGTCATCCATAGGCCGCGTCTATGAGTCGCGGGCGACTCATAGATCATCCGCGTGATTCGGGCATGAGAAAGCCGGCGCCACCTGCTTGCCGCAGGGCCCCGGCGCCGGCTAATACTTGGGGCTATTACTGATCGCGGTCATCAGTCTACGGGAGTTTCCGAGTTTCGCATACCCAGAAAGCGAAACTAGGTCAGTTTGCCGTGCCCGAAAACGAAACTGGCCGGAAACCCGGAAACCGTGGCCTTGCCTTCCGGGGGGTCGCTAGACCCCCCGTACCCCCTATTCCGGGGAATCCTCCCCGGACCCCTGCTCCGCAGGAAACCGGGAAACCCACCCGGTTACCTGCGGTTCGAGCATCTAGTTACACTCAAGCTCCCCCCTGACGGAGAGCAACCCCTTACCGGTCAGCCACCGTCGCGCGCGCGACCCCGCCCGGGTTCCCGTCCTCGGCATGCGACAGGGTGACCATGGTTCCGAACAGCGCCACGGCGGAATCCTGCAGGCTGGAAACAGTAGGGGCGAGCTTGTCCCGCGCGGCGGCCCCCGCGGCGTCCCCCGCGGCGTCCCACGCGGCGGCCCCCGCGGCGGCCCCCGCGGCGGCCCCCGCGGCGTCCCCCGCGGCGTCCCGCGCGGCGGCCCGCGCGGCGTCCCCCGCGGCGTCCCGCGCGGCGGCCCCCGCGGCGGCCCCCGCGGCGTCCCACGCGGCGGCCCCCGCGGCGTCCCACGCGGCGTCCCACGCGGCGGCCCCCGCGGCGTCCCACGCGGCGTCCCGCGCGGCGGCTGCCTTAGCCCGGGCTCTTGTCACTGCAGGTGCTGCTGCTCTCGCGGTGGTCATGTCGGTGACCGGCTGCAGGGCGCGCAGCTGCGCGGCATCGTCGGCCAGGCCCGCGAGCTCGAGCCAGGCCGGGGTGTAGGTGCGGATGAACCAGTCGAGCGCGAGATAGCCGCGCCGCTCGTCCAGGCCGTCGCCGCGGGTTCCGGCGATCGCGGGAATGAACGCCTTCAGTTCCTGCCGCTTGCCGGCCGGCAGCCGGTCGTTCAGCGACTGGCCGAAACTAGTGAGCACGGGTGACGCGCACTCGGGCGCGTCGGTGTGCGGCTCGCCCGCCCACCAGGCCACCGCTTCCATGAGGCAGACGCCGTCCGCGCGGTCGCGGTGCGAGCCTGACATGAGCGTGAGAGTTCCGATATCGACGGACATGCGGTTTCCCCTGTTTCCGGCGGGGGTTTCCGGAAGAGGGAAGAAACTCCCGGAAACCCCCGCCATAGATTCTTACCTGATTTCTTATAGGGTAGCTTACATGTGTTGCACGGCGCGCGGCAATAGGATAGTGTGGGACATGTCAGCAGGAAACCGCAGATCACCAGGAGTCGAAGATGTCGCAGCAGGAACTGAACGCCAGGATCGACAGGGCACTCGCGGACGCGCCCACCCTGGACGAGATCCGCGAGCTCGAGGCCGGGTACGAGCAGATGGACGGCGCGCCCGTCCACGGCGCCGACAACTCGCCCGAGGTCCGCTAATGGAACTCATCGCCGCGCAGGTCACGCTGCCCGAACCGGGCAGCGTGGCGGTCCTGGACCTGGCCGCCATGCCCGAGGACGAGCTGTCCGCGCTGCACACCGCGCTGTGCGCCGACCACCGCGACCGCTACCGTCAGCTCGAGGCCAAGGTGCAGACCTGGCTGCCGTCCTGGCGCGACAGGAAAGCGGCGTGGGAGCGGCGCGCCGCTGACATCACCGCCGTGCACCAGGCGCTGCGCGCCTGCTGGGAGCGGCAGCCGTGACCGCCGAGACGCCCGGGCTGCCCGAGCCGGGCACCATCCGCGATCTCGGCACGCTCACCATCGACGGCCTGACGATCCTGCACGGCGCGGTCTACGACGACGTGATGGCCCGCCTGGACGACCTCGAGCACCGCCGCGGCCGGTTCCTGCTGTGGCCGCCCTGGCGGCACGGGCTGCGCCTGGTCCGCGCCCGGCAGGCCGACCTGACGATGATCGGCGCCGAGCTGCTCGAGCGCTGGGAAGCGGGGAAACTGTGAGCACGCCCATGCCGGCACCGCAGCCGCGGCCCGAGGACATCCCCCCGGACACCGACCCGGTCTGCCGCAAGTGCAAGCGGCCTGCGGAATTTCGCGGCGGTGAATGGCATCATGCGGAATATGCAGACGCCTTCGTCTGCCGTCTCCTGGACACCGGGCAGCCCGGATGAGCGGCCCGGGCCATGCAGCGGATGCCCCGCGGCCGGACGGGACTGCGGCATCGGATGCAGCCGCGCCCGCGACATACCCCGCACCTGCACCTGCCCATGGCACTACGACCCCCCCGCCCGCGCCTGGCAGCACGCCGGATACAGCGACGGGTGCCCCTGGCACAGCCGAGGAGACCCAGATGACCGCGACAGACACCACTGACGGCACCCCGGCGGCACCCGCCGGGAAACGGGCCCGCCGCGGCCGCAAGCACCCGCCAGGCGTCAAGCCCGCCCAGTCGAGCATCAACGTGCCCCACCCCACCCACGCCAAGCTGCAGGCCGTCCAGCTGCGCCTCAACATGGCCCGCGGCCGGTGGGTCACCCTCGGGGAAGTCATCGACGAGCTGATCGAGCGGGCCGAGCCCGGCATCGACGCGCTGATCCTCGAACTCGAGCGGCAGGCCGCCCTGATCGAGCAGAACCGGGAACAGCCGTGAACCGCACCGCGAGCATCCGCGTGCCCGGCCTGCCCGCCCCGCAGGGCTCCAAGTCCGCGTTCACCCCCCACGGGCAGTCCGCCACCGCCTGCCCGTCCTGCCGCACCCGGCACATCGTCAAGATCGTGCAGACCGAGTCCTCCAAAGCCGTGGAACCGTGGCGGCACGCCGTCCAGGCCGCCGCGCTCCAGGCGGTCGCCCGCCCGTTCACCGGGCCCGTGTTCGTGACGTTCACCTTCACCATGCCGCGCCCGCTGGCCCACTACCGCACCGGGCGTTACGCCGGCCAGCTGCGCGACGACGCGCCCGCCTACCCGCACGGCACGCCCGACCTCGACAAGCTGGTGCGGTCCACCATGGACGGGCTCACCGCCGGCCGCGCCTGGACCGACGACGCGCAGGCCGTCCGGATCCAGGCCGTCAAGAACTACACCGAACGCGGCGGCACCCCGCCCGGCTGCCTCATCACCATCACCGCATGCGAACCTGAAAGCACATATGCACAAGAAAACGCACTTTCGGGTGCGGATGCACGAACCGAAGCGCGTGCGGACGCACGTGCGGAAACGGGGGAACCGGAATGCTCACTGCCGTTCTAGCCATCGTGCTCGCCTGGATTCTCTCCCTCGCGTTCGCCGCCGCGCTGTTCTACCAGTGGGGCCGCAGCGACGGAACCGAGGACGAGCAGCACCGCGCCGTCATCGAACGGCAGCGCCGTCTCGACCACGAACGCTGGACCGCCGGGCTGCTCAAGTCCGCCGCCCGCGCCCGCGACTGGGACGCCTGGCTGGACGAGCTCGCACCCGACCAGACCGGCCCGCAGCAGGTGATCCCGTAATGCGCCGGCTAGCCGCAGCGGCCATACTCGGCGTGGCCTACGGCGTCGGCTGCTGCGCGATCGGAGCGCAGGTCCGCGGCGATGTCCGCGGCGAAGAGCTGACGCGCGACATGCTGACCGGCCTCGCCATCACCGCCGCCGCCGCCGCGGTGGCATGGGCCGCCAACGAGTTCGGAGGGGAAAACGAATGACCGTTCGCCGCGATCCGCTGGGAATCCCCTATGACAGCGGCTGGACCGACTCGGACGGTACCGAGCATTACCGGCGCAGCCCGGACGCAGGCGGCCCCCCCGGCGGCGCCGAATGGAGCAGCGAGCACGACTGCAACCCGGTATGCGGGTGCCACCTGTCGAGCAAGTGCCGCGGCTGCAATGTCTGCACGTCGTGCGACGGCTGTTACTGCTATGAGGAATGAGGCCCGATGACGAATATTCCGATGCCAGATTCGACGATCGTCGGCAACCTGCCGGTCGGGTACCCGGCCTATCTCGGGTACGCGGACGGCGAGTTCGCCACCGCGGCCGAGCTGGCCGGCCGGTTCCCGGACGCGCTGCGGGTGATCCTCACCGTCACCGGCCGCACGATCGACTGCGACGGCGCCGACAGCGAGCGGGAAGACCTCACCGCGGCCGGGGCCGCCGCCTGGGCGTCACGCAAGCTCGCGGCCGACCCCGGCTCGCGGCCGGTCATCTACGCGAGCGTGGTCGGTGAGCCCGGCTACGGCATGCGGTCGGTGCTGACCGAGCTCGCCAGCCGCCGCATCAGGCGCGGGGAAGTCCGGCTGCTGTCGGCCCACTACGGCGCGGGAGAGCACATCTGCGGGCCGAGCACCTGCGAGCTGATCAGCGTCGCCATGGACGGCACGCAGTGGACCGATACCTTCCGCTCGGGAAACGACGATATCGACATGTCAGCGCTGGCCCCGGATTTCTTCGGCCACGCGACGGAAACGGAGAAGATCGTGCAGCAGCTCGGCATCGTCCGCCAGGGCGACACGGGGGAGAGGGTCAAGACCGTCCAGGCGCTGTGTAACGCCCGGGACAAGCCGAACGGCGCTTCGCCGCTGGCGCTCGACGGCGTGTTCGGCACGGAGACCAGGGCCGCGGTTGTCTGGTACCAGCGCGCGGCCCGGATCCCGGCTGACGGCGTTGTCGGTCCGCAGACCTGGCCTGTCCTGCTCGGCATCGCCTGATGACCGCCAGGCGGCGCCCGGAACCGCGGCCCGTGCTGATCACGCCGGCCGAGGCCGCGGAACTCAAGCGCGCCGCCGCCGAGTACGTCGACGATCTGCTCGAGGTCCTGACTGGCATCGGACGCCACGCCGACCACGACCGGCAGCAGGCCGGACGGTGCGTTGTCTGCTCATGCGGGATGCGCGTGCAGGGCCGGCTAGAAACCCGGAAACCAGTTTCATAACAGTTTCCGGAGTTTCCCAAAACTCCCGGGCGGGGTTCACCACCCCTGGACCTCGCCCGGGACCAGTTTTCCCGGATAGTTTCTGATAGATTGTGACAGAGTTTCCCGGGTTTAGAGGGGTCGTAGCCCGCGCCGGTTCGAGTTCCGGCAGCATCCCGCCCGGACGTGGCCACGGGCCGAACCGCAGACTCGGCAAACCGGGCGGGATGTC
>Ga0207700_10000574_pt1 | contig 21511 bp, 17 predicted proteins | sample LARL82metaG_FD_184348 | JGI IMG/M metagenome (GOLD analysis project Ga0207700, IMG submission 184348) | Corn, switchgrass and miscanthus rhizosphere microbial communities from Kellogg Biological Station, Michigan, USA - LAR L8-2 metaG... | ecosystem: Host-associated > Plants > Roots >...
TTGCTTCTTTTGGGGCTTCCAGTATATTTTTTCTGGGCCCATCGCAATACGATTAAGACATTGCCAGAAGCGCCGGCATTGCCAAAAAATCCAAATTGAAAGGCTGAGCACTCCTGAGTCGTCAGAGGTTCGGGCGTTCACCTTTCGGCGATCTTTTGGCAATTTCGACGATTTTGGCAATTCGTTGATCCGTTAAATCCGTGTTTATCCGTGGTAAGGTTTTCTTCCCCGAATGAAAGGGCTACTTTGCATGCCGATCATCGATTTTCATAATCATTTCTATCCGCCGGAGTACATCAAGGCCATTGAACAAGGACCCAGCGCGGTCCGCATCACGCATGACTCGGCCGGAAATCCCTGCCTGCATTATCCGGGCGATTACAACGTGGCCGTGCCCGGCCATCGCGACATTGAGTATCGTGAACAGGTCTTGAAGGAATCCGGCGTTGACACTCAGGTGATCACTCTCACTACGCCCGGCACGCACATAGAAGGCTCTGCAGCGGCCGTCCGGCTGGCACGGCTTGTGAATGACGCTTTCGCCCGCATCGTTGCCGAGAAACGTGGACTGTTCGCTTCTCTTGCTACATTGCCGCTTTGCGATCCTGCGGCTTCAATAGTTGAACTTCGCCGCGCCATGCAGCAGCTTAAGTTTCCCGGCGTAATGGTTTTCAGCAACATCAATGGCGTCGCTCTTAGCGATCGAAGTTTCTGGCCGCTTTGGGAAGCGGCGAATGAACTCGGAGCCATCGTTCATATTCATCCAACAAATCCTGTGGGTGTGGAAGCCATGCTCGACTATTGGCTCATGCCGCTTGTCGGTTTCCTTATGGACACAACGCTGGCGGCTGCAAGCCTGGTTTTCAGCGGCGTGGCTGAACGTTTTCCGAACATCAAATGGGTCCTGGGACACCTGGGCGGCGCGATTCCTTATCTCGCCGAGCGCCTGGATCGCGGGTATGAGGCTTTTGCGGATTGCCGCAAAAACATATCGCGGCCGCCAAGTTCGTACCTCAAGAAATTTTATTTCGATACCGTCAACTTCGATCCTCACGCTCTTGAACTGGCGGTAAGCTTTGCCGGCGCCAGCCAGATCCTGGCCGGCAGCGACTATCCGCACCAAATCGGCAGTATTCCCAAGATGCTGGAAAGCCTGAAGGCGATGCGGGTGAGCGACTCCGACCGCGCCTTGATCCTCGGCGGCAACGCCGCCCGCTTGCTCGGGATTTAGTTCGATCTCCGAATTGAGTCTGATCAGTGTCATCCGTGTCAATCAGGGGTAAAGGTTTTTGGTTTTCCGTTCACCCGATCCTCTACCCGCTCCCGTGGTGTCCCACCGCATCCCAGCTCATCGCAGATTGGCGTGCATTTGACGATCCTCATGTGGCACCGCCGCTCCCGGCGGTGTCCCGATCTTCCTCCGCAAGCTCGCCTCATAAGCTTCTCTTCCTTCTCGCGTGTCCATTCTGAACATGTCAGCCGTAGGCCAAAATTCCACCGGCGTCGGCATTTCTAATCCACGTCCGTCCGCGCCCATCCGCGGCAAGCCTGTCTCCTCTCCGTGCCTCCGTGTCTCCTTGGTATGTGTTTGGTTCTGGCTGAATGCTACTTCCTCATCCACCGTCTCCCGCACCATCTCTTGTGTCTTTGCTTGCCCAAACGTCACCTGTCCCACGTTCTGCAGCGCCAGCTGCATTGAGTACAACAGCAGCCCCGCCGCCTTCGTCGATATCGTGCCTTCAATCAGCGCCTTCTGTATGCGCATGATCCCAATCTGGATCGCATTCGCGTCCTCCGGGGCAGGCAAACTCAACGCCAGGGCCCGCGCCTCCATCATCTGTCTATGCGCAAAGCAGTAGATATGCTTCTTCATCTGCGGAGACCCGCAGCTTGTTCCATCCTGCCTGACCCAGCGGCACCGCGGCGCCTCGTCGGCCAGCTCCAGCCTCGCCTTCAGCCGCATGTAAGCGTCTTTGTGTTCTTCCGCTCCCCGCGTCACCCGCCCCACCAGCTCCGGATTCTCTTCCGCCAGCCTCTCCAGCTCGTCGCAGGCCTCGCCGATTCTCCGCACCAGCGCCTCCGCCCGCTGCTGAGTCGTGGCTTTGCCTTTCTCTGCGCTCTCTGTGTCCTCGGTGGTAGGTCTTTGGTTTTGGTGTTGATTTTGGTGTTGGTGTTGCTGTTGCTGTTGGTTTTCGCTAAATGCGGAGTGCTGACTGCTGAGTGCTTCTTTACGATCCATAGCGGCTGTCACCTTTCCAGATTTTCCCGGCAGGGAAATGATTTTTTGGAGCTTTTGGGTGAAGTTTGACCATTCTGCATCTTAGAGCAAAATGACCCAGCAAATAAAGCGCGAAACCGGCCATGTTCAATTTCGCATGCTGAGAGAAAGGCGCACTGGCCAAAATTCTTTGCAACTTTCCAGCAGTACAGCTGCCCTCGCTGGAAAATCTCACCAGTGGGTTAAAATCTTGCCGAAGAGCTTATTCAGGAATGTTGCTCGGAGGGGTATGGCAAAGCCAGTCACGTCTTTCGATTTTTGGAAACCAATCATCAATGATTTCGACCCGGTCAGCCAAGTCAGCCCCGAAGACCTACGGGACTTCTTTGTCGATAGAAAAGAGAATCAACCGACGCAGAGCATTGTTGCTCGACTCAAAGCCAGTTTTCGTAACAGCATTGGTCAAAAAAGTCCTTATAAGATTCTTCTCACTGGACATGTAGGCAGCGGAAAGACGTCGGAACTGATGAGATTAGGCCAAGAGCTATCCGATTACTTCTTCGTTGTCTGGCTGGACGCAGAGGTTAGTCTAGCGAAGGAGAAGGCGAATCAGTTCGATGTATTGCTCGCGATGGGGGTGGCGGTTCACCTTGCTGCTAAGGCAGTTGGTTTGAAACCGAACAAAAAGTTAGCCGAGAAGTTCGTTGAGAGCTTCGCCAAATTCATTCGCAAATATGAGAAACGTAACAAGTTTTCACTGAATCTTGGCCAGGTCATCAACCAAGTTTTTACAATCGCGCTCAGCGTGGGCGCTTCGGCCTTTGCAGGACCCGCCGCCGGAATTATGGCCGGGGCCGCAGCTGCCGGAGTTGGTGAAGCATTTAAAGCAACCACGTTGGAACTCAATGTTAAAGACGAGTTGGTTCGTGCATTAGAGTTGCCAGCCAATCGGCAGGAGATCATTGGGCGACTTAATGAGCTTATTGAAGATGTCCAAGTAAAAGCTAAGAAGCCGCTACTTGTGATTACTGACGGTCTTGATAAAGTATCAGCTTTGAGGGCTCGGCTTCTGTTTGCCGACAGCTCGCTTCTCACCGAACCAGCTGCCGCCATGGCCTTTGCTGCGCCCATTGAATTTTATCATCGCCTTTCTGCAAATATCGCCAGTTCTGTGTTTAGTGAGTATGTAATACTTCCGAATCCGCCTGTCAGCCAACAGCCTCAGATCGGCGAAAGGTGGCAAGAAGAGAGGATCGATAATCAGTCTGGCATGGACGTTATTTACAAGATCATCGCTCGGCGGATCCAAAGACGGGGGCATGATCCGGCAACGGTTATTTCCCAGGATGCCCAAAGATTGATCGCGGTATCGAGCGGAGGCATAATTCGCGAAGCTATTAGATTTTTTCGGGATGCCGCTCTGTCCGCACAAATATCCGAGTTGTTAACCATCAATGAGGGTATTGTCAGTCAGGTAATCGATGGCCAAATAAGGGAAATGAGGGCACGGTTAAGCGCCCAACACCGCGAGGCTTTGATCGCGGTATTAAAGCAGGGAACTCTGATTGGCGGGACTAGCGAAGCAATCGAAGATGACCTCTTACATGCTTTATATTTGCTTTCGTACCAAGGTGACGGCGGTAGTTTCTGGTTTGACGCACATCCAAATGCTCTGTTCGTGATCTCAAGGTAAACGAAGTGGACGCTTTTGACCGAACAATCAACCGAATTGTTGCGTATATCGCGCATATCGCGGGAACAGGATTGCTCGTCTGCGTTTGTGATGATTGGGCTTTGCGCAAGCATGCTCTTGCTAGTCTGCGTGCGCGTCTTGGCCGAAGCGCGCAAGTACTACAGTTTTCATACGAGATTGGCAGGGTTAAGCTGCTCGATTTTTTGGCTGAGGTGACGCAAGAAGATTCCAAGACGATAATCTCCATAGTGGGCCTTGAAAGCCTTCCGCCTGATCAGCTCACCGAAGCAATTAGGAGTTTGAACGTGCAGCGCAATCGGTTTGGACGTAGCGGGATTATCCTTCTTTTTTGGGTTACGGAACGCCTACTATCACGAATCTCGTCGCAAGCCCCGGATTTTTATTCTTGGCGTAGCGAGACATTCTTCATCGAACAACCCAAGGACTGGGATCAATGGCAGGGTGGACTGAGGCGATATTCCCAAGTGCTCTCGCGTTTTTTGGGTGAACCTAATCTCCAGAGCGCCTTGGCGATTCCTGGATACGAAACACACACGTTGAATTCATTTGTTAATCGCCGGCTAACTCGGATTCCCCATGACACACAGCTAGATATGTTTAGGGATGTTGTTCCCAGAGTTCTCTCCCAGCAGACGGCCAGTCAAAAAGAGCTCTCGGAGAATCCAGCATTACTAGTTCAGCATGGGCATGCTATCGTTGTCGGCGAGCCGGGTATCGGCAAGACAACTCTCCTTAAAAGCATCGCAGCGTCTTTGCTGCGTCCGTTTTCGGATGTGTCCCGCATTGACGAACGCTCGCAGACCATAGTTGCCCTAATTCCTGTCTTTATCAATTTAAGCCAAATAGACTTTGGAGAAACGGCATCAATGTTGCTAGAGGAGGCAGCTTTTCGTGCCTACCAGTCCTTTGTTGTAAGTGATGTTGTAAATGAGAAAGAAATGTTCGATCGTCTCCTGAGGCAAGGGGAAATCGTGTTACTCATCGACGGGTTTGACGAACTCTTCCCAAGAGTCATAGACCGCATCGTTCTCAAAATTGAACAGTTTGTAAGCGAGTACCCTCATTGTGCCTTGATCATTGCGTCACGTGCCATAGACTCACGAGCATTGCAGAGACTCCACGACTGGCAGTGGTTCCGTCTGGAGCCCCTAGATCTATCTGAAATTTCCCAGTTTCTTAGCTTAACCCTTGAGCGACAAAATGCACTGAAGCTGGTAGAGGCCATCAAAGAAAATCATTCGCTTCGATTGCTCTCTAGCTCTCCGCTCCTTCTGTCCCTATTGTCTGTACTTTACCAAAGACGTGGCTACCTCTCGTTGACTCTGGTCGACATATACGAAAGTGTCGTCGATTTAATGTTAAATCGTTGGGAAGTAGCGAAAGGATTGTTCCGAGAGGAAATTGATCCTCAGATCGTGAACGAGTTTTTAACGGCAATTGCATGGTGGATGCAAAGGCATAAAGTTGCTCAAATTGAAGGAAGGACGCTCTTGCGTATTGCAAATGATGTTCCCTCGAATAGCCCCATAAGACTGAAGGAATCTGCATCGGGATTCTTCGGGAACATTCGGGATTATTCCGGGCTTTTCCTTCAAAAGGGTGCTTCTCTCGATGGCAAAGACATTTTCGGATTTGTGCATCTGACGTTCCAAGAGTTTTTCGCGGCCAGGTATCTCGTAAGAGAATGGGAAAAAAGGGGAATCCGCGCATTGCAGCCCTTGCTAATAGATCAGTGGTGGATCGAAGTAGTTGCTTTCGCTGCCGCACAACTCTCAGCTGTCGAGACAACCAGATTTTTTCAGGATTTGTTGGCAATTGACGGCGAGAATTCTGTCTCGGCTGCTGCTAAAGCACTTTCTTATGGTGCTCATTTACCACCTGCAGCTGAAGATCATCTTTTGACACAAGTGCTCACCATATTGAGCTCTAGAGAGCTTTCATGGGATGCAATGAACGAAACGACTTACGAATTGTGGAAGCGTATGTTCGAGGTTCGTCGGCCAGAGTTTCGACAGAGGTTAAACGGCCTATTTGTGAAAGCGCACAAGAACCCTCGAGTTCGAGAATCTGTTATCCCCCTTCTAAAGAAGCTGTCGAAGGATTCAAATGACGTCGTTCGTACTGCAGCGAATAGCTCTCTTCAACGATTGCAAGCAGCTCATCCAAGATGATGCAAGTAATCTGTGGCGCAGAAAGCCCCGCCCATTGGGATTATGTGGCCGAAGACCATGCATAACTTGCTTGGCACTACCCTGCTCAACACGAAGCCTCGTGGGCGAAGACCGATCCAAACAATTGGATGAATCGTAAAAACCGTTATCTTCCGCCGGTTATGTCACGACATACCTGTGACTATGGCATGATAGATAGCATCTATTGCGCAAAGAACAGCCGCCTATGCCTGTCGTTCTCAAGATCGATCCGCAACGCAGAGTAGTGCATTCGGCTTTTTACGGCAGGATTACTGACGCTGAATTTCTGGGACATCACAAGCGCATTGCCTCCGACCCGGACTTCAATTCCCAATTTGCCGACATCGTGGATTTTAGTGACGTGACGGATGCGGCCATTTCGGAAAGCGCCGTTGCGGCGCTGGCGGCCAATCCCAGCTTGTTCAGCAGCTCAGCAATTCACATTGTGATTGCGCCCGATGCGGTAATGTTCCGGCTGGGAGCCAGGTTCAAGGAGCTTGCTAAATCGACGCGGCCTAACCTTCACGTGGTGAAGACACGGGCCGAGGCATACCGGATTTTGCCCGACGGGAACAAGCCCAAGCTGAGCCCAAAATAATTTCAGCGGCTTTTCCCGGTGATTCATTCCTAGTGGCCCAAAGGCGCTGAAAGGCGCGAATTCAGCGCGTAAAAATTCCGCAGCTCTCGAATTCGAGAGCTCCTCTTCATTTCGAGACAGAATGCGGGCGAGTTCTTCCATCTAATCTGTTAAGCACCACTTATGTCCAACCTAAGGAGCAAACATGGAAGATAAAAATAAGATGGATCAGCAGTCTGGCCGTTCGAATCGTGATCAAGAGACGGAAAAGAAACCATCACAGGGTTCGCAGGATATTAATCGGCAAGGCCAAGGCAACGTTCAGCAAGGCCAGCAGGGTCAGCACGACCAGCAGGACCGCGAAAAGAAACCTGCCTAGCAGGTACATTATCTGGCGCGATGAATGATGCCAGGGGTCGGCGAATCACCATCCCCTTGGGGAACGGGGATGGTGATATCGCGCGCCTTTGGAGAGCATCTGACCGATGATTTCTTCGGCAAGTCTGGCGCCACATTTTTTGCGCCGACGAAAACAACACTTTCATATCGAAACAAAAGGGGAGAAAACGCAATGGAAATGGAATCCTTGAGAGACCTGTTTATTGACGAGTTGAAAGACCTTTATTCCGCGGAAAACCAGATTCTAAAAGCTTTGCCAAAGATGATTAAAAAGGCAAGCTCCAAGGAACTGAAAAGCGGCTTTGAGCAGCACCTGAAAGAGACGCAGACGCATGTGGAGCGCCTGGAAAAAATCTTTGAGGAATTGGATGAGAGTCCACGAGGAAAGAAGTGCAAGGGCATGGAAGGCGTGATTGCCGACGGCAAGGAACTCATGGAAGAGGACGCCGAGCCTGAAGTGATGGATGCCGGCCTAATTGGCGCGGCGCAGCATGTTGAACACTATGAAATTGCCGGTTACGGATGCGTTAGGACGTACGCCGAACTGATGGGCGAGTCCAACTTTGCCAGTTTGTTGCAGAAGACGCTGGACGAGGAAAAGGCAACCGACGAGAAACTGACCAAGCTCGCACAAAACATCAACGTGGAAGCAGAAAAAGCAGCATAAAGCTTTATAAGACGAGAAGGCCCTGTGTTTCTGGAAGCAGAACGCAGGGCTTTTTGCGTGCGCACTTCTAAGGTTCGCTAGCAGACACAAAATGAAATCCGTGCCGCTTCGCCCACTCTGGTTCATAATGAGAGCATTATGACGGCTTCCAGCAGACAGATCAGCCCGCAGCCGACCACGCCATTGTCTGAAATGGCAGACGCAAACAGCAATCAACTAGCGCCGAATCAAGTACCTCCGCTTACCGGTTACAACCTGTTCTTGAGCGACAGCACACTCTCGCAAGCGATAGAGCGTGAAGGCGCAAGCTGGGCGCGCGAACAGATCACCGAACTTGGGCGCTTGCTCGGTACGGAAGAAGCGCAACGTTGGGGCTTTGAGGCCAATGAGAACAAACCGGTGCTGCACACGCATGACCGCTTTGGCAATCGCCGCGATGAGGTGGTCTTTCATCCCTCATGGCACAGCCTGATGCGGACTTCAGTGGCGAACCGGCTGCACTGCCTGCCATGGGAAGCCGCACGACCCGGCGCTCACGTGGCACGTGCCGCGCTGATGATGCTGACGGCGCAGAATGAAGCGGGCCACACCTGCCCCATATCGATGACTTTTTCGGCGGTGGCCTCTTTACGAGAAGAACCACAACTGGCTGCGGAATGGGAGCCGCGCATTCTTTCCTCCACTTACGATCCGCGATTTGCGCCAGCGCAGGAGAAATCTGGCGTGCTGCTGGGCATGGGCATGACGGAAAAGCAAGGAGGCTCCGACGTAAGGGCCAACACGACCCGGGCTGAGCGTATTGGAAGCTCGCGCGAGTACCTGATCACCGGGCATAAATGGTTTGTTTCCGCGCCTATGTGCGACGCGTTTCTCATCCTGGCGCAAGCGCCGCAGGGGCTTAGCTGCTTTTTACTTCCGCGATGGACGCCCACTGGCAAACGCAATGCTTTCCATATCCAGCGGCTGAAAGACAAGATGGGGAACCGCTCTAATGCGTCCAGTGAAGTTGAGTTTGAGCAGGCGTGGGCCCATGTGGTGGGTGAAGAGGGAAGAGGCGTGCAAACCATCATTGAGATGGTGAACCATACACGCCTGGATTGCGCCATTGCCGGAGCGGGGCTGATGCGGCAGGCCCTGATGCAGGCGGTGCATCATGCGCGGCATCGGGAAGCTTTTGGGAAATTGCTGATCGATCAGCCGCTCATGCGGAACGTGTTGGCTGATCTGGCGATTGAATCTGAGGCCGCAACTTTGCTCATGGTCCGGCTGGCACACGCATTTGATCATCGTGAAGCCGATGCCCGGGAACGCGCCTTCTGTCGGATTGCCACGGCCATCGCCAAGTACTGGCTATGCAAACGCACGCTCGTACATGTGGGTGAAGCGCTGGAGTGCCTGGGCGGCAATGGTTATGTGGAAGAGTCGATCATGCCGCGGCTCTATCGGGAGGCACCGCTTTATTCCATCTGGGAAGGTTCCGGCAACGTGATGTGCCTTGACGTACTGCGCGCTCTGACCAAAGATCCCGCGACCGTGGAAGCTCTACTGGCCGAGTTCCAATCCACCACGAGGGCGGACCAGCGCCTGGGGGCATACGTTGAACGCATTGGTGCTCGCCTAGCGACGGCTGCCGGCGACAAGTACGCGGCCAGAGACTTGACGGAAAAGCTGGCGCTGGCGCTTCAGGCTTCCTTAATGGTGCGTTATAGCACTCCCGCGATGGCGGAGGCGTTCATCTCGTCGCGACTGGCAGGGCAGCACGGGCTGGCGTTTGGAACGCTGCCAGAAGAAGTGGATGTGAAAGAAATCCTACGGGGTGTGGTTGAGCCGCTAGCAACGCAGAAATAAAAAAGTCTTCGCGACCAGCGTTCAGCCGCGAAGACTCCACCAAGGAAAGAAAAACAGAAGACCACAGAGGCTAGCGATAGGCTCGGCAGGAGACTCTGTGCGCTTCTTTGGTTCCCTATGTTAATAGTGCGGCAAATTGCTGATTCGTTTCACGGATTTCGAATTTGCTTTAAATTCTTTTTTGGAACTTCTCGTTGATGCCCATCCGAAAGCAGAATTGTAAGAGAAAAAATCGCGGTAAGTCGGCGTGAGGGCAAGCCGTGAATCGTGCTTCAGTGGCAATGGGGATCGGTTCGGTTTTTACTCCAGAGTTCCTGCTTCTATCACTATGACCTATTAAAAACAATGAGTTGCAGAGCCGGAGCGGACAAGGCCGTGATTCGCAGCAAGCAGATTAAGGAAATAAATGTTCTGACATGCACCTAAATCGAGGCAACTTGTACATACCTTGTCATCTAATATAGTGGTTGCGATTTTACGCACCCTCTCCCATGACTTTGTTGGAAAAACGTATGCGAGGTCTCAACAGAGACCTCTCGGCTGTATTTGCGAAGGTGCTCGATGACGCCAAGCCAAAGAGCGTCCATCACTTGCGCACCAACATCCGCCGCATTGAGAGCCTGATCAGCTACGCGAACCCCCAAATCACCAAGAAAGAAGAACGCACTCTGGAAAAAATAACAGACTTGCGTAAGCGGGCCGGAAAAGTTCGCGATCTGGATGTCCAAACAGAGCTGCTGGGAACTTTGGGCAATGGATCGACAGCCAAAGACCGAAAGACTCTGGCAAACCTCATGGAGAAGAAGAGGGCCCAACAGACCCGTCGGTTGGAATCGGCGATCAAGAAGCTGCATCACGCGAAGTTTTTCGACCGGCTGGATCGGGTGGCAGAAGAGGCGGGAATGCCGCAGGACAGCAAGAATCGCCCGTTGGCTCCCCTGGAGGAGGCCAAGGCGCAGCTTTTGAAAGCGGCAGATGACTTTGGGTCGGGAGAAACAATCAAGCCCAGCCGGTTACATGAAATCCGGGTCGTTTTAAAGCGAATACGTTATCTGGCGGAGCTCGCGGTAGAATCCGCTGCGCAAAAAGAGTTCATACGCGAACTCAAGTCCACGCAGGATGCCATTGGCGATTGGCACGACTGGCAGGAGTTGACGGAAAGGGCGGAAAAGCGATTTTCTGATCGTGCAACCTGCGCTCTGTTGCGCGAAGCTCGGACTGTTCTTAGCGCCCGACATTCAGATGCAATCTCTTCACTAAACAAATTATTTTCCCTGACGCAGACGCCTGCAAAAAAGCCACCACACTCCGCACAGGGTTTGCGATCTGCCGCCCGCTCCGCCTGATAAAACATGCCAGTTCTTGCCGCGGTTGATATTGGTTCCAACTCGGTGCGGCTGAGTATCGCTGAGCTTCGACGTGGCCGCCTGGTCGCGCTGCATCAGGACCGCGAAGTTACCCGGCTGGGCGAAGGTGTATTTCGCGACGGCAATCTCGATCCACAGGCCATGGCCCAGACCCTGAAAGTACTCCGGCGCTTTCATCGAGCCGTGCAAAGTTACGCAGTGGAGCGCACGCGCGTTATAGGCACCAGCGCGCTACGTGACAGCAACAGCGCGCGTCTATTTGAAGAATGGGTAAAGACTGTTACCGGTTGGAACCTTGAAGTTATCAGCGGTCTGGAAGAAGGCCGTCTCATCCATCTGGGCGTGATCTCGAACATGCGGACGCCGCCCCCCAAAATGTTGCTGATCGATCTGGGCGGAGGCAGCTGCGAACTGACTCTCTCTGAAAAAGGGCATATCAAAGAAATTGTTACGCTGCCGCTTGGCGCAGTCCGGCTGACACAAGAGTTTATTCACCATGATCCGCCTACCAAACCGGAACTGAAGCGGCTGAATGACTTTATTGTGCAGGAAACGGCCGGTGCATCGCGGAAAATAATGCGCGGCGCGGTGCGTGCAGTAATTGCCACTTCCGGTACGGCAGCGGCACTGGCTGGTGCGGCACAGTCTCTGCACCTTACCCGGAGTGGCGGTGTGTCTCTGGCTGTTGCAGAAAAGCTGGCCCGGCGGCTGGCAAAAATGACGGACCGGCAGCGTGCGGCTATCAAAGGCATTAATCCCAAGCGCGCGCAAATCATTGTTGCGGGCGCCGCAGTTTTCGCGCATGTACTCGATGCCTGCGGGCTCAAGGGCTTTCGCTACTCTCCGCTCGGGCTGCGCGATGGAATTCTGGCGCAGATGGCCGCGGAATATGACCGGCACACGCGCTCACATCGCCAATTGGAGGCTGACCGCCAGGATGTGGTCATGAACACGGCCCGCCGTTACGGGGTTGACCTGGAAAATGCCGAGCAGGTGCGCAAGCTGGCCTTGACTTTGTTTGACCAGACCCGGCGTATGCATGGCTTAAGCAAGGATTGTCGTGAATGGATTGCTGCCGCGGCCATGTTGTATGAAGTAGGGACGTACATTAATCCTGTGGGCTTGCATCGCCATGCTTATTACGTGATCTCGCGCTCAGAGTTGTTTGGCTTTACGCCATTGCAGAGAAAAATTATCGCGACGATTGCGCGCTTTCAGGGGAATTCCAAACCGCAACTTCGTGACCGCCTTATTAAATTGCTGCCGGCGCAGATCAGGTCAGACGTGATTAAGAGCACGGCGCTCTTGCGGGTGGCGCGGGCGCTGAATCAGGGCAGGCTTTCTGCCGTGGAATCCATTCGCGTAGTGGCGCGCGGCGGTGAAGTCACGCTGCATGTAAAAACAGGTAAAAGTGGGGCAGACCTGGAGTTGTGGGCCGGCGAAAAAGAGCGCGCTTATTTCCGCGAAGTCTTTGGCCGTGAGCTCGATTTCAAGCTGGTCTGAAGCGTTCGCGCGATTTTGGGGGTCACCAGCCAGTCCAGAGTGCCGGTGCGTCCGTTCATCTCCACTCGTGCCACAGCGCCTTTTTTAAAATCGATCTGCGCGCCGCCGCCGGTTCCGGAAATCGATTTGCTCAGGAATTCCGTAAAGCTGGGATTGTGTCCCACCACCATGACCGCATCGTATTTTTTGTAGCGCGCCAGCATGGATTGAAACTGCTCGAACTCGGCTTCCGGACGCAAGGCATCGTCAATTTGTACGGCTCCTTCAAACGCCAATTCATTTGCTACCAGGGAAGCTGTCTGGCGCGCCCGTTTAAGTGAACTGCTGATGATCTGATCAACCTGCACGTCGAGATTTGCCAGCAGGCGACCAACGTAACGCGCCTGGAGAATGCCTTCTTCATCCAGAGGGCGGCGCTCATCCTTCTTGGGATTCAGCATGGTTTTACCGGCGGAGGCGTGGCGAAAAAAATATAAGAGCATAAGTTATCGGGCAAGCACCTGTTTTTTATGCCGGCCAATGGATCTCCTGGGCCGGGGTGTGATGGGTTCAGGAATATCGGCTGCCGTGGCTGTGCCTTCCGCTGCGGCAATCAAAAAGTCCTGGGCTGAAAAAGCCGGTTCTCCACGTTTGCGCGCCGGTCGCGTATAGTGTCCGTTACGGTCAAGAAAGCGCGCCTTCACATTATCTGCAAGGTAGGCGGCCAGTATCTCGCTCTTTAAGCGTTGCTTCAAATGCGGGTCCAGCACCGGACATAGAACTTCAACACGTTCATAAAGATTGCGTGGCATCCAGTCAGCGCTGGAGATATACACTTCATCTTCACCGCCATTTTCAAAATAAAAGATGCGTGTGTGTTCCAGCAACCTGCCCACAACGCTGCGGACCACGATGTTATCGGAAATGCCAGGCACTCCTGGCCGCAAGGAACACATGCCGCGCACCGTGAGATCAATGGGAACGCCGGCCTGCGAGGCCATATAGAGAGCCTCGATCACGTTCTTATCGAGCAGCGAATTCATTTTGGCGATAATCCGGGCAGGCCTGCCACTGGCCGCGTGCTCGGCTTCCCGATGAATCTGTTGCAGAGTTGTTGCGGCAAGATCGATTGGCGAAATGGCCAGCGGACCATAACTGGGCGCCTCAGAATATGCGGTTAGATAATTGAAGACGGAGTGGACCGCTGAAGTGATAGGCGGGGCTGCCGTGAGCAGGCTCAGGTCGGTATAGAAACGTGCTGTTGTCGGATTGTAATTGCCCGTTCCTATGTGAACGTACCGGCGAGTCTTGCCGTCGGGATCGTGGCGTACCAGCAGGCAAAGCTTACAGTGCGTCTTGAGGCCTACCAAACCGTGATAGACCTGCACGCCTTCGTCTTCCAGGGTACGCGCCCATTGGATGTTGGAAGCTTCGTCAAAGCGGGCCGTTAATTCCAATACGGCGGTGACTTCTTTTTCTGCCGCCGCGGCGGCGATCAGGGCTCCCACAATCGGAGAATCGCGGTTGGTGCGATAAATGGTTTGCTTGAGTGAGATCACGGCGGGATCACTGGCCGCGCTTTCAATGAAATCAACCACGGCTTCAAATGAATCGTAAGGATGGTGAAGCAGGATGTCGCGTTTGCGCAGCTCCGCGAAGATGTTGGGAGTATTGGCTGGCAGCCGCAATTCACGCGGCACGAAACGTTTAAATTTCAGCTCCGGCCGCTCAATCTCATAAAAATTAAAAAGCCGCGAGAGGTTCACCGGGCCCTGCGTGTGGAAGATTTGCCAGTCCTCAAGCTCAAAGGTCTGCTGCAATCGGCGGGCAATTTCAGCGCTTGCGTTGGCGTCAATCTCCAACCGTACCGCATCGCCTTTGCGACGGCGGTGCAGCTCTGTCCTTACAGACTCCAGCAAATTGCGCGATTCTTCCTCTTCCAGATAAAGATTGCTGTTCCGCGTGACGCGAAAAGATGCAGCGGAAACAATTTCATATCCACGATACATGCTGGCCGCATGATAGGTAAGAAGGTCTGCGAGAAAAACATAGTCGATACCGGTCCGCGATGGCAGCCGAACCAGGCGAGGAAGAACTCGCGGCACGGTAATCACGCCCATGTACGTGCCGCTGGCCCGCCGCTTGCGCTTGAGTAACAATGCAATGCAGAGTGCCTTGTTCAGAACGCGAGGGAAGGGATGCGCCGGATCGACGGTTACAGGAGTAAGCAGCGGATCAACTTCTTTTTCGCAATAGGCGTCGATGAATGCCTCTTGCTCCGGATCGAGATCTTTCAAGTCCAGAACCCGTATGTTTTCCTTCGCCAGAGCGGGCATTAACTTGTTGTTCCAGCTATCGTATTGTTCCTGGACGAATTCACGTGTTTCCAGTGCAATCAGCTCGCGCTCCTGTTGCGCCGTAAGCGCGTCGGGTCCGGCATCAATGTAACCTTCTTCAATGCGCTGCAGAAGACCGGCGACACGGACCTCAAAAAATTCGTCGAGATTGCTGGCCGAGATAGCCAGGAACTTTACCCGTTCCAGCAGCGGATTGCGCTCATCGTTTGCTTCCTCAAGCACGCGGCGATTGAAGGCGAGCCATGAAGTCTCACGATTGATGTAAAGGGACGGATCTGAAACAGACCGGTTCATGCGCGGGATGGAGGCGAGTGCGAAGCCGTTTTTAGAAGTTTTACGCCTCTCAACCATTGTAATTGTTTCCGGCAAAGCCTGGGTCTGCTCCGACGAATCAGTATTGATGTATTACTTTAAGAGTTTGATGTGACTAATTGATATGGAAATCATTGAGCGTGGTGTCTAACGTCCGCGCCCCGAACCCAAAAGATAACGTCTTCAGCGATGTTTGTAGCATGGTCGGCCACTCGCTCAAGGTTCCTGGCCACAATCAGCGTATCCAGCAAATTGCGGTGCATGCCGACGGACTTGGCCATTGCGGAATCGACGGCGGCGAAGATTTCCCGGTTCATATCGTCCACCAGATCGTCACGCTCCAGGACCGCCTGGGCCAGATCAACGTCGGCCGTAAGAAAAGCATTTAGCGCGTCGCGCACCATGCTTATGGTGAGCTGCGCCATCCGTGGAATATCGACGTTTAAAGCAGGGTCGGGCCGAGTCAAGAGATCCATTACGCGCTCAGCGATGTTGACCGCCTGATCGCCCACGCGCTCAAGATCGGCGTTGATCTTAATGCAGGCGACGATGAAACGCAGGTCAATGGCCATGGGCTGTTGCATTGCCAGCAGATCAATGGACATTTCGTCCACGTCGCGCTCAGCGGCATTGATCTTGGACTCATCGCGCAGGACCAATTCACAAAGCGAAAGGTCGCGGGTCTGGTAAGCGCGCACTGCGCGTTCCACGGCCTGCTCCGCCATGCCGCCCATGGCCAGCAGTCTCTGTTTTAAGTCGTCAAGCCCCTGATGGAAACGCGTGCGCGTCATCCGAACCTCCCGGTAATGTAGTCTTCCGTTCGCTTGTCGGAAGGTTTGGTAAACATGGTTTCTGTTTTATCCAGTTCCACCATGTTGCCCATGAGAAAGAAAGCCGTGAAGTCCGCAACACGTGCCGCCTGCTGCATGTTATGCGTGACGATCACAACGGTATATTCTTTTTTCAATTCGAAAATTAGATCTTCGATCTTTGCGGTGGAAATGGGATCGAGTGCAGACGCGGGTTCGTCCATCAGGAGCACTTCTGGTTCGACTGCCAAGGCCCGAGCAATGCACAGCCGCTGCTGCTGGCCGCCAGAAAGGCTGGCCCCAGACTTCTTCTTCAGATCGTCTTTAACTTCGTCCCATAGCGCGGCCTGCTTGAGTGAACGTTCCACCACCTGATCGAGTTCACGTCGATTGCGAAAACCATTCAGCTTCAGTCCCGCGGCCACATTGTCGTAGATCGACATGGTGGGGAATGGATTCGCTTTTTGAAATACCATGCCAACGCGGCGGCGTATCCAGACGGGCGAAACGCCTTTGCCGTAAACATCCAGGTCTCCAATGGAAACCGTGCCTTCCACGCGAGTGTCGGGCAATGTTTCATGCATGCGGTTAAGGCAGCGCACAAAGGTGGATTTGCCGCAGCCCGAAGGTCCAATGATGGCGGTGGCCTTCTTGGCGGGAATTTCCATGCCAATATCGAACAGCGCCTGCTTGGCTCCAAACCAGGCGTTCAAATGGGCCACATGAATGCCTGTATCCATCAACTGGCTCCCTTGATGACTCCGCGGCTCACCATGAACCGGACAAAAACGACAGTAAGCACAATCATAGAAATAAGAACCAAGGCAGCAGTCCATGCCTGAGCATGCGCCTGCTCATAGGGCTGGATAGCATATTTGTATATCTGCAGCGGAAGCGCCGCCACCGGCTGGTTGGGGCTCGAACTCCAGAATTCATTGCCAAACGCGGTAAACATGAGAGGTGCGCTCTCCCCGGCGATGCGCGCGAAAGCCAGCATTACGCTGGTGACAATTCCAGCGCTGGCCGAACGAAGGACAACAGAAATGATGGTGCGCCATTTGGGAATCCCGAGCCCCAGAGCGGCTTCGCGGATCGATTGCGGCACCAGCAGCAGGACTTCTTCAGTGGTCCGGGAGATCACTGGAATCATCATGATCCCGAGAGCCACGCTGCCGGAGATGAGGGAGAAATGTCCTTGTGGGACCACGACCAAAGCCCAGGCTGTCATGCCAATTACGACAGAGGGTACTCCGTTCAGCACATCGGCAGTAAAGCGGACTACGTTGCCAAATTTGTTGCGGCCGTATTCGGCCAAAAAGATTCCTGCGCCGATTCCCAAGGGAACACCGATCAGGCTGGCAAAGCTTAGCAGCAAGACAGATCCAAGGATCGCGTTACCCATGCCGCCACCCTCTTCACCAATGGGTTTGGGAATCTGGGTGAGGAAGGCCCAATTGAAAGTTCCCAAGCCCCGGACCACGACTGTTCCCAAAATCAAAAAGAGAGGCACAGTCACAATAAGCGCCGCAAGAGTAATCAGGCCAAGCGCAATCCAATTGGATAGCCTGCGGCGCAGAGAAGTGGTATGGAGGTTTTTAGGCAAGGGCCCTCGATGGTTTTCCCCGGGCTATGGACCATACCAGCAACCCGGCCAAGGCGTTCACAATGAGGGTGATCACAAATAAAATTAGCGCCATTTCCATCAGCGCGCTCAAATATAAATTGCCAACAGCTTCAGTGAATTCATTGGCAACGGCGCTGGCAAGGGTGTATCCGGGCGCGAAGAGGGAACGCGCAATTTCCGGACGGTTGCCGATCACCATGGTTACGGCCATGGTTTCACCCAAGGCACGCCCAAGCCCCAGAATCACCGCGCCGAAGATTCCCGGTCGAGCATTGCGCAGGACGGCGATGCGCAGCATTTCCCATTTTGTGGCTCCCAGCGCCAACGCGGCTTCGCGCTGCACGCGCGGAACGGCGGTGATGACCTCGCGGGTGATGGAAGCAATGATGGGCAGAATCATGATGGCAATAATCATTCCCGCCGCAAGCATTCCCCAGCCATACTTTGGGCCTTCAAATAATCCTGTCCAGCCGAAATACCTGGCAAGAAATGGCTCCACGTGCACGCGAACAAACGGCGCCAGAACAAAGATTCCCCAGAGCCCATAGATCACGCTTGGGATCGCCGCCAGCAGTTCCACCAGCAAAGAGAGGACCGCACGGATGCGCAGCGGACAGATCTCAGTGAGAAAGAGCGCCGTTCCAACAGAGAGGGGAACGGCGATCACCAAACCGACTAAAGATGAAACGACTGTTCCGTAAATGAAAGGCAACGCGCCAAAATCTTCAGCCACGGGGTCCCATATCTGCTTGACCAGGAACTTGAAACCAAATTTTGATATGGAAAGGCGCGACTGGCTTACCAGTTCAAAAAAGATAAGACCCACCATGGCCAGCACAGCCAGCGCGCAGAGCAGGATAATGCCACGAAACGCCCGATCGGCAAACCGATTTTCCCGGAAAACCAGTTGGCTTTTAGGCACAATCCGCAAGCTTTCCGAGCTGCCCAAAACAGGAGCCGACAGGGCTGCTCGTTCAGGCGCTTCTGAGCTCCGGGAAGGCCCGTGCTCCGGCATGGTTCGCATGTCTCAGAAGCTAGCAGACGATTGTTAATAGATTGTTAAAAAACAAGCGCCGGTGAGTTAAACCGGCGCTGGAAGGAGTTGAAGGAAGCTTCTGTTATTTCTTTGCAGATTGTTTCGCGCTTACCTTGATTTCTTTGATCCGGGCTTTTACTTTTGTGGCTACATTCTTTGGCAACGGAGCGTACTGCAGGGCCGCCGTCATGGTCTGGCCCTTGTCGACCATCCACGTCAGAAAATCTACAAACGCTTTTTCCTTGCCTGCATCCTTCCATTCCACGGGAACCAGTAGCCAGGTAAAGCTGCTGATCGGATAAGCAGTTTTGCCGGGCGCGTTAGTGATGGAAACCCTGAAGTCTTCAGGCATGTCTTTCACTGAAGCGGCTGCCGCCGTAACTGAGTCAAGGCTTGCCTTGACGAACGATCCAGCAGCATTTTGTACGCTGCCATAAGGCATTTTGTTGGAAACGGCATAAATGAGTTCGACGTAACCGAGACTTCCTTCTGTCTGCTTTACGGTTCCGGCCACTCCTTCATTGCCTTTCCCGCCGAGTCCGACAGGCCAGTTTACCGATGTGCCTTTGCCGACTTTATCTTTCCATTCAGAGCTGACTTTGGACAGGTAATCGGTCCAGATGTAGGTAGTTCCGCTGCCATCTGAACGATGGACGATGACGATATCTTCGTCAGGAAATTTAACGCCAGGATTGTCTTTGGCAAGCCGTGGATCATTCCACTTTTTAATTTTGCCCAGGAACAGATCAGCCAGAACGTCGGGCGTGAATTTGAGTTCCCCAGTTACGCCCGAAACATTGTACGTAGGCACGTCAGCGCCAAGAACGGTTGGGATGTGAAGCACTTTGGTGGGCGTTTGCGCAAGCTGTTCATCCGTCATGGGCCCATCACTGGCGCCGAAATCAACGGTCCCGGCCTGAATCTGCTTGATGCCGCCGCCGCTGCCGATGGATTGATAATTGATTTTCACGTCTTTGTGCTGATTGTGATATTCGTCGAACCACTTTGAATACATGGGATACGGGAAAGTCGCGCCCGCACCGGTCAAATCCGTTTCCGCGCTCGCCGCGCCGAGCATTGTGGCCGCAAGGGCCAGGGCCATCGCAAATCTCAATTTCATTTTTGCTCCTCAGTGTTGATATCCGTGTGCACGAGATGAAGCTAACAGGGCAGTGTTAAATGAGTGTTAAAAAGCAGCTTCTAGCTTCTAGCTGCTGGCTTTTAGCTTTTTTCTGAAGACATCGCTATCGCCGATGCATCGTCAAGACTTTTTGCGGGTAGCGCCGCTCTTGGGGCCCGCGACGCTCGCACCTGAATTCGCAAAAAAGAACGCCGGCTGCTTAGGCCGGCGCTTCGAAGGAAAGCAGGGAGAAGTTGATCTTGTAATTACGGAATTACGTACCGCAGGACCAAATGATCCATGAACATGTGCGCGTTCTTGGGCGCGCCCGTCGCTACGAACCATGGGGACCGGGTTGAATAGCTGGCATCATTGATCAGCAGCAAAGCTCCGTACTGTGGGTTCTTCCACAGAGTTTGCGTCAGAACGAAGCTGCCTTCCTGGATGGCGCGGTTGTTATTGTTACCTGAGTTTGTCCCACCAAAGCCGATGCAAGGCCGATTGATCGCCGGCAATCCCGGTGCACAGGAAACTGGCGTGGCAACGGCGGCTGCAGTCAGGTCATTGAACGAATTCCGCCCGAAGTAATAGCCTCCGTAATACGCGCCGACCTGGGTCTTGCCCATGGTCGCTTCAATACCGGTGTAAGCGGAGCCGGCATGCACCATGGAAGGATCAATCGTGAAGGTACCGGGGCCTGTGGCGATAGGAGCCACCACATACTGCGGCCCTAGTCCATTGAAGTAGCGAGCGATGCCGGTTCCATAAATGCCATAAGCCATCACGTGGAGGTTCTTGGCCAGGTCAAGATTCAATCCGCCCATTCCTGCTGTGCCAAAATTTGAATGAGAGTTAAATGTAGTGGTTCCGCCGGGGACGGCAGTGACTTTGACTGAAGTGATAAGTCCGCCGCCTTCCACGTGGAAGGCCCGAGCGCCCATCTTGGTGTCCCATGACATCTTTGTCATGACGTCTGGGAACAAGTTGGGAACGCCGGTGGTGGCTGCGCCGTCAAGCTGCGGAGTCAGGACGGCATTGAAAGCTGTGGGGACCGTAACTTCGCCGTTGGTGTATTGCTGTGGGTTGTCGATAGCGACGGCCCATGAGAAATGGTCGTTGGGGTGCATGGTGACGCGAAATTGTCCGTCACGCGAGTATGGGACGCCGACGTGAATATTTCCGTCGGTCGAATACGTGGTTGCCAGATCTGAAGGCATGGGCGATGTTCCCACACGGTTGGGTGTAATCAAGCTCCAGGCCTGCCCGGCTGTGAACTCCCACATGCCACGCTTTACGTCCACAAAGAACAGGCGCATACGCAAGGTGTGCGGGTTGGTTGTGGCAAAAACGTTTGCCGCATCGTTACCGTTGAAGTCGCCTTCAATGAAGCCGGTAATGTTGTTGGCTCCGTACTTGCCGGCAATCTTCAAATTCCAGCGTGAATACTGGCCAGAGGCGCGATATTCGGTGAGATGTCCCGCAGCCGTATTGCTGAAGGGAATCGCGCCGAAATTCGTGCTGATCACGTTGCCTGTATTTACTGTGCGAAAGATGTTCTGGAAATCCACAAAACCACCGGGGGTAAAGTCTGTTCCGCCAATGCGGATCGAAAGCGGCGATTCCCTGGGCTTTTCCGTTTCCTGAACCATTGTGGTGGTACTGGTTGTTGTGAGGGCCGCATTGGTAAGACGCGGAGTTGAATCGGCTTGCTTTCTGGCCGCCAGCTCCTGCCGCAACTGCTCAATCTGCTGTTGCTGGCTGGCAATTGCGTCCTGCAAGGTTTTGATCT
>Ga0207700_10000575_pt1 | contig 21445 bp, 15 predicted proteins | sample LARL82metaG_FD_184348 | JGI IMG/M metagenome (GOLD analysis project Ga0207700, IMG submission 184348) | Corn, switchgrass and miscanthus rhizosphere microbial communities from Kellogg Biological Station, Michigan, USA - LAR L8-2 metaG... | ecosystem: Host-associated > Plants > Roots >...
GTCCCTGGCAGTCGGCGCGAATTGCAGCATCGTGGTTAGGTTTTCTCCTAAGTCAACGGGCGCGCTGAGCGGCTCGTTGAGCGTGAGTGACGATGCGCCTGGCAGCCCGCAAGTTTTTACTCTGGCGGGAACAGGCGTCACCGGTTCGATTGTGTTGCGTCCGGCCTCGCTGGACTTCGGTTCTCGAACTGTGGGTCAGGCAACGCAGACGGCGTCGGTTGACCTGATCAATGAATCCGGGGCGAAAGTGAATATCTCGAGCATTGTGGTGAGCGGCGACTTCACCCAGAAGAACGCGTGCGCGAATACCATTCCGACTTCGCCCGGAACGCCATGCCGCCTGGACATCACGTTCACACCGACGGCATCGGGCACTCGGAATGGCACGATTACGGTCACCGACAGCGCGGCCGACAGTCCTCAAATTATCCACCTTACCGGAGTGGGTGGTGTAACCAATCTCAGCTTTTCACCCAGCACGCTTTCGTTCGGTGTGGTGAATTTGGGGAGCAGCAGTAATCCCAAGAGCGTTACGGTCACCAATAACGGAAGCACTCCGGTGGAAGTGCTCAGCGTCGGTGCGAGCGGCGATTACAGCCAGACCAATACATGTCCGTTGTCTCTGGCGGCTGGAGCGAATTGCAAGGTTACAGTCACGTTTACGCCCAGCGCGACCGGGTCGCGTCCTGGCAACGTCACTTTCCTCGACACCGATCCAACAAATCTGCAGAAAGTGGTTCTGAATGGAACTTCCACGATTCCTGCCACAACCGTTACGGTCAGTCCGAAGGCCGTGGCGATTACGTCCAAGTTGACGCAACAATTTCAGGCCAGCATCAGCGGCGTGGTGAGCAGTGATGTTACCTGGTCGGTGGATGGCGTGGTCGGTGGCAACACCACTACAGGGACGATTTCGTCCAGCGGGCTTTATATGCCTCGGGCGGCAGCCGGCACGCATAAGGTGCGGGCAAAGAGTAATTCGGATACAAGCCAGGTCGGTCTGGCATTCGCCTATGTGGGCACTTATGCGGGCACGGTAACGTATCACAACGACAATCTGCGGTCTGGCCGAAATTTGAATGAGACTGCACTCACCACGGGAAATGTGAACGCGTCGCAGTTCGGCAAACTGTACTCTTTTCCGGTTGACGGCAAAGTCTATGCACAGCCGCTCTACGTTGCGAACCTCAATATTCCGGGCAAAGGGTTTCATAACGTCATTTATGTGGCCACGGAACACGACAGCCTGTACGCTTTCGACGCGGACAACCGGCAAAGCGCACCACTGTGGCACCTGAGCTTCATCAATCCGGCAGCAGGCATCACCACGCTCTCGATCGGAGGCGTGCAGGGATTGGACCTCTTCTGCGACAGCATGACGCCAGAGGTCGGCATCACCGGCACTCCGGTGATTGATCCGGCCACGAACACGATGTACGTGATCGTGAGAACAAAGGAGACGACCGGGGGAATTGCCACGTTTGTTCAGCGTTTGCATGCGTTGGACATCGCCACGGGCGCTGAGAAGCAGAACAGTCCATCGGTGATCCAAGCTTCGTATCCCGGCCATGGTGTGGGGAACGATGGACAAGGCAATGTCATTTTTGATTCGCGCTATGAGAATCAGCGGTCCGGACTGATGTTGCTGAATGGAGTCTTGTATGTTGCGTGGGGATCGTTCTGCGATCCGGCAAACTATCACGGATGGCTGATTGGATTTGACCCTGTGAGTCTTCAGCAGTTGACATCCTTTAATACTTCACCGAACGGTTGGGGTTCGGGAATCTGGGGGAGCGGTGGAGCTCCCGCTGCAGATACCGAAGGCAATATTTATTTTTCGACCGGCAACGGCACGTTTGACGGCGTATTCGGCGGCTTCAGTTACGGCGAAAGCATTCTGAAACTCTCCACCAGCGGTCATGCTTTGACGCTGACGGATTACTTTGCTCCATACAACGAATCGTTCCTGGATCCGCCGGACGCAGATCTCGGCTCCGGCGGAGTGACGCTAGTTCCGGACCAGTCAGTAGCGCCGATCCATATGCTCATTGGTGGCGGCAAAGACGGCACCTTGTATCTGATTGATCGCGACAATATGGGACAGTTCAACCGGTCGAACGATGATCAGGTGGTGCAAAACCTGATCCACGCGATCGGTGGACCGGGGACGAACGGAGTGGGGCACCAGGGCTTCAAGGGGATTTGGCCGAAGGCGGCCTACTGGCAACACCAGATCTACTACGCTGGAGTTGGCGATTTCGCCAAGGCGTTCCGCTTGAATAACGGTCAGCTTTCGGAGGTCCCGATTTCCAGTAGCGCAGTAACGTTTCGCTACCCTGGGGGATTGCCTGCCGTCTCGGCGAATGGCAGCGCCAACGGTATCGTCTGGATGGTTATGGAAAATACGCCGGGGCAGCTACCCGCCGTGCTGTACGCGTTCGATGCGGCGGATCTTTCGGTTGAACTCTACAACAGCAGCACAGAGACCACGGGCATCGGAATACAGTTCGGCATTCCGACCGTGGCTAATGGGCATGTTTTTGTAGGGACCTCGAGCGAACTCGATGTATTCGGCTTGAAGCCATAAGGCGACGTGAGAAGAGTCGATCCGACTTTGGCCACGCGTACTTCACGGGACGGGCGAAGAGAAAGCTCACGAAGGTAGTGGGGAACTTTGCAGTTCCCCACCATGGTTCCTCCGAAACGACGAGAGCACGCCCGAAGAGAACCGTCGAGATAATATCTTTTTCACGCCGACAAATCCAACTTTGAAGGCGGCATCTAGCGCGCCGTTCGCTACGATCTTGGATAGTTGAATAAGTCAAAACTCCAGCCTATCGCGCAAAACGAGAAGGGTGGGCTCCCATCCACTTGGGAGAACGGTGACCAAATCTCAAGCGTGTTGGTCTGTTCCGCTGTCAGTGCATCCCCGCGTCAATCCCTATCTCGACGGAAGGCGCTACAATCCCTTGCTGGAGGGACGCATTCATGGCAAGGCAGGAGAAAGGCAATAGTGTAGATGCTAGTTTTCGGCAGGTAGCATTCGCTGTGACAATGTTGATGCTGACGCTTTGCGGAGCCGCGTATTCCGAGCAGAAGAAGACTGCGGACGCGAGCGCCTCCATTCAGCCTTTTATGGGGCGCTGGGATTTGACCCTGCAGACGCCTCTTCGCGAATATCCTTCGTGGTTGGAGATAACGCAGGAAGATGGACAGCCGAAAGCACGAATGGTGAGCCGATGGGGACATGCGCGGCCGCTTCCGAAAGTTGAGATCTCGAATGGACGGATCACGTTTGTCTCCCCAAAGGAAGAGGAGGACCGGAAAGACGACATGGTGTTTGAGGGTAAGCTGGCTGGAAAGACGCTGTCGGGGACGACGACCGGGCCTGATGGAACTCCGTGGCAATGGACCGGCGAGAGAGCGCCATCGCTGAAGAGAAAGAACGCTCCGAAATGGGGCAACCCGACACCGTTGTTCAACGGCAGAGACTTAAGCGGATGGAAATTGAGCGATCCGAGCGCAACGTCGTGGACGGTCGAAAACGGAACATTGATGAGTCCGGGACGTGGCGCCGAACTTATCACCGATTCGAAGTTTGAAGATTTCAAGTTACATATTGAGTTCAATTGCGCGCCGGGATCGAACAGCGGGATCTACCTGCGGGGTCGTTACGAACTCCAGATTGAAGATGATCCGGAGCCAGAAGGGCCAACCATGCGCACTGGAGGCGTGTATGGATTCTTGGCCCCTACACCGGACCAGCCGCGCAAGCCGGGGGAATGGCAGACGTACGACATTACGCTGGTTGGCCGAGTGGTCACGGTTGTACAAAACGGTCGGACGATTATTGAGAGTCAGGAAATTCCGGGCATCACCGGCGGGGCACTCGATAGCCACGAAGGGTTGCCCGGGCCGATCTATCTGCAGGGTAGTGAGGCCGGCCACGTTGCTTTTCGAAATATCACGATCACGACAGCGAAGTAAGCGGGTCATCGACGGAGAACAGGAACCCCGGCGCAAACCTCTATTGGTCTTGCAGAAAGAATCGGTTTACTGCGGCAAAAGACGCAAGACCTTGCACACATCGAACGATTCGTCGAATCGGAAAAATAACAAATTTTGACAAAGCCGTGACAAATCAGTGGGGTTGCCCGCCTAGGATTCTGTGGCTGTCGGGTCGGGGATAAAAATCCGAACCTGCGTGTTGGTCACATTCGCCGTCCCGTCCGTTGCTGGCCCCCCAATTGTGAAAAAAAGGAGAATTTTGCATGCCCAGTTCTGTTCGTCGTGTGATAGCCCTCGTCGCCTGCTGTGGGCTCGTGCTGATGTTGAGTGGCGCAGCTCTCGCTCAATCGTATACAGCCACTCGTCTTGTTTCGAACCTCTCCGGCAAGGCGTTGCATACCGATCCGTTGCTGGCGAATCCCTGGGGCTTGGCGTACGCACCAGGCGGCGCGTTCTGGGTCAGTGATGAAGCTTCGGGATGGTCCACTCTCTACGATGGCAGCGGAAATCCGCAGAGCCTGCAGGTGATCGTTCCACCCTCATCGGGAATAGGCGCCGGGACGCCCACGGGGATCGTTTACAACGGGTCCTCGGAATTTAAGATCATGACCTGGACGTCGGTGTTCTTGTTTGCCACCCTGGATGGAACCATCAGTGGTTGGTCGGCGTTTGAGCCGACGCAAGCGCTGATTGGGGCGCGTCAAGCAGGCGCGGTATATACCGGGCTAGCAATCACGAGTCATCCGTCGGGAAACTTCTTGTACGCAGCCGATGCGGCAAACAACCACGTCGACGTTTATGACGGTAACTTCAACCTGGTGAAGTCCTTTACGGATACCACAATTCCGGCAGGCTTTGCGCCGTTTGGTATTCAGGATATCGCCGGAAAGCTGTTTGTGACGTTCGCCAGCACGAGCGGCGGACCGGGCGGGTACATTGATATTTTTTCGGAGGCTGGCACATTCGTGAAGCGGTTCGCGCAGGGTAAGCCGCTGAATCAGCCGTGGGGCGTCGCTTTAGCCCCAAGTAACTTTGGCACGCTCAGCGGAACTGTGCTGATTTCGAATAACACTTCTACCGGCACAATCAACGGATTCAACAAATCCACTGGCAAACTAGTGGGTACGGTTCAGAACGCGGCGGGGAAAGCGATCGCGATCAGCGGACTATGGGGAATCGAGTTTGGCGGTGGGTCGGCACTCAACGGCCAGAAGAATCAATTGTTCTATACCGCAGGTCCGGCCGACACCAACGGATTTTTTGGAGTGATTAACTTACACTAGGGAATCAGGTTCGGGTCACAAAGCAAAGGCCGCCGCGATGGCGGCCTTTGCGTTTTTTCGCAGACTTTTCTGAGCAGAAGGGAAATCTTCCCACGGCGGTCAGGCAGGGAAGAGCGCTTCGCACCTTGTGGGAGCGGAGCAAAATCAAGTGCCTTTCATTGTGTTACATTGAATAATTGTGGGCGCGTAGCTCAGTTGGTAGAGCAATGCCCTTTTAAGGCATGGGTCGCAGGTTCGAGTCCTGCCGCGCTCACCAAGATTTCAATTTTTCACCCCGCGTCTAGAATGCCAGCTTCACGGCCAACTGTCCTACCCGAGCACTCACCGCTGTGCTGCTAATAAAGCCGAAAGTTGGAGATGTGAAATTTGTGTCTGGTTGCGCAAATTGTGGATGGTTCAAGGCGTTGTAAAACTCGGCGCGAAATTGAAGGCTGCTTGTCTCATGGCGCCAGTGGAGCACCATGTTCTTTGAGAAGGCGAGATCTATATTCGCCTGACTTGGCCCATCCACGATCCCGGTAGCACTGTTCCCAAACCCGGTTCCGATGCCATCGGCACCGATTATGGGTGGAGACGTAAAACAGGAGGTGTCGAAATAGCCGCTCAACTTCGACTCCACCGGCCCTCCCTTGACCAATTCGTCTCTTGAGCAGGTCCCACTCAGTTGCGCTCGATCAGCGCTTATTCCGAAAACGTTGTTGGCATTGGTAGCCGAGATGGTCAGAGCACTGCCAGATTGAATCGTGACGATAGAAGCAAAGTCCCACCCTCCGAGGATCGCCCGCCGGAGTCCGGCTGACGGGCTGGGTAAAATCCATGTTTCGCTAAGAACGAAACGATGAGTACGGTCGAAACTGGCGCGTCCCCAACGCTGTCTGGGAGAGTTTTGGTCTCCCAGCGTCAGCGCATTGCCAGACGATGTTGAGTTAATGTCGGCGCCATCGGTGTCCAGAGTCTTCGAGAAGGTGTACGAGGCGAGGAATTGAAGGCCGTGCCCCAACCGCTTCGTGAGGCTCGTTTCCAGCCCGTTGTACCAAGAATCGCCTTCGGATTCCATCTCCACAAGAGAGTCCGGTGGCACACCGAGGATGGGGACTCGCAACGGAATGTTAGCGAAAGTGTCTGTGATTACTCCCCTGATTGGATCGTTCGTAGAGGCGGGCAAGGCTTGATTCAGGGAACGTTGGCGGACCAGGTGTGTGCCGCGGGTGCCCACATACCCAATTTCCAAGAGCCAGCCCTCGCGGAGTTCAGCTTGAACATTCAATGAATACTGCTGAATCACGGCGGGCCGAAAGTCGGGGGCAACCGAATAAATAGTGGTGGAGGAGGTGGGAGAATACGCGGGGAACGAAGGGAAGGACTCCGGCGTGGGGAACGGTTGCGGAAAAGGCGCTTGAAACGTAGCGTTTGCGTTCGCCGCTCCCGCATTCAAACGGAACACTGAAAACGGAGCACCCAGCATATTCTGATAAAAGGCTTGGCCGGTAGGTCGGGAATAATACGTGCCATACCCGCCTCTTAGCACCATTTGACTTGTACCGGGCAGGAACTGCCAAGCGAACCCGATTCGTGGCGCGATCGTGTTTTGTCCCTCGCCATAGTTCCCGAAGGAATTATTCGCACGCAAAACACCGGGGGGAAGTACACCTGGAAAGTTGGAAGCCACAACGTACCCAGACACGCTCCCGCTTGGCGCAGGGTTGGGGTCAGCTCTGCCGATGTCGAAGCTTGCATTTCTGCCCAGACGGTCTCCAAACTGGCCGAGATGCTCGTAGCGCAGGCCAATATTCAAAGTCAGCGACCTGCGGATTCTATAGTCATCCTGCGCGAACCCTGTACCTTCCCACACTCTGAATTCCCGTTCGGTCAGGCCGAAGTCATCAAACGAGGCGAAGACATTGCTGAATCCGGTGCCGTTGTCCTGTGCGCTACGGCCAAGTAGAAAATCGGGCCAGCTCAGAAACTGCAAAAATGATCCAAGTCCCACGAGATTGACGTTGTCCTGCAACCTAGTCAGAGATCCTCCTAAGCGCATGGTGTGGGCGCCACGGACGAAGCTGAGACTATCTCCGAAGACTAGACTATTTTGGGCAATCGTTCGCGGGAACCCGGAGGCAATACTGACGGAACCGGTAATTTCCAAGCTAGGCAGTTCGTTATTGTGGCTCATTTCTCCTTCGGCAACGCCAACGTCGGACCAACGGAACGGACTTCTGGCCTCTGTGGTCGTGCTCGTACGGACATATCCAATCCGTGCTTCGTTGAGCGATCCGTTGCGGAAAGTGTAAGTATGAGTTAAAGAAAAGGCTCTGAATTCAGAGTCGCTAGGGCTCGGGAACCCAGGGATGTTACCTGCTGGATTGAGTCCGTTACCGGGAAACGTCACTGTCGTGTCATCGTCTGCCAGGAAGAGACGCACTGCGAATCTACTGTTCGGTCGATTCAGGTAGTCAACATTGGTGGAAAACTGGTTTTCATCAAAATGGCAGGGATCGGTGAAGACTGAGAAGCCTTGCTGTGCGAGTGGTTTCGTTGGGTCCACAGTTTGCGGAGTGGGGATTAGGAAACTTCCGTCAGGAAGCTTGAAGTTCAGTAGGGTCAGAGCCACGGGATTTATGTTGGAGCCGTCAGGTTTGACTGCCGTGCCTCCCTGCGCACCCGTCATACCGCCAAAGATTTTCCCGAGTTCACTGGGTGTGCGGGCATTCGTGAGCGGCGGCTCGCTAAAGCTGGCAGTGCAAGCAGTCCGCGACTGACCAGCAGCAATGCCATTAACCTGGCGGGTTCCCTGATAGGAACCAAAGAAGAGAAGGGTGTCTTTCTTGACAGGCCCACCCAAGGCGAAACCAAACTGGTTCTGCTTGAGGACGGGGCGCGACTGACCCGTTTGGTTCAAAAAGAAGTCGTTCGCGTTCAGCAGTTCGTTGCGGATGAACTCGAAAACCGTCCCGTGGAAAGCGTTGCTCCCGGTTTTCGTGATCACGCTGACGTTGGCACCACCATAGCGCCCGTACGCCGCATCATAGAGTCCTGTCTGGACTTTGAATTCCTGTATGCTATCCGGGTTCGGAATCGGAATGCCGCCGCTCCCTGATGCACTCCCCTGCACGTCGCTTACGCTTACCCCGTCGATTTGGAAATTGTTGTCATAGGAACGCGCTCCGTGCACGTAAATCCCATCGTTCGATTTGGCAATCTGCGAAAGCGCGGTGCCACCGAGTCCAAGCTCTCCTGCGTTATACACTCCGGTCGAAACCCCAGGAGGGAGGCTTGCAATCTGGGCAAAATTCCTCGTGACCAGAGGCAAACCGCTGACCGCCGTTTCGTTGACTACCTTACCCAGAGCGGAACTGTCAGTCTGGACTGTTGCCGCCTCTGCAGAAACCTTGACGCTGCTGAACACGGTCGACAAGCGGAGATGCAGTTCGAGGTGTACCACTTCGGTCACGCTGACATCTATCGTTGCCCTGGCCATGAGGGGGTCAGAGCCGGTGGTGCTCGCCTGTAGGTCATATCTGCCGGGGGACAGCAGTAATAAATTGAACCTACCATCTTTATTAGTCGCAGCAGACTGAATCGCTCCGGTGTCCTGGCTAGTGAGTCGGACAACGACCCCCGTTAAGACGGCTCCGGTTGGGTCGAGCGCCACTCCGGTCACTGCGCCGGTCGAAGCAGTCTGGCTTTGTATACGGTTGGAAAAAACCAGAGCGATAGTCAGGATTATCAGGAGCACCGACCTGCGGCAGCGCGGTCGGCGGTGGTACCCATGTATGGTATTGCCGGCAAATGACCTTCGTGGCATGGGCCGTTTCAACCCTCGTATTTCCCACATACATGACGAGTTGAGCTTCCTCGGTTTGTGGACCGAAAGTGCCGATGCGCGACCGGATCCAAGGGACATTTCCTTCTGTAGCGATCCGGTGTTGCGCCGCATAGAGTAGATTATTTCCGTCCTATATCTTTGGCACCTGAAGTCACACCAAGGATGACTGGCCGTATACATAAGGAGTAACTGGCAGTTTTGCCATTAACCGGACACTAGCACGCCAGCACTATTGGTAGAAATCCCGATTCCGAAACTTCGTTTGGGACGAGGTGGAGGCTTCAAATCATCTGGGGCAGCGGCTTGCATGGATTGTGGTACAGTTCTTCCGACTAGGTCATAAGGCCCTAAGCCACGAGGCCGAGAAGTGCGAAGACGAGCGGCACGGCTCATCTGCGTTGTACTTGTTATTTTAGCAGCCTTTCTGCGGTCGCAGGCGAGTTCCGCGGGAGCTGCAAGAGAAGTCCGGCGCGTCCTCATTATCAATGTTTTCGACCCTCTTTCGTCACCCGGGGTGGCCGAATTGGATCAGGGGATCATTGCTAGTCTGGACAAATCGCCTTACCAGATTGAGCTCTATAGTGAATCTCTGGAAATGACCCTGTTTCCGGATGAGGCTCATCAACAGCAGTTTCGTGAGTGGTACACCCGCAAGTATCACGATCGCAAGCCCGATGTAATCATTGCTGTCGGACTCGAACCCATTAAGTTTCTGGCCTTGTCGCACAAAGTGTCCTTCCCGGACACACCAATCGTCTTCTGTGGAAGTACAGAGGAGATGTTGGGCCAATTGAAGCTCGACTCTGACTTCACCGGTGTGTGGGAGGCGGTGCAGCCCGACAAAACCCTCATCGCGGCATTGTATCTTCAACCCCGCACCAAGCACGTGGTGGTGGTGGGTGGTGTGGGAGCGTATGACCGGTATTTACAGGCCATCGCCAAGGAGAGTTTTCGCAAGTACGAGTCGCGCTTCGACTTCCAGTATCTCACTGACCTTGACATGCCCGCGCTGCTTGAGCGCCTGAAGCACCTGCCGGACGATACGATCGTGTACCACACTTCCTTGATGCAGGATGCGTCGGGAACGCGCTTCATTGATGCCACTCAGGCAGTTCCACTGATTGCCAGCGCTTCTAAGGCACCCGTCTTTGTCGTGGACGATGTGGACCTTGGCAGAGGTACTGCTGGCGGTGACTTGTTGAATTTTACCTCCGATGGAAGGATCGTCGGCAAGATGGCAGTGAGGGTTCTCAACGGTGAGAAGCCGCGGGACATTCCTATTGTCAAGAGCGCCACCGTTTATATGTTTGATTGGCGAGCTTTGCAGCGCTGGGGACTTAGGGAAAGCGACCTTCCTGCCGACAGCACCGTGCTGAATAGAGAGCCCACCGTCTGGGAATCTTACAAGGGGTACATCATCGGCGGGATTGCTCTGATCTTGGCCGAAGCGCTGCTCATATTTGCGTTGGTCTGGCAGCGGGCTCGGGCCATAAAGGCCGAAACAGAGCGGCGTAAAGCGGAAGAAGCGATTCGCGAGAGCGAGGAGCGTTTCCGACTTGTTGCAAACACGGCACCTGTAATGATCTGGACGGCCGGGACGGACCGAAAGTGCAGCTACGTCAACAAGACCTGGCTCGACTTTACCGGGCGCGCGCTTGAAGAGGAGCTTGGCGATAGTTGGGCCGGTGGTCTTCATCCGGATGACGTACGCAGCAGCTCGCGAACCTACACGGAAGCATTCGACCGCAGAGAATCATTTGAGCTTCACTACCGGCTGCGACGACACGACGGGGAGTATCGCTGGGTGTTGGACAAGGGAGTGCCCAGATACAATCCAGACGGTAGCTTCGCGGGCTATATCGGCTCCTGCATCGACATCACAGAACGGAAGCTGGCAGAGGAGGGTCTCGCCACCATTGGGCGCAGGTTGATTGAAGCCCAGGAACAGGAGCGCACCTGGATTGGAAGAGAACTTCACGACGATATTAATCAGCGGCTCGCGCTGTTGGCCTTTGAACTGGATGGAGGGAATCAGGACTCCTCCGAACCACTCAGCGAATTAGTCCGCCGCACGCAGGAACGCATCATTCAGATTAGCGAAGACGTACAGGGTCTATCCCATCGTTTACATTCCTCGAAGCTTGAATATTTTGGCCTGGCATCTGCCGCCAGCAGCTTCTGCAAGGAGCTGTCGGAACAGAATAAAGTTGAGATTCAATTCAACCATTCGGAACTACCGCGCTCACTATCCAAGGAAGTTTCTCTTTGCTTGTTTCGAGTCCTGCAGGAGGCTCTGCAGAATGCCGTGAAGCACAGCGGGGTTCGCAGTTTTACGGTGGATCTGCATGGCACAGCGGACGCCATCGATCTCGAAGTGGCAGACGGTGGACGCGGCTTTGAGGAACGAGAGGCCTTCACACGCCACGGCCTAGGATTGATCAGCATGCGCGAAAGGATGCAATTAGTGCACGGCGAACTTTCAGTGAAATCAAAACCCGGGGCTGGCACCACGATCCGCGCTCGCGCTCCTCTCAGAATTGCCGAATATCGTGCAATGGTCGGTTGAGGTATTCCACTCGCGTACCTTGGGATGCTCCTGGCATGGCATCGCCGCATCAATCACTCACGTGCCAATTGGCAGAGTGCGCCACGGTAACTAGTAGCTGGTGCGGCTTGAGCTTCGAACAGCCGGAGGGACGCAATATGGCCGGCCCCCCGCAATTCGGCGCTGAACCTCGCGATGGTATCGGCCAGTTTTTGTGTCGAGTGATCTTGCTTCTCAACAATCGCGTAGTCATCGGAATCACGATTTCGAGAGTTTGAATGACAAACTTCTTATTCAGCAGGGTGGCCAGAGGGATCAGAATCGAATTTGCAAATGCAGGGCTGACCGGTGAGCACTGCTTTTATCGCATGCACCAAATGGCGATGCATGCAGGACTTTTGCACGAACCCCAACACTCCGGCTTCCATGCACGCCTCGACGAACTCGCCTTCTGAATGCACCGTCACGAACACAAACTTTGCCGTGGAACCCAACTCCCGAAGTTTGTAAACTGCCTCAATTCCGTTCAAAATCGGCATGCTGATATCGGTCACAATGATGTCAGGGTGGAGCCTGCAAGCTTCGGACACCAATGTTGCACCATCTGCTGCTGTCCCTACGACATCGAAATAGGGAGACACGAGAGCAATCTCTGCTTCGAGCAGAGCAGGGTGGTCATCGGCCAACAGTAGGCGTGGATGATCCAGGCCATTCGCCTCCCATCAGCTCAGAGTCCGTTTTCGGAGCGGCGTACCGAGCAGATTCAGAACACTTGATTGGAGGGTACCTGTCGGGATGAATGGCGGCTACTAGTGAAATCCCTAGGTACAGGGAACTCTGAATGAAACGGTCGTCGCCGCTTCTGCGGATGATATTCAAGAGGGGTGGTTCGAGAGCAAGGGTCTAAGCCGAAGCAACTCACTCGATTGAAGCGAGAACCCACTGGACAAGTGTTTTGTCGCCATTCGACAAGTCGGGAAGCCTTGTTTTCAGTGCTTGGAGCAGTTCGTTATCGAAGAGTTCCGCGCGGGGCTTCTCTCCACTCTTTTCGAACAGTTCCCGGTATGCTCGTGCAAAGGCGACTGCACCTCTGTGAGATGCTAAGGCGCAGGTTCGAAAGGCTTCTATGACGAACCCACCGCTTCGGATGTCATGTCCACCAAAGCAAGCAAGTTCCGCCCAATAACGATTCGCCACTTCAACATTGGTGGGATCGGAAATGAGCGTCGCTTTGAGTTTCGCTAACTTCTGTTGAATTGGATACTTGTCTTCCGTCATGCCCATTATGTCTGAATACAGAGGCGCTATTGCGTCGACAATCGGTGGCCCTACTCCCCATAAAGGGCCTATCACAATTTACAGGTCCAAGTTGCGGTAAGCAAGGGTAGCCTAGTGCGTCAGGGGCGCTCCTCCGTTTCATTTTTACGATTTTGGTCCGAACCCTCTGCGTCGGGTTTCAGAGCGCGACTCCGACCAATGGAGAGTCTATGGAAACCGTCCGACGGAATAAACCCGGCCCCCGCATCATGATAGCTGATGACCACGCGGTATTTCTGGAAGCTCTGAAGTGTTTTCTGCAAAAGAGTTACCTGGTAATCGGAACCGTGACGGATGGTCGCGCGCTGGTTACAGAGGCGGTGCGGCTCAAGCCTGACCTGATTATCGTCGACGTCAGCATGCCGCTTCTGAATGGCTTTGATGCGGCGCGCCGCATCCGCGACGAGCTTCCGAGCGTTTCGCTTGTGTTCCTTACGATGCATGCAGATGCCAATATGGCTGCCGCTGCAGTTGAACTTGGCCACGCCGCTTTCGTGCTCAAGCACTCGGCAGCAACCGAGTTGGTAACTGCCATTGAAGAGGTCTGGCGAGGAAATAGCTACATTTCTCCAAAACTCCGGCCACAGGATTGGGTGGAGCAACGAACCCGGGTCAAGCAGTTCTGCAAACCTCTGACCTCTCGCCAGTGCGATATTCTGCAGTTGTTCGCGGAAGGTTATAGTCTGAAAGAGATCGCAGCGCGACTGAATTTGAGTCCAAAAACGGTCGAATTTCACAAACACCAGATCACGACGGAGTTCCATCTGAAGAGTAATGCAGCCCTCGTGTTGCTCGCGATCAAGAAGGGGCTTATCTCGATCGACCAAAATACCCTCTAGGCCGAGAAAAGGGCTTCAGACAGTAAGAGCCAGCTGGACGTGCAAGTTATTGTTTGTGAATGATTTGGCGAGTTTCTGAAGGCATGGGTCGCAGGTCGAGACCGGCCGCGCTCACCAAGCTCACAGGACGCCGAATGACTTAACGTCTGCTGCGTTTCCCTGATCCCGGGGCTCTAATTCCTTCAAATCCCTCCGTTTTTGTGCGTATCAGCGCGGGTATCTCACTGCAAACTCCAACGAGACAAGGGCGATCGCCATCCAATTCGCGGTTGTTTTTCCGCGATCGCGTTTCTTGGTGCGCGATCGTCGTAGCAAACAGGGGGACGTTGGCAGAACTAATTTCTAGCGAGAGGGAGAGTGTTATGAACAATCTCAATTCCGAAAATAGCAAAAGCCGATATAGTGTCGAAACCGCGTGTCCGTATTGTGAGGGTATTTTTGAGCACTCGGCGTGGTGTGCGACTCAAGATCCTCAAGTAGGGTACGCCTACCAGATTGTTGCAGACGCGTCGAAGCTGACGGCCGGAGACTGCCTGATTCTGCATTCCCTAGGCGTTGCCTGGGTGGAATGCGCGCGTGAGGTTGCGGTCTAAAAGGAGAGTCGGGGACTGGCGGACGGTTGAGGGAGCGCAGATGGGAAGCTCGAAGGATCTTGCGCAGATTGCTGCGGCCCAATAAGATGGCTGCGCGCAACAAGCCCCAGGCATGATTGGCCAGACGATATCTCACTACCGGATTCTTGAGAAGCTCGGCGGCGGGGGCATGGGTGTCGTCTTCAAGGCCGAAGACACAAAGCTGAAACGCTTTGTGGCACTGAAATTCCTACCTGATGATGTGGCACACGATCCGCAGGCGCTGAGCCGTTTCCAGCGGGAGGCGCAGTCCGCCTCGGCATTGAACCATCCGAACATCTGCACAATTTATGAGATTGATGAACATGACGGGCATGCGTTCATCGCGATGGAGTTTCTCGACGGACAGACGTTGAAGCATCGCATCGCAGGACGGCCGTTGGATGTGGAGACGATGTTGGGGATCAGCATTGAGATTGCGGATGCGCTGGATGCGGCGCACAGCCGGGGAATTATCCATCGCGACATCAAGCCGGCGAATATCTTCGTAACCAAGCGGGGGCAGGCGAAGTTGCTGGATTTCGGGCTGGCCAAGCTGGCGCAGAGCACCGAGCACACGGTGTCGGCGGAGGAAGGGCCGATGACGAGTCCTGGGTCGACGATCGGGACCGTGGCCTATATGTCGCCGGAACAGGTCCGGGCGGAGGAACTGGATCCCCGGACGGATCTGTTTGCGTTTGGTTCGGTGATGTACGAGATGGCGACGGGAGAAATGGCATTTTCCGGGAACAGCAATGGCGTGGTGTTCGAAGCCATCCTGAACCGCATGCCGGCACCGGTCACGAGCGCAAACACGGCGATTCCCGAGAAATTGAACGATCTGATTTTGAAATCGCTGGAGAAAGAGCGTGACATGCGCTACCAGACCGCGGCGGAGTTGCGCGGCGATCTGAAGAGGATCAAGCGAGGGCTGGAGAGTTCGAGGATCCGGGCGGGGAGCGGGTCTGGAATCGCGGCGGCGCCGGCGGCGAGCGTTCCGTCGCAAACAGTGCGGGAAGAAATGGTTCCGCGACGGCGGGTTTGGACGACTGCAGCGTTGATCGGAGGCGTTGCTCTGCTGGCGGGTTTGGGGGTGGGAGCGCTGCTGTTGAAGGGCTCGGGCAAGACGGAGTTTGCGGCGTATCATCCGCTGACGTTCCGGCGCGGGATCGTGCATTCGGCACGGTTTGCGGCAGACGGGAAGACGGTCATTTATAGCGCGGCGTGGGAGGGGAAGACCCTCGACTTGTTCGCGACGCGTCCGGAGAGCCCGCAGTCGCAGGAAATTGAGCCCAAGGGGGCAGAGGTTCTGTCAGTATCGGCAACCGGAGAAATGTTGCTCGCGTTGCACAGCCGACCGCGTGAAGCATTTATCTACTCGGGGACGTTGGCGAGAGTTCCCCTGGTGGGCGGCGCACCGCGCGAGATCCTTGAGGATGTGGAGTGGGCCGACTGGTCACCGGACGGGACCAATGTGGCAGTGGTTCACGAGGTTCAGGGGCGAAAGCGATTGGAGTTCCCGCTGGGAAAGGTGCTGTACCAGGCGGATGGCTGGATAGGGAATCCGCGGGTGGGACCCGACGGAAAGATGATTGCGTTTGTGAATCATCCTCAGCCTTCGGATGATGGCGGGGCAGTGGCGGTCGTGGATCTGAACGGAAAGAAAACCGAGCTATCCGATGGGTGGGACAGTATACAGGGGCTGGCGTGGTCTCCCGACGGCAAGGAAATCTGGTTTACGGCCACGCGAACGGGAGGCGACCGGTCGTTGTATGCGACGGATCTGGCGGGGAAGGTTCGGGTGCTGGCTCGCGTGCCGGGTGAATTGACGATCCTGGACGTGTCCCGGGAAGGAAGTGTCCTGCTGACGCGCGGCAATGATCGCGCAGGCATGCTGGGGCTGCCTCCAGGACAGGCGAAGGAGAGGGATCTGTCGTGGCTGGACTGGTCGGTGCCGGGCAGCTTGTCGGCGGACGGGAAAATGGTTTTGTTCCAGGAATCGGGTGAAGGCGGGGGACCAAAGTATGCCACGTACCTGCGGAATACGGACGGTTCGCCGGCAATCCGACTGGGAGAAGGCAGTGGCTTGTCGTTATCACCCGATGGAAAGTGGGCACTGGCGCGGCTGAACGTCTCGCCGTCGCCATTGCTGCTTTATCCCACAGGGGTGGGCGAGATCAAGCCGTTGGCGAGCGATGGACTGAATCACATTTCGGCAGCCTTCTTGCCGGACGGAAAGCGATTCGTCTTTACAGGAACAGAACCGGGGCACGGGGTTCGGCTTTATGTGGAGTCGCTGGACGATCCAAAGGCGCACGCCATCAGCGGCGAGGGGATCGTGTCAGGAATCGTTCTGTCACCGGATGGGAAATTCGTAGCAACTCGCGGTCCTGATCAGAAGGTGTATCTGTTCCCGGTGGAGGGAGGCGAGCCGAAGCTCGTGCCGGGGATGTTACCGGCGGAATTTGCCACTGCCTGGTCCGGAGATGGGCACTCGCTTTTCGTAATGGCACGAGGACAAGTCCCCGCCCAGGTTTTCCGAGTGGATGTGGCGACCGGCCAAAGGACTCTGTGGAAGACAGTCGAGCCCGCGGATGCGGCGGGGATCGATACTGTTGGGCGCCTAATGATGTCGGCCGACAACAAGTCTTACTTGTACTCCTATGTACGGACCTTGTCGGATTTGTACCTGGTGCAGGGGTTGAAGTGAGAGAGGCTGCCTAGCCGCTCAGTTTTGACCCGCCGTCAAAGATCGTCCGGTCAGGCGCATCCGGCGCTTGCGATATAGTTTCAGCGTGACCCAAAATAAACTGCAGTATTTCCTGCTGCTGTTCTCGGTGGCGTGCATGGCTAGCCTTGTGCATGCTGAATCCTACAAATACTTTCGTCTCGGAAACAAAGAAGACGTTTCCACTAAGCCCACAGCGGGGATTGCCATGATGGGCGGAGGAAGTGATCTGGATGAGGCATTTCGCTGGCTATGCGACAAGGGAAACGGCGGAGATTTCTTGATTCTGCGCGCTCGGGGCGACGACGATTACAACCCCTACGTGAAGAAGTTGTGCAAGGCAAATTCGGTGGCGACGCTCATTATTGCCGATCGGGAGGCCGCCGAGGATCCGGCGGTGGCGGAGATTATTCGAAAGGCGGAAGTGGTGTTCATCGCGGGAGGGGATCAGGCCAATTATCTTCGCGGGTGGAAGGGAACGCCGGTGCAGAGTGCGATCAACGATGACATTGCGGCGGGGAAGCCGATTGGCGGGACCAGCGCAGGGTTGGCCGTGCAGGGCGAATTTGTATACGGAGCGATGGGAGATAAGCCGGACGACAAGGATTTAGCGTCGGTGGACGTGTTGGCGAATCCTTATTTCGAGCGGGTGACGGTGGAGAGAGATTTTCTGAAGATTCCGCTGCTGGAAGGTTTGATTACGGATTCGCATTTTGCCAAGCGTGACCGCATGGGGCGGACGTTGGGATTTCTGGCGCGCATTATGAAGGATGGCTGGAGTTCCTCACCGAGGGAAGTTGCCATCGATGAGAAGTCGGCCGTGCTGGTAGAGGCGGATGGGAAGGGACGGGTTGTGGGCAAAGGGAAAGGCGTTTACTTCTTGCGTCCGACGGTAGCACCGGAAGTCTGTGAGAAAGGCGTCCCGCTCACATTTCGGAATGTGAGTGTGTATCGCGTGCCAACGGGCGGACGGTTTGATTTGCCTTCCTGGACGGGTGACGGAGGGACAGCGTATTCGTTGACGGCGGAGAGCGGAAAGATTGAGAGCACCCAGAAGGGTGGAGGAATTTACTGACGGGACGGGTTTGTACTGTCTTAGGCAGAGGATTCGCAAGGTTGCTTGGGCGAAAGCAGGCGCTGACCGTAGAGTAACTTAAAACGGCGCAACGCTCATCCGCCAGGGCCAGGAGGAATGCATGCTAAGGCCAGTCCGTTTTCCCGGAAGCTTGTTCCATTCATCGCGATCTTTCGTACGATCGATGCACGCGTCGATCGGAATTCTGTTGGCACTGGCTCTCTTGCTCGCGATTTATCACGGATCCTACGCCCGCGCGTCCGAAGCGGGACCGCTGGCGACGAATGTCGTGCGCACGGCGACGGATTCGAACTGGAGGCAAAGTCCGTCGTCTGTGCTTAGTTCAGCGGGGCGGAATTCGGTCACGCTGAATACTTGTCCGCCGGGGGTGATCGCATTTGAGCCGTGGTACTACGTTTTCATTTCAGGGGCCGGAACTCCAGAAGCGGTGAAGGTCATCGGCGGGACGTGTAAGGGCGATGGACGCGCAGGAACGTTGGAGCTTGTGACGGAACACGGCCATCCTTCGGGTTAGGGGCGTTTGCAGAGTGTGACCCGCGAAGAGAATCCGCTGTACTACGATCTAATCTCTGCATTCCATCGCAAGACCGGCATTCCCGTCATCTTGAACACGAGTTTCAATGAGAACGAGCCGATTGTTTGCACGCCGGAAGAGGCGATCGACTGCTTCCAACGCACCCGTATGGATGTGCTGGCGATCGGTCCGTTTGTGGTGGTTAAGCCGAACGGAAGTATGGAGGCGCTGGCTGCAGCTTCCGCGAAGACAGACCTGAACGCTTAGCACCGTTTTCACCGATTGGCGACTGGTTCAGTGCGCGAAAAACGCCGAAGTCGCCACCACGATTCCTAAGGCCCCGACTATCACGCCCAGATGCCAGAAGATTCTGCGGCCCGAGAGAAGAGTGATGGAAGTGATCACCAATCCCACTTCCAGGAAGACTTCGGCAAGGTCAAATCGATCGGCGCGATTCCTTTCGTGCGAGACGTCGGCCTCCATCTCGTGGGCCTTGTCCTCGATTGCTTTCTGTTCGTCTTTGTAGCGGGCAGCTTCGCCCGAATATTTCTCGCGCAACTTCCCCATCGCCACCGCATCTATGGTTGCCTGCGCAGAGGTCAAGTCAACAAAGAGTTCATCCTCGTGGCGGCGAATGTTCTTGGCCTGATAGTAGGCCCATTGATCGGAGGACTTGGCTTGCAACACCACTTCCTCGGTGTGGGCGCGGTGTCCGAGCAGCGTCACCACCGCCACGAGCACAGCCAAGACGGCCATTGTCAGCGAGACCGGCGCGAGGCTTGGGTCATGTTGTGCGTGCTCTGCATGCTCCTGCAATTCGGTCAGTTCTTCCGACATGTGGTCACTCTCCCATTACCTTCACGATAACGCGCTTGTCCCGTTGCCCATCGAACTCTGCGTAGAAAATGCGCTGCCATGTACCCAAATCGAGTTTGCCCGCGGTGATGGGCACAATGACTTCATGATGAATCAGCAGCGCCTTCAGATGAGAGTCGCCGTTGTCTTCGCCGGTCTCATGATGCTTGTAGCCTTTGCGGAAAGGCGCCAGATGCTCGAGCCACTGATCGATATCTTCGATGAGGCCGCTTTCATTGTCATTCACGTAAACGCCAGCGGTAATGTGCATAGCGGAAACCAGCACCATGCCTTCGTGCACGCCGCTCATGGCAACGATCTGCTCGACTTGCGGAGTGATGTGCACATAGGCCCGATGCGTATTGGTATGAAACCTCAAATATTCGGTAAGTACTTTCATTGTTGATTCTAGTTGCGAGTGGTGCTGAATTCTACCGCAGCGCTTCGGCAACTTTTCCACCAGCGATGAGTGTCGCAAGGCGAGCGAAGTCCGTGTACATGACGCGGTCTTTCTGCATCGTGGGACACACGGAGCGAATTGCAGCATGAGCGGCTTGCCCGCGCTTCGAAGTTTTAAGCGGAGCCAGGAAGTCGAGGGCTTGGGCGACAGCCATGGCTTCGATCGCCAGAACGTTTCGCGTATTGTCTACAACGCGCTTCAGTTTTGTTGCAGCAGTCATGCCCATCGAAACATAGTCTTCTTTATTGCCGGATGTCGTAATCGAATCGACGGAGGCAGGGTGGGCCAGCACTTTGTTTTCGCTGACAAGAGCCGCGGCGGTGACTTGAGGCATCATGAAACCGGAGTTCAATCCGGCGCCCGCCGCAAGAAAGGGTGGCAGACCCTCGCTAAGCGCAGGATTTACCAGTCTTTCGATGCGACGCTCGCTGATGCCTGCGAGCGCACTCAACGCGATGGCCAGGAAGTCCAAGGCAAAGGCCAGCGGTTCGCCATGAAAGTTTCCGCCAGAGATAACGTCACCCTCAGCGTTGTTCGCGTTAGTAATGAAAACTAGCGGATTATCGACGGCGGAATTCGCTTCGGTTTCAAAGACGATGCGACAATGCACCAGCGTGTCGCGCACAGCACCGTGAACTTGGGGGATGCAGCGCAAGGAGTAGGCGTCTTGCACCCGGCCGCACTCGCGATGCGACTCGCGAATCTGGCTACCTTCGAGCATGCGCCGCAGGTTGGCCGCGGTCTTCGTTTGCCCGGCGTGGGGACGCGCCTTGTGGATGCGTTCGTCAAACGCGGCGTCGGTGCCTTTCAGGGCGTCGCAGGACAGGCCGCCAAGGACGTCGGCGGTATCGACCAATATTTCGGCGGCCAGCAACGCCAACGTTCCCACGGCCAGCATGGCCTGGGTGCCGTTAATCAGCGAGATAGTTTCTTTGGACTCCAGCACCAGGGGCTTGATCTGTGCTCGCTTCAAGGCATCAGCACTGGGAACACGCCCGCCTTTTTCGTCGAAGCACTCGCCTTCGCCGATCAGTGCGAGGGACAAATGCGCGAGAGGAGCGAGGTCACCACTGGCACCTACGCTTCCTTGTGACGGCACAACTGGGATGACTCCGCGGTTGAGCATTTCGCAGAGGGTGTCGATGACGATGGCGCGCACACCCGAGTGACCCTTGGCCAGCGAGTTCGCGCGCAACAACATCATGGCGCGCGTTTCTTCTATGGCGAGCGGTTCACCCACTCCGACGGCATGAGAGCGGACCAAGTTCACTTGCAGTTCGCGAATTTGATCGGCGGCGATGCGGACGTCACTCAATTTGCCGACGCCAGTAGTGATGGCATAGGCGAGTTTGTTGCCCGCAAC
>Ga0207700_10000582_pt1 | contig 21324 bp, 21 predicted proteins | sample LARL82metaG_FD_184348 | JGI IMG/M metagenome (GOLD analysis project Ga0207700, IMG submission 184348) | Corn, switchgrass and miscanthus rhizosphere microbial communities from Kellogg Biological Station, Michigan, USA - LAR L8-2 metaG... | ecosystem: Host-associated > Plants > Roots >...
CCGAGGCCGATTGGCGGCTCTTCACCACGCTCGTTCGCTTCGATGCGGTCTATTACAGCCACTTCAAATGCAACCTGCGCCGCATCATCGATTATCCGAACCTCGCCAATTACCTGCGCGACCTCTATCAGCAGGAAGGCGTCGCCGCGACGGTGAACATTGACCAGATCAAGCGGCACTATTACGCCAGCCAGCGCCACGTGAATCCGACCGGGATCGTGCCGCTCGGACCGCTGCTCGATTTTTTGGCGCCGCACGACCGCGCGAAATTCGCGAGTTAGCCAGCCGAAGCATCGCCGTCGCGCAGGCGGCGCGTGGCGGCCGTGTCGAGCCGTCCGCTCGCATCGACGACGACGCCATAATCGCGCCACGCCTCCTGCGCGGTGATGAAGCCGTCCAGCACGTCGTCCAGCACGCGCTGCGGATCGCGCGTGAGCGGATCGCCCACGCCGCCGCCGCCCGGCAGCTCGAGGCGGATCGCGTCACGCGGCGGCACGGTCTGCCGTCCCTTGGGCCGGATGGGCCGTCCCGAGCGCAGCGACACCGTGCCCGCTGCGCCGGCACGGCCGCCGGCGCGGCCACGCGCGGGGTTGTGCACGCGCTCGAAATTGCACAGAAGCGCGATCGGCGTGGCGCCGGCGCCGCCGAGCTCGATCACTTGGCCCAGCCCGCCGCGCTGTCGACCGGCCCCGCCCGAGCTCTCGCGAAATTCGCGGCGATAGAACACCACCGGCGCCACGCTCTCGGTCGCTTCGACGGGGATCGTGCGCACGCCCGAGGGGAATGAGGTGGCGCTGAGGCCATCCTTGGTCGGCCGCGCACCCGCCCCGCCACAGTGGAAAATCACGGTGCTGAACTCCGGCAGCGCGTTGGCGTCGGTCCCCTCCTCCACTTCGTCGACCAGTGAGCCGCCGCCGAAGATCTGCGGGTTCCACAACGAGGACGCGCCTTCGGCCGGCACCCCGCCAGGCATCACCTGCTGCAGACAGCCGAACACGACGTCCGGCAGCATCTGCCCAACCGTATGGCGCGCCGCGACCGGCCACGGCCGCCTGACATTGAGCACGCAGCCTTCCGGCGCGCTGACGCTGATCGGAGCGAGCGAGCCCGCGTTGTTCGGCACCTCGGGCGCCACCAGACATTTGACGCCGAACGCGGTGTAGGCGAGGCAGTAGTTGTACACGACGTTGATGCCGTGCGACGACGCCGGCGAGGTGCCGTCGTAATCGATGTGGATTCCGTCATCGGAAATGGTCAAGGCGGCATTAAGCACGAGCGGCTTGTCGTAGCCATCCATCGTCATACTGTTGCGATAGGTGCCCTTCGGCAGCGCTCGGATGCGGCCGAGCGTCGCCTCGCGGGAGGCTTCGATGATCGTGTCGCCGAGCCGGTCGAGATTGGCGATCTCGAACTCGTCCATCATCTCGATAAGCCGGCGGCTGCCCTCGTCGTTGCAGGCGGCGGCGGCGTAGATGTCGCCTTCAACTTGCAGCGGCTCGCGCACGTTCGCGCGCACCAGGCGCAGCAGATCGTCGTTCATGCGGCCCTCCCGGGCGAGCGGCATGATCGGAATGGCCAGGCCCTCCTCGAACACTTGCCGTCCGTCCGGACCCATGCCTAGGCCGCCGATATCGACAACATGGATGGTGTTGGCGAACAGCCCGACGGCTTCGCCGCGGTAGAAGCTCGGCGTGACCACTGTGATGTCGTGCAGATGGCCCGACGTCAGCCACGGGTCATTGGTGATGTAGTGGTCGCCGGGTTTCATGCTTGCGAGGGGATATACTTCCAGAAAATATCGCACCGCGTTCGCCATCGAGTTCACGTGGCCCGGGGTGCCGGTGACCGCTTGCGCCAGCATGCGGCCGTGGCGATCGAACACGCCGGCGGACAGATCGCCCGCCTCGCGCACGGAGGTGCTGAACGCCGTACGCAGCATGGTCTGCGCCTGCTCTTCCACCACGGCAATCAGCCGGCTCCACATGATTTGCGTATGGATCTGCGCGAGCGCGGCGTTGGGGCGAGCGACCGCCATTCAGGCCTCCTTGCGGACGAGCTCAATATAGCCGAACCGGTCGATCCGCGCGTCGAAGCGCGGACTGACGACGGTCGACGTCTCTTCTTCGGCGATGACCGCCGGGCCGCTGATGCGGGCTCCCGGCGCAAGATCCGGCCGCCAGTAAATCTCGACGTCCCGGAACTCAGCGGTCTCCGGGTCGAAGATCGGCCGCCGGGCCACGGGTTTCGGCTCGCTCGCCCGCTCGGTGGCGGCCGCGCCGAGGTGGCCCTCCGGTGGGGCACTTACGGAGACAACCCAACTTAGGATCTCGATCTCGACGCCTGGAATCGCCCGGCTGTAGAGCCGGCGATAGGCCGCCTCGAACAGGTCCCTGATGCTCGACCGGTCGGCGGAAGTGAAGTCGCGCACCGGCAGCGAAACGGTGATCTCGTGGCCCTGGCCGCGGTAACGCATGAACGCTGAGCGATGCTCTTGCAACACGGCGGCTGGCGCAGCACGACGCACAATCGCCTCTGCTTCACCGCGCATCTCTGCGAGCAGGCGATTGGCCGAGGCCGCATCGAAGCTTTCAAGTCGGATCAGCCGGCCGCGCACGATTTCGTAAGCCGGCGCCGCCCGCAGAAGCCCCACCGCCGAGCCCACGCCGGCGTTGATGGGGACGAGGACTCGGCCGATGCCAACTTTCTCGGCAACGCGCGTGGCGTGGAGCGGAGCCGCGCCCCCAAACGCGATCAGCGTGCGCGGCACAAGGTCTTTCCCGCTCTCGATGGCATGCACCCGCGCGGCATTCGCCATGTTCTCGTCCACCATCTCGCTCACGCCGAGGGCCGCATGCTCGGTCGCGAGTTTGAGGGGTGCCGCTAGCGCTGCGGCGAGCGCGCGCTTGGCAGCTGCGACCTCAAGCGGCATTTTGCCGCCCGAGAAGGTGGTGGGATCGATGCGCCCGAGAATGAGATCGGCATCGGTCACGGTGGGTTCTTTGCCGCCGCGCCCGTAGCACACCGGTCCCGGCTCCGAGCCGGCGCTGTCCGGGCCGACTGCGATGCGTCCCAGCGTATCGACGCGCGCGATCGAGCCGCCGCCGGCGCCGATCTCGACCATTTCGATGACCGGGATGCGCAGCGGCAGCCCGCTGCCCTTGAGAAAGCGGTAAACCCGCGCCACCTCGAACGCGCGCGCGGTCTGCGGCTGCGCCTTATCGATCAAGCAGATTTTCGCGGTCGTTCCGCCCATATCGAACGACACCACCTGATCTAGCCCGTGCTGGCGCGCGATGCAGGCGGCGAAGATCGCGCCGCCTGCCGGCCCGGATTCGACCAGTCGCACGGGAAAGCGGATGGCGGTGTCGGCGGTCGTGATTCCTCCGCCCGATGTCATCAGCAGCAAGGGACAGCGGAATCCCGCGCCTGCCAGCTCGCGCTCGAGCTTGCCGAGGTAGCGCCCGATCAACGGCTGGAGGTAGGCGTTAGCGCAAGCAGTGGAGAAGCGCTCGTACTCGCGCATCTCCGGCGAGACGTCGCTGGAGAGGGTCACCGCGACGTCGGGCAAGCGGCGGGCGAGCGCCTCGCCGAGGCGGCGCTCGTGATCCGGATTGGTGAAGCTGTGCAGGAAGCCGACCGCCACGGCCTCAACCTCTTGCGCGGCGAGCGCCTCGATTGCGCGCACCACGCTGGATTCATCGAGCGGGAGGAGAATCTCGCCTTGCGCATCGATCCTCTCGCGCACCGGCAGGCGCAGCCGCCGAGGGACCAGCGGCGGCGGCAAATCGATGTTGATGTCGTACTGCTCGAATCGGTTTTCGTGGCGGATCTCAAGCACGTCGCGAAACCCTTCGGTGGTGAGAAGAGCAGTTCTGGCGCCCTTGCGCTCGATCAGCGCATTGGTGGCGAGGGTCGTGCCATGCACGATCAACCCGACCTCGCCGGGCGCGACTCCCGCCTTGGCAGTGACCGAGCGCAAAGCGGTGAGCACGCCCGCTTCTGGGGCCTGCGTCGTGGTGAGAATCTTTGCCGTGAATCGCCGCTCGGCCGTTTCCAGCGCGACGTCGGTGAACGTGCCGCCGATGTCGACGCCGAGCCTGATTGTAGGTGAAGATGTCACGCGCGAGGGCTCAAGCCGCTATCCGCGATGACACTAACGTGGGCGATGCGACAGCGCAAAGCGCCTCCGCGCTTTGCGCCATTCACAAGGAGCACGCCGAGCGGGAGCAACGATTCCGCGCCGCTACAAGTCCAGCTAGAGCTTCGAGCCGAGCATGGTCGCGCAGATAAGGGCGGGCAAGCCGATCGCCAGCACGACGAAGGCCATAGCGAAGGCATCGATCATGACCGTCTCCCCTTTTGTTCTTGCGTGAAAAAGCCCAATCTATCAACGGTTGGCAGCATGCCAGCGCCTCGCCGCGTGCGATGTGACGGCCATCACGAAATGGCTGATTGTTATCCGCAGCAGTCGGATACCGCTGCGACCAGGCTCTAAGCGATCGGCTCGTTGCGCAGGAAGGCGGCGATCTTTGCGTCGCGCTCGAGCTTGGCCAGATCCTCCGCCGAGGGCAATTCCGGCTTGTCGCGGGTGGCATTGACCATGCAGAGAAATCCGAGCGGCTCGCTGCTGGTGGCGCGGAACTGATGCCAGGTCATCGCCGGCACGGTCACCAGGTCGCGCGTCTCGACCGCTCTGACGCCCTCGCCGACGAGGCAATGGCCGCGGCCGCGCAGGATCATGACGGCATGCATGTGCTGGTGCCGCTCCAGGGTGGAGAAGCCGCCGGGCGCCACCTCGAAATAGCGCAGTTCGCCGTACAACTGCGGATCGGCGAACAGGACCTGCCGCGTAATCGACTTGAACAAGGCGCGATCGTCCTCCTTGTACGGAAGCTCCGGCACGCCTTCCCAGCGGTAATCCTTGGCCTTGCGGTGGATCGACTTATCGCGGCTGGCCATGAGTGGACCCATAGTCATATCGATGGACTTCGGCGACGAAGTGGGCGGTGGCTTCGCGCAGGTTCTCGCGCGCCTCTAGCAGCGCCCCGCCGATGAGCAACATCACGTCGGCTCCGTAAAAATCAAGCAGTTCGCCCACGCGAGCGGTGCTCATGCCGCCCGCCGGCACGGGGACTGCGGGGCGCAAGTCCTCGCGGCGATCCAAGGCAGCGCGCGCGAGCGCACGACATGTATCTGGGGAGTAGCCGAAGCGTCCGCCATAGTTGGGGAAGATAAGCGCATCGGCGCCGAGCATGCGGAACAGCTTGCCTATGAGCACCGGCGGCGCAATCCGCGCCGCACCGCCCATGGTGGGGTGGGCGAAAAACGCGACGGCGGGATGCTCGCGCACCAGGCGATGGAAGTTGGAGAGACCCGCGACCATCGGCGCCACCATCACGGTGTCGATCCCCGCATCCCCGGCGATCGCGATCTGCGCGCGCATAGCGTCGAGATCGCCGGACAGGCTCGGCACGTAGCGCGCGCCTCGGCCGCTCGCCTGCTCGAGGCTGCGCAAAGCGCCCGCGACCGCTTCCAGGCGCGCGGCGAACGGCGAATAGCTCTGATCGGCGAGCCCATGGTCGTCCTTGATGTAATCGATGCCGGCGCGCGCAAAATCCTGGGCTAGCCGTGCCAGCCTTGCCGCAGGTAAGCCTTGCGGCTTGAGCGGCGAAGCGGTCAACGCCCGCACCAGCGCACCAACCCGCCGCCGCAGCTCATCGAGGCCGTGGCGCGGGCCACCGAAAGCCTCGATCAGCTCCTTCGGAACCGTGACATCGGCGAGGACGACATCCTTATGCAGCGAGGTGTTCCCAAACAGCATGTTGATGAGCTGTCCGGGATCGCGCCCGACGGTCTCGGCCGCGAGCGAGACGCGGACCTCGAAAAGGTTGCGCTCCTTTTCCGCGATCGTCTCGACGCGGCCGACGATCTCGGAGCGCACGAAGTCATCGGTGATCGCCGAGACCGGCATTTCGACGCTCTGCTCGACGGCGATGGCGCGCGCGCGCTCCTCGATCGAACTCGCATCGCAGCGCACGAGGTAGATGGCCTGCAGTCGCGCGGACACGGGCGCCGCTCACCATCGCTCGCTGACCGGCGCGCCGCCGAGCACTTCGATGATGCGGGCGCGGGTCGCGGCCGTGGTGTCGTTGGGCAGCGCATCGGCGGCAAAGAAGCCGTGCGCGACGATCTCGCGGTCGGGGACCGGCACTGCCGATTGGCGGAATGCACGAACGACGAAGAGCGCAACATGGTCGCGCCGGGAGGCGCGATTGTTGAAGAACAGCCCGTGCAGCCGTGGCGGCGCCGTGATCTCGATGTTGCCCTCCTCGCGCAGCTCGCGCGCGAGCGCTTCAGCGAGCGTTTCGCCGGCCTCGACGCCGCCGCCCGGCAAGTGCCAGCCGCTCACGTAGCTGTGCTTGACCAGGAAGATCCGTCCTTCCTCGTCGATCACCAGCGCGCGCACGCCGAGCGTCATGGCGCGCGCAAAGCGCCAATAAGCGTGCAACGCGCGCCGCAGCGCGGGCTCGAGCGCGCGGCGCGTCGCACGGAGGCTGAGGCGTTTCATCCCGGTCTCGCCGACTATCCGCGCTTCATGGCAGGTGAGGCAATCGCCTCCGGCTTGTCAAAAGCGCCGCTTTGTAGTTTAGAAGGGTTCTAATATATGCCATCTGCGGAGTGGAGGCCGTGAAACGCTTTGCCGATCTCACCGAACAGGAAATCCTCGCGCTCGCGATCACCAACGAGGACGAGGATAGCCGCATCTATCGCGGCTTTGCCGAGGGATTGCGCAAGACCTATCCGGCCTCGGCCAAAGTCCTCGACGAGATGGCGGATGAGGAGGTGCGCCATCGCACCATGCTGTTCGATCTCTACCGGTCGAAGTTCGGCGAGTACTTGCCGCTGATCCGCCGTCAGGACGTCAAGGGATTCATCCAAAAGAAACCGCTGTGGCTCATGCACCCGCTCAACCTCGACGAGGTGCGCAAATTCGCCGAGAATATGGAATACGAGGCGGCACGGTTCTACCGGCGCGCCACCGAGACCTCGCGCGACGCCTCGGTGCGGCAGCTCCTGGTCGAGCTCGGCGAGGCCGAAGTGGAGCACGAGAGTCTCGCCCACAAGCTGGGGCAGCAAATCCTGACCCCGAGCGCGCGCGCCAAGGAGGACGAAGCCGCACGGCGGATGTTCGTGCTGCAGTACGTCCAGCCGGGCCTCGCCGGGCTGATGGACGGCTCGGTCTCGACGTTGGCGCCGCTGTTTGCCGCCGCCTTTGCCACCCACAACACCTGGGAGACGTTTCTGGTCGGGCTTGCCGCATCGGTCGGCGCAGGCATTTCCATGGGTTTTGCCGAAGCGCTCTCCGACGACGGCTCGCTCACCGGACGCGGAGCGCCGCTGGTGCGCGGCGTGGTGTGCGGGGTGATGACCGCGATCGGCGGGCTCGGCCACACATTGCCCTATCTCATTCCCAACTTCTGGACCGCGACCGCTGTCGCCATCGCCGTGGTCGTGGTCGAGCTCGTGGCCATCTCCTATATCCGCCATCGCTTTATGGATACGCCTTTTCTCGCGGCGACGTTTCAGGTCATCGTCGGCGGCGCGCTGGTGTTCGTCGCCGGAATTTTGATCGGCAGCTCGTGACGGCCGGCAACTGACATCCAGTGATGTTCGTCCTCGCGCATCTGTCGGATCCCCATCTCGGACCGTTACCCAGAGCCCGTCTCTCGGAGCTCGCCAACAAACGCGCCGCCGGCTTTTTCAACTGGCGGCGCAAGCGCCACCGCATCCATCGCGCCGACGTGCTCGTGCGCATTACCGCGGATCTCAAGGCGCAGGCGGCGGACCACATCGCGGTGACCGGCGACCTCGTCAACATCTCGCTTGCCGGCGAATACCCACCGGCGCGCGCCTGGCTCGCCGCGCTCGGGCCGCCGCGAGACGTCACCTTGGTGCCAGGCAATCACGACACCTATGTGCGCGCCGCCGCGCGCTATCCGCAGCTCCACTGGGGCGAGTATATGCGCGGTGACGAGGCCGGCGAGACGGCGTTTCCCTTCGTGCGCCGGCGCGGCTCCCTGGTGCTGATCGGATTGTCGACCGCGGTGCCGACCGCGCCCTTCCTGGCAACCGGCCATCTCGGGCCCGCGCAGATCGCTATGCTTGCCGCGGCGCTTGAGCGCTACGGACGCGAAGGGCTCTTCCGCGTGGTCATGTTGCATCATCCGCCGATCAGCAAACCAGCGCGCCACTTCAAGCGCCTCGTCGACGGCGGCGAGTTGCGCGCGGCGCTGGCTCGGCAGGGGGCCGAGCTTGTCATTCACGGGCACGACCATGTGCACTCGCTCATCGAACTCGAGGGGCCGCAGCGCCCCATCGCGGTCGTGGGCGCGCCCTCAGCCTCCGCAGTGGCACCGGGCCGACACGATGGCGCCGGCTACAATCTCTACCGGATCGACGGCGACCGCGGCGGCTGGCGCTGCGAAGCGATTTGGCGCGGCCTTGCAGGCGACGGCAGCGAGGTCGTGGTGATCAAGCGGATCGAGCTTCTCCGGTAGGGGAGTTTTCCCGAGCCGCCAGCGCACCGTCCCGAGATGCCTAAACGCAGCGGCCGCCGTCGACCTCGAGCACGTTACCGGTGAGAAATGAGGCCTCCTCGGAGGCGAGAAACAGCGTGGCGTTGGCGACGTCGTCGACGGTCGCGAAGCGCCCGAGCGGCACCGTTGCTTTGAACTGCGCGCGCAGCTCCGGCGAGTCGCCGCCCATGAAGGTCGGCAACAACGGCGTCTCCGCCATCACCGGCGCGATCGCGCAGACGCGAATGCCGTCGCCCGCAAGCTCGACCGCCATCGATTTGGACACGAGATTCACCGCGGCCTTGGAGGCGTTGTACCACGTCAGCCCCGGCCGCGGCCTGATCCCGGCGGTCGAGCCGATATTGATGATCACCCCGGATTTCTGCTTGCGCATGAGCGGCACAACAGCATGCGCGAACAGGAAGATCGATTTGACGTTCACCGCCATGAGCCGGTCGAATTCCGCCTCTTCCACCTCCAGCATCGGCCGCCGCACATGGCTCATTCCGGCATTGTTGACGAGGATGTCGATTCGTCCGAACGCATCGACGGTCGCCTGTGCCGCTGCGTCCACGTCGGCCCGCTGCGACACGTCGCAGCGCAGCGCGATCGCCTTGTTGCTGATCGACGCGGCGGCTTGGCGTGCGGCCTTCTCGTTGATGTCGACGACGGCCACCTGCGCGCCCTCGCGCGCGAATGTCTCGGCGATGCCTTGACCAAAGCCCGATGCGGCGCCGGTGATCAGCGCAACCTTGTTGTCGAGACGCATGCTCGTCTTCCCTCGTAATGCTGCTGCCATCGATGACGAATGTAGCTGAGAACAGCGCTGTCGTCGTCGCGCAAGCGGAGCGCCATAGTCCAGGCTCGGTGGTTATGGGCCCCCCTCGGTCCAACGCTTCAAGGCGATTTCACCCCGTAAGCCCGCGCCCAGTCCAAGCCGTCCTCGGTTCGCGCGCGCGGCCGGTACTCGCAACCGACCCAGTTGCCGTAGCCGAGCCGATCGAGCGCCGCGAAGATTTGCGGATAGTTCACCTCGCCTTCGTCGGGCTCGTGCCGCGACGGAACCGCCGCGATCTGCACGTGGGCGACGAACGGCAGATGCTTCTCGAACCTTCTGATGAGATCGCCGCCGACGATCTGCGCGTGATAGAAGTCGAACTGCATGCGCACATTCGCCCGCTCCACCTTGGCGATGATGTCGGCCGCCTGCTCGGCGCGGGTGAGAAAATAATCCGGCCGGTCGCGCGGATTGATCGGCTCGATCAATAACGTGACGTTCTTCTCCCGCGCCGCATCGGCGGCCCGCGTCAGATTTCTGATGAAGATCATCTCCGCCGCTGGCCGCTGCTCCGGCGGCACCTTGCCGGCCAGGCAGTGGATCTGGCATCCGCCGATCGCGGTGACGTAATCGAGCGCCTGCTTGAACAAGGTATCGAACTCCCGCTCGCGGCCGGGAACGGCGGCGACGCCGAACTCGCCCGCTGCGGCCTGACCCGGCGCAGTGTTGATGCCGAGCATGGTCAAACCGTGCCGGTCGAGCTCAGCCTTCACCGCGGAGGGCGCGAGATCATAGGGAACTTGCAGCTCGACTGCGCGAAAACCGGCGGCGGCGGCCGAGGCGAACCGCTCGATGAGCGGCCGCTCGGTGAAGAGAAACGCCAGATTGGCGGCGAAGCGGGGCATGCGCAGATCCATCGCCGCGCAAGGCGGGTTTATCCGACCTGCGGCGCTTGACTTGTGTCAAGCCGGGCATGACGAGCGAACACAAGGACAGCCGATATTACAGCAGTCGTGGCGCGGGTCGACACGCTTGCTGACGGCAGGCTGGAGCGGGTGGCGCGGGCTGTGCCAATATCCACCTTCCGATTTTGCCGAAGACGCACCGAAGCATCACATGCTCGCCAACGACAGCTTCCACATCGCGGTACTGCCGGGCGACGGCATCGGGCCTGAAGTGATGGCACCCGCGCTCGCGGTGCTGGAAAAGGTCGCGGCAGCGACGCCGCGGCTCAAATTCCGCTTCACCGAGGCGCCGGCGGGCGCCGGCCACTATCGCGACACCGGCACGTCGATGCCGCAGTCCACCATCAAGCTCTGCGAAGAAGCCGACGCCATCCTGCTCGGCGCCTGCGGGCTGCCGCACATCCGCTATCCCGACAATACCGAGATCATGCCGCAGGTCGAGTTGCGGTTCATGTTCGACCTCTATGCCGGCGTTCGCCCGTGCCGGCTAATTGCCAACGTCCCGAGCCCCATCGTCGGAGCGGCCGAGCGCGGCATCGATCTGGTGGTGATCCGCGAATCGACCGAGGGCCTATTCGCCTCCATGGGCAAAGGCGTGGTGAGCGATACCGAAGCGCGGGAGACGCTGCTGATCACGCGCAAGACCTCGCAGCGGCTGTTCGATTTTGCATTCCGCCTGGCGCGCCGGCGCAAGGCGCGGGGCGGGCGCGGCCTTCTCACCTGCGTCGACAAAGCGAATGCGTTCAAAGCCTACGCCTTCTTCCGCAGCATGTTCGATGAATGCGCCGGGCGCTACGCAGATGTTGCGACCGATCGCCTCTACGTCGACGCGTGCGCCGCCATGCTGGTGCGCCGCCCGTGGGATTTCGACGTGATGGTGATGGAGAACATGTTCGGCGACATCATCTCCGATCTGACCGCCGGGCTCATCGGCGGCATGGGCATGGCGCCCTCGGCCGACATCGGCGACACCCATGCCGTGTTCCAGCCCTGCCACGGCACCGCGCCCGACATCATGGGCAAGGGGCTCGCCAATCCGACCGCTGTGATCCTCTCCGCCGCGCTGATGCTCGACTGGCTAGCCGAACGGCATGGCCACGAGGCTGCCGCTAGCGCCGCGCGCGCCATCGAAGGCGCCGTCGACCGCGCGTTTGCCGCGGGCCTCACGCCGCGCGAATTCGGCGGCCGCGACGGCACCGCCGCCATCGCCAACGCCGTCCTGCAGGCCCTCGACGGCTGCGCCGCTGCCTAATCCGGGCTCTGCCCACTGTCTCGGGGGATACTTCCCACCTCCTCCGGTCTTTGGCCTAGCTTCGGGTCTCCATGCCGGCCAACCGCAGTAAATATGCGCCCTGGGCTGTTGGGCAGTTTCCCATAACACAGCCCACCGAGCGAGTGGGACGATTTGTGGTTGACGAAAACCACAGTGCTTGGTTCCCTAGCCACGCTTCCTGAGCACCCACGCCGTCCGGTCAAGCGCGGCGCGCGCAGGTTGGGAGCGAAACTCCGGGGTCCCGGCGCCCATGAACGCGCAGGAACTGCTGCAGCAGATCGCCGATTACTGCCGGCACAGCGGACTTGCTGAATCGACCTTCGGCCGCCGTGCCGTCAATGACGGCAAGCTCACCGCGCGGTTGCGCAACGGTGGCCGCATCACAACCGAGACGCTCGACCGCATCCGCGGTTTCATGGAGAGCAACCGGGGAGCGCCGGCGCGTGCCGCCGTGATCGAGCGCGCGCGAGAGCCGCGGCCTCCCGCTTCGACCGCACCGATCGCGCCCGGGCCAGCTCAGATTACCGGGCAACGCGATCCGCAGCGCAATTTCCGCTTCTTCGACAATCGGCAGAAATACCTGCTGTTCGTCAGCACCTGCAGCGAGAAGTGGGTTGTCGCCAGCCGGGTCGCGCTGGAACTGGCTAATGTGCATCCGCGCCCGCCGGCGCTGCGCGTCTTCGACGCCGGCGTCGGCGACGGCACCGTGCTGCTGCGGGTGATGCGCGCGATGCATGACCGCTTTCCGACCACGCCATTCTATGTGGTGGGCAAGGAGATCAGCCTCGAGGACGTGCGGCTTGCCTTGCAAAAGATGTCGGACCGCTTCTTCGAGCACCCGGCAACCGTTCTGGTGCTCACCAACCTCGCCTATGCGGATGCGCCATGGCTCGCGGTCAAGTCGTTGTCCGCGGCCTCGAGCATGGTCTGGCACGAAGTGCCGCTCGTCGGCGACTCGGCTTATCGCTTCGAGCAACAAATCACCGATCTGGTGCCCTTCCTCTCGCAGAACTGGAAGGCTGGCGTGAGCCCCAAGACCGGAAACCCGGTCTACGAGCGGCCCGTGGTGCTGGTGCTCTATCGCGCAGATCACAAGTTCCTGCTGGACCCGATCATCCCGCGTCCCGGCGGCACGGTCGCCAATTACGATCTCGTCATCGCCTCGCAGCCCTACCGCGCGCGCGCTTCCCTCGAGTTCAAGGCCAAGCGAGTCATCGCGCCGCTAGCCAAGGCGCTCGGACCAGGCGGCCGGCTGATTGCCATCCATTCGCATGGGAATGATCCGGGCATGGAGATCATTCAGCGCGTGTGGCCGGGCGACAATCCGTTCATTCACGACCGCCATCAAATCATGAAAGTGGTCAAGCACGACCTCGGCCCGGCCGGACGCGATCTCAACTTCAACGCCTACGCCGACAACCGCTCGCTGTTCCGCTACGACATGCATACCTTGCCGAGCGAGATTTCCGATCAGTCGATCGGGACCTCGACCCTGTTTGCGGCGTGGAACGCGGCGATCTACGTGGCGCAGGTCGAGGACGATCGCCTCGCCGAGGTCGTTGCCGACGGTCGCTATCTCGATTCCACACGCGAGGTTCTGCGCGAACGTGGAGCGCTCTGGTTCTACGACGAATCTTATGTGATCTCGCGCCGGCGCGAATGACCGACATGCCCGCAGCGTCCGCCATGGCTGCACTCGAGGGCCGCGCTGGACCGATCGACGCGATTGCCGATTTCGTGGCGGGTTTTTCGCTCGAAGCGACGCGACCCTCCGCGGAGGAGGTCGCGGCGCTCGCCGCCATCGCTCCCTCCGGCACGCGCGTCTATGTCAGCGCGGCGCAGGAGGCGATCGAACAGGAGGCGATCGAAGCCGCAGCGCAGCTGCGCAAGGCCGGCTTCGAGCCGGTGCCGCACCTCGCTGCCCGCGGCTTCGCCAGCACCCGCGCCCTCGACGACTTTCTCGCCCGCATCAGCGGCGAGGCGGGCGTGGTGTGCCTTTTGATCATTGCCGGCGATCATGATGAGCCAGCCGGCGACTTCCGCAGCGCGCTCGAGGTGATCGACGGCGGCGCGCTGCAGCGTCATGGCATCCGCGAGATTGGCATTGCCGGCTATCCCGACGGCCATCCGCGCATACTGCAGCAGGATCTCGATTGTGCGCTGGCAGACAAGATCCGCTCGGCCGAGGCCACCGGAATGGCGGTCCATATCGTCGGCCAGTTCTGTTTTGATGCCCAGGCAATCATGCAATGGATCGCGCGTCTGCGCGATTTCGGCCTCGAACATCCGGTGCGGATCGGCTTTGCGGGGCCCACCAATCTTGCAACCCTGTTGCGTTACGCCAAGCGCTGCGGGGTGCGGGCATCAGCCCAGAGCCTCGCGAGGCAGGCCGGCCTGCTGCGGCAGCTGTTCGCCATGTCGGCGCCGGACGCGTTGGTGCGCGCGCTCGCGCAAGGGCGCGCCCAGCTGCATCTCGGGGATGTCGCGCCGCATTTTTTCTCCTTCGGCGGGCTGCTGCGGACCGCGCGCTGGGCGGAAGCGGTGGCGCAGCGCCGCATCGCGCTCGAGGCAGGCGGCGGTTTCCGGGTCGAGCCGCCGCGCGCAGAAACAGGGGAGGCGCCGGCCGCCGCACACTAATCACTCGCGAGAGCTAATCCGCCGCCGCGAGCAGCATACGCACGTCTTCGGCCAATACTTTGCGCGGAACGCTGATCCCCATTGCAGCGATTTCCTGCGCCACGAAATCGGTCTTGCGGCGGTCGAAGCGGACTTCGCTCAGCCGTTGCGGAATGGGAAAGCCGCGCAGCATCTCGGCTAGCCGATCCGCGCCTTCCCCGCCGAGCGCCGCCGCAAGCCGCACCCGCGCCTCTTGCGCCGCCGCTAGGTTGAAGCGGGTCACGTGGGGAAGAATGATCGCGTGGGCCTCGGCATGCGGCAACCCGAGGCCGCCGAGCACGTGCGCGAGCTTGTGCTGTAGGGCGGTGCCCGAGGCGAGCACGACACCGGCAAGCCAGGCAGCGACGAGACACTCCGCACGCGCTTCGCGATCGGTGCCGTCGGCGACGACGCGCGGCAAATGCACGGCGAACCGGCGCAGCGCATCGCTCGCCAGCGCCATGAGGAACGGCGTGCGCTCCGTCACCCACAGCGCTTCCACGCAGTGCGCGATCGCATTCATGCCGCTCGCTGCGCTCACCGAGGCCGGGAGCGCCAGCGTGAGTTCCGGATCGTAGACGATCGTGCGCGGCAGGACGCGAGCGTCCTTGCCGGTGAATTTTCGCTCGCCGTCGCTCAGCCCCCAAATCGCCGTCGCTTCCGATCCGGAATACGTGGTCGGCACCGCGATGATCGGCAGGCCGAGATCGCGAGCGATGATCTTGGCAAGGCCGATGGCGGCGCCCCCGCCGGCGGCGATGAGGCCATCGGCGCCGCGCGCGGCCGCTATCCCCGCTTCCGCAACCGGCTTCGGCACGTGCAGCATGGCCTGCGCATGGAGCCCCGCCGCGCGGGGGCCCAAAATTTCGATGAGGCGGCCGCCGAGCCGCGCGCCGCTGCCTGGCGTTGCGATCACCAGCGCCCGGCTCAAGCCGAGATGCGCCGCTTCGTCGGCCGTACGCACGAGCGCGCCCGGCGCGAACACGACGCGCTGGCCTTGGATATCGTGAATGAAAGATGCGACCATCCGACGCGTCGGCCCTGACGCCGGGCCACTGCCCAGCACAGTCATAGTAACTCGCCTTGCTCCGCGCGTCGTGCGAATATCCGCAGTCACTCAAAACCGAGGGCCATACTCATGCGCAGGATCGCACTGGTCATTGCCTTTCTCGCCGCGCTGATTGTCCCGGCGTTCGCGCAGAAGGCCGAGATCGAGGCGGTGAACGCCAAGTGGATCGAGTGCTTCAACAAGGGTGATTTTGCCGGCGTCGCCTCGCTCTACACCGACGATGCGACCGCATTCCCGCCGGGGTCCGGCATGGTCAAGGGCAGAGCCGCGATCGAGGCAATGTGGAAGAACATGGCGGAGCAAGTCACCGATCCAAAACTTATAACCGTCGACGTGAAGGCACTCGGCCCTTCCGCGGCGCGCGAGATCGGGACCTTCAGCCTCAAGACCAAAGGTCCGAGACCGCAGGAAGTTATCGGCAAGTATCTCGTGGTGTGGGAGAAGGTCGGAAGCGAGTGGAAGCTCGCCGCCGATATCTGGAACGACGGCAAGTAGCTCGCGACCCTAAGTGTCGCGGTACAGACCGCAGATCACCTATCGCCGACCCACCCGCCAGCAACCCTCGCGGCGAGACGATCACATGAACCGCGGCTAGTGCGCCCCGGTATCCTCGCGCCAGATTCCAAGCGCCTCCTGCGCCGGCCGGTCGGAGATCGAGAACAGCACCGATTCCTTGCTCGCCCGGTGCGAATAGTGCTTCCACGGCGGCACCACGAAGACATCGTTGGGACCCCATTCCAGCGCCTCGTCCTCGACCGTGGTGGCCCCCTGCCCTTCCGCGCAGACGAAGATGGTGGCGTCGGTCGCGCGGTATGTCTCGCCTTTGAAGCCCTTGGGTAAGAGGGCAAGATACGCGCCCATGGTCGGCAGCACCGGACCACCATTGATCGGGTTGGCGTAGCGCACGCGCGCGCCATGGCGCTTGTCGACGTCGCCGGCTTTGAGCATGCGCTCGATGATCGGCCGAGTGCGGGCGTAGGTGTAGTTGATCACGGGGCTGCGGTTGAGCGCGGCCGGCGCGCCGTCGGGTAGGACGCCCGACCCATAGAAGCTGAGCGAATCCCCGTCCGCCCGGTTGGTCGGCTGCGTCGCGCTGCCGAACTGCTCGGCGAACGAGGTCTCGAAGAAATTGACCTGCGGAAAGTCGAGCACGTCGAGCCAAAGCATGGGCTTGTCGGAGGTGTTGCCGTGGTCATGCGGAGCCCAATTGGCGGTGATGACGAAATCGCCCGGCGCCATGTAGGCCTTTTCGCCCTCGACCGCGGTATAGGCGCCCTCTCCGTCGAGCACGAAGCGGATGGCCGAGGAAACGTGACGGTGGGCGGGGGCAACCTCGCCTGGGAGGATCATCTGCACACCGGCGAACAGCGTGTTGGTCGCTTTCGATTCGCCGCGCATTCCAGGATTTTCCAGGATCAATACGCGCCGCTCCGCCTCCTCGGCGGTGATGAGCGGGCCGGATTCCATCACCAGGCGGTTGATGTCGTCGTAGTGCCAGATCACCGGCCGGCAGCGCGTCACCGGCTCCTTAGTGACGACATTCTTCATCACCTTCCACAACGGCGTCATGTCGTGCTTGGCGATGCGCTGATAATAGGCCTCCCGCATCGCCTCGATGTTGTGCTTGGGGCTCGGAGCCGTGCTCTCGGCTGGCTTACTCGCGGTCGCGCTCGCCATGGCGCTCTCCATCGTTCGTATAAGCGGGTTCGGATCGAGAATAATCCAAACCGGCAAATTAGTATATAATGAAACTATCTCCCCGCTGAAGCCTAGAAAATCAGGTATTCACGTTGCCTCCGTCGACCGCGAGCGTCTGGCCGGTGACGAAATCGCTCTCCGCCGACGCGAGGAAAACGAGCGCGCCAAGGAGGTCCTGAGGATGCTCGTCGCGCCGCAGCGAGCGCGACTGCACGGCGCGCTCGCGTGCGGTCTTCACATGACCGGGGTTCTCGCTCAGCACCGTGTCGCTCAAGGTGAAACCGGGCGCCAGCGTGTTGACGCGAATGCCTTGCTCGCCGAGCTCGCGCGCGAGCGCGCGCGTAAAGGCCATGATGCCGCCCTTGCTGGTCACGTAGTGCAGCATCCAGGGGATGCCGCGGAACGCCGTGCCGGAGCCGATATTGATGATCTTGCCGTAACCCTGCGCGGTCATGTGCGGGACAACATGCTTGACCATCAGGAACGGTCCCCGCAGGTTGACCGCCATCACCTTGTCCCACAGCGCTGCGTCAATGTCAGTGCACTTCTCTTCCTGCAGCGGTGCAAACAGCGCCGCGTTGTTGACCAGGACGTCGATCTTACCGAAACGCTCCATGGTCGCCGCGACCAGGCCTCTCACCGCCGTTTCGTCACTGACGTCGGCGATGGCGCTCGCGACCGAGTTCGCCCCATGTTCGGCGGCGATCTCCGCGGCGAGTTCCCTGCCATCGACGAGGTCGGCGACCATCACGCGCGCGCCTTCCGCCGCGAGCGCCTGCGAATAATGCCGGCCGATGCCCTTCGCCCCGCCAGTGACGATCGCGGTGCGCCCGGACAGCCTCGCCATGGCATTATTCCTTTGCGCTCACGCGGCGGATGAACTGTTCGAAGGCCGAAAGCTGAAGCTTGATCATGTCGATCGCCGTCTGATCCTTGAGCTCCAGCGTCTTCTCGTCGAACTTCTGCGCGGCAAACGTGACGATCACCTCGGGCCGGCCGAACAGAAGCGCATCGACCGAAGTCAACGACTGGCGCAGGTGGTGCTGCATGCGCGAGCCGCCGAGAATTCCGCCGGCGGCCGATTGCAGCGCCACCGGCTTGTCCTTGAACGGCTGATCCTTCATGCGCGAGACCCAGTCGATGGCATTCTTCAACCCGCCGGGGATCGACCAGTTGTACTCCGGCGAGACGATGATCGGCCCGTCGGCGCTGCGGATGGCGTCCGCCCAGGCGTTGACCTCGTGCGGGAAGCCGGTCTCGTTCTGGATGTCAAAATTGTAAAGCGCAAAGCTCGCGAACGAGGGCGCGTCGCGCAGCCTCATTCCACCCGGCGCTAGCGCCGGCAGGGTGCGCGCGAGCGCGGCGTTGTAGGAGCCCTTGCGCAACGAGCCGCAGATCACGAGCACATCGAGTTGCCGGTCGCTCACCATATGCCTCCCCCCGAAAGCCTGCGCTATCAGCTCTTGGGAGCGACTCGCGCGATGAAGGCAGCAAACGCCGCCAATTGCTGTTTGATGAAGCCACGCGTGGCCTCGTCTTTGAGCTCGCCTGTCTTCTCGTCGAACTTCGACGCGCAAACGCCGATGAAGATCTCCGGCTTGTTCAGCGTGAAGGCATCGAGAAACATCATCGACTTGCGCAAATCGTACTGTACGCGCGCGCCGCCGAGCGGCCCGGGAGAGGCCGATTGCAGCGCTACCGGTTTGCCGGCGAAGGGCTGGTTCTGCAGTCGCGACACCCAGTCGATCGCGTTCTTGAGCGCGCCCGGGATACTGAAATTGTATTCGGGCGTGCAGAAGATCACGCCGTCGGCGGCGCGGATCGCATCGGCGAGCGTGTTGACCGGCGCAGGAAAGCCGGTCGAGTTCTGGATGTCGGCGTTGTAGTGCGGAAAATCGGCAAAGGAAGGCGCCGGTTTGATCGTCATGCCGTCCGGCGCGAGCGAGGGCAGCGCCCGCTGCACCATGGCATTGAAGGAACCTTTGCGCAGCGAGCCGCAGATCGAGACGATGTTCAAGTTAGCCATGAGAGCCTCCAAATTTTTCGAGGACATAATCCGCGGTGTCGCAGTAGGTCTGTCCCGACCTCACGCGCAGAAGTTCCTCGGCACGAGGTTCCTCGGCATGAGCGCGGAGCACCGCGTTATTTCTCGTTCTCGATGGGATTGATGAGCAGGCCGACGCCCTCGATGTCGATCTCGCAGGTATCGCCTGCTTTCATCCACACCGGGTTCGGCTTGCGTGCGTGGCCGACGCCCGACGGCGTGCCCGTGAACACGATATCACCCGGCTCAAGCGTCATGCCCTGCGTGACATAGGCGATGGTCTCGGCGACGGGAAACATCATGTTATCGGTGTTGTCCGACTGCATGACCTGTCCGTTGAGCCGGCTCTCGATCTTCAGTCCCTTGCCGCCGGGGGGCACTTCGTCGGCCGTGACCATCCAGGGCCCGAAACCACCGGTGCGGTCGAAATTCTTGCCCATGTCCCATTGCGTGGTCTTGCGTTGAAATTCGCGCACCGAGCCTTCGTTGCCGCAGGCATATCCGGCGATGCACGCATATGCGCCGGCAGGCGTGAGGTGCTTGGCCCGTTTGCCGACGATGAAGATGAGCTCGGCTTCGTAGTCGAGCGTCTCCGACGCCTTCGGGCGCAGGATCGGTTGTCCGTGCGGAACGAGTGAGCTCGGCCCGCGCATGAAGATCGTCGGAAATTTCGGAATATTGTCGCGCTGCGAGCCTTCCTTGACGTGTTCGAGATAGTTGAGACCGAGGCAGATCACCTTGCCCGGTGCCGCCACCGGTAAACCGTAGCTCAGCCCTTTGAGCGCGCGGCGCGCGACCGCGGGAGCGCGCTTCGCCGCGTCCTTGAGCGGGGCGAGATCACCATTGTTGCGGCGCAGGCATTCGCCGAGATCGCCGGGAATGGTGCTGTCCACCGCCTGCAGGTCGATCACTTGGTCGCCCTCGACCACGCCGAGGCGCAATGCGCCATTGGCTTCGAAACCGACGATTTTCATGCTTACTCCCTGGCTTGATCTCGCCGTCTTGTAGCAACAAGCGCTAGCGCGGGCAAAGGCGCCGCTCTACACGATCACCCCGCGCGGGCAAGGAAATGGGTCCGCAGCATCTCGCGCGCGGCGCGGCCGGCATCCAGATCGAAGGCGTTCACGACGGCGAGACGAAAGCCGCCAGGCGGCATGGCGTGGTGTTCCGGTTCCTTTTCCTCGTGAAACGTGATTTGCACGCTCGACACGCCCGGCATGTGCCGCACCTGGGCAAGAAGCGCCGGCGGCGGATGGCGATAGCGCCGCCCATGCGGACCGAAGAGCACCACGCTGTATCCGTCGCGACGCGCGGCGTCGGCGAACTCCCATCGCCGCTCGTGATAGAGCCGCACGAGTGCCTCGATCCAACCCGCGCCATAGAGGTCGGGCCATTGATCGCTCATGCGCAGGTGCACTTCGATGATGCGTCCGCCGATGGACTCGGCATTGAGGATGCCGGTGTAGCCCTTGAGATGCCCGCGAATCCACGTGCCGCAATAGTCCTCGATGCCGCCATCGCCCTCGGCGTGCACCGTCCAATGGTCGAAGGTCCCTTCCTTTCCCGGCTCGCCGGTCACGTGCCGCCACCAGCGCGGCTCGCCATCGACGACAGCGACATCCGAGCTAACATGGCGCCCGTCCAACAGCGTCATCCACATGTGCCCCGGCGTGAGGCTTTCTTCGTATTCCCTCTCCGAGGTGAGGACGCGGCTCGCGATTCCCATGCCTTTGAGGTTGACGATCGGCTTGGAAAACACGGGAAAGCGCGGCGGCGGCACCCCATGCGGTCCGGCATCGAGACCCTGGCTCAACGCGATCGCGACTTTGTCATAGACCCAGCGATGGTGCGGATACCAAAGCCAAGCGTCGCTGTCTTCGGTCGGGATGTTTACACCCGGCGGACAGACCGCACCCTCGAAATATTGCAGGCGCCAGGGATCGGCTTCGCAGATCGGCATGCGCTCAATTCGATTGCAACGTCGCGGATCATCGGTCCTGGAAGGCCAGAGCATGGACCGAAAAATTCTTACCCGAGTCGGTCCAAACAGCGACCGGGGTCCAGCCCGCACCGCGCGCCAATGTCGTGAAGTGATCGAGCGTGTATTTATAGCTGTTCTCGGTGTGGATGGTCTCTCCGGCGGCGAAATCGAACGCCCGTCCGGCGGCTCGGACCTGCTGGCGCGTCTTGCTGACGAGGTGCATCTCGATGCGGTGGCGCTCGGAATTATAGAAGGCGCGATGATCGAAGGCCTTGAGATCGAAGT
>Ga0207700_10000585_pt1 | contig 21284 bp, 26 predicted proteins | sample LARL82metaG_FD_184348 | JGI IMG/M metagenome (GOLD analysis project Ga0207700, IMG submission 184348) | Corn, switchgrass and miscanthus rhizosphere microbial communities from Kellogg Biological Station, Michigan, USA - LAR L8-2 metaG... | ecosystem: Host-associated > Plants > Roots >...
GGAGATGCTTCTGTCAGTTCAATTTTTGCTACAGACAGAACATCTTTGTTGTTCCAAGATATAGGTAATTGACCCTGATTTTGGTCAGACAGTTGTAATTTCAGATATGTGTCAGTCATTGCAACATTCAATGTTGATGATGGGACTAGTTGTAAAGGAGTACTTCCAGGCGTACCACCACCGCCACCCCCTGAACTTCCGCCACCGCCACCCGAAGGATTTACAACAACTAACTGCAAATCAAATGAATCGATGAATGTTTTCAATCCACTACCTATTGTAAATGAAGATGAAGTAGCAGTATTAGTTACAGAACTGTATGTAGTTCCCACAGCAGTTCCATTTGCAGTAAATAATTGAGGATTTGCCTGGAATGCAGTACTCTGCATTGTTGCTACCAATATACTTGAGTAAGATGTGCTAGATTTTCCATTTTTTGTAAACGTTCCATTCGTTGTAATCAAATTATTAGCATCACATGACGGATCAAATAGCGTAGATATTCTATGACCATCAGTTTCATTTATTCCCATTCTTACATCAGTTCCAACACCATTAGAAGGGCAATCAATTTCTTTTATGTTCGTAGCATAACTTGCAGATGTTGTGGATGATGCATTATAATTGTAAACCTTGTAAACGTAAATTCCCAAATTAGTATCTTTTACAGTAAAGTTTTGTGTCCCATAAAGACCATTTAGTGTTACACTACCTGAAGACAATTGAAATAAATTGTTTAGTGATGAAGAATTCGATTGTAAAATACTTCCAGTGAATGTAGTTGCACCATTTGATTCGTAAAATGTAAGAGATATTGTCTGCCAAACAGTTCTAGTGGCAGTTGATGACGGCAATGATGTTCCACCATATTTTATTGCAGACACTCTGTATGTGTATGCCTGTCCAGGTGTCAGACTTGAATGGTCATATGTAGTTGCGCTAGTTCCAGTATTTGCTACAAGCGTATTCCAAGATGAACCGCCATTTGTAGAATATTCTATCATGTAACCTGATGCAGTTCCATTATCTCCTGCATCAGACCAAGACAAATGAAGTTGTTTTGAAACAGTTTGAGATAATGTCAATCCTGTTGGTGATGCAGGTAATGTATAAAATGAAAGCACTGAAGATGGAGATGAGTATCCTTGTGATGCAGTTCCTTTTGCATAAAATGTAGAAACTCGAACACATGTTTTTGTATTACTTGCAAGTCCAGTCAGGTCATATCTTGTTGTAGTATTACCCGTATCAGATGTTACTGTAGAATAACTTGAACACGTTCCAGTAGAATCCTCAATTTTGTAACTAGTCAGGTTTCCAGATGGTGCTGTGAAAGAAGTTCTTTCAGTAGATTTTGTTATCAAACTCGATATCAAAGAAGTTGGTGCAATTTGACTTGTGTAATTGAATTTTGTATTTGATGCACTGCTAGAACCAGAACTATTTCCTGCAAATATTTCATAACAATACTTTGTTCCAGCAGTAAGACCAGAATCAGTATAACTTGTACTGCTAGTATTTGTGATTTGAGAAAACGAACTGCATGAAGGTGATGCCCTGTCAACAAGATACCATGTTGCACCTATCGATGAAGCCCAAGATGGTTTTATTGAGGAACTGGAAAGTTGATTTGTATTTGTGAGGACGGGTGGATTAGGTGTTGGTGGCAATGTATAGTAAACTGTAAGGTTTATCCAATCCGTAGTATCGGTTGGAGAACCACCGCCAGTTCCATGATAATAATCTTGCATGTCAATTCCAAACTTGGGACTGTTTACATCAGCATATGTATATGATGTACCCCATTTGTCAGATGAACCGCCTAACGTATAATGATCTTGTTGACTGCTACCACATTCACCTGCCGGAACAAAAAATTGGGAACTTCCACCTAGAACATCCGCTTTTTCCAATTGTTCATAAACGCCATCAACAATATGACCTGATGAACATGCACCATATGTAAATTGCATTGTAACGTTGAAACCGACTATTGTTGAACCAGTTGGAATATTGAAATTAAACCCACTTGTTCTAAGTGTGGTTGATGCACCATGCTGTCCAGCACTTGGACATGCAGTTGTACTTGCCAATGCACCGTCATTTGCTTTAATATTATTTGGATTAGTCCAAGGCGCATCAGTACAAACTCCCGCTATTATAGTAGTCGTTCCAGTATCAGTAGCATTGGTCGGATACATCGATGTACTTTGAGTTACGGCGTAAACTGGAAGATACCAGTTATCAACTTGAAACAGATTGGAAATGCAGAAAAATCCAATCAAGATCAAAACTAGCCTCTGTTTTGTCTTTGCGTACACAACAATCAACTTGTTTTAACGTATTTCTTCTTTTCTGTTGATTTTATAGACAATATTGTAACACGAGTCAAACTAAAAATAAAGAAAAAAATAGGTAGAAAACCTATTGTTTGTAGATATAGTCAAGGCAAGCCTGGGTCAGTGTCCAGCCTTTTTTCTTGACTATTTTTTCGCATGGATTGTCCACAAAAACAGTTCCAGGATTATCATGTCCTATTACGATTCCAGTTACCACGTGATCTTCCGATACCCCTCTAATGTCCCACATTCTAACTATTATGTTAGTCTTACCCAATGGCTGTGTTGGGAAGAAACTGAATCTGCCTTGACCATGATTGGTGTCAATTGTTACAAATTGACCAGTCATTCCAGAGAAACTGTCATGACCAGTGTTTTTTGTCACACCTGTCGAACTATCCCATTCAATGTATGGCATTGAACTTGTAGGAATTGTCTGACCATCAGGTGCAAAATAGATTCCAATGTGCTTCACTTCACTAGTTTGGCGAACATCAAATACATTCAATTGAATATTTGCTTGTTTTCCAATTGGAAGTATTTGGTTTACACTTACCAAGTGATTAACCACGTTGTATGTCTTTGCGTTAATTTCCAGACCACTGCCAAATTTGTAAGGATTTGTATCTCCTAACATCGGCGGATAGTGATGTGGATTTTGTCCATCCGGTGATTGTGCATATGCAGTTCCGATTGCAATGCTTGCTAGCATAAAAGTTGCAGCCATCATTGCATATGTGCTTTTTGTGTTTCGAAGCATATGTACATCGTGTACATATGAGTATTTATTGTTTACCATGAAATTATTTGGTCGGAATGTTACACGTTGTTGGTGCTACAACATATTGTGGCACTTCATCTATCACACGAATATTATGAATCAAAGTCCATGCAGAACAAGAGTAATCATAATTTTGTTGTGACACAGGGGTTGTGAAAATATAATCTACTCCCATAGTTGGAACTTTTACTTCATAAGTTGTGCTTCTTTGCAAAAACAAAGCGATTGAATCAGTCGCCGTAGCAATTTGTTTCGTACCTTGATATACGCTAATTGTTCCAGCATGAGCATAAATGGTAGAACCTGGAAGTGGTGTCCCGTAACTGTATGCCTTTGCGCAATATGAAATACTACCTTTTCCCGCACTCACACAATATTCAGGATATGTCGTAACACTTCCGCTTGAAAGAGTAAATCTATCATCAGTAGGATAAACAAGTGCGTTTGAACCATCTGCATTTTTAATTATGACATAATTTGGTTCATAGTCAAGAGTCAAATCAAAAACTTTTGTTGTGTTTGTAAATCCGTATTTATGACCATTAACTACAGTTGCAAACGTATCAACATTGAACGATATATTGTTCAGACCTGGAACAATATTCACGTTTGAAAGCAAAACATCATAGGTGTCAAGAAAACCCAATGGTGTATCAAATTTCAAAGATATTATTCCATTGTTGGAACTATTACCTTTTATTCCGAAATCCACACCATTAGGATTCAAAGATACCCCATTTACATTTGCAAATAGTTTGCCCGTAGCTAATACACTCTGATTAGGTTTTTCAGTTTTCACCACAAACCCTAAACTCATTTTTCCATTCAAATAATTTACAAACTGTCCTTTTTCTACCAAAATATTTTCAGGGATGAAATTCAAATTACTTGTCCCATTAACATATGTAGTTTGTCCATCGGATGTCGTTTTACCCAATGTGGTTATCAATTGAACCTGTTGTTTCTGAATAACATTAACAATGTTCTGTGTTAATGTACTATTAGTTGTCAACGGAGTAGTTATGTTTCCTTTTATAATGAAAGCACCATTTCCGTTTGATTCTGGAACAATAACTAAAGGAATTGTGTTTGATGAATTTGCAAGTGCTGCTTGATATACCTGTTGTGCCTGTTGTGAATTAGAATAGTATGTTACGTTATTGCTTCTTTCAACATAATCAAATCCATTTATGAAGATCAAGAATGCTATAACTCCCATTACGGAAACTCCAAATAATTTGACACCAGTTCCAGGATTCATTAAGGTGGAACTCCGAAATTGTTAGCACATCCACCAAAAGCATATTGATGATTACCACCTGCATTAGGTGTCAAGTCTTTCAATGAGCAAGTCATCTTGTAATCATATTGTGTCTTTGGAGTTTGAACTAGATATCCTACTCCATTCACTTTGAACATCAATATTGTATCTCTTGGAAGACCAGTAATTTTTGTTCCACATACCACTCCGAATTTTTGTGGTGTTTCAGAATTCGGAATTGGGTTAGAAGGAACTGTAGGTGGAAGATCAGCTATCTGATAACCATTGTTTAAAATCTGAATCTCAGGCGATGATACAGAATTTGCTATCACATACTCGTTGAAACTATCCCCACCAGTGAATTGAGAACCTATGATTCCAGTCTGACCACAAGTTTGAATAGTTATGTCAGCAGGATATTGTGTTTGTGCAAAACCTTGGAGATTTTTTACAACAACTTTGCTTTTATCCAATTTCATTTGTAATTCATATGCCAAAAAGTTAGTATGTGATGCATATGATAAAGTATCAAATCCAGTTCCCACTGTAGCGTTTACTTGAGTTATCATCACCTTGAAATAATGACTGCTACCGTCTTCCCAATTTGCACCTTCATCTTTGAAAGTAAACTTGTAATCAGGTTTTCCATCTATAGTAAGTGCAAGCGTTTTATTTGTTGCCTGACCTTGACCGAAGAAAAATCTGTCTGCTTCTAAATTAGAATCAAGCCAAAATTGAATCCTTCCTTGAACTAGCATATTGTTTGCAGAATTTGAAACCCCATAAACTCCTACATCTACATCACCTAAATCCAAAATCAATCCATTATCACTTACTAGAGAATATTGTTGTGGAACATTGAAAAATGAATTGTATTTGTAAGCAGTTCCATTTGAATCATGTAGAACTACATTTGTGTTGACTCCGAATTTAGGAGTGCTACTTAGTTGCGGAACTCCGGTTTGAACATTTATGTTTTGACTATCCAAGAATTTTTGTATATCAGTAACATTTGCAGGAGTTATGTAAACCGTGCTTGAATTTACTTCAGAGAATTTTCCAACTGATGCACCATGACCAACTAACAGAACACTAACTACTCCAAAAACCAAAAACATCATGACGATTATTGTTATTCGTCCTTGTTTTTTTTTAATCAAGTTATCTCTTCCTCATTATCAAAATTGACATGAGTATAATAAACATAAAGAATGCAAAAATTAACAAATAGAGTGTTCCAGAATCAAGCCCTGTATTTGGAACAAGCGATGTAAGTAATGATGCGCATGTTGTAACATCACTACATGCACCAGTTATGCCAGGATTAGCACTAGGTTTTGAACCAGGATCACTTGTAACACTTCCACCACCATTGTTTCCACCACTTGAACTTCCAGATGAACCATCAGTAGTAGAACATGGTATTGGTTGATTTGTTGTCAAGTCAGTACACTGATTTGCATTTCCACCACTTGAACTTCCAGATGAACCACCTGGATTATTGTTACCACCAAATGTAGGATTATTGTCTGTAGTGTATGAACCTGAAGGAACATAATACAAAGGATAAAGGAATTGAGCGTTTTTCAAAATTCCCTGATATGATTTTCCATTAGAATCTTGCAATGTGAATGTTCCATCCAAAATCACATATATTGTAGTTGGAACTTTGTTTGTGCTTGGATTGATACCTGCACTCTGAATCTTATTTTCTACTTGTTGAGAAGATATTTGCAGGTTCGTCAAATGGAATGTTCCATCAGGATCACGTATTTTCACTTGAGTTACTGGAATTTCTGTAGAACCAAATGTAATGTCAGAACTTCCAGTCACATGAACTTTAACAGTAGTCTGTATGTTTTGACTGATTATGTTCATAGCACTGAATTTAGGATCAGAGAATTTCACCAATGATTCAACAGTCAAAGCCTGGAATGCAGTACCCCCACCGCTATCATAATGAATCAAATCCAATGGATTTACCATAGTAGGCAAACCTTCAACAGGCAAAACTCCTTTATCAGCATTGTTTCCTGCAAAATCTGCCTCATATTTGAATTGAGTCAATCCAGGTGAAACACAGATTGAACCAGAGGCATTGCAACCACTTGACAATACAGTAGAATTTTGCGTATTACCTGTTATTGGATTACCAGAACCTTGAGAAGATGGCACTGGTGTTGTCTGGACTGGTGCTAAAACACTGAATGTTCTAGATGCAGTTCCAGAACGCAATGCTTGGTCTGAACCCATTATTATCTTCCAAGTTCCCGATTGTGCATTACTTTGCAATTGAATTGTAGCCTTGAATTCAGTCCATATGTCGTTGTCAGTGTTAGAATAACTGGTGAAATGTATTTTGTTTGAAATCGTTCCAGATGGACTGACGAATTCAACCCAAGGATATCCTTCACTTGGTTTCCAATTATCTTCTTGACCCACTACAGTAATGAATCCTTGATTTGCTGCAAATGGTAATTGAAACACTTTAGGATTGAAATCTTGTATGTTGTTCTGAGTTCCCAATGGTGCAGACAATTGAGATTGTGGCACATCATTTACTACTCTAGTCAGATAAGATGTTACAAGTTCAGAACTACTCCAAGTTGAAACAGAGTTTGCTTCAGGTATGCTGTATTGTACATATGGTGCAAAGTGAACTACAACCCAAGACATGTAATCACCATTCCCAATATCAAGAGCGCTATTGACTTGTGATTGTGTTAAAGTTATTTTTCCAATTACTTGATCAATTCCAACATTCATCGGCTGTTTTGTTATTGTAATTGTCTGAGATGGCAATGTTCGATAAACTCCTTTTGAATCAGTTGCCTGGATATCTACTACGACACTACCAGAAATGTAAATTGGCGTATTTAGATTTGTAATTTGTCCTTGGTTTGTTTGAGTGTTACAGAATGTATGAAGTGCTATTTGAAAAGAATCAATTCCGACTCGGCTGTTTCTGTCAACAAGGTTGTAACTTATCATCGGATTATATGATGCAGAAGCCTCTTGAACTTCCTGATAACTTCCACCAGTAAATTTTACACTCATCACATCTTTTGCGCTACATGCAATCAATCTGTTTGGTGCAACAGACAATGAAAACAAATCACCTACAGAGTAAAACTGAAGATGATTCAAACCAAAATTAAAAGCAGTTGATGATGCGGAACCTATGATAGATGCAACAACAATTGTCATGAGAGTACCAAGTACAACTTTGGCATGATGTCGTTTCATGTCAGTTTCAACGTCCCATTATTGGATATGGTGAAGGAGACATCGGCGGTCTTTTTGTTGCTTTCAACACTATTTCCACCAAAATTATTGTAACTATAAGACCAACTGTAACAGGAATTATGTTTTGCATTATGAGAGCATAATAAGAATCAGCGCCTTTTGGAAGACATATGTCTTTTCCATTGATTGTTTGCGGCGTCCAACCTAACTGCTCTTGACTTGTAGTGCATACATCTCCGTTTTGATTATCACCGCCATTGTTTGTACCGTTGTCAGATGTTCCACCACCAGTTTTAGGAGTTGGACAAGTGTCACTTGCAGACCTTACACTACCGTCAGAGCATGTCTGAGTTGCAACTTTTTGGCATTGATTGGTTGCACCGTTGAAGAACCAAACTTTAGGATCACCGCAATTGATAGGAACGTCTGTAACAAACACATCTTTCTTATCTACTGCAATTCTTCCGTTCTGATGCAATTCAAATGTGTATTGACCCTGCTTTGCAGTCTTTGGAAATGCATAACTGAAATCAAACAGGGTTGACGAACTTATTGATGATGCAGCGTTTGGACTGAGTTGAACATCCAAAAGTGGACTTCCAGGTGTAGAAGAAGAAGGATCAGTGTAAAACAATTTCAATTCAGGATATCCTTGTTGCGAAGTCCAATTTGGAAGACTTGATTCTGTCTTTACAACCCTAGATGTTTCAAGATTTATTTTTCCATCAGAAGGTGATAAAATATTCAATGTTAGTCCATCAGTAGATACAAACAATCCATTTACTTGTTCTTGGAATGTATATGCAATCATAGGTGGTGATGAACAGCAATTCCATTTTACTGCCTTAACGTTACCTTGTTCAAATGTCAATTGGTTTGAAACTGCAATATTGTGTTTTGAATTGAATGAATCTCCGCCTTGGTTTACATTCAATTTGTTTTCGATATCATCTTTGGTCATCGTCCAACTTCCAAGAGTGATTGTTTTACCACCGACATTTCCATTGAATTGACTAACATCAATCTTGGAACCAGGTGATTGCATCAAAATTATTGTAGAACCGTCTTTCTTTGTTGCAGTCCACAATACACTAACTGTACCACCATCAAGAGTCGGTGGGAAAGTTGATGCAGTGATAGGACAATTCATCTGTTCTCTAACAGTCAAACTCTGAAAATGATTTCCTACATTTCCAATGATATCAAAAATTTTGTATGGTTGAACTTTGTCAACGCTGCTAACGTAAAGTGGTATTACTTGATTTGTTGTCGTAGTACCTGCAAGAGAAAGTGAAAAGTCACAATAAATTGTCGGTGCAAAAACTACATCAAGTGGAGAACCTTGGAAAAGATAACCTCTTGCATCTTGTGCATAATTGATTAAAACCCCCATTATTTGTTGTGGCTTGTCCCAGGTGAAACCAATTGGATGAGGATTTGTGAATAATTGAAATGCTGAAAGACCTATCAAGACTGCAAGTGTTCCATAGTATAATTGTGCCTTTCTTTTCTTGTCCATCTACAATAAAATGGACGAATTTTTCAGTTAATAAAGTCACTTGTCAAGTGTTTTGGATTTATTCAAGAAATGATGACAGGATTGTTTACCTCATGCTCATATTGCGTTGATTGTGTGTAAAACTGCCCACAAGATCACACCTATGATGTAGGCGACAATCAGTTTTGCGCTCTTATCTTTTACCTTGAATTTTGATGCCAGGACAACTATCACAAATGAGAAGACCATAATCTTCAGCAACTCTTCAGATGTTGCAACAAGCACATTCTGGTTGATTACTTCACTTCCTACAGTACCGAATGTTTTTACAGTTAATCCTATGTTCGGAACATCTAGACTCGGAACAAGATCATGAAGATAACCTTCTTGGAATAGAACCACTATGCTGTTATAAGCGCCATGTATCCATATTGGCACTAGAATACTCCTAGTACGGTCAAAACAAATCACCATTACAAATCCAGAGACAAGTATCCCAAAGAAAGGATTCTGACCAGAAAGACCATATGATACTAGGAAGACTGCAAGAATTCCTATTGGAATGTATGGAATTTTTTTCAGAGTTACGTTTTGCATGTAAAATAGTTTGACATCACCTTCGTGGCTGTTTTTGATATATTGAGAATACTTCCCAATTGAAGAAAGCAATCCAAGAATTGCAAATGAGATCAGAAATATGTCAATGAAAGTCTGAGTAGTTTTGAACTGAGTATCATTGTGAAGATTTGCCAAAAGAAAGAAGACCACAGTTATTCCAGACAGTGCAAACCAAAGCCACGACATGACACCGAAGAACTGTCCCACTTGGTTGTCTAGTTTTTTAGAAATAATCATCTATAACAAAATGTCATATTAACTGATTAAAAAGTCCATTGGTGGAAAAATTGACTTAAAGTGTATAATTGAGATTACCTAAAAATAAGAAAATGAAAAGGGGATCAGATAGTTTCCTATCTGAGTAGTTTAACTGTGTCTGACGTAGATGCAAAGGCTTGTCCAGCCGTCATGTACGTCACTTTCAATGTTACTTGCAATCCTTGACCCGCACCCTGGAAGTTGCTGTAAACTACAACTGGTGTCAGAGTTGCTGTATCTCCTTGTTTTGGAATGGAGATAAAGTTAGTCTTTGACAAGTCTGTAGAGTACAGATACTCGTATTGGTATGTGGATGACAACTGCTGTGGAACCATATCAGACAAGTAAATTCTTTGGACGTTTGCGCCGTTTGGAATTTCGATGTAAGATAATGATGGATTCCATTTTGTAAAGTCAGTGTCGTTGAAGGTCACATCAATTCTTGATACAGGATAAGCGGCTGTTGCTGCTGCTGCATCAAGTTCCCATTTGATTCTATTGAGTTTGCTACCATCTCCGATTGAACTTTGGTCTGCTGGACTGTTCAATGTTGGAGTTGTGGATGCATAAGCATCAATGAATAATTCTATAGATGGTGTTTGTGTGCTTCTATTGTATTGTCCCATACCAGTTACATCGAATGGGAACATCCAGATTTTAGTACCACCGTTATTAGGATCAATAAAGGTTGGTGCTGACAATCTTGGGTTCTTCTGCAAGATGTTGTTTACTGCGACAAAGTAATTCTGTCCTGATGGAATGCTGACACCTACATAGAGTGTCTTTACACCTGGATCAACTCTAACAGAAGCGGTGTTAGATACTGATGAAGTGAATGGTGAATATCCACCAGTCGATGTCTTGTAGTAATATGTTACTAGGACATTTGTTGCATCAGTCAGTGTTGCAGAATTGTCGTTTGCGTTGTAAACTGCATCGGTTACAGTAAGCGCACCAGTGTAATCTTGAACTGCTGCCATATTGTTCGATGGTTGGTTTGGTTGGGCTACAGTTGGCTGACCGCCGTTTCCATTAAGATTTGCAGATGTTAGAACACCTGGATTCTCATATAGAACGACTCCTGCCAGTACAACTATTGCAAGTACAATGATTGTTGCATGAGCGTGTTTCATAGTGATTATTATAAAATGCCAGTTTTTTTCAGTTTTGTCGCATCATGCGACAAAATCACTCTTCTGAAGGGTCTTGGTCTTTTCTCTTCCTAAAGATCAGCGAAACTATTGCAAGAAACATGACATATATGAAAAGTATCAATGTAGCCCAATTCCAAATAAGAAAAGCATTGGCATTGATGTTAGCACCTGCAAATACCTGTTCCCATCTTGGTGCGCTAGATAGTTTGAAGATTACAGCAACCTGGACAAATACAAATGTGCAGATGACCAGAATTGAAATCGAATACCAAACAGGCATTATGTTTCTCCTAAACTTCAATATGTTGAAATGCTATTGTGTGTTTATATTGTTTACCGATACAACTTGTAACTGTCTCTTTTTTGATTTGTACTTTTTTCTCGGTTTTACAGATATCGGAGATTTACAACAAGGACATTTTTGATATGCGCCTTTTGGATACCATACTTCACAAGTGTGACATTGGTCATGTAAACTATATCGAGTGACAGGCATCCCTTTGTATGCACCGAACTTTCTGGTGCAATCATTTTTACAGTTAAATCCCAATTGGATTTTCCTTTCTCCATTTTTCATGCTTTTCTTTTGCTTCTTCCAGTTCTCTTTTACAAATTACAACAGATTCTTTAGCCATTTCATAATGATGTCGTGCAGAACGTATTTCGTCAATTAGATGCATTTCTTCAGTGCATCTATTGCAAAATACATCTTCAGGATTTTGCGTACCTTTGATTATGCATGTTATTACATCAGTTTGGCATATCCAACACTTTTGACTAGGTTTGAAATCACCATCAAGATTGTACCTGCACCAAATCCTTCCATTTTTTGTTATTGTGAAATAATCACCACCTTTCGTAGCATTTACTTCCGCCAATCCTTTAATGCAAAGACGAATCAGATTTATTTCAATTTCTTTATTTGGAATGGGTTTTCGCTTTTCTTTTTTTATTATCCATCCATATTCTCTTCCACTCCATCCCTTGTCTTTTCCTAATTCGTAAATTATACCATCAAGGTAGTTTGTTCTTTCATGGTCTAACAAGATCATTAGAGTTTTTTCATCTTCAGACAGTTTTACATCAGAGGAAGAATAATTCACTGATTCCAAATCATAAACCTCTTGCTTACGCATTTAGACTCTCCAAACATTCAATGCAGTAGTAATGCTCAGTTCCAGGCTTGTATTTTTTATCTTCAAAATAATCAAATTGTTTATCAAGTTCTTCCGGTGAGTTCAACAATTTGTCTTTGTCAACCTCAAGGAAATGATTGTATTCTTCAGAAAAATTCATCATCAGATGCAAGTCATCATTGTCTTCAATTTCTTTTCCAGTCCATTCTTTGTGATCTGGATTTTCGCATTTGCCTTTCTTTTCATTAGGCATGTTTTTTGGATTCCAATCACAGCATTCCACTTTTGTTTCAAATTCAGAATATTTTATTTTACGTCTGTCCTCTAATATTTCCAGTGTCAATACAACTAGAACACAAATACCTGCAAGTATCAATCCATATTTTAATTGGTCATCGAAAAATTCCATCCCTCTAATACTTCCAACGAAAAGTGTTCCAAGAAAAGAAAATGTCCCTACTATTACAAAGATACTTTTTGTTTTCTCCATTCTTGTTACAATTGGCAATCCAATCATTTCCAATCTATCCTCACAATTGTTGCAGCAGGTCTTTCATCTACTGGAAGAAGAAAGTCAGTATCACGTGCAACTCCTTGCATGTTAATCTGCATAAGACCACGCCTTGTCACCATAGCTCTCCTGCATTTTTCAAACAGTGCATATTGCCATTTGAAAGGATGACCATAATACTTGCAATCACTTGGAACAAATCCAAGTTTTACTTCTTTTTTCCATACCAGAGGATTAGGATTATACCATTGGAATCTAGGATCAATTATTATGTAATCCGCTTCATTGTCCTTTAGTTTTCCAAGTATGTCCCAAAAGTCTGCAATAATGTTCGCCTTCGAATTTGGATTAATGTCATACCTGTCATCTCCCACTTCGGACTGACCACAACAAATGTTTATTGTGTAACCATTCCTAGTCAATCTTGACAAATAGTGTTCCAGGTAATCAGTGTGCATCATCCTCATTTCATAGATTGTTCCCACCTGATGTCTTGCATTTTTTCGCATATCTAACGCAGGATTTTTCTTCTTCAAGAAAACTCTCAATTCATCATAAGACATTCTGAAAAACTCTCCCGATGGTCTTTGAAGTAATCTTTCAAACAGACCCAATTTTTTAGAATCTTCCTGATATTGTAATATTTGATTTGCTACAGATATTGGTATCGAGTATTTTTTCAAATACTGTTTTGTCAAAATTGAATTCATGAAGTTCTCCTTATTGCATCAGCCATCACCACAGTTACAAGGTTTTTACATTTGAAACCAGTTGTTGTTTCCATAACCTGTAAATCAAAAAGAAGTGATTCCAACCAATTCATTTAGACTCTTCTCTTTGTATTGATTTTATTGCATTCATTATTCTTAGCACATCATTTGTTTCCACATGATGAATTTCAATATGGAATGTGTCTGCTTTTTTATCATAATTTCCAGAAACATGAAGACTTGATATCATCCCTTCAAATCCCTCTCCTTTTTCCCAAATTTTCATTCCAAAAGGCGTTACAAGTTTCTTTATTTTCTGCAAACTCGTGTTCTCCAATTTTTTCTGATTTTCAATCATTACAAACAGTTCATCTTCAGCCTTTGCAATATCATCAGTAAATCTTTCATAATTCTTTTTGAAGTTACTGAATTTCAAATTTCTTTTAAACAAAATAATTGGTTTTACACCTAGTTTACCAGAATCATATTTGACATATGCAGTTAATGCGCCTATAGGATAATCGTGTGCGTAACTGCGATATTCCCCTTCACTATATCTTGTAAATACATTTCCAACTGTCTTTCTTTTCGATTTTACTAATGCTTCAACACATTTCAAGAATTCACCATATTCATCAAAACTGAATGCGTATCTTTCCACAAAATCCTCAAACTTCATTTTATTCTACCTGCCCTTCTTGTCATCTGTTTTATCTGAACACCTGGAACTTGACACACAGAACAGTGACAATCTTGGACTATGCCTTCTCTTGATTTTTTTCCTTTTCTACAATCTTGGTGATTCCAGTTCTTACACTCATAACAGCGCTCTCCTGCACAAGGTTGGTCTTTTTTTTCTTTGTGGTATTTTTTTATTTGCACCATTATTTTTCACTCTTTGCCTCTGTTTTCTTTTTATTCCAAACTCTGTATCTCCAAGGATCACCGCTATGTTCATATTTTCCATGATATCTTTCCAACAACTTTCCGCATTGAGTACAGGTTGGATGTACCAATTCCTTGTCTTTTTCTGAAATAGAGTGACCCTTATACCATCCACCACTGCAAGGATTATTTTCTGCCCTTCTTTGCAAATCTTCAATGCTTTCAACAATTGATTTTTGTACAAAATCCTCAAAGTTTTTGTAACCTTCTTTTACTCTAGGTGGAAATGCATCATACCTCTTTTTCAAAGAGGTTTTTACCAATATTTCAATTCTTTTGAGCAATACCATGCTCATGCAACTCCTGAAAGTGATTCAATTATTTTCTGAAACACTTTTACAATCACTCCTTGACCCAATACTTCCCCTGCAACAATCTTTGCATTTCCCAATTTGTAGTTCTGTTTCAATGTCATCAACTTTTGAATTTCCTCAAGAGTAAGCCATCTGAAAACACCCGCTTTCTTCTGATGTTTAACAATGGGATTACCTGATTGTTGTGCCAAATACCTTTTAGTTATAGCCTGGACATATGTTGAGTTTTCAGTAATGATTTGGCTATTGAAATAATTTCCGTTTGCCTTGCTTCTTTTCCACCCATTGAATACATGTGGTTTTGATGTTTTGTCAAACCACTCACATTTAGGATCAGAGTGTTTCAACAAAATTTCCTTCATTTTTCTGTCTTTTTTAATTCCTATAGGAAACTCAAATTTATCATCAGTTGTTGCTACAATTACTGCTCTTTTTCTAATTTCAAACTCACCAAAATCCTGACCAGAAATTATCTTTGTCGATACATTGTAACCCATTCTTTTCAGTGCAGCAATTGTAGTGATTCCAATTGATGATTTCAAGTAACCTGGAACTTCCTCTAGAACAATCGATTTTGGATTTACTGCTTCTACCACCATCAAAAAGAAAATTGAAAGGTCTGCATTTTCGTGCATCTCATCAGGACATCTGTTTTCATTCCTTCTTGCACGAGAAAATGGTTCACATGGAATTCCACCAACAAGGAGTTCCACCTGCCTTAAATTACGGAATTCCACGTCTGCTATGTCGCAGTTGTGCATTGTCCCTTCATGGTTTTGTTGCCAAACATCAGCATACTTGCCATTGATTTCTATCCCCCAAACAGATTTGAAACCTGCATTCTTTGCTGCCTGGTCTAGCAATCCGCCACCGGAGAAGACACTTCCACAAGAACCATCAGAAATTTGTTTTGCTTTACGAAGTTGTTGTTTTGCCTTTGTAACTAGAATTTGTCTAAATCTTACAAAGACATTTGCCTTCTCAGACACTTTGAAAATGTCTGAAAGTTTTTTGTTTTGAATGTCTATTACTGGTACTTTTTTCTTAGATGAAACTATTCTACTTCCAGAATCATCAACTGTTATCCTCAGACCTTCTTTTGTAAATGTAACTCTCATGCTGCAACCCTGGATGAATCCTGCCTTTTTCAAGTACAACCCTTCAAGCCAAATTCTAGGAGTTGACTTGTTTTCCTGAATCGAGATCACAGACTGTCTGATAAGTTGTTGGTTCAATTTTCCAACATCTCCTTTGTTCCAAGCCATTGCTTTGATGAACTTGTCTTACCCAACTCCATTGCAGAAACTATCTCTTTCTTTACTTTGTCATAGATTTCTTGCCAGTTTGCTTTTCTGGTTCTCGTTCCATTTTTCACTTCAGTTGCTTCCATTTTCTGCTCTTGAGATATTGCAACTCCAAGACCAGACAATGTGAATGTGTATCCCAAATCCCAATATTCGTTCACATGTGCAACATACAATTTTGTCCTCTTCAGACCCTTTTGTAGCCTAGTTTTTTCAACTAGTGCTTCATAATCTTCGAGTTTCAAATTTTGACTCCCTCGGTTATTCCAAGCACTTCATTGAGTGTAGTTTTGTCTGTCAATCTGTATTGCTCAACAACATTTTGTATTGTTTCTTGACTCATTTTCAACAACCTTTCATTGAATAAACTTTTTGCTTTTCTGCTTTTACATAAGCAAGCATTCCTTCCAACATTTCTTCAGTTATTTTGCATGTTGCACCAAATGCACCAGTTGATTGCATGTATAGATTGAACGCTGTTGGAACTGCTTCATCTTTTTGCCAATCTTCCTTCAATTCGCTTGAAATCCATACCTTGTCGCCGTTTCTTTCTACAATGTGTTTTTCAACTTTGAAAACACGTACTGAACTGAATGCTGTAAAATGCTTGCATTCAGATAAAGGAATTTTTACACTCTCATTGTTGCCCTTTGTGTCGTGGGATTCATTTGTTTCTGAGGTGGAACTCATGTACATTATGTACATCATGTACTTAATAAATCTGCCGAAATCAGGCTATGTATGACGTTCCTGGAATCTTTCTGTATTTGTGACTCCTTGATTGATGACGTAGTTTGTAACCACAACAAGGACACCATATGCCATCCCATTTTATAAAAATCTCACATGTGTCACATCTTTTCTGACCTGCTGCATATCTCCCGCCAGTTACAGGTTTGTTTGCCCTGTAATCACCACAAACTTTCTTGCAACCAATTAACTGATGTCTTGCAGATGGTACATAACTTGAACTGCTTGCCAATTATTGATACCTCGATTTTGGAATTGATTTTGATTTATGTTCTCTATCACTTGGTCTTATTTGCAAAACAGTATTACAACATGGACACCTGGAACCATTCCATTTGATAAAAATTTCACAATGATTGCAACGCTTTCCGCCATTTGCATATTTTGAAACTCCGACAACTGTAGGAATTTTGTATTGAATGCAAACACCGTTACATCCAATTCCCAATTGAGATTGAAGACCTGCCATTAAACAAGAAATCTGATCTTCACTAATTAATAAGAGTGTCCATTAGTGAATTAAATTGAAGGTTTTGAAGAAACTCAATGTTTGATTTCCAGATACAGGTATTGCAATATGTATTCCCACATCACCAGGTTGTACCAATAGAAATGCAGTTTTGTAAAGATGACTCTGGTCGCCGCATGGAGTTCCAGTATAAGATTTTTCTAAAATACCTTTCAGAGTTATCAGTTGACCATTTGCCAACAAAGGTTTCAAGTTTGTAGAGTTTGCAGTGTTTTCAACATGGATTGGCAACGATTGTCCAGAATATGTTCCAGTATATTGAATAAAGTTAGCAGTGTTAAGACTGATATCATTGACATACATCGAGTCATCTTTCACTATTGGATTGTTAGAAGGATATACTGCACATTTTGGAGTTGGAAATGGAAAATGGTCACTATAGTTTCCCTGTACTGTGATTGTTTTACCATACCATTTATCTGAGTTCAGAATAACTTCTTGAACAGTTCTCACCGTTGTTGAGAACTGAGGGTCATCAACATTGTTTGAACTAGTTGTATTTGTCAGTACAAAATTGAAATGGTCTGAAGTTATAGGATAAAAAACTACTCCTGAAACCATAGGAAATGCAAAAAGAAATACCATTCCTGCAAAAAAGGAACCACCAACAATCATAGCCATTTTTACCTTTTGATGATTCTTGAGCATCAGATCATTGACCTTTTATTCATTATATAAGATTCGTGGTAGTAATTAATTGACCACGTTCTTGTAAATCAAATATCAGCTCTTGTCCTAGCCTTGTTCCTGTTTGCAATTGCTATTTTTTCTGGAATGTCTGTGCAACCACACCTACAAGGATCACCCCAACAATTATCACAACTTTCCAGATAACAAGGGTAACATCTCAAGACCCCTGCCAATTCTCATCACTGATTTCTGTGCATCGGTGCTAGGAAATATTCTATAGTTCCTACACCTTCTACTTCCATACCCAAAAGAATAGGTTTCCCCTTGCCAAAAGAAATTAGAACGTTACCACACATTTTTGCCATCAGTCTTACAATTTGCGAAATGTACGAGTAACTGTAATAGACAGTGAAATTTTCATCCAACTTATTTTTCACGTTTTCGCTCAACAGCGATTTTGATTTACCTGCATCACCTGCACCCAAGACATAAACACTTTTTTCAATAACAGAAATTTCAAACCAATCTTCAAAGACACCAGAATCTTCTATGACTTCTTGCAATTCAGACATTGTTGTTTTGAATGACACGTCATAATTCACATTCAATGGTGGATTATCAGCAATGTAAGAAGGATCAATTGTTCTTAAAACATATTCCTTTTTGCCTGAAATTATCTGTAATGTTTTGTTGGAAAGGTAATTGATTATCACTATATCTTCTTTGAATCGCTTCAATGCTTTGACAACTTCTTCCACTCTTACTCCTACCTTGAATTCTTCAGAACATTCGTATTTTAACATGTTTTCTTTTTGCCAAAAGAATTCAATCAGAGATACTTTTGACGGGTCTAGAACTTTGAACATTATTCCATCAGGTTTTGCAGTAAAAACATTTTCTTCATGCAGTGATGATATCGCAGTCATTATTGCCTTCCAACCTTCTAATTTCACTGTCATTGTGAATTTTATATCAGGTTGAACTATAGTAGCGGTCATGCAAATGACTCCAATGGTAATTGTTCTTCAGTGTCATAAATTATAGAACTTTGCAGGTTTGTTCTCATTCCTTTTGAATTTAAGACCAGACAATCATCTTTGATTTCAAGGATGTCGATTGATTTTATCCTTTTCATAGCCTGGACGTTAAACATATTTTTAATTTTAATTTCCAATGTGTCATCATTGTTCCATGTTACATCTACCAATTTTCTCAGTTTATTAGTGCAAACGCTTATTGTTTGCTGCATTCCGCTTGAGAGTGATATCCCATCAAGTATCAAGTTTCAACTACCTCAGTACAGTTTATCAATGCAAATTTCTCCTGACCACCCATTACCAATATTATTTTATTTGCAAGCGGTTCAAAATCATTTATCGAAACAATTGTATTTTCAGTTATCAATTTCAGTACTTTTCTAATTTTATCTCCATTCAATCCACGATATTCTTGAATTGAATGAAAAATTATGTGATTTCCTTCCACCTCGGTACTACTAGTTGCAAATGTACAGAGTTTACAATTTGATGTTGGAAAACTATTTTCCATTTTAATTAACCTCAACCTTTTTTCCGTTTTGATGTTTCATAGTATTTTGTCTTGTCAAATCTGTAATGTTTTGCGAATCACGCAAAACTACATGATGATTCAAGTGACCTTCTATTTGTGTAAAATCATTGAAAATTATAAGACTAGTGTCATTTCCTACCAAACCTGAATCTAATACAATATCACATGTTTGACAATGTACTGTAACTTCAATATGCCTTTGGAATAATCTTTCAACTACATTCTCAAGATTTTCATACCCAAGTTTTTTCAATATTTCCTGAAATTCTTCAATCCTGTTCGATTCAAACCATTTCACGATGAGTTTAAAATCCCTTGAGTTTTTTTTCACTTCAGGTAGTGGCAATACAATTCACCTATGCAGGTAAAGATATTTTCAGTTTCTTTGCCATTTCTTTGTGATTCTCAATCACAATAATTAGAGCGGCTTCAAAATCAACATTGAATTTACCACTGAGTTTTTTGATAGTTTCAACGTTCTTTTCTGAAACTGAAGGTCTTACAACTTTATTATCCATGTACCCATTGTACAGAATGTACTTATAAGATTTACCAATGTCTATTTACTATGTTTGTGGAATTTTGAAGATGTCTTTTTGAAATCCTGAAGATGTTTCAACATGGTTCCTTCTTTCTGTTTTTTGTTGTTTACTTGTTTTGCTTTCTTTATGGATTTGTTTATTTTTTGCTGTTTTGATGGCTTCTTCAATTTGAATTTCAATGCAAGACCTGATGCAATTGCCACTCCAATTCCCCCTAAAATCAAATAAGCAGTAGTTCCAGGTGATGATGAAGAACTGACTGGTTTTTGAGTTGCATCGAGTTGTATTTGGCTAGCAATAACTAAAACCGTATCACCTTGAGAAATCGATACTTGAACTGGTATTGTGTAAAGTGATTTGTTTATACAGTTTGCACTAATTCCCCTAGTTTCATCACAGTATTGATTTTTTGTCATTATTGTTATCGGTATTCTACCATCAGAAGAACTCTGACCAGATTGAGTTTCCAACATGAAAGGAGTTGATGGAACACTGATTTGACCAGTAGGATCAGTGAACGATATACCCGTAATCACAATTGAATTCACATTATTCCAATGCAAAATAATATTGTCGTTGTAAGTCTGTGATAGGTTTATCCTTTCTGTAAGTGAATCTATGTTCACTTGTAAACTTTGTTGAGTAGGAACTACTGACAAAGTAGGAAGACCACCACTTGAATAAGATGTAGATGGCGTACCGCCCAAATAATTCAAAATTACTGAAATCGCATTATTTGTCTCTGTGAGAGTTTTAACATACATTTTTCCTACTTGAAGCAATTCACCAATACTGTTTGTCTCCGTAAGAGTTTTACCAAAGGCTGCACTTTTGCTCAAAGAATCCAACCCTCGTTCAGTTTCAGTCAAAATCATACCTAGTATCTTCGCAGTAGTTTTAACGTCTGCAATGTTCATAGTTTCAGTTTTTTTAGATGAATCAAAGAAAGATTTCACATCTGCAATTCTTTCTGTTTCTGTAGTAGGTTTACTATCGAGGAATTTTCTTGTATCCAAAACATTTCCTGTTTCTGTAAGCGTTTTTGTTTGTGGTGCAGTGTAATAGACAGTAACTTGCATCCAATCCGTAGTATCGGTTGGAGAACCACCGCCAGTTCCATGATAATAATCTTGCATGTCAATTCCAAACTTGGGACTGTTTACATCAGCATATGTATATGATGTACACC
>Ga0207700_10000587_pt1 | contig 21266 bp, 13 predicted proteins | sample LARL82metaG_FD_184348 | JGI IMG/M metagenome (GOLD analysis project Ga0207700, IMG submission 184348) | Corn, switchgrass and miscanthus rhizosphere microbial communities from Kellogg Biological Station, Michigan, USA - LAR L8-2 metaG... | ecosystem: Host-associated > Plants > Roots >...
CACCGTCGCTGCGGCTCGCGTGATAGTGAAGCTGCCTGGCACATAGGTTACGTTATAGTTTGTAAGGGCAGTCCCGGCTGCCGTTGCTGTTGTCACATAGCTGCCGACGCTCTCTCCAGCGGCACGTGTTGCGCTCACTGTAATTCCGTCAGCCGCCAGGAAGCCGCTCGCACTCGCCGTGATTGGCCCCTCTGCTGTCCCATACACCTTGGTGCCGTTCCCAGCCGTCACCGTCGCGGCTGCCTGAGTGATGTCGAAAGTGTTGCTGGTGAAAGTAATGGTGTAGTTTGTTGCCGCCAGCGTTCCCTGACTGATCGGATAATTTCCTACTGTGTCGCCCGCTGCGCGCGTCAAGGCGCCGGTAAGAACGGCCTCAGTATCGCCAGGCACGAACCCGGTCGCGCTAAACGTCAATTGTGGGTCCACGGTGCCGTACACCTTTGTCACGTGAGCAGCCGCCACTGTCAGCGCCGCTTTTGCGATGTTCGTGGATTGGAGGACGGGAGTTGCCGCAGCGTGGGTGGCGTCACCTGCTTGTGAAGCCGTTACATTGCACTGGCCTGCGCCTATGATCGTCACCGTCGTGTCCAGGACGGTGCATGCGCCGCTGCCGGCAAATGAGACTGGCAACCCGGAGCTGCTGGTGGCGCTCGCCTGGAATGAAGCATCACCGTATTTGAAGCCGGTTGGCAGCGGATCGAACGTGATCGTCTGCGCGGCTATGTTGCTGTTGATGATGAAGCTGCGCATTACGTCCGCGGCTGGCGCAAAAGTAGCATTGCCCGCCTGGTACGCCGTCACAACGCAGCCGCCGATGCTGGTGAGCGTCAGCGTCTGACCGGCCACGCTGCAGTTCCCCACGGCGCCGAACGTCACAGGGTTGCCCGAAGCGCCGCCTGTTGCATCCAGCGTTAAGGGCGCATCGCCGAAGGTATGATCGGGCAGCGCGGCGAACGTGATCGTCTGGGGCGTGCTCCCGTCATTGAGGTCCAGATTCTGCGCCGCATTCTGCGCGCCGATGAAGTCGCCGAGCTCGCCGGCCGCCGGGGCCAGGCATTCAAGAGTAACGGGATCACGCTGGCACTGGCTCGCTTCTTGATCGTCTGAACTCAGCGGTGTTGCGCCGTGGCCGCCGCATCCAGTGTTTCCACCGGGAGCCACAACCGGTCCCGTGTACCTGTAAAACTCATAGCGGCGCACCACGCCGTGGGAACTGCCTCCATGGTTGACCAGTTGGCTGCTGCCTTTATCCGTATTGCACACATCCAGTTGGAGCAGCTTCCATTCTGTTTCGGGCACCGCGTTCGGATCGCGACTGTCACCAAGGATTCCGGGCACGTTTTCGTTGGGATGTCCGCCGACTAACTCTTCCAGATCGGCCCCGCGATCGATCTGCTTCTTATAGACCTTGACCCATTGCGCAAGGCCGTACCGATGGGCGAGTGCGGCGGGCGGCGGAGGCGCGGGGGCGGGCGCCTGGATCACCGCGTCAACCTGCCCGGCAACAATCTGCGCCGCCGGGGCCATAATCGGGACCGAACTCACCGCAGTCGTCGGTGGTGGCGAAGCGGCGGTGGGGAGCGGTGTACCGTCGGCATACCTCAATACGCCCGTACTCGGATCGCCCACAATCCAGCGATAGGTCGTGCCCACCGGAGTTTTCGTAAGCGTGACGCCGAAATGCTCGCACCCGGCTTGTGGATAATTCGCACCCAGTCCCAGGCTCCAGCACTGGTGTCCGGTGAAAAAGGTTCCGGCAGGGACCGGCGGCGTGCCGGCGCTGGTCAAGATGGTGCCGGGGATGTTGAAATTGGAAGTGAATTTCTGCGCGACAGAATCCCACCCGGCCACCGTCCAGCGCACGTAGATGCCAAACGGCGGATGTTGTGGATCGCTGAACGTGATGACTGTGGGCCTGCAGTACCGGATGTAACAGGCGGCAGGAGGCGCGGCAGAAGGGTCCAGAGCATTGAAGGCCGACGCTTCGCCGAACGCATAGATCAACTCCACAGGCTGGATTCCATCCAGCTCAATCTCGAAGCCCTGGGTTTCCCGGGCGTTGCCTTGCGCGTCCTTAACATTGTTTGGGACGTCGAAGTTGCTGAGGAATCCCGTTATCGCGGGCGTCTGCGCGGACATGATAAGGGGAGCTGCCAGCAGGGTCAGGCACAAGGCCATTCCCGCGACCGCCGGATGGCGGACAGATATTGGGTGGTTACAATTTTTCATGGGACACGTCCTGATCTGAGAACTTTCGGAATACAAGCAGGAGCTTACCGGGAACTTTCTTCGCTCACGGCAGGACCGATTCGGCCACCGTCGGTGCGTCGTGATGGTAGATAGCAAGGTGAGCCCGAGTATGTGACGGCGGTCACCAATGAGTGTGACAAGAACCGCCGCCATCAAGATGTGCTCTTCGGATTCGGCGTTCAGTTTTGTCAGTTCCTTGCTAAGCGTAGTGAGGGTACTTTCTGGGAATGGCCTTGCGCCCTTGCAATTTGCGCCAGCCAATAGTTTGGTATAGCGTTAGCGCCATGAAAGCGATGCTCGTCCTCGCGGTCTTTTCCTGGATATGCACATCTTTGCTTCCGGTATCGATAACTGTGGCTGAGAGCAAGCAGAACACCACGCCCCATGAAAGCCGCATTCCGGTCGGCAACGCGCAGTTATATTCTCGAGAAATTGGACACGGCACGGCAATCATCGTCTTGCACGGCGGCCCCGATTTCGACCATAGCTATCTGCTGCCTGAGCTGGATCGCCTCTCAGATTCCTACCGCCTTATTTATTACGACCAGCGAGGCCGTGGCCGCTCCGCCGATGGTGTGAAGCCGGAAGACGTCACACTCGGCTCCGATATCGCAGATATAGAAAAGGTGAGGCAGTACTATCACCTTGATTCGGTGGTGTTGCTCGGACATTCCTGGGGCACTGTGCTTGCGCTGGAATACGCGCTGCGGTATCCGGAGCGCGTCTCTCATTTGATATTGATGAATCCTGCGCCGGCATCCACAGATGACTACAAGCAGCTCAGGAATGACTGGCTGGAGAAGCGGGCCGCCGACATGGAACGGCGCAAAGCGATAGCGGACACCGCCGCTTACAAAGAGGCAGATCCCGCCGCAGTGGTTGCGTCTTATCGCATCCACTTCAAGCCGGCGCTGGCGCGATCAGAGGACTATGAAAAATTGATTTCAAGGATGCAGGCTGCGTTTATCCAACAAGGAAATGCAGGAATCCTGAAGGCAAGGGCCGTCGAGAGCCGCCTGATGAGCGAGACGTGGGCCGCGCCGGAATACAATCTGCTTCCAAAACTCAAGAGCCTTCGTATTCCAACCCTGGTAATCACAGCCGATCACGAATTCATTCCCATCTCAACGGCTGAGCACATTGCCCAGGCACTTCCGAATGCCCGCATGGTCACGCTGAAAGATTGCGGACATTTCTCCTACATGGAGTCACCCGTGGCCGTGCGCGAACAGATCGACTCATTGCTCGGCGGCAAGAAGAAGCCCGTTCGTTAGTTGTGAGAATGAGTGGTTTTTGATGGAAGCACAGATTTATGTTCCATTGACTTGCCACCTTCGCACACGTAGGATTCTGCACCAGTGATCGGGCAGACAATTTCGCACTACCGCGTCCTCGAGAAGCTCGGCGGAGGCGGGATGGGAATCGTCTACAAAGCAGAAGACATGCGGCTGCATCGCTTTGTGGCGCTGAAATTTTTGCCTGACGACGTTGCCCGCGATCCGCAGGTCCTGGCACGCTTTCAGCGTGAAGCGCAGGCCGCGTCGGCGCTCAATCATCCCAACATCTGCACCATCTACGACATTGGAGAAGAGAACGGCCGCACCTTCCTGGCGATGGAGTTCCTCGACGGCTCTACCCTCAAACACCTGATCGGCGGACAAGCAATGGACATGGAAGCGTGCTTGTCTCTTGGGTTAGAAATCGCCGAAGGGTTGGACGCAGCGCACAGTGAAGGAATCGTGCACCGGGACATCAAACCGGCCAATATTTTCGTTACCAAGCGCGGCCACGCAAAGATTCTCGACTTTGGGTTGGCAAAAGTGGCGGAGCGAAGTTCCTCAGCCAGTATGATCGCCGGCGCGAACACATTGTCAGAAGCTGACCATCTCACGACTCCAGGTTCGACTTTAGGCACCGTGGCGTACATGTCACCCGAGCAGGTGCTGGGCAAAGAACTCGACTCCCGAACAGACCTTTTTTCATTCGGCATAGTGCTCTACGAGATGGTGACGGGCAAGCTACCTTTCGCAGGAGATACTTCCGGAGCGACGACGGACGCAATCCTGCACGGTGCTCCACCTGCCGCTGGACGATTGAATCCCAAGGTCCCGCCAGAGCTTGATCGAGTGATCCAGAAGGCGCTGGAAAAAGACCGCTCACTGCGTTACCAGCACGCGTCAGAGATCCGGGCAGACCTGATACGCGCACGCCGAGACACTGATTCAGCCTTGTCAGGCCTGCCGGTTGCTGCGCCAAAGCGGCTGCCGGCGAGTCGTTGGATATGGGGTTTGGGCGCTGCGACGCTCCTGGTCATCATTGGAGTGCTGCTGTGGCGATGGCATGAAGCGTCGGCTCCAGCGACAGGGAAATCATCAGCTGCCCCGGTTACGATTGCCGTTTTGCCCTTTCAGAACCTGGGCGCAGACAAAGGGGAAGATTTCCTGCGCATGGCGCTGCCGGATGAAGTTGCCACAACGTTGAGCTCTGTAAGGAGCTTGTCTATTCGCCCGTTCGCTACCACAGAGAAGTATGCCAAAGCAGAAGTGGACCTGCAGCAGGCGGGGAAAGACATGCACGTGGGACGGATCGTGACCGGACATTACCAGAAAATCCGAGACACGCTGCGGCTGACTCTGGAAGCGGTAGATGTGGGCGATGATCGCGTGCTGTGGCAACAAACGATGGACCTGCCTGGGGAAGACCTGGTGGCGATGAGGGAACAGATCACCTCGAAAGTGCGGCAAGGTCTGATTCCCGCGCTGGGCGCGAGAAGTGACGCAACTGACAAAGGAACGCGGCCCACTAGCGAAGAGGCCTACGACCTCTATCTGCGAAGCGTGGCGCTGGCGCATGATGGCGAGCAGAACCGCGAGGCAATACGGATGCTGGAACGTTCTGTAGGACTTGATCCGGCGTTCGCTCCGGCCTGGTCGGCGCTGGGAAAACGCTATTACTACGAAGAAGAGTATGGGCCGGGCGCGACAGGCACAATGTCGCGGACATTGCCGACGCTGCGCCGCGCGCTTGCCCTGGATCCAAACCTGGAAGACGCCGCGCAGCAGATTGTGAGCCTGGATACGGATGCCGGCAAGCTGGCCCAGGCCTACAAGGAAGCTAAAGCAATGGTGGAGAACCGCCCGCAGAGCGGTTTTGCCCACTTCACTTTGTCTTATGTGCTGAGATACGCCGGATTGTTCAAAGAATCAGCGCAGGAGTGCGATACGGCGGCGCGGCTCGATCCCGGCAACTACCAGTTCCGCTCATGCGCGTCTGTTTTCTTTTCGACCGGACAGTACGGGCGGGCACGGGATTTCCTGAAACTGGATGCAGGATCGGAATGGTCTAGCAACGTGGAGGTGAACATCCTGGTGCGCGAAAGAAGAATTAGTGAGGCAGTGGAGCAATTGCGCAAATTGCCGGACAGCTCATTCTTCCACACGCATGCGGTACTGGCTTGCTATGAAACGCCCCAGCCTGCGGCAGCCCGACAGGTACTGGAGCAGTTCGAAAAGGATATCTTCGCTTACCGCGACCCCGAACCCAAATATGGTCAGGCAACATTATTCAACTCCTGTATGGGAAACGCCTTCACGGCGCGTCTGATTAAATCCGCGATCGAAGGCGGATTTTGTGCGTACGAACCCTTGCTGTCCGATCCCGCACTCGCAGCATTTCGTAAAGCACCTGAGTACCCGCCTCTGCTTGCACAGGCCAAGCAATGTCAGGACCGCTTTCTGGCGGAGCGGGACCGCCCCTAGCACTTACTTTAGCGACGAGCAGCCTATACCTTTTTCATCTGTCGCGTTGCGAAAAAGAAAAGATCCAGCACTGAGGTTGACGCCACGATGCCTTTGATCCAAGTTGACGACCATCGCGCGAAAGGCCCAGGATCTTTCATAAATTTTTTCTGGTAACTAATTCATTCACGCAACGTAGATACTCTTGAGGGAGACCAACCGTGGCCAGCAGAAAAATGCGCGGGAATCAGTGCCAAAGGCCGGCAGGATTGCTGGGCCGATTCGTGCTGTGGAACATGAATTCCCGGCATTCGAAGGTAACGGACTGGGGCTTGTCTCACATTTCGATCGACAAGCGCGACACGATCCTGGATGCAGGCTGTGGTGGAGGCAGAACGGTAAATAAGTTAGCCGCCATGGCATCTCAGGGAAAGGTCTATGGTGTCGATTTTTCCGCAGAGAGCATCGCCTTTGCCAGCAGGATAAACAAAAAATGGATCGATACGGGCCGAGTCGAGATTCGGGAAGCATCTGTTTCGCAGTTGCCCTTTTCAGCGGACCTATTCAATGTGGTAACAGCAGTGGAAACGCACTTCTGGTGGCCTGATTTGCCGTCTGACATGCGCGAAGTTTTGCGAGTACTGAAGCCCGGTGGCGTGCTCATGATTATTGCGGAAGTCTACAAAGGAGCGAACACCGTGACGGCAAAGCTCGCCGAGAAATACGCTCTATTATCAGGTATGAAGCTCCTGACGGCGAATGAGCATCGCGAACTCTTTGCCAATGCCGGTTACTCGGACATCAAGATCATTGAAGAGCCCCGCAAAGGATGGATTTGCGGGATTGGCAAGAAACCTTCTTTATTCGCTTAAACCGCCTTCCGCAAGATGTTTCATGAAAGAGCGCACGGAAATAAAAATCTCTTCTGCCCTATCCTGGCTATAAGTTTTGTCGACGTGCATTGTGGGATTGCGCCAAGCCCGTCGCATTGCATCGAACGTGATGCGTGCCTCAGAATAGAATTGCTCTGTGCTACTCCGTGCGCCAGATACCTTTAAACGTTTCAGCAGTTCTTCTTCCGTTTTCCTGAGATATGATCCCCAATCGTTCTGCTTGCCGATGCCGAGATTGCTCGCGAGGGACTGAAGTCCAACTTCGACAGTTCTGGCTAGATGCATCACGCACGCTGTCGATCTACCGAGAGCTAGACAATTCCCGGCCTCAGCAATATCTTCGTCCGCGGAACGGAAATTATTAAAGACTTTATCGCCAAACAGTTTCGGTTCTCCAAAATATTGCGCATTGTTCTTGGCTATCATAAAGAACTTAACCTGTTTCATTTCGGCCCGGATCATCAAATGTAAGTTGCCGAAGAGATTATGAAGGTCTTTAAAATTCCAGCCAGCAGGGGCGGACTCAACTGCTGGCAATGCATCTTGGATATAGGTGGAGACTGTAGTGACGCCAAACTTCTTGCAGGCCGCGGCGATTTGTCTTAGAGAGTCAAGTACGTCCGCTTTTATCTCTGCAGTCAAAACCTCGCTCTTGCGATGCAACCAATCGGATTGAAGCGACGCTATGTAACTGCATAGACTGCAAACCAAGTCCCCAGAAAAATCAGGCATGTTCCTAACTTATCACAGGGATTCAAGATCCTGTTTTTCAGGGATTCTGAGTGTCAGCGTTGATTAAAAACAGGATCGTGGATGTCGTTAGGTTTAGTGCAAACGAGGCAAAATACTGAGGAACTTGAATCGGCTGTATGCCCTGACCATGTCCACCTAATCTGTTACGTACGGTGGGGACACCACTCTCCAAAAGCGATTGAAGCGAGGTGAATTCGGAGGTCAAGAACGCAGGTACTAAGTTTTTTGAAAACACGATTTCGATCAACTTTTTAGCGGTGGCATTTGGATCATACTTCCAGCGACGCCCCGTGCAAATGGATTTCAACGTACTTTCAAAGGCTTTTAAACATTCATTAAGGCATTCTTTTGTTCGGCCGTGTCGATAGTGCTCAAACGCCCGCAACAACTCATCATTTGCACCGGAAAAGCGCTGATCGTGAAGCACTAATAAAGCCGGCCGAGTTATCTCGTTGGCAGTTAGTTCGGATTCAACGGGTACGAGTTGCTGCGAAATATATTGATACCCCACGCCAGCGGCCAACATCCGTCTGTTTAACTCGTTAATTGCGTCTTCACAAGTCTTGGCCGGCGCTAGTTGTGCCTGGTATTCATAGCCCTGCGTTCTTTGTTGAATCACGCGAAAAGACAACTCAATAGCGTCAAGGGCCTGCTCATCTGTGGCATTCTGAAAAAAATCCAGGAGGGCCTCTGCTGCATCAAAGCCGTGCCCGATGGTCGCGCTGCCGTATTCCATGCACAGAGTTTTGTAAATCTGCTGATAAACGGCCATCGCGCGGTGACCAAAAAAATGGTCCTTGATGTTTCCGATCGTTTCAAGCCACAAAAAAACGACCTGATTACGCAGCGTTTGAGGAACTCTGTCCTGCGAAAGAGGCGGATCTGGTTCTCCGCGCGCTTGTTTCTTTCTCCTCGATAGCAAATCTACAATACCCATAGACTTGATTATAGACTTGAAAATTCCACAAGAGGTGAGTCGCATGAGAACACGGTTTCCCGTGCTTGCGACCGCTCATTGGTGCTCATCATGCGCCGGTATAGCCTGCTGCTGTGACTGGCTTAGCTGCCATGCCGTTGTCTGCCAGTTGTCTTTGGCGACCACGCCTTTGATCCAGGGCGGCAGATCGAGGCGCAAATAAGTAGCCAAAGAAAGTGCGTAAGGCTCATACAGGTTGCGCAGGCGCGTCAGCTCCTGCAGCGCGCCGTCGCCCTCAGCCAGGACAAAGCCTTCATCGCGCAGGCGCTTGCGGAGTTCGTTCAGGGCTTCCGTGGGAAGGCGGTTGATCTTTTCTTCTTTGGCCGGCGGAGCGCTAAAGACCTGACTTAGATCGACCAGCGCATGCCGCGCGATGGCGAACGTCATCCGCGCCTGATATTGGCACATGCCTTCAAGGCCGACCATGGCGAGAGAGCAAACATCGAGAATGGCGGTGAGCGAGGCGATCCAGGATTGATTGTCATGCTGGGAGCGGAAGTACGCCAGCACGGGATAAGAAAGATGGCTTTCCATCAAATCGGCGGACCAAATTTCCCAGTCTTCCAGCAACTGCGTGAGCGCTTCCATGCCGTGGATGCCGCTTTGCCGGCGCAACAGCTCATAAGCTGTGGGCGGCGAACCGGCACGCGCATCGAGCAATGAGATGGTGACCTCACGGCGGGAAAACGCCTGATACAGCACCGGCAGATATCCGATGACAAGCGCCAGATATCCGAAGCCAATGCCCGCTTCAAGCACGGTGATAAAACGTCCTAAGCCAGAGGCGGGCAGTACGTCGCCCAGACCAAGGGTGAACAACGTGGTGCCGCTGAGATACATGGCATTGCCCAGATCGCTGGCAAAGAGCGCGCCGGAAAGCTTATCGTGCAGACCGTAATGCAACAGTCCAAATCCGACAACCAGCGTGAGCGCCCACAGAGCCAGCAGCAAAAGCAGGGAGAGCGGCCCATAATAGCTGAGCAGGGAATCATGCTTCTTTTTGTTGCTGCGCAGCGCGGCGAGCCACGTCCAGGGACGCCACGTGCTGCGATAGAAAAACCGGGTAAGCCGGAATTGGCGCGTGACGCGGCGCGGGAGCACGATGGTCTCAAAGGTCTCCCACAGGACCACGAGGATGAGCACAAGACCGAGAATGACGGCAAAAATTTTCACGAACCGGAATCTCCGCAGGCATTAGAGTATCTAAAATGCAGAAAGAACTCAGCTTTTTCTAAAATCCGGCAATTCAAAGGACCCCTGTACAAGTGAAATCTTTGATGCAATTGGTGGTTGGCCATCCTTATCTTGTGCTGCTGACGTCTGGACTGCTGGAGCGCGTTGGCGCGCCGCTGTTGTTTTCTCCCGTGCTGGTGGCGGCAGGCGCGCTGGCTGCGGGCGGCCATTTGCGGTTCGATGTTGCTGTTTGGATCGCGCTGGCCACGTGCGTTCTGGGTGACACATTATGGTACGAGATTGGGCGGAAAAAAGGTGATCGCGTTCTTTCCATGCTTTGCCGCATTTCGCTGGAGCCCGATAGCTGCGTGCGCCGCTCAAAAGTATTTTTTGAAAAAGGCGCAAACCGGACGCTGATCTTTTCCAAGTGGCTGCCCGGCGTTTCCCACGTGGTGCCCGCCGTAGCGGGACTTTCCGGCATTGAGCGCCAGCATTTCTTTGTGACGAACACAGCGGGCTCCGCGCTGTGGATTGTGGTGCTGATGCTCGCGGGATATCTTCCGGTGGAGCGCATGCATGTGGCCTCAGCGGTGGGACCGATTTTGTTTGAAGCCAGTTTGCTTGCGCTGGCTCTGAATGTTGGCATCAAGTATGTGCAGCGACGGCAATTCCTGAACGCGCTGTATAAATCGCGCATCACGCCGAAAGAGGTGCGCCAGATGCTTGATTCGGGCGAGAAAATTGTCATCCTTGACCTGCGCCATCCGCTGGATTCAATCGCCGATGAGCGGACTTTGCCGGGCGCTATCCGCGTGCTGCCCGCTGACGTTACGCTTCGCGCGGACACGCTGCCGAAAAACCAGGACATCATTCTCTACTGTACTTGACCGAACGAAGCCACTAGTGCCCGTGTGGCACAGCAACTTCAAAAACTTGGCATTATGCGCGTGCGTCCGTTGCAGGGCGGCTTTGCCGAATGGAAGGACCTTGGCTATCCGCTGGCCGAGCCAACCGATGTTGCGTAGGTAACTGCGACGCTGCAGTGAAAATCATCATATGAGATTTGCTTTTATGTCCTGTTCGGCTTGCTGGATGTTTTCCGGCTTGCCGAGATCCCGCCAATAATATTCGTCGGCGCGGAAGGCCTGAATCTTTTCACCCTGTGATGCGAGCCGCAGGTACGCCGGGACAATGGAGAAGACGCCTCCCTCCGTGAGCAGAGGAAATATCCGCGACGAGATTACATGAATACCGGCGAAGGCAAGCTCTGTCATGTTTTGTGATGGGCGGACGATCTCAGTCTTGTTTTCCTTTACTAATCGCCGACCGCAAAGCTGAAGCTGATCGTTGAACAGCAGGTAACGCGACGTTTTGCGCTCCTGGACTGCGAGCGTGGCGAGCGCTGCGCTTTGCTTGTGAACTTCAACCATTCGTTGAAGATCGATGTTGCTGATGATATCGACATTGTGAAGGATGAATGGATCTTGTTCATCCGCGCTTGCCTTGCCGCTTTCGCCTAGAAACCACGCAGCTTTTTTCACGCCGCCGCCGGTATCAAGCAAAACGTCTTCGCGGGAAAACTCAATGTGCATGCCAAAATTGCCGGCAGCTCTCACGCGGTCAATCACCATGTCAGCATAGTGATGCACGTTGATGATCACGTCCTGAATGCCGAAGTCGCGCAGGCGCGTGAGCGTGATTTCCAGCAGCGTTCTTCCGTAGACTTCAACCAGAGCTTTAGGTCGATCATTGGTCAGCGGACGCAGGCGCGTGCCCAGGCCGGCGGCCATCACCATGGCTTTCATCGGCCGGGTTTCTCCAGCTCAATTTTCTGCGGGCCCATTTTTTCTAACTCAATGTGGCGCAGCACCACTTCAATGCCCGCTTTGGCGCGAAGATGTTTTGCCATCTGCTCCGCCAGATAGACGGAGCGATGTTGCCCGCCGGTGCAGCCGAAAGAAGCGGTCAGACTCTTGAAGCCGCGGCTCTGGTAATTGCTGATGCTGGCATCGACAAGCGCTTCAGCATTTTTCAGGTACTCGTCCACGCTTTTGTGCTGGCGCAAATAATCGATCACAGGAGCGTCTTTGCCGGTGAGCATCTTGAAGCGCTCTTCACGACCCGGATTCGGCAAACTGCGCGCGTCGAAGACAAATCCGCCGCCGTGGCCGGTTTCGTCTTTGGGCGGGCCGCCGCGATGGAAAGAGAAACTAAAAATTCGCGCCACAAGTTTGTCTGTCGCAGCTGCGGGCAAAAGCGGTTGCGGCTTGTCAGTGCTGCGTCGGCGATCACCTTCCGCCACCATCGTGAGCAGCTTCTGCGAATCGACAATGCCCTGGAACGCACTGGTCAACGCAGGCAACGCGATGGGCAGAGTGGCATTTTGCAAAAGCCAGCGCAAATTCTTGATCGCATACGGCACGCTTTGCAGAAAATGCGGCTTGCGTTCATAGAATCCGCGAAAGCCATACGCGCCCAGCGCCTGCATGATGCGCGCGTAGACAAAAGCATAGTAATGATGGATGAACGCGTCGCGCTCCAAGCCAATCATGCCGCGCAGCGCGTCAGTGTAATGCGTGAGCAGCTTCTCCCGCAGCGCCGGAGGCAGGTCCGCCTTGGCGTCATAGAGCAGGGAAGCAATGTCATAGTGCAGCGCGCCTTTGCGTCCACCCTGATAGTCGAGGAAAAACGGCTCGCCATTGAGCAGCATCACGTTGCGTGACTGGTAGTCGCGATAAAGAAAATAATCGCGCGGCGCGGTCAGCAGAAATTTGGTCAGGCGGCTGAAATCATTTTCCAGCGCCTGCTCGCTGAACGCGATCCCGGCCAGCCGCAGAAAGTAATACTTAAAATAATTCAGGTCCCAGGCAATCGACTGGCGATCAAAGCTCGCGCGCGGGTAGCAGACTTTGTAATTGAGGTCGCGTCCGGCTTCCACCTGAAAGCGCGGGAGCGTCCGCACCACCTTTATATAGGCGTCCACCACGGCGGGAGCAATGTTTTCCCCCGCGCGATTCGCCACCAGAAACTCAAACAGCGTGGTGTCACCCAGGTCCTGCTCCAGATAAGCGCCGTGGCGCAGGTCGTCAGCATAAATCTCCGGGACAGGCAGGCCGTGCCGGCGAAAGTGGCGCGAGAACTCAATGAACGCGATATTCTCTTCACGCACGTCATACAAAATGCCGATGGCGCTCTGGCCTTTGCCTTGAGCCTCTTTTTGCCCGCCGCTTTCCAGCCGGGCTTTGTCCTCTTCGCCGCCCGATAGCCGGACGATAACGCGCCCTGAGCCTCCAAGCTGGCCCTGCAACGGCTGCACGCGGTCGGGCGGCGCATGGAAATGCTGCTCAAAGAGGCCTTTAAGAATGTCAATCGACATGGGTACAGCGTATCCCCGAGGGAAATTTCGTGCAGGGTTAAAGATAACATTGCGAGGAGTTTTTATGCCGCGCCGGTGGCGTTGCGCGAGGGGCGCGGCGCAGGGAAGGATGACCGACCGTCAATCGTAGGCACCCAATGTTATCCACGTCTCGTATTTTTGCCGGACTCAAGAAGTAAAGAAATCCGTGAATGGGGAAAGTAGTCATTGAAAACTGTTTTGTTCGTAATCGCTACTGCAATGAGCGCTTCTGCAAAATGGGTGACCTCTTCCCCTCGAGTGGCTAGTATCTTTAGTGTCTTTCTGAAGGTCTTACCTCGGAGTATCCGACGAAGCGCCAATGGGCTTCGGATTCGCGCTGCCCTCAAAGCTTTGGTGCAAAGGAAATCGCTCTTCAATTCAAAGGGTTGTCCCTCTTTGGCAGCTTGGCGCCAGCCGCGATATTCAGGTTCCTCGACTTCGAAAAGTGCGATCATCGCGGCACTGTCGAGACTGTTCATGCCGAAGTGCGCGGCCGCAAACTTTGTTTTGTAATGCTCGATGAGATCATCCTTAACGTTGCGAAGATTAAGAAACTCATCTTCGAGTAGTTCCAGGGTCCCCGCCAATCGGGCGAACCTGCGTTTCACGAGATCCGGATATCTTACTCCCGACTTGTAAACGACTTCGTGCTCAATTTCAGCCCAAGCATGTTCCAGAATGCTTCGGACTTGAATTTCGAACCATCTGCCCCGTAACGCCGCATATCTCGGGTCTGTTGCCCAACTCCGCTTCGTCTGAGCTTGGAGATGTACAGACTTATATCCAAACTCCTTTAAAGTTAGCTTATCGCGCTTGTCTTCGGAGTTCTTGACGTCTATCGTTAAAGCGGATCGAAGTCGTTCTACAACCCGGTCCACATCTTCGGAGTAATACGTGATGACTCTAACGCCGAGAATGTCCGTGACCTCTCGCTCGGGGTTTCGGTAGTGTTTTTCATAAAGCTTTATCCGTACCGAACCGGGTCCTTTTGCCCGGCAGTTGACTAGGTGGATCTCAAGAGACGGATCTGAAAGAATCTCTTTAAGAAGTGATTGGACTAAGCGAGCCGCATTTTTGTGCGCACGATATCTAGCAGAGTAGTCGGCTAGGTATTGTTCCGCTCTTCGCCGTCGTGACATTCGGATCATGCTAACAATGAGGAAAGGATTTCTATTCTGGTGTTACGAGGCCCAAGATCGTCGGCATGTTTGCTGGCTGCAATTACGTACCTCGCTGGTGGCCCTTTGAGATTACGTTCGTGCGTTTGGTGTTCGAATGTTTCAAGACGTCCACGGACCCGATTCTGATCGATCTTGTTCAATCGAGTGCCAGATTTGGAGACATCGTCAATTGCTCCTATAAGAGAGTACAATTCGTTGGATCTTCTGAAGCGTGTCTTGGAGAAATCGGGAAGAGTTTCTGTGACCCATTTCAAATAGGTACTTAGCTTCGACTCTAAAGGCCCACCCTCGGAGAAATTAGCTTTGTACTGACCGTAGTAGAGGTCGACAGCCAACTTCTTGTCCTGCGGACCCTCTGATAGCAAAATTATGAGTTCAGCGACAAATTCTGCGGGTTTCATCCTCGCGGCTTGTTTCTTGCTGAACACTCTTTGCGCACGCCAAAACGGCCATTTAGCAAGGCGTTCGACAAAGTCTTTGAATTTTCCTTTAGTCTTGGCGTGCCGTAGTTCCTGCTTCGATAAACGCACGACATATTTGTTCATGCGCGCAAAAATGTCCCGGATATCTTTATCTGAGTAGCCAGAAAGCTCCTCGATCACCAAATCGTAGTTGAGTATGGTTGCCTGCATGGCCTCCGGTAAATCCGAGAATCGCTTGCCTTTGAGGCGTTTGGCGACGCCGTCAGGACTCACTTCTGAGAGTGGAAAGCCATCTCCAATATAGTCAAATAATGCTCGCAGACGCTGTTGGCCATCGATGACTGAATACTCTGGTCTACCAGATTGGATCGAAGTGCCACGCTGGAAGAAAAACAGGGGAACAGGCTTTTCGTTGAGTACAGTATCTATAAGGTAAGACTTTGCTGCGCGTGGCCAGACACTCTCCCGCTGAAACTCCGGCTGTAACCGAAGCTGCCCGTCCTTGTGAAGTTGTTGAAGCAGTGCAACATCTTTGGTTGTTGGGCTGTTTTTGATTCTATTGGCCATCACACTGAGAATAATACGGTGCTGAAGCAATCTTGAGAAGAGAAACTATTTGCAAGGTCGCTGCGCTGGACGTGATAGTACGCTTTGCTGCGTGCGGGCCCGTTCGATTCCTTCGCTGAAGCTCAGTCCCTCAGGGCAGGCTCTGCGGCAGCGAGAAATGAATCTTTTCTCTTAGCTTACCCAGCTTTTCGCTTCGCTCAGTCTGGGCTCAAGCCCAGACCTACCTCTTTTGTTTAAATGCGCAAGCGCGCCTCGGGCCATGATTCCAACAACGATCTAGCGCGGTGTCTCAGAAATAGCTTTACAGTAGCGCAAAGGCTGAGCTTAAGAAAACCATGATGATGGATTGTGCCTAAGAGTACGCAAGGTATTGTGAGAACTCCCTGATGCAGTATGGATAGAAGAAAAATCCTCGGGGTCCTTCGACTTCGCGCTCGAGGGTCTCGGTTTGGAAAAGGCGTGGCGGCGCTGCGCTCAGGAAGACAGAGATAAATATTTTGTTTTGAATAAATAAGTGCATGGTGTTGTGAAGCTATTTCTGAGACACCACACTAGCAGGTGAACTGGTGAGATTGTGTAGGGTGTTGCCGCCTACGGGGCTCGTCCTCTTTTCCTAAATTTACCCAGGGCTCACGCACCTGGGCTAGGCTCTTTCGCGCCGCCGGCGCTGGATCGTGCTGGTGTGGGCAGTGTCGGCGGTGGCCAATGCACGAGGAGATGCTCCAACCTCGACACCCGGCGCTCCAGGCTGTTACAAAACCAAATGACGCTCCGGTAATCCGGAGCGGCGGGCAAGTTTTGTAACAGCGTGGTAACGCCCGGGTGTCTCCTTTTTGTTTTTCGTGCGTCGGAAGCTGCACGGCGTGGGTAGAACTCCCTGGAACGGCATTGGCAGATGATGCGCATCGTAGGGGGCTTTCGACTTGCCCTCGGTCGCGCAGCTCCCTCGGGCGGCGCTCAAGATGACATTGGGAAGGAGTCTCAGTGACGGCATTGTTCGCTTTCTTCACCCGCAACTAAAGGAGCAGGGCTGAGCCGATAGTCCTGATGCTGCAGCGGAGCCGATCCCTCACCTGCGCACGCCAGATTTCCCGGAATCCGCCCGCTGTTTGCATGTGCTTCGGTTCGGGAAGGCATGTCGTGGGGGGCAGGGAGGTTTTTGATTGGAAGCTGTTTTGAAAGGATGCTCTTCGAGGATGAGCTAAACCGCGCGTAGTGCGACCCAGTTTGTCGTGCGTCGGCGTGCACACGGCCTTGTTAGAACTCCCTGAATCGGCATGGCAGGGTAGGCGGTGTCGGGATCTTTCGAAGTTCCCTCGGCTGCGCTCGGGATTTCGCCTGCTGGCTCAAACGCCCGCAGAACAGCTCAACTTTCGACTTGCCCTCAGTCGCGTAGCTCCCTCGGGCGGCGCTCAAAATGACAGAGGGAGAGAGCCTGGTACGACACGGATAAATCCGTGCCCTGCTACAAAGCTCAGGGGCTAAAGCCCCGGCTATTTTTTAGAGTCGATTACCGCAGACATAAATGTCTGCTCCACCCTGTGAGGATCGCCGAAATCGGGGAATCGGAAAAAGGGAGAGCGAGACGCAGCATGCTGCGTCTATACGTTTAGGGGTATCTTCAGCGTTTTGAGCTATTGCTGGACAAAATAAAAATTAGACAATGTTGCAAAGATGTCTATTGACAAAGTCATTTGGGCCAGCTATATTGAGGCTATGCTCTGACGGGAGCGGCGCCGGCGGAGCAGCGGCCAGAGTTAAAGTCTGGCTCGCTCGGGGGAAACCCCAAAACGGCCTGCAACTCTGTGGACTGTGGCGTACCGTTTGCGTCCCAGCTTCCGCGGCCTCTAGTGGACTGGGAGTGTGCCCTGAAAAGGGTGTATTTCCCGCGCAAGACATTCGCCATTGGATAGGTCGCGGGAGTGTGGAAAAAGCAGCCATTAGCACTTGGCCATTAGCTCTTGGCTTTTATGTTTTAGCTACCAGCATCTATCCAACTTTGAATTAATTCCCACAAAAAGAAAGACCACAGCCGAGGGCGGCTGTGCCACACGAGCTTAAACAGTCACAGGCAGGAGTGCCTGTGCCACACCATCTCTCGCAGGCGAGGGCGCCTGCGGTCCACAACTATTTTTGAAGTTGAGTTCTGAAATTAAGTTTGAAGTCGAGATTTTCAAAATCGAGCCACCCAGACCGGGTGGCTTTTTTATTTGCCGAGGAAAAGACAGTCCCAAGGCGGAAACAGAAACCCAAACCCAAACCCAAACCAGAAACAGATCGAAGCCGAGAGAGCAAGAGGGCAGAGAAACCAACAAGAGTCGAGAAATAAAGGCAGCGCCAAAAATTAAAGATATCCAAATTTGGAGAAAGCCATGACGAAAGAAGAAGTCCTGACGGCGATACGAGAAGTGGCGGAGAAGCTGGGACATCCGCCGACATTTTCACAACTGGAAGATATGACGCCCATGCGGAGACGCCACATCCGCAAGCATTTTCGCAACTATCTTTGGGCATTGCAGGAGTGCGGGCTGACATCGAAATTCAACAGCCGCCGGATACCGGAAGAGATGCTTTTCCTGGAATGGGCCAGGGTAGCGCGCAAGCTGGGGAAGCTACCGAGCATCGTCGACTTTGAAAGGGAAAGCCAATACACCGTGGGGCCTTACCAGAGAAGATGCCGCCACTGGACAAAAGTCCCGGAGGCGATGCGCGAGTTTGCGATGACGCACGATTGTGAAGGCGACTGGCAGGACGTGTTGGAAATGATACGGCTCAAGGACGAGAGGGAACTGTTGGCCACTGGTGACCAGTGGTCAAGCGGTTTGCTGGAGCCACGGGGGATAAGGGCCGACCGTCCGGTGTATGGGCCCGCGATGGCGCCCGTGACACTGATGCATGAGCCCATCAATGAGATGGGAGTGGTTTTTCTGTTTGGCACACAGGCCGCCCGGCTGGGCTTTTTGGTGACGCTGGTGCAAGCGGAGTTTCCGGACTGCGAAGCCTTTGTGGAAGTAGCACCGAACCGGTACCAACGATTGAAGATTGAGTTTGAAAAAGAGAGCCGTAACTTCCAGAAGCATGGACACGATCCGAATGGCTGCGACCTGATTATATGCTGGGAACACAATTGGCCGGAGTGTCCGGTGGAGGTGCTGGCGCTACGGGACATAATTCTTGGCCAGCTTGGGCAGGGAAAGGGAGCGATTACTAAGAAATTGAAAGAGTAAACCGCGATTCTTACCACTGATACACACTGATGACACTGATCCGAGAGAGAGCTAAAAAAATAAACTTTACCGCGGATCAACGCGGATGAGAAAAGCAGCCTTTAGCTCTTAGCCCTTGGCTCCTAGCTTTGTGTTTTAGATGCGGGCCAACTTTGCGGGTCCCCGGCGGAATTAATTTCCAACTGCGGGCGCGCACTATTTCTCCGCCTAGTCGGCCTGCGAAGCAAATAGGTATACAATCCTCCCACCTTCCGCACTACAGAATTGGAGATCCCACCATGGGCGACAGCAGACGCAGATTGATTTGGCACGGCATGTTCCTGTTCTTGCTGGGACTGCTGACGGGATTTGTGGAGACGAAGTTTGCCAATCCTCGAATGGGGCTGGCGGCGCATCTGGAAGGCGTAATGAATGGGACGTTTCTTATTGCGCTGGGCGCGGCGTGGATGGAAGTGCGGCTCACAGCAAAGCTCAAAGCTGCGGCGTACTGGACTGCGCTGTATGGAGCTTACATAAACTGGGCGACGACGGCTCTGGGAGCGGCATTGGGTGCGGCGGCGCTTTCTCCCATTACCGGCGCAGGACACAACGCACTGCCATGGCAAGAGACGCTGATGACTGCGCTGTTTATGTCAGTAGGGCTTGCGATTGTGGGATCGTCGGTGCTGATGCTGTGGGGCTTGCGGCGCAGCGCAGTAAAACAAAACCTTACCGCGGATCAACACGGATGAACGCGGATCGAAAAAAGAAAAACCTACCACGGAGACACTGAGACACTGAGAAAATCAGAACCGCTTACCGCTGATCAACGCTGATGACACTGATCGGAAAAAGCAAAACCACTGTAAGGGGTTTCAATTCGGCGATTCTTGGCAATCAGGGCAAGTTTGGCAATCTCTTCTGGCTTTCTCCGTGCCTCCGTGTCTCTGTGGTAGGTTTTTGTTTTTGCTGCCTTTTTCCGATCCGGCCTAAATCCACCGCTTGCACTGGTTGAAAACCACCATCGCGCCCGGATACTTATCTTGACCTCCGCTAAACAGCCGTAATTCATGCAGATACCACGCTCGCCGATTGGCACGGCAGTTGCATTGACCTTGTTAACGGTTGAAGTCAGTAGCTTTACAAGAGGGAAGCGCCGAGCTGATCCCCGGCGCGAGAGTGATGATGGCGCGGCGGTTAGGTGACCGTCGCGCCATTTAGAAGATAGGCGCTAACCCGCCTGATTTAGATCCTTCGCTCCCGGCTTCGCCGCTCGACTCAGGGTGACGAGTTGAGGCGCTGGGTCAAAGGAACAAAGATTGACGCGGCGCGCATCGAGATTAAGAGGACCCATGAAAACGGTGAGAAGTTTAGCAATCATATTATTTGCGGTGACAGGATTAGCGGCGGGCGCGTGGGCGCAGGATTATCCGCCGGGACCAAATGGGGAGACATCGTCGAGCGAGCAAGCGCCTGCCGGCGATGAGCAAGCACCAGCGTTGGCGCAGAATTATCCGCAAGGGCCGAACGGTGAAACGGCGCCGCGGAGTGAAGGGCCTGCGCCGTCGGTGGCCAGGGTCAGTTTGATTCATGGTGATGTATCCACGCAGCGCGGCGACGGTGGAGGTTGGGGCAGCACGTCGGTCAACGCGCCGGTGGTGCGTGGCGATGAGGTTGCCACAGGCCAGGATGCGCGTGCGGAAATCCAGCTTGATTACGCGAATATCCTGCGGCTGGCGGCGCATAGTCAGGCCAAGATTGCTGACTTGACGCCGAAGCGCATACAAGTGCAGGTCGGGCAGGGATACGCCAGTTACACCATGCTCAAAGGCAGTGAGGCGGACGTGGAAATCGATTCGCCGAATGTGGCGGTGCGTCCGCTGCGTGCGGGGCGCTACCGCGTGCAGGTGAATTCAGACTCAGAGACAGATGTGATCGTGCGGGAAGGTGAAGCGGAAATTACCACGCCGCAGGGTAGCACTCGGGTGCATGCAGGCGAGATTATTAATGTCCGTGGGACTAGCGATCCAGAATATAAGGTCAGCAACGCTCCGGACAAAGATGATTGGGATATCTGGAATAGCGATCGCGACCACGTGGTGCGCAACTCAGAGAGCGTTGGCCACACTAACCGCTATTACACCGGCGTGAATGATCTTGATGAGCACGGCAGGTGGATTTACGTCCCTGGCTATGGCAACGTTTGGCAGCCTTATCAGGAAGCGACCTGGGCCCCCTATCAAACGGGAAGATGGGTTTGGGAGCCCTATTACGGGTGGACGTGGGTCAGTTACGAGCCATGGGGCTGGGCGCCATATCACTATGGCAGATGGTTTTATTACGGCAACAACTGGTGCTGGTGGCCTGGACCGGTTTACGTCCACTACCGTCCGCTGTGGTCCCCGGCATTTGTCTTCTTTGTCGGCTTCGGATTCCACACTGGCTTCGGCTTTGGTTCCATTGGATGGTTCCCGGTGGGTCCGCATGATCCGTTTTATCCCTGGTACGGACGCGGCTTCAATCGCGTAAACGTGGTCAACATCACCAATATAACTGTGATCAATAATTTCCACGGACGCGGCGGCTATATTGCTCCGCTCGCCGTGCGCGGACGTCAGCCGTATTTCTCCAACGCGCATCTTGCATTGACCAACCCACGCGTTCGCGGTTCGATCACCAGTGTCTCGGCTGAAAACTTTGGACGCGGCGGC